>WNGR01017032.1_pt1 | contig 10058 bp, 14 predicted proteins | sample 5407581 | NCBI WGS metagenome assembly WNGR01 (sample SAMN13153383, study PRJNA577476) | soil metagenome | isolation source: 80 cm soil or saprolite under Garry oak tree replicate 2 | place: USA:California | collected 2016-06-15
GAGCCGCTCGCACACACTGTCGCGCATGGCCCCATCACCGAACCGCGACTCGACTCTCACGCGCAGGTGGTCTACCAACTCCGCCGCACCGCTGAGCGAGTGCGCCAAATGGATGATGCGCTTCCTGGATGCGATATCCGGCACCTCGCGAGCTACGGTCAAGGTGCCGCCGCTGAAACTCATATGGATGAGATGATTTTGCAGGATCAGGTGCGATTCGCGCTCAAAGGCCGCCAGTACCTGCTTCAAGACTGTATCACTACCTTGCATGATCCGCCTCGCGCGAAAAGTTCATGCCGCGGCTCACTCAATGGACCGCCTCGCGGACCTGGCCCACCTCGCAGTGCGCGGGTCCGGCCCCGCTTAGTCGATTATAGGCATTCAGTCGTATGCGATTCTCTGGGCTTGGGCTCGGGCAGGATTTGTCACGACTGTGGCAACCGGGCACTACCTCGTACAGGCCTTTCGCACCGGCAAAAGCCGCTTCGCGAAAAATCCTCGGGATTATCAGCGATGCGGTTTCTGCAACAGTCCGGTCGCCGCTGCATACTTCCACGGGTGAAAATGGCCGGCGCTGCGCGACGCGTTTCCTATGATGGTTCTTGTGCCCCAGACCCTTGGGAAAGAGGGAGGGATGAGATGGAAGCGATTCAACCACTGCACACCACAACGACGTGCATCGTCAACGAGCTGGAGTTTTTCGCTAGCGAATCCCACCCTCTCACGCAGGCCTAACTGAAGCAGTACTCGCGCCGCACAACGAAGCGCCCTCTGCTCTGCTCCGCGATCCTCGTGTCGCTCCCGTTCATCGCTGAAGGCCTCTGCCGCCCATTTGGTGCCTGGTAAGGCTCGCGTTCGTTAAATACGTCGCAGTGTCGACTTCGGCCCTCGCTGCTGTCGCCCTGCTTTGCGCAACCGTGCAGCAGTGGGATGCGAACGACGTACGCGTCGCACGCATCTGCTATTCGAATCGCCGCAATTGATCCCGTAAAGGCTCACCAATGGACGATATCAACGCGTTATCTGCTTAGTAATCCGTTTTTCATTTGTAGCGGGATTCATCTCTGGGGCTACCTTCTTGGAAATGCCAGACGAGCCTGAATCGAAGCGCTAGGCCGAATTGCGAGTGCGGCGGCTCCCCCAAGCCTCGCGTTTTAGGGGGCGCAGTCCCGGCCCTCTCTTTTTCAGACGACTATCGAAGTTGTTGGATAGCGGTCTCAAAGAGCTGGATTGCGATCTTGGCCGTGCCTTCACGAAGTGCATGCCTGTGGTCTGTGGCAATCGACGTATCCGTGGAGGGCTCTTCGTACCAAGCAGCGATGTACATCAATGAGCTGAAGATCGACTGTACGTAGTCTCGGACGCCATCTACTTGTTCGCGTCGATCATTCAGTTCAGCCGTGTCAGTCAGAAAGACGTTCAGAGTTTCAACGACAACATCTGCGGCTTGCACGTATTTACGACTCTTCACGAGTGGAACCGTCGAGTGCCGTCAACAATCGTGTGTGCGCTTGTTCGTAAGTCATAGATGCCTCACCTGTGGCTCTGCGGAATGCTAGCACAGCGAGCCAACGCCCCCGGCACTCAACAGTTCGGCATTGGCCGGCGAGGATATATGAGCAACTGGTTGATCAATGCCACTTCGGCGACTGCGGCGCGGTCCCGAAGCCGGTCCACGGAGACCAAATCATCGGCATATCAGAGCCATTTCGAGGAAGCCGTACGCTTACCTTATCAGGACATGTTGTCGCACCACGCGATTCAGCTCGATACGCTGGCCGACCGTTGACGACGACTCGATACCGCGGCGCATCAATCTCCCGGTGCAATGGCGACGACATGATGCTCTCCTAACTTCATACGGGGTATTCCTAGTATGAGCGAAAACAGCAAAATCGAGTGGACGGACCACACGTTCAATCCGAGATCCGCAGTCCGTCGAAGCGGCTCTATCTCGATCAAGGCGGCGTTGACACCAAAGCATTGCTCGGTCACTTAACCGATGCAATGGCAGACTTGTACGCGAATTCACGCAGTTTGGAACCGATGAAGGTAAAGATCAACAGCGCGTGGTCTGTTGACGGATACTAGAGAAAACGCGGCCACGGAGTTGAACGATGTCCAATGATCTTCAACTAAGCGTAACGCCAGGCGGATCCGGCGCAGAAGGTTTGGATGCGCTATGCCAGCAGATTCGCGTCGCCGTGAATGCGAAGTATGCGGTCGTCGTTGTTCTTGATGGGGATCATGGATCTGGTTATTCGGTTGTCGGCCCCGTGGAGGCTCAAGCGCTCCTGCCGTCCATCCTCGAACAGATGGCAGCAACATTGCGCTCACAGCTGAAAGAGGCACTGAAGTAAGCGATGGCCGGACTACATTTCATACCGCCACGTCGCTAATCGCGCGATGCAAACGTCGTGTATTCCGCGAACGACCGAAGACCGATAATCCAATCGCCATCCATCGGTGAACAGCATTGCAAGTTCGTCAGCATCCTGCAGCAGCTCGATAGCCCATATGGACGTTGCGAGTTCCACGGACACACGGCATAGCCGTACGCTTTCGAACCAGTCAAGCGAGGCGCCATTGGCAAACAACCAGGTCCGTTCTGACTCGACGAGATGGTCCGTTCGTAGCCATTCGCTAGTCTTCACGCGCTAGATAAGCTGAGCGACAACTAGGTGGCATAACAACGCCGCCCGGTCTTCGTCGTCGAAGTTGGTGGTCGGTAGCATACCGACGGGCTGAAGCAATGATCGTTCGTCGCAATGTAACTCGTTTTGACGTCGCCTCGCGGCTCAGCTCACCTGTCCCCATGTCGCTGCACATCGAAATAAAATCAATGGGTTGCGTGTCTTTGTCTAACTTGTTGACTAAAAAACGCGCCGGTTCTGGCGCGGATTTGCGGCCGATTTTCCATTCAAGTTAGACGGCTCGTGACGTGAAGTGAATGACCTTGCGCCTGTCATGTGCGAGGACCACCAGCACGAACAGCACCCTGAAGCCTACCGTCGGCACAGTGAGGAAATCGATCGATACGAACTCGCGGACGTTTCGCGTGCTTGAGTCTTCAATGTCTATGGGACAGTTCCCAAAAGCCAGCGGCGGAGGCAGTTCCCGACTCCACGCGTCAGCGGTCCGGTGCCGCTGGCATCGAACGCGCCGGCGCCGAGCTTTCCGTGAGTGTCAGCAGGATGTCGGCATACCAGGCGCAGTTCAGCCCGAGCGCCTCGTCGAGTTCCGCGTCGCGCGAGCCCACGTCGAGCCGCGCCGAGTGAACGCCGAGCAGCATCCACGGCAGGTCGCCCAGCGCCGGATTTCCGCCGGCCAAGCGCTTGACGACGGGCGCCCCGCTGGTGCCCCGGTGGGTACGCGCATCGGTCAGGAAGTACCCCTTGCCCTGGAATCGCATGCCGAATGAAGACGCGATGACCGCCTGGCGCACGACTGGCAGGTGGTGCAGCGTGTCATGGAAGCCGAGCGGAAAGCCCACGACCAGCAGCGAGGTGCCGACCTCCACCTGGTCGAGCGACGCATGCAGGTGAGCGGGCGTGAAGGCACGGTAGGCCATCCGCCGGGGCAGCGCCGAGCGCTCAAGCTCGATCACCGCCACGTCTATTTCGCCCGCGGTGTCGAGCCCCTGGCGCCAGATGCTCTTGCCGTTGCGGTACAGCGGAATCGAGAACCCGGTGGATCCCGCCATGTTGTCCGGGTCGACGTGCAGCTCGATCTCGAGGCGATCAGGGAAGTGCTTGCTGGGTTCGTCGATCACGACGTGCCGGCTGGTGACCAGGAACAGCCGTTCATCGCGTTCGAAGAAAAAGCCGCTGGCATTCGTCAACAGCCGTTGACCCTCGAAGGTGGAGACGCGCGAAGCGACAAGCAGAATGGACTCGATCATGGCGTGCCCGTGGGTCGTGGAGGCGGTCCACGCATTATGCGCGTACGCGCGCTGAATCAGCAGGGGATCCAGTAGACTGTCGCGCATGAAACTCCATCCGCACGACGTGGAAAAAATCGCCTCCCTGACGCTGGAGCATTACAACCTGCGCGCCGAGGATTTCCGCGAAGGAACCCGCGACCACGATGTCAGCCAGACCATCGCCGCACTATTGAGCCATATCGAAGGCGAACCGCCTTTCACGATTCTCGATTTTGGCTGCGGGCCCGGGCGCGATCTCAAGGTATTCGCCGCGCTCGGCCATGTCGCGATCGGACTGGACGGCGCCGAGCGCTTCGCCGCGATGGCGCGCACCGACACTGGGTACGACGTGTGGCAACAGGATTTCCTCAAGCTCGATCTGCCGGACGGGCGCTTCGATGGTGTATTCGCCAACGCGTCGCTGTTTCATGTGCCGAGCCAGGAATTGCCGCGCCCGGCGGCGTGCTGTTCAGTTCCAACCCGCGCGGCGCGAACGAGGAAGGCTGGAATCGCGGCCGCTACGGCGCTTACCACGATCTTCAAACGTGGCGCCGTGTCATGTCGGGCGCCGGGTTCGTCGAACTCGATCACTATTACCGGCCCGCAGGCTTGCCGCGTGAGCAGCAGCCGTGGCTGGCCAGCGTGTGGCGCAGGCCGGTATCGTGACAGACATCGCTTCCGCTTCCGGAACGGCAACGTTCAGCCCGTGTGCCGCGCGGTAACGTTGGCAACGTGCTCGCGCCGGTCGTCGACCAGTTGAAACACATTGACGTTGAACCAAGATAAAGCTCACATTCGTCGTCGCTGTCTGGTCCCTGCGAAATGCCTCGCTTACGTTGAACAGAGAACCGCCCGCTGGGGGCGCAATGTCACGGAGAATCCGACCGCGCACTGGACGGCTCAACAGATCGTCGAGGTTTTCCCCTGCGATAGCGCGCCGAGGTACCTCGTCCGGGATCGCGATGCGATCTATGGCGCGCCCTTTTGGCGACGCATCGGGAGCATGGGCGTCGAACAGGTTCTCACCGCCCCTCGCAGCCCATGGCAGAATCCGTACGTCGAACGCCTGATCGGCAGCATCCGGCGAGACTGCCTGGATCACGTCATTGTACTGAACGAACGCCACCTGCGGCGCATCCTCACCCGGTACTTCGACTACTACCATCGTTGGCGTACACGCCTGTCGCTGGACATGAATTGTCCCGACCGGAGACCAGTGCAGCCGCACGATCGCGGCACGGTCGTCGAGTTCCCGGATGTTGGCGGCTTGCATCATCATTACGAGCGACGGGCAGCGTAATCGGAGTAGTCCAGGTTTCGTTCAAGCGCAGGCTATGCTTTTTTCGGGATGGACACCCCCTGTGGCGACCATGCGGAGGGCCGGCCACAGGACTCGTCAGAGGTCGGTGTTAGTATCTTGCGCTCAGATCAAGCCCGCTTGCCGATACCCGCCTCGGACGGCCGTTCGAATTTCCACCCAGCACCTTCGTTCGAGGAACAAGCAGTGACCCGATCACACTCACCGGTGCGTTGCGATGCATCCGGAGATGAACAGCATCGACGTATCGTGGATGCCATTCATGACCATGGCTGGTCGGAACAGGACAATTTTTTTCCACCGGATTTGACGCTCGCGCTGGCGTTGGAATGTGCAGCGCTTGCGACAGCCGGAACGCTCACGTTGGCGCGTGTCGGCCAGGGCGCGGCGCGTTCGCTCCAGCCTGATGTGCGCAGCGACCGGATTCAGTGGCTGGAGGCGGGCCAGTCCGAAGCCCGCGACCGGTATCTCGCGATCATGGAAATGCTGCGTATCGCGTTGAATCGCCGGCTCTTTCTGGGACTCGAAGAATACGAAAGCCACTTCGCGTACTACGCCGCGGGCGCTTCGTATCTGCAACACCGCGATCAATTTCGTGACGACGATAGCCGCACGGTGTCCGTTATCGTCTATCTGAATGCGGACTGGTTGCCTGAACACGGTGGTGCGTTGCGGCTGCATCCAGAGGGCTTGAGCACGCAGGACATTTCGCCGGTCGGCAGCCGGATCGCAGTGTTTCTATCCGCCGACATGCTGCACGAAGTATTGCCCGCGACGCGCGACCGCATGTCGCTCACGGGATGGTTTAGACGCCGCTCGTGATTTTCCCGCGGTTCTCATGCCTTCCGCTCGCTGCAAACTGCTGGCAATGCCAAAGGCTCTGTCAGCTTACGGGATCAGCGAACTGCAGCGTCACCTGTGCGCTCTGCTGGGTCACGACCAGATCGTCACGCAAGCTTACGGGCGTCATCCGCTGATCAAACGCCTGGACGATCAGGAGCCGACCGTTGTGGCACGCCTGAGTGAACTTAGCCGCAATCGTTATGGTGCTGCCTTTCGTAGCCATAGCGGGCGATGGGAACCTCTGCCAGGCTCAGGCTCAGGCTCAGGCTCGCTCGACGAGATGGCTCAGGTAGTCGTCACGCTCCTGCAGCCCTATTTGCAGCCAGACAATCAGTAAACCTATTTGAGGGATGTTGTACTAGCCTGCTGCGCCAATGCCAAATCCGATATCGACTCAGAACATCTTCGTGAACCCTTCGCCAGATACGGAAAGGACCGAGGACGAAATCCGACTCTCCTGTAAAAGCTGGTGAGCGAGTTGTGGAGGACGCCATGTATTGCATGGCAGCGAAAACTGGTCCGCATTTGCTATCTGGTTCAACATTTCTGACTCAAACACCGCCCCGCACCGCGCAGCCCCGGGAATCATCCATTTGAGTGTGACAGCAGACAGCTCGGTCTCTTTGAAGCCGCCCCCGAGGTCAGCGTGCACACCGAGGAACCACACTTGCATCACGCGACTCGGGTCGCAGCCATCCGCGTCCGCCTACAACGTGGGAAAGAAGTTGTTTCGCTGCTCATCAATTGCAAGCGCATGTCGTCGATGAGAAATTGGGTCACCGCGGTGCTTGATGGCACGAGCGCAGCCGAGCATCCCGTGTCGCGCGTCAGATCAGGCTGTGTCATCAGCCTCCTCGTCCGACCACCATGGCCGGTAGGAAAAGTTCAGGACATTATGCGAACCTTTGCCATCCAGCTGTTCTCGGGCAATGCAGCCGTCAACCCGACGGTGTCGCAATCGTCCCTCTGGCGCTTCGCCTATCTGTCGCTGCGCGTAATCGCGAATACCCGAAGCTTCAGGTACTAACGAATCCCAGCCGACCCTCCGTCCCGTCTCATGGAAGCGAACGCCCCGCGATTTCAAATCGCGCGGCCTGATGTTGACATCGACTTAATCCCACCGCTCATCACGCACCTGAGCGACACCCGCCTGGATCCGCACCGGAAACACCACCACATCCTCATAAGCCGGCGGTGCCAACACCTTCCCCGTCCTGATGCAAAACCGCGCTCCGTGGCGCGGACAGATCACCACGTCGCCTTCCACGGTACCGCCTGTCAGGATGCCGCCGTCGTGCGGGCAGATATTCTCGATGGCGTAACAGGAAATCCTCGATCGCGGCGACATCGACCCAATCGGACATATTAGAGCATCCCCAGTTGCAGGCGTGCAGCGTCTGACATTCGCTCTCTTGACCACGGCGGATCCCACACCAGTTCCACGTGCACTTCGTTCACACCGCACACACAAAATACCGCGTCCTCAACCGTCGCCGGGAAGGTCTGCGCGACCGGACAGCCTGGCGCGGTCAACGTCATGCGGATCTCGACGCGGCCTTCGGCTTGATCCACGTCGAGACCATAGACAAGACCGAGGTCGTAGATGTTGACCGGAATTTCAGGATCGAACACGGTGCGCAGCGCGTCGATCACGCGTTCTTCAAGACGTTCTGTCGTTGCGCCGCTGCCAGGTTGTTCGGCTTCGGCGCGCTTCAGCCAGTCGAATGTGCTCATCGTCTGCCTCACTCTGTCGAAACGGGGCGGTCCTCGTCGTGCAGCGCTGCATGCAGCGTATGCCACGCGAGCGTCGCGCACTTCACACGCGCGGGAAATTCACGCACGCCGGACAGCACCGCCAACTTGCCCAACTCCGGCGCAGCCGCCGCTTGCCCTGTAGCGGGTGTTGTCACCATATCGTGAAAGCGACCGAACAGCGCTTCGGCCTCCGCTTCCGTTTTGCCTTTCAGCGCCTCGGTCATCAGCGACGCGGACGCCGTTGCAATCGCACAGCCCGCGCCTTCGAAACTCGCCTCCTTGACGACGCCATCCTCGATTCGCAGATACAGGGTGATCCGGTCGCCGCACAATGGGTTATAGCCCTCGGCCTTGTGATTCGCGTCGGCCAGCCCATGACAGTTACGCGGCCGCCGGTAGTGGTCGAAGATGACTTCCTGATACAGATCGCGCAGATCGCTCATAAGCCGAATATCTCCCTGACCCTGCCGAGACCTTCGATCAACGCGTCGATATCCTCGTGCGTGTTGTAGAGGGCCAGCGACGCGCGCACTGTCGCGGGTACGTCGAAGCGCTGCATCACCGGCATCGCGCAGTGATGGCCTGCCCGCACGGCGACGCCGTGATGATCGAGAATCGTACCGACATCATGCGCATGCACGCCGTCGAGCACGAATGACAGGATGCTCGCCTTGTCGCGTGCGGTACCGATGAGACGCAAGCCCGGTATCATCCCCAATGCATCCGTAGCATAGGCGAGCAGGTCTGTCTCGTGTGCGGCGATCACTTCCATGCCGATGCTGTCGACATAGTCGAGCGCCGCGCCCAGCGCAATCGCGCCGGCGATATTTGGCGTGCCTGCTTCGAACTTCCACGGAATCGCGTTGTATTCCGTTTTCTCGAACGTCACCGAACGGATCATGTCGCCGCCGCCCTGCCACGGCACCATGGCCTCAAGCAGCGCAGCCCTGGCATACAGCGCGCCGATGCCAGTCGGCCCGTACACCTTATGCCCCGAAAACGCATAGAAATCGCAATCGATCACGCGGACGTCGACCGGCAGATGCGAGATCGCCTGCGCGCCATCCAGCAGCACCGGCACGCCCTTCGCGTGCGCCGCTACCACGATGCGCTCTACCGGATTGATGCTACCGAGCGTGTTAGCCAGATGCGTAATCGCGACCAGCCGCGTACGTTCGTTCAACAAGCGCTCGTAGGCGTCGGTATCGAGTGCGCCCGTATCGTCGATCGGCACGACTTTCAGCGCCGCGCCGGTCTGCTCGCAGACCAGTTGCCATGGCACAATGTTCGAATGGTGCTCCATCGCGCTGATCAGGATTTCGTCACCGGGCTTGAGGTGTGGGCGCGCATAGCTCTGGGCGACAAGATTGATCGCCTCGGTCGTACCACGTACGAACACGATCTCCTCTGGACGCTGAGCATTGATGAAGCGTGCAATCCTTGCGCGCGCTGCTTCGAATGCATCGGTCGCACGCTGCGACAGAAGATGCACGCCGCGGTGCACGTTGGCGTTGTTATGCCGATAGTAAGCGTCTTCCGCGTCTAAGACCGAGGCAGGCTTTTGCGTCGTCGCGCCATTGTCGAGATAGACCAATTGCCGGTCACGCACGCGCTCGCCCAGAATCGGAAAATCAGCTCGCCAGTCCTCGACATTGCGCGGATCTGGCGTCCACACCTGTTCGATCGGCTTCATAGCAACTCCCTGATGCGCTCGCCTTCCGGGGTGCGCGCGAGCAGCAGGCTTTCGAGCCGCCCTCGCAGCGAGTCGATGCGCACGCGTTCAACGATGTCGCGTGCAAACGCGTATGTCAGTAGCGCCCACGCCGTGTGCTCTTCGACGCCCCGCGCACGCAAATAGAACAGCTGGTTCTCATCCAGTTGACCGACCGTCGCGCCGTGTGTGCATTTCACGTCGTCGGCGTAGATCTCGAGTTGCGGCTTCGTGTCGACTTCCGCATCGCGTGACAGCAGCAGGTTGTGATTCGCCTGATGCGTGTCCGTTTTCTGGGCATCGCGATGCACGATGATGCGGCCGTTGAACACGCCACGCGCGGCCCCGTCGAGGACGCCGCGGTAGTATTCGCGACTCGTGCAGTGCGGCGCTGCGTGATCGATGCGCGTGTGGTGATCAACGTGCTGCCGGCCGCCAACGAAATAGAGACCATTCAACGTGGCTTGCGCGTTCGCGGCGTTCAGGCTCGTGTCGATGCCCGTGCGAGA
>WNGR01032919.1_pt1 | contig 10058 bp, 9 predicted proteins | sample 5407581 | NCBI WGS metagenome assembly WNGR01 (sample SAMN13153383, study PRJNA577476) | soil metagenome | isolation source: 80 cm soil or saprolite under Garry oak tree replicate 2 | place: USA:California | collected 2016-06-15
AGCCTTGCCCGGCTTCGGTAAAAGACCCGGCGCACTGGGATGCAATCATCCCCACACAATCTGGTGTCTCGAAGGTCGAGGCTGTCACCTGTGGCAACCTGATTGGTACTCCAACGTTACAGGCCTTGATCACCGTGCGCTATTCCGCTACAGGCGCGGCCCTGGATGTGTATGTCTACAACAACATTACCAGCCCCAATCCGACGCAGCTTTTCAAATTACAAAACCTCTATAAAGGCGATGCCGCGATTAGTTCACGCAATACCGTCATGACCGCCGAAGTCGATCAAAATTCCAGCATCAACAAGGGCAAGGCTAATGCCAACCTGACGCAAGACCTGTTCCGCGAGTTCACCACCGCGAGCTTCACTCCCACCTCATTTCCTGGTATTTATCCCGACCTGACACGTTTTCAGGCCGAACGAGACCAGGTGCAGGTCAACATGGGACAGGACGCCTGGAAGCTTTCCCCAACGATGGTAGCTACGCACTTCGCCAGCGAGCCAACGCTCCTCAATTGGCCGAACATCATCGCCACCATCATGAGCGGCGGCGGCTCCAGCGATGCCGAAGCGGTAGTCAGCGTGAAAAACACCGATGCAGGCGGCGGCACCCTCATGCTGACAATGCAGCGACTGGAGGGCAATATCAACGGCGGCATCTGGGAAATAATCACAGTAGCAGCCAGCGGCCTGTCGATTACCGCGCCCAAGAATCGCGATATCCTGACCAGCCCGGTGACGGTCAGTGGCACAGGCAATGCCTTTGAGGGCAAAATAGGCAGAGCCACCGGAAACGGAAACACCACCTTTTCCGTCAGCGTACCCTACACCTCCACCTTCAAAACAGGCATGCAAGAGGGAATCGTGGTGTTATACCAAACGAATAACGCGAGCAGCACATTCACCGCCGCCGTAATGGTCAAGGAGTTGCTGTGAATCATTTCACCGCTACCAGAATATCGCGTTTCTTAATAACCCGATCCACCGTATGCGCAAACTCGGTATACGGTGGACCGTTGCATACACGCAGGTGGGTACATTGTGCGACGCATGCCGCCAGGGCTTCGCGCTCGACGCGCGTGGCATTCCAGCCCAGAACCATAGCGCCACCCGGCAATAAAAGCCTCTCCCACACCGGAAGCGCCTGGGAGAGCATGCCAGATATCTCGCCGAAATGTTGAATGCCATAGGGCAAATCGGCCACAATCGCATGCATATGCGGGCCACCCGGCACCTCCTGCATATGCATATCAGCCTGTGCCGTATCACCTTGCGCCAGCACGAGGTGACGAGTCGCGCCTTTGCGCCCAATCTCAAACTGGTAGCGCCTTCCTGCCCGTCGTCCGCGTTCATCCCGCTCTTTAAAGTGAATATGTTCGCTCTCCAGGTATTGCCGGACAAAGAGCGCCGTCGTCTCCACATCCTGTCGTTCGTGTTCAATGCCAAAAGCATCATAACCAGCCGCGAGCGCGAGAAAGAGTGTCGTTCCCCCGCCCGCAAGAGGATCAAGGATACGCAGCCTTCCGGTCGCTTGCTCACGAAACGCGCCCGCGAAGACAGCAACATTGAGCAGAACACGCGTGAAGATTTCGTTGGTTTTGCCCTTATAACGCCGAATCTCGGCCATCTCTACAGGCACAAATGGCTGAAAGGTTGCATCAAGTGGCCGCAAGAAAGGACCTTGCACGTCCCCAATTTGCTCAAAATATTCATGCGCCTCGCTGGTCGCTCCCAGGCGCGCCAATACCTCGAGCAGGTTTGGGCAACCAGCATCTTCGAGCGTGACCAGGAGATAGCTTTGCCCAGCAAGCGCTATAGGCTCAACACGCTGGATCGCGGGAGCTACAGGGCTGGCAAGCAGTTCAGGCCTGGCCAGTCGCTCAGTCATATTGGCGTATTGCGTGCTGCGTTGCGGCGTGATTTTAAGCGCGAGTTTCATAGAATACGAGTATCCTGTAAATAAGACTCTAGCGCAACATCAAGCTGTGATGTTGAATATTGCATCATAGGATACTGCATGTGATACAGCTAGTCAACAATCGTGGCTACACCCTTCCCACTTATCCTCTTGCGCACTACAATGATATAGGATCATAGAAAAGCAGGCCAGGCACTACAGGAGAGAATAAAAACATGCACATTGTGACAATTGATGAAATGCGCGAGCTAGAAGCCAGGGCAGAGCGGGAATATGGCCTAACATCGTCCATCCTCATGGAGAACGCGGGGAAGAGCGCGGCGGAACTGCTGGTACAACATATCCGCCGCCAACGTTCCGTCAATGATACCGAGTTCTTGATACTGGTCGGTCCCGGCAACAATGGTGGGGATGGGCTGGTCATGGGACGTTACCTGCAAAAATGGGGAGGGCTGGTCAACCTCTATCGCTGGAAAGAACAGCGCCTGACGATTGCGGGACAGGATGTTCCTGAGCAGGAAACGGCAGCAAAGCTCGAAGAGGTCTTTCAGCGCGTCGGGTATGTGCTTGATGCGCTGTTAGGCACCGGGCGTTCGCGTCCACTGCCCGATAGCATGCGCAGCCTGCTTGCAAGGACGCGGCAGGAGCGGGAGAAACGCGACACGCTGCGCATCGTCGCGGTTGACCTGCCAACGGGCTTAAACGCGGACACCGGAGAAGTTGATCCAGGCACGATTCCCGCCGATATCACGATCACGCTGGCCTGCCCGAAACAGGGTTTTTTCTTCTTTCCTGGGCGCAGTTACATAGGGGAACTGTATGTAGGTGACATTGGCCTCCCAGCCGAACCGGAACAGCACTTGCAGAAGGAAATGCTGACAGCCAAAATGGCGCAGCATATCCTGCCGCCGCGTCCACTGGATAGCAATAAGGGAACCTTTGGGAAAGTCATGTTGTTTTGCGGCTCCCCGCCCTATCCAGGTTCAGCATTTCTAGCTGGAAGCGCTGCCGGACGCATAGGCGCGGGACTGGTCACACTGGCTGTCAAAGAGCGCATGCATCCCATCTATGCCAGTGCAATGCACGAGGTGACATTTGTACTGCTCCCCGATGAACAGGTAGAGAGCTTCCAACAATCGTCCGCGCTGATCGATCACCTGGAAGGGTACCGCGCCCTGCTCATGGGACCTGGCCTGGGTCAATCTCCCCAAACACTCGAGGTCATCCTCCAGGTATTGGAGTATCTACGCTCCTTACCAGAGGAAGAACGACCGCATCTCGTAATTGACGCGGATGGACTCAACAACCTCTCGGCCTTAGAACGCTGGTGGACATTGCTTCCCACCGGCACAGTAATTACGCCACATCCCGGCGAAATGGGACGTCTCTGCGGCGGTTTAAAGGTATCCGGCGGCTACCTGGACCGCCTGGAACTGGCGCAGCGCAAGGCCAGCGAATGGCAGGTCATACTTGTACTCAAGGGGGCCTGCACAATTATTACCGAACCAGGCGGGTGCACTCGCATCAACTGGCTGGCTAACCCCGCACTGGCGACAGCAGGCACCGGAGATGTACTGGCCGGTATGGTAGCGGGCCTGCTCGCGCAAAAAGTCCTACCTTTTGATGCCGCCAGCGCCGCCGTCTACCTTCACGCCACAGCCGCCGAGTTAATGAGCGCCGAAATCGGCCATGCAGGTCTGCTCGCCTCCGATTTATTGCCAAAGATTCCCCGCGCCATCCTCAAATGTAATTCGTAGGGACAAGGGGTGGTGGAACGGAGGTGGAGGGATCGAGCAGGCGTGCAGGACAAGCACAAGGCCCCCTCCACCTCCGTTCCACCACCCCTTGTCCCTACGCAAAATCCGACATTTATGCGGGAATGAAAAAGAACACCACGCACGCGAAATCCGACATTTATCCAGGAATGAAGAAAAACACCACGCAGGCCATCACATACACCGCAACGAGTTGTATTCCGGCCAGCCAGGTAGTCTCTCCATCCAGGCTGAGGAGGGCGAAGAGGATAGTCGCCAGTCCCAACACAACCAGTTCCAGGGGTTGAAAGACCAGGTTGAGCGGCGTGGCATAGAACAGGCTCACCAGCACCAGTAGCGGCGCGACGAAGGTGGCGACTTGAATCGATGAACCTGCTGCAATGGCCATACTGAGATCGATGCGATCTCTGAGCGCGATATATACGGCGCTTGAATGTTCGGCTGCATTGCCCACAATGGGGATGATAACCAGGCCAATGAAGACGGGAGACCAGCCCAGCAGCCTGGTGACGGGTACAATCGCGCCTACTAACAATTCGCTATTCCAGGCCGTGCCGATGGTCGCGACCAGCAATAATACAGCCGCCAGCCTGGGTTTAGGTGGATTCTTCTCACCTAGCCTACGGGGATCAACGCCGCCGGTCACCGCTTCCACCTCCACTTCCCCATGCTCTTCGGCAAGAGCGGCCCGGTGACGTTTAGGACTGCGGCGTTCAGCGCGCACGTGAAAGACATGCAGGGCAAGGTACATGGCATAGACCAGCAGCAGGATCACCGAGACCGCTATGCTGATCGACTGCACACGCCCAGAGTCATGGATGACCAGGGAGCCGGTTGCGGGAATGAGCAGGCCAGCTACCGCCAGCACCATCATGGCCGAATATTGCCCGGCATCCCGCGCATTGTAGTATTGTTTGCCCCAGCGCCATCCTCCAAGCGCCAGCGAACTGCCCAATACAAGCAGCGCGTTGCTGATGATCGAACCAGTAATCGAGGCCTTGACCACTGAGATCAGTCCCTGTTGCAGTGCAAAGATGCCGATGATAATTTCGGGAGCATTGCCAAAGGTGGCGTTGAGCAGCCCACCGGCAATGGGACCAACGTAGTATTCCAGGTCTTCGGTGGCACGCCCGATCAGCCCTGCCAGGGGAATCAGGGCGATAGCTGAACAAATAAAAATGGCCATCGCTTGCTGTTGTCCCCATACCAGTTCGATGATGGGAGCAATGACGGCCATTATAAGTAAATAGTACAGCCAACGAGGCATAGCATCCCCTTCCAGGGCGACCGCAAGGGTGCGCCCCTACCCTAGACGGACAAATCAGGCAGAAGGCGCATGCGTCTAGGGTAGGGGCGCACCCTTGCGGTCGCCCTGGCTCATAATGCGCGAGGCTCCGGCGCGGGCGCGATAAATCGGGCCCCTACTCGGCTGTAACGCTCTCTTCTACAGCAGCCTCATTCGCGGCTTCGTCAATGACGTTGACGGTGATTTTTGGCTCAAGCCTGGACGCGACTTTGACAGGAACCATGAACGTGCCAACCGATCGAATGGGATTGGGCAGTTCAATTAAACGCCTGTCAATGGTGATCCCCTCGATATTGCGCAGACCTTCCGCGATATCCTGGCTGGTGATGGAGCCATAGAGTCGGCCCTGTTTACCAACGCGCGCCTTAAAGGTCAGGGTAACGTTGCCCAGCCGCTCGGCCTTTTGTCGATTAGTGTCTACTTGCTTCTCCAGCTTGCGCTTTTCGGCTGCGATACGCTGCTGGTGATTTGCTAAAAGGCCGGGAGTTGCACCCGCAGCGAGGCGGCGCGGCAACAGATAATTGCGAGCGTAGCCATTCGCTACCTCCTTCAGATCACCGGCCTTGCCAAGATTATCAACATCTTGTAAGAGTATTACTTTCATTCAAATTCGCTCCTCATGAGGGGAAGCAGATTTACATAGGCGGGCGCAATGAATTGCGCCTCTACAACTTCCACCTGGTCTCGTTAATGCGAAAGTTAGTATACACCTTGTGTTCATTTCACGCAAGGTTTTTTCGGAACATACCCCATTGCGTCCTACTGAGTCCTCACCTATAATAGAGTAACATTATGCTTGTATGGATATCGAGGGAACATATACACTTCAGGCCGCGCCAGAAGAGGTCTGGCAATGTTTGATGGACCAGCAGACGCTGCGGCACACCGTCCCGGGCCTGGAACGACTGGAGACGGCAGGCAAACAGACCTACGCTTTCACCCTGCACATCAAGCATGCTCCACTGCGTGGCGTCTATTCAGGACATATCGTTGTCGATGAACTGCGCTATCCCACCTCGTATCGCATGACGCTTGAGGGCGAAGGGCAACAGAGCCACCTCCAGGGAATATGGGAAATTCATCTCAGTACACACAATGATAATACAGTAGTTGCCTACTCAGGGACGTTGAGTCCTGGGAAATTTGGGGCGTTTCTTCCCCCAGCCCTGGTTAAGGGGACGGTCAAGATACTGATTCAACAGTTTTTCACCTCGCTGGCCGAACAGTTACGCGCCACCTCTTATGAGCATGACACCACAGCAGGAGAGCAAGATGGAGCATCGATGTCCCCGGCATTCTCAAATGGGCGCGTTCCCATTGAATCCTACTCCTATGCGCCAACACGACTACATACTCTGGTGCACCAGTTGGGTCTGGGAGATGATGATCCCCTGCTGGAAGAGCAGTGGGTCGCACGTCTGAAACGTATCGGGGCTTTTTCGGCGCTCCTGCTGCTGGTCTGGATTGGTACAAGGCTGCCGCGAAGGCTATTCCCCCATCATTGAACGCAGGCGCGCTTTCCAATCATTGTCGTCCGCGCTGTCGGCATCGTTTGTTTCGCCAACAGTCCAACTACGCGAGCCATCGGCGCTTTTCGCCGGGGCGGGTAGCCCTGGTCCTGTAATATCCTTCTGTACATTGGAGCGGAGCGCAGTCGAAGCAGCTTTTCGCACATCGTGTACCGGGTCTTGCAGCAAGGGATATATTTTCTCTTTGCTGTGTTCAGCATCCAGGCGAATGAGCGCGCGGATAGCGGCGGCGCGCTCATCCGAAGTTCGCGCCTGCAGCAGCGGCTCGATATCGGGCGTCAACTGCGTCAATGCAAGATCAGCAATCAGGCGCAACAGGCGACTGCGCTGCATAGGATGGATAAGTGTAGTCAGCGCGTTTCGGCAATCGTTCGCCACCTGTTCCCTGTTGAGAATAGCTCCCTGCCCTATAGCCTCAGCAATCGCCACATCGGGCGGTACAGGCGAGATGCCTCGCAGGAATGGCTCAATCCAGGAGGCGACCGGCGTCTGCAAATTGGCGCTGTCATGCAGGTTCAGCGCCCAGGGAAAGTACTCGTAGAGCCAGTAGTACAGCGCTAAGGTCATTTCTGCATCGCGAGCAGCATACGCTACCATCGCCGGAGGTAAGGGGCGGCGCGTCCAATCCGTGCGCTGTAAACTTTTATCCAGGCGAACTTGAAAGGCGCGCAGCAGCATAGCCGCCAATGACGACTCGTGTTGGCCAAAAATTGAGCGGCTGGCGGCCTCCAGATCAAAATAATACGCTACAAAAAGCTCGCGTTCAGACATCACCCGCAAGTCTGCCCCGGCCCCATGCAAGAGAATACTGATCTCAGGATTGCCTACAACAGCAGCCAGAGGTGATAGATCACGCAGGCGCAGCGCATCGACGACAAAGCACCGCCCATCAATGGCCAGTTGCAGCAGGGCGAGACGATGCATTGAGGTCGGCATCTCACGTTGAGCGCGCATAGGCGCGCGCACCTGGGTAAACTCTGCATCGATAGCGATAACAGGAGCGTGCCCCAATACGTTAGCAGCATGTTGTAATTGTTCTGGACGGTCAACCCAGACGCGCTCACCTCTCTCTGGAGGCGAGCCATACGGTGGACTTTCACCCAGGTACCCCGGTAATACCTTTTCCCACTCTTCTGCTGATTCAGGTTCTTGTCTACGTTCGTTTTCGCTCAAGCATATACCTTATGAAGACTGAATAATATCCCATTATTTGCAGCAACTATAGCAGATTTTGGGGCAAACGTACAGAGAAAAAAGGCATGAAAATCAGGGCTATTCAAAAGATAATATCTTCCAGGGCGACCGCAAGGGTACGCCCCTACCCTAGACGGGCAGAGCAAGCACAAGGCGCATTCGTCTAGGGTAGGGGCGTACCCTTGCGGTCGCCCTGGTGCTATGCTACACTGAAGCAGCAAAACCGCGGCATTCACTGAAAGAAGGCAAGGCTCTTATTATGGCAAATAACGTACCAATTACAGTTGCATACGGGGATGGCATCGGCCCGGAGATCATGGAGGCCACCCTGCGTATCATTAAGGCAGCAGGCGCGCGTATAGATATCGAAGAAATCGAAGTTGGCGAAAAGGTCTATTTACGTGGCATCAGCGCTGGCATCGAACCGAGCGCGTGGGAGTCGCTGCGCCGCACGAAGGTATTTCTGAAAGCACCGATCACCACGCCACAGGGCGGCGGCTATAAGAGTTTGAACGTCACCACCCGCACAACCTTTGGCCTGTACGCCAATGTGCGCCCCTGTGTCTCCTACTATCCATTCGTTGACACCAAGCACCCCACGATGGACGTGGTGATTATTCGTGAGAACGAAGAAGACCTTTACACAGGTATCGAGTACCGGCAAACACACGACATGGTGGAAAGCCTCAAGCTCATCAGTCGGCCCGGCAGCGAAAAGATCGTGCGCTATGCCTTTGAGTACGCGCGCAGCCACAATCGCAAAAAGGTGACCTGCTTCATGAAAGACAACATCATGAAGTTGACGGATGGCCTGTTCCACAAAGTCTTTAACGAGATTGCCAGCGACTATCCCGATCTCGAAAACGAGGCCTGGATTGTGGACATCGGCTCGGCTAAACTCGCCGACACGCCGGAGGCCTTCGACGTGATTGTGCTACCAAACCTGTACGGCGATATATTGTCTGATGTTGCGGCCCAGGTGGCAGGCTCGGTTGGCCTGGCGGGTTCGGCCAATATCGGTGATCGCTGCGCCATGTTCGAGGCTATTCACGGCTCCGCACCGCGGCGCGCGGGCCAGAACCTGGCCAATCCGTCAGGTCTGATACTTGCCGCCGTGATGATGCTGGTGCACATCGATCAACCGGATGTCGCCACCTTAGTACACAATGCGTGGCTGCGCACCATCGAAGACGGCATTCACACCTATGACATCTATGTCGAGGGAGTCAGCAAGGAAAAAGTCGGCACGCGCGAGTTCACCGATGCCGTTATTGCTCGTTTAGGCAAGGTTCCAGAACAGCTCAAGGTCGTCAACTATACCAGCTCCCCGCAGCATACCTCCTACGCCCCTGTCGCCAGCACACCTACCGACGAGCAGAAAGACCTGGTTGGAGTAGATGTCTTCCTGGACTGGCATAGCGGCACCCCTGATCAGCTTGGCGAAGCATTCAAGCAGGTAGCCAGCAACGGCCTGGATCTGACCATGATTACTAATCGCGGTGCGAAGGTGTGGCCCGGCGGTATGCCCGAAACCTTCACCACCGACCACTGGCGCTGCCGTTTCCTGGCGCGCAACCGAGACGAGGTTGTCAGCCATTCCCAGATCATCAAGCTGCTCCAGCAGATCGATGAAGCCGGTTTCGACTTCATCAAGATCGAGAATTTGTACAACTTTAATGGTAAGGCGAGTTATTCGGCGGGGCAGGGGGAATAAATCAGGTGAACACAAAACATGTGTGAGAGGATGATATCGTAATGGTTATTGATGAGATTCTGGCGCATAATGAGCGCTTCGTGCAGGAAAAGACGTTGCCCATCATCGGTCATGCGCCGCGCAAGCACATGGCTGTCGTGACGTGCATGGATTGCCGGCTGGTGCAAATGTTCGAGCAGGCTCTTGGATTGGAACGCGGTGACGTGCTGGAATTACGCACCGCGGGCGCGACCATTTCCAAACCGACCCGCAGCAACTGATACAAGACGAGGGCTTAGAAGGCACACAGGGCCTGGTGGACTGGCTGGGCGCATTCGATGACGTTCACGTCAATGTGCGCGAAGTCGTCAACGTCATTCGCAACAGCCCCTATCTGCCAAAGATTCCAGTGCATGGCCTTGTCATCGATATCGAGACCGGCAAACTGGAGATGGTTGATAGGGGATAGGGGGGATTTCTCCAAGTCACTGACCTGTTTGCCTTCCGACTCACAGGCGTGCCCAATATTCCGCTGCTTCATCTGCATTCTGTTCCGCATCAGGTGAAGCAGCTACAATGTTTTCCCCATCTGGATGATACGTGCCCACTTGACCAGTCATAGGACTTGTGCCATTGCTCTC
>WNGR01009779.1_pt1 | contig 10057 bp, 8 predicted proteins | sample 5407581 | NCBI WGS metagenome assembly WNGR01 (sample SAMN13153383, study PRJNA577476) | soil metagenome | isolation source: 80 cm soil or saprolite under Garry oak tree replicate 2 | place: USA:California | collected 2016-06-15
TGGTGTGCTTGTTGCCCAGGCCTTCGGTAGCCCCGGCGCACACTTGAACCCCGCCATCTCGCTCTCGGCCGCCGTTCTCAGCGGAGACTACTCGCAACTGCTTTGGCTCTGGTCGGCGCAGATGCTCGGCGCACTCTGCGGGGCTTCAATCATGGCCCTGCACTACGCACCTCACTGGCGGCTTACGCCCGATCCTGCGGCTAAGCTGGGCATCTTCTGCACCGGACCGGCAGTAAGCAGCCCGCTCTCCAACCTGTTCAGCGAAATTGTCGGCACAGCGGTTCTGGTCGTGGTCGCCGGCGCAATCTTTTCTCACGGCGTGGCCGAGCACGGACCAGCCGCGGGCGTGGGCCCATGGCTGGTCGCGAGCCTTGTGTGGGGCATCGGCCTGTCGCTCGGCGGCACCACCGGTTATGCCATCAATCCTGCGCGTGACCTGGGACCGCGGCTGGCACACGCGATCCTTCCCATTCCCGGCAAAGGCAGTTCCAACTGGAGTTACGCACCCATCCCCGTGATCGGTCCGCTGATCGGCGGCGCAATGGCCGGCATGTTTCTGCGCTTCGCCCATCTTTAGCGCGACTGCCCCATCGACGCTCAGCTCACGTCAATCATGATTTTGGTGAACCGCGCGGGCGCCTGGCTCCATTCCTCAAGAATGTCGGAGGCTTGTTCCATCGGGACAACATGAGTCACCGCCTCGTCAACCGGAAAGCGATGCGCCTCCAACATGCGGATCACGTCGTGAAAATCCTCAGGCAGCGCGTTGCGCGAACCGAGAATGTCCAGCTCCTTCTGCACGAACAGCCGCGTCTCGTAAGCCACTTGCTCTTTGGCGTATCCGATATAAACCACGCGTCCCGTGAATGCCACCTCTTCCACCGCCGCGCGAAACGTCTGCGGCAGCCCGATGGCTTCAATCATCACGTCAGGCCCGCGACCGTCAGTGAGTTCTGCGAGTTGCGCATGTGAATCGCCGGCTGCGGTGTTGACTGTATGGGTTGCGCCCGCCTTTCGCGCCGTTGCCAGCTTGTCATCTTCGAGGTCGAGGCCAATCACAGTCGCTCCGCGAAATGCCGCACCCGCCACTGCGCCAAGGCCCACGCCCCCGCATCCAAACACCGCCACCGTATCTTTCGCACCAACGCGTCCACGAGCCGCTGCGTGAAATCCCACAGTCAGCGGTTCCACCAGGCACAGCTCCTTGAGAGTCAAATCGGCGCGATAAAGTCGATCCGTAGGTACCGCGATGTACTCGGTAAGTGCGCCATCCCGCTGCACTCCGAGTGTCTGATTGAACTGGCATGCATTGTGCCGGCCGCGCAGGCATGACGCGCATCGGCCGCAACTTGTATACGGTGAGGCAGTAACCGCCGTGCCGGTCTGCCACTCGGGATGCTTTGGATTCCTCGCTGCAACCGTGGCCGCAATCTCATGCCCGGGGATGCGCGGAAAGGTAACCAGCGGATTGCGCCCGCGATACGAATTCAGATCGCTGCCGCACAGGCCGATCTTCCGCACCTGCAGCAAGATGTCATCCTCGCCCATCGTCTGCGGATCTGCGACTCCGGTCAGCGCTGCCCTTCCCGGCCCTTCCAATACGACCGCTTTCATAAACCCGCCTTTTTCAAAATCAGGAGACGCAACGATGATAGATGAGCGGCGCGCATCACGGCGGGCAGTTGTATCCTTGGCATGTCGGCTATTCAGCCCCGCGAAGGAAGAATCCCCATGTCGCAACCAGTTCTTCAACTCGATCCGCGCGACAACGTTCTCGTGGCCCTTTCATCTCTCACCGCCGGAACGGTGGTGCACTTTGGGCAACCGCCCTCATCAGCTGCGTGTCCTGTTACGCAAGACATTCCTGCCAAGCACAAGATGGCGCTCGTCGATCTCAATCCCGGCGACCTGGTTCGCATGTATGGCATGATCGTCGGCGAAGCGACACAGGCCATTCCTAAAGGAGGCCTCCTCTCCACGCGCAACGTACGCCATCGCACCGATGCCTACTCGGCCACGCGGCATCCTGTTTCGTTCACGCTGCCCGACGCTTCGGCCTGGGCTGGCCGTACCTTCAAGGGCTATCATCGCGCCGACGGTCAGGTGGGAACGCGCAACTACTGGCTTGTGCTGCCTCTCGTCTTCTGCGAAAACCGCAATGTCGAACGCATGAAGGAAGCTCTCGAAGAAGAACTCGGCTACGGCAGCGCTCACAACACCTATCGCCAGCACGTGCGTCAGCTTGTGCGAGGCCAAGCCTCAGGCAACGGCCATTCCCGCACTGAGACGGCTCCCTCCGATCGCGCGGAGCGAGTCTTCCCCAATCTCGATGGCATTCGCTTTCTCACCCACCAGGGCGGCTGCGGAGGCACGCGGCAGGACGCCCAGGCGCTCTGCGGATTGCTGGCCGGGTACATCCACCATCCCAACGTCGCGGGAGCCACTGTGTTGAGCCTGGGCTGTCAGCACGCGCAGGCCAGCATGCTGATGGATGAGCTGCGCGCGCGCGACCCTGAACTGCGCAAACCGGTGCTGGTCTTCGATCAGCAGAAGTCAGGACGTGAAACATCGCTGATGAGCGCCGCCCTCGATCAAACTTTTGCGGCCTTGGTCGATGCCAATCACACTCAGCGCTCTGCGGCGCCACTCTCCGCGTTGACCGTCGGCCTCAAATGCGGCGGCTCCGATGGATTCAGCGGCATCTCTGCCAACCCCGCCATCGGTTATCTCTCCGATCTTTTAGTGGGCGTCGGCGGCAGAACGTTGCTTTCAGAATTTCCCGAACTGCACGGCGTCGAGCAGGAGATGATCAACCGCTGCGCAACCGATGAATTGGCCCAGCGCTTCTACGATCTTATGCAGGCCTACTCCGCACGCGCCAAGGCGGTGCATTCGGGTTTTGAAATGAATCCCTCCCCGGGCAACATCGAAGATGGACTCATCACTGACGCCATCAAGTCGGCAGGCGCAGCGCGCAAGGGCGGAGTCTCACCGGTACGCGACGTGCTCGACTTTCCGCAGTACGCCACCACGCCGGGGCTCAACCTTCTCTGCACACCGGGCAACGACGTCGAATGCGTCACCGCGCAGGCCGGCGCCGGAGCCAATCTCGTGCTGTTCACTACCGGCCTCGGTACGCCTACTGGCAACCCCGTCGCGCCGGTGATGAAGATCTCCACCAACTCCAGGCTCGCCGAGCGCATGGGCGACATCATTGACTTCGATGCCGGCGGAGTGATCACCGCCGAGATGACCATCGCCGAGTGCGGAGAAAAGATTCTCGATCTTTGCGTCGACGTGGCCAGCGGTAACCGCTTCACGAAGGCCGAGCTTCTGGGTCAGAACGATTTCATTCCCTGGAAGCGCGGCGTCTCGCTCTGATATCTGCTCACGCCGTTCCACTTGAACCGCGCCACAAGAGCCGCGGAATGAATTGGATTTGGCGACCGAGGGAATCTCGGCAATCCTTATGGGCAGTCTGTTCGGCGACCTGTCGGCAACGACACGGCCAAATTGCAATCGCGATAAATTTCCAGCGCTACTCCAAAAACGAAGCCACAACCGAAAGCGCCGCGATAGCCGCCGTTTCCGCGCGCAAAATGCGCGGGCCGAGCGACGCGGCGCGCCAGCTATTGGCATCGAACAGGGCTTCTTCCTCCGGCGCCCATCCGCCTTCCGGCCCGATCGCGATCTCAAGCACAGGCGTTTCATTCTGTGCCGCGACGACTGCCTCTTCAATCACGGCGCGCAACGTGGTGCTCCGCTCCTGCTCTGCCAGCACGATGCGGATACCCTTCGCCGCCGCCCTCACCCGCTGAGTGAGCGGAACCGGGTCGTGAATCATCGGAATATCAGACCGCCGCGACTGCTTTGCCGCTTCGTGCGCAATGCGCCGCCATCGTTCCGCGCGTTTCTCCGCGGCCTGCGCCAGGTGCTTCTCGGTTCTGCGCGCAATCATCGGCGCAATCGCCGCCACACCCAGTTCGGTAGCCTTCTCGATCGCCCACTCCATGTGGTCGAACTTGTAAATCGAAACCGCCAGCGTCACCGGCAGCGCTGGATCGGCCTCAACTTCAGAAATGAGGTTGAAGCGAACTTCATCCGGCGCGACGGCTGCCACCTCCGCATGAAAGACGTGTCCGCCGGCCACCACGTCCACTTCCGTGCCGGGCTGCGTGCGCAGCACACGCGTCATGTGTTCGGCCTGCGCTCCCACAATCGTTGCAGTGGCTTCATCCCAGTGATCGGCAATCCAGCGGCGGCGCGTCATTTCGTTGTGTGATCCTTCCCAATAAAGTTTAGCCGGTCCTGCGAATTGTTCTCTTCGAAGCCGGGCTTCTTCAACAATCACGCCCATAAACACTAAGGGGGACGCTTTGAGCGCCCCCCTAGAGTGTTGCCTGTTGGTTAGAGCTACTTCTTCTTTGTAGCTTTCTTCGCGGCCTTCTTCGCGGGTGCTTTCTTGGCTGCCTTTTTCGTTGCCATTTGCCTATTCTCCCTTTTCGATGGTTTGCATCGATCCTGCAATCACAATATTGCAGTTGAGGAATGTATAGATTCATGCTTCAACAGTGTCAAGAAAAAAACGAACGAGAGGTGGAAAAAGTGGCAACAATTTTTCAATGTTGCATTCCCTCTCACTCTTGAAACTCAAATGAGGTGGTGCATCTTGAGCAATGCGAGAGTCAATCCGGCAATGAGATCGTGCCATCCATGCGCGATGATGCCCGCGCGAAGACTGCGGCGAAAGAGCGCAAGCAGGCTGAACAGCACGCCGAATACCGACAGCATCACCATGTTGCGCACACCCTGGTACCCATGCGCCGAACCAAACAGCAGCGCTGAAAGCACCACGCCCGCCACCACTGCGCCTCGCGACCATGCTGTGAACTGCTGATGAAAGTAACCGCGAAACACGACCTCTTCCGCAAAGCCGGCCACCATGCAGAGCAATACCCAGGCCGCAACCTCGCGGCCGCTCGTCGGCACCAGTGCGGTCAGAGCATGAAGGGTCTGTTGTTGCGACGGTTCCGGTGTTGCCTGCTTCCCGGCATGAATCAGCGGCTGATGCTTGATCGCTGCTTCAATGATGGTCCACGAGATTCCAATCGTGCCCAGCACCACGAGAGACCCGATCCAAAACGCCATCGCGAAGCCGAGGTCTACAGCGATTGAGCGAACGTCCCCGGGAATAGAACCGAGCAGCGAGCGGAAAGGAATCTTCCTGATCCTGAGGCCCAGGTAAACCCAGCCCACCATCAATGACTCTGATATTGCGGTGGAGACATACGTTGCCAGGCGACTGGATTCGGGATGCTTCCCCGACAACTCCGATGCGCCCTGGACGGAAAGCCCGATGACGGCCGCCGCAAGCACAACCGTGTGCCACACCGGCGCCACGCTTCGAACGGCAACGGGCTGCGCCTGCAATGTTTCTGCAAGCTGAGGTTCAACCGAAGAATCTTCAGGAATATGCAATCTGGTTTGTCCTTGAACAAGTAATCGCGCGGAATTTCTTCCATGCCTATTTATTTGAAGGAATTCTCAGACGTTAACACTCGATGATGTTGAGCGCAAGCCCGGCCAGGCTCGTCTCTTTGTAGCGCGATTGCATATCGAGGCCGGTCAGGTACATAGTGCGGATCACCTGGTCGAGCGAAACCTTGTGCCCCTCGGTTTCATTCATGGCAATGCGCGAAGCGTGCACCGCCTTCACCGCGCCCATCGCGTTGCGTTCGATGCAGGGAATCTGCACCAGTCCGCCGATAGGATCGCAAGTCATGCCCAGGTTGTGTTCCATGGCGATTTCGGCGGCATGCTCAATCTGTCCGTTCGTCCCGCCGAGCGCCGCCGTCAATCCGCCTGCGGCCATCGAGCACGCCACGCCCACCTCGCCCTGGCAGCCCACTTCTGCGCCGCTGATCGAAGCGTTCTCCTTATATAGGATGCCGATGGCCGCGGAGGTGAGAAAGAAATGCATCAGTCCTTCGTGATTCGCACCCTGAATAAATCGTTCGTAGTAAAGGGCCACCGCCGGAACCACTCCCGCGGCTCCATTCGTTGGCGCGGTCACTACGCGGCCCCCGGCAGCATTCTCTTCATTCACCGCCATCGCATACACGGTCACCCAGTCGAGAGGCGCCAGCGGATCGTTCGCTTTGCCGCTTGTCTCTTTTTCGCGCAGCCGTTCGGCCAGCCGTTGCGCGCGTCGCCGCACATTCAATCCGCCCGGCAGTATGCCTTCCGTCGTCATGCCGCGCTCCACGCACGATCGCATTGCCTGCCAGATCCGCTCGATGCCCGCGCGAACCTGCTCTTCGGGCGACTGCTTCGCATCGGATAGAACGAGCGCACACTCATTCCGCATCATCACCTCGCTGATGCTCAGGTGATTGGCTTCGGCAACTTCAAGCATTGCCGCCGCACTGTGAAATGGAAACGGGACTATCGGCTCTTTCGCTTCCAAGTGCGCAACCGGCCCTGTCTGGTCTGTCTCGGCCGCGGCGGTGTCCTCGGTAATGAATCCGCCGCCAATAGAAAAGAATGTGCGCTCCTCCAAACGGCTTCCCGCCGCATCAAAGGCCGTGAGCCTTAAGCCGTTGGGATGTTGCGTGCGCGCCCCGGGAGGAAACATGGTGGAGCGATGAAACAACAGATCGCCTGCCTCTTCAAACGGAATAACTTGTTCGCCTGCAAGCCTCAGCTGCTTCGACTCACGCACATGCGCGATCGTTGCAGCAATCGACTCCGGATCGATCGTGGCCGGCTCGTTGCCCGCCAGCCCCAGCAGCACCGCGCGGTCCGTAGCGTGGCCCAATCCGGTAAGAGCCAGCGAACCATACAGGTCCGCCTGCACTCGCGCCACGCGCGGCAAAACTCCGCTATCAGCCAGACCGCGCACAAACCGGAACGCAGCGCGCATTGGGCCCATGGTGTGCGAACTCGAAGGACCGACGCCGACCTTGAATAGATCGAAGAGACTTGTCACGCAGAGATTGTAGCTCGTATCAGTCCTCGGTGGCCGGACACAAAGGATCATCGATGGGCCGCGTGTTCCGGCCGCGCTTCATGCATTGCGCACACACATTTATCGGGACGCTCCCATCTCACTGAACTTTTCCTGTCTCGGGAGTATCATGCTCGCAAACTCTTTGAAGTAAAGGAAGATTGCGTCATGATTCTCAATCGGTGTGTAGTGCCGGTACTTGCACTTTTTCTGGGAGCCATGGGTGCGGCTGCCGGGAGCGCAGCGGGTGCGCCCCAGGCTCAACGCTCGGGATATGCACAGGATCGCGACGCGTGGGATGCACCTCCGCGCGAATGGAAAGAGATTCAGCGCCGTGGCTTTCACGACGGCATCGAAGGAGCTCGCAGGGATGTGGGCAACAACCGCAGGCCAGACGTGAACAACCGCGAAGAGTACCGCCATCCCGATCTTCCTTACGAACTTCGCGAACCGTACCGCGAAGGATTTCGCCGCGGTTACGATCGAGCCATGACCCATCTCATGGGGGGCCGCGACGATCGTATGCGCGAACCCGATCGGCCGGTGCACCCACCGGAACGCCGAGAACGCGACATCGCCCAGGAGATGCAGCAGCGCGGATTTCAAGATGGTATGGAAGGTGCGCGAAAAGACTTCGGCAATCACCGCCGTCCAGATGTGAACAACCGCGAAGAATACCGCCGTCCCAATATTCCCTATGAACTTCAGCGCGACTACCGCGAAGGTTTCCGGCGCGGATATGCCAAGGAGGTCGCGGAGTTGGCTGGCGGACGCGATCGCCGCTAAGACATTTGCGAATAAACATCCCTTAAAGTCGACTCGTTTTCAATGGGCCGCTCAGGCAAGCGGCCCGTCACTATTTCTTTGATTCGGCTGTGCAATGCCAATTCGCGGTTGTGTGATCTGCGTTAGCGACAGCCTGCTCCCTGCTTCTGTTACACTCCCTGCAACTCACAGTCATGCATTTCAAGGCCCTCAGCGCAGCCGTCTATGGAATAGACGCCAACCTGATCGATGTGGAAGTCGATTACAGCGGCGTGACGTCTGAGAAGGACGTGTTCCACACCGTGGGCCTGCCCGATGCCGCGGTTCGCGAAAGCCGCGATCGCGTGCGCGCTGCCATAAAGAACTCCGGCTACACCATTCCTCCTACGCACATCACCATCAACCTGGCGCCCGCCGATCTGAAAAAGGAAGGCTCCGGATTCGATCTTCCTATCGCGGTCAGTATCCTGGGGGCCTATGGTGCATTGCGCGTAAAAGACCTGAGCCAGTTCCTGCTGGTCGGTGAACTGGGCCTCGACGGCACTGTGCGCCCGGTGCCCGGCATGCTGTCCATTGCGATTCTCGCGCGCGAAAAAAATATTCCAAACCTGGTTCTGCCCTTGAGCAACGCCGCCGAAGCAGCCGTTGTTGAAGGCGTGAATGTCTATCCTGTCTCTTCTCTGCTCGATGTATTGGACCTTCTGAACAGCGCAGTCGTCGGAGTCATTCAGCGTGAACCGTTTCGCGTATCGACCGAGGCGCTGCTGGGTGAGTTGCAGCACTTCAACGTTGACTTCAAAGACGTGCGCGGCCAGCACACTGCCAAGCGCGCGCTCGAAGTGTCTGCCGCGGGCAGTCATAACATCCTGATGATCGGCCCTCCCGGCTCCGGCAAAACCATGCTGGCCAAGCGGCTCCCTTCGATCCTCGCGCCGCTCACATTCGATGAAGCGCTCGAAACCACCAAGATCCACTCCGTGGCTGGGGTGCTCGATGCGGCTGCGGGCCTCGTTACGCATCGCCCCTTCCGCTCGCCGCACCACACCATCTCCGATGCCGGGCTCATCGGCGGCGGCGTTGTTCCTCGCCCCGGCGAAGTTTCCCTGGCACATAACGGCCTGCTCTTTCTCGATGAATTGCCGGAGTTTCCTCGCAACGTGCTCGAAGTGATGCGCCAGCCTCTCGAAGATCACACCGTGACCATTGCGCGTGCCAGCATGTCGCTCAGCTTTCCCGCACGGTTCATGCTCGCGGCGGCAATGAACCCCTGCCCCTGCGGCTACTTCAACGATAAGTCGCGCGAGTGCATGTGCACGCCGCCCATGATTCAACGCTACGTCGCCAAGATCTCCGGACCGCTGCTCGACCGCATCGATATTCACATTGAGGTCCCGGCTGTTCAATATAAAGAACTGCGCGGCGGAGCATCCGCCGAAGGCTCCGCCGAGATTCGCGCCCGGGTCATGGCGGCCCGCGAACGCCAGCAGCAGCGCTTCCGCAAGTTCGGCGAAAAAATCTATTCCAACGCGCAGATGACCACGAGGCAAATCCGCGCCTACTGTGAGCTGGGCTCCGACGCCGAGCGATTGCTCGAGCGCGCAATGCAGCAACAGGGCTTAACCGCCCGCGCTCACGATCGCATCCTCAAAGTCGCTCGAACCATCGCCGACCTTGAAGGCACAGAAAGCCTCACCGTCGCACACCTTGCAGAAGCTATCCAGTACCGCACCCTCGACCGCAGTTACTGGGCATGAGTCCGTTTACTTCCTGATCAACTACCTGGTTACTGCGCGAATCCCTCAAAAGTTGCCTTGCACTGGGAACTAACGTAACTGTATAAAAAACTCTCGTGCCAGTTGAACCGAACCCTGAGGGAGGCCGCCAATGCACCAGGCCACATTGAACACAGGATTGGACACATTTATCTTCGGGATCCCCCTCATCGCGCTTCTCTTTTTCGGATACTTCCGCCTCGATGAGATCTTCACTTCAAAGAACGCGCCGGTTCCCCAACCACGTCCCATCCCCACCGCCGTGAAGGACTGTTCCACGATGCTCACCGATCCTGATGGGCGCCCCTGGAAGTCGCAGCCTCGAAAAAGCTAATCTAGGGCCTGTTCACACTACTGAGGTGGATGGCGTTCCACCCCAGCGCACAAAGATCGTGCGCCGGGGACCCCGGGTTGCGAGCGAAAATCGGGCCAGGCCGGGGTCCCCGCAGACAGGTCTTCGTCTGTGGGGTGGGAGACGAAGCCGAGCCCGCAGGCTGTGGCGGGTCCACCGTCA
>WNGR01011729.1_pt1 | contig 10055 bp, 8 predicted proteins | sample 5407581 | NCBI WGS metagenome assembly WNGR01 (sample SAMN13153383, study PRJNA577476) | soil metagenome | isolation source: 80 cm soil or saprolite under Garry oak tree replicate 2 | place: USA:California | collected 2016-06-15
TCGTCCCGACCTATCTGGTCGACTATGCCGTCGCCGCACAGCGCGAAGGCTTTCAGCCGCTCCTCGACTATCTCGGGTCAAATCGATGCGAAATCGGCGCCCAGCTGCATCCGTGGATAAATCCTCCGATCGAGGAGGAGCTGGTCGAGCGCAATTCCTTCTCCGGGAATTTGCCCGAGCGTCTGGAATTTGAAAAGATCCGCCTGCTGACCGCAACGATCGAGGAAAATCTCGGCGTTCGACCGGTCGTTTATCGCGCCGGTCGATACGGGATCGGCGAGAACACCGCGCGCATAATATGCGAGCTCGGCTATCGGATCGATTGCAGCGTGCTGCCGCTGCGCGATCTACGTTCGGCCTTCGGCCCGGATTTCCGAAACAGCCCGACGCAACCCTACTGGTGCGGTCCGGACAATCGCCTGCTGGAGATCCCAGTCACCACCGGTCTTACCGGATTATTGTCGCGTGGCGAGCGCGGATTGCATCACGCCGTCTTCAATCCGATCAGCGAAGCCCTGCGTTTTCCTAGCGTCTTGGCCCGCCTGCGGCTGCTCGACCGGGTCCGTCTGTCGCCAGAGGGCAATTCCATTGCGGAGGCAAAGCGGCTGACCAGAACGCTGCGCCGGCGCGACGAGCAGCAGCTCTTCGTCTTGAGCTACCACACCCCCTCCCTTCTGCCCGGCAACACGCCTTATGTGCGCACGCAGCGCGACCTCCAGGCATTTCTTCATTGGCTGGAAACCTATATCGAGTTCTTCTTGACGGAAATCGGCGGTCGCCCGTCGACGCCTGCGACGATACTCGGGCTGGCGACAAGCGCGGCGCGCACGGCCAAGAATGGCCGAGCACGGGAATAAGCGGATCGACCTTGTGGAAGCCGAACGATGAAGCGCGCCGTGAGAAAATCGCCCCTGCCTCATTCTCGTCCCGCTTAGGATCCGCCGTGCGATCGATCGTCTTCCTGCTGTTTTTCGTCGGGGTCCTGCCGACTATCGCCTTCAATCCATTTTGCGGCATCATTCTGTGGTCGTGTCTGTCGTTCATGAGCCCGCAACGTCTCACCTTCGGCGTCACCTCACTTTCGGCATCACCTCCGATATGCCCTTCGCGATCGTCGTGGCGGTTGCGACGTTGATTGCCTGGCTATTCTCGCGCGAAAAGAAGCGCCTTCCCGCCGACGTCACGTTGTGGCTGATCGTTGCGCTGATGCTGTGGTTCTCGCTCACGACCTACTACGCGTTGGTTCCCGACGCCGCTTACGGCAAGTGGCTGAGCACCTGCAAAGCACTGCTATTCGTCCTCGTCACCGCGGCGATGTTGACCAACCGCATCCGCTTCCACGCGCTGATCTGGACGATGGTGATCTCGATCTCGTTCTATGGCCTGAAATCGGGGCTCGGCACGTTGCTAACCGGCGGAGGTGCCACGGTCTACGGACCGGAGGCGACGGCGATCGCCGACAACAACCACTTCGCGCTGGCGCTCATTGTCATCATTCCGCTGATCAACTACATCCGCCTCAATGCGCAGATGCCCGCGGTGCGCACCGGGGCGCTGGCGATCATGGGCTTTTGCCTGATCTCCGTCTTCGCCAGCTACTCGCGCGGCGCCCTGTTCGGCCTTGCCGGGATGAGCGTTTTCCTGTGGCTGAAATCGCGCACCCGAATCATGCCGGCGGTGGCGCTCGCGATCGCCCTCTTCGCGGGCTACAATTTCATGCCGCAACGCTGGATCGAGCGGATGAACTCGATCGCTGCCTATGAGGAGGATGCATCGGCGCAAGGCCGTATCGTGATGTGGCGCACCGCCGTCGAAATCGCCTCGCAGCGCACTCTAGGAGCCGGCTTCCTCGGCCCCTACAATCAGGCGGTAGTCGACCGCTTCAGCCCGGGCACTAAGGCGCGCGCCGTTCACAGCATCTACTTCGAAGTCATCGGCGAGCATGGCTATTTCGCGTTCTTTCTATGGATTCTCATCCCGATCTTCGCTTGGCGCAACGGCTCGTGGATCATCCGGCATACGCGCGAGCGGCCAGACCTCAAATGGAGCGCCGATCTCGCCAGGATGCTCCAGGTCTCGCTGATCGGATATTATTGCGGCGGTGCATTTCTGTCGCTCAGCTACTGGGACATCTATTTCACGCTGGTCGCCATTCTCGCAGCAATGCGGGAGCTGGTTGCCCGCGAGACGCAGCCGCTACCGAGCGCCCCACCAGCCGCGCAGCTTTCCTTGCGTGGCCCGCAGCGGCGCCCTGCACCGGCGCGGCCGGCGGCGCCGTAAGCGTCAATTGCGGCTGCGCGAAATCTTGTAAAACAAATTGGCATAAGTCGCGACCATCCGCTCCTGGCCGAAGAGGTCACGCACTCGGCGGCGATTGAGCGCGCCGAGCGACCGGCGCAACGCCGCGTCGCCAACGAGGATGGCGAGCGCAGCCGTCAACCCCTTCTCGTCCTCTCGCCTGACGACAAAGGGCGCATTGTCCGCCGCGACCACCACCCCGACGTCGCCGACAGCTGTCGCCGCGACCGGCAATTCCGCCGCCATCGCCTCGAGCAGGGTGAACGGCATTTGCTCGGTATCGGAGGATAGTGCAAAGACATCGAATGCGCCGAGGAGGCGGGAGGGATCGGCGAGCGCACCGGCAAAGACCACGCGATCCCGCACCCCGAGCTCGCCGGCGAGAGCCTCGAGAGCGCTCCGTTCCGCCCCCTCGCCGACGATTGCCAGGACCGTCCCCAGCTCGGGCGGCAGCGCTGCAAAACAGCGGATAAGCCGCGCCAAATTCTTTTCTCGTCGCAACGCGGCGACGGTGCCGATGATCGGACGATCGCGTTGCAGTCCCAGCGCCTCGAGCAGGCTCGCGTCGGGCGCAACCGCGAAACGGTCTACAACGATGCCGTTTGGGATGTAGCGGACCTGGCCGGCCGCGAGGCGCCAGACTTCGGTTGCCAGGCGATACAATGTCTGTGACGGCACGATGACCGTCGCGCCGCTCAAGGCGACGCGGCGCGCCAGCACGCGGCGATAGAGCTGGCGCTCGACGCTCTCGTCCGGCCCGAAGCCGTCCTCGAAGTGGATATGCGGGCAGATCGTCCGCCAGCGATTGCTGATCGCCCACTCGATACTTCCCCAATTGTAGGTGAGCAGCAGATCGGGGCGAAGCTCCGACAGGATCCGGCGGAACGCCAGGACGTTGCGCAGACTGGCGCCCCGCGACTTGCGGGCGACGACCGGATGGAAGGCGCAGCTAACTTGCGGGTCGAGCCGGGAGCGGCACGAGATGTCGCCGTCGAGAGCGACGACGGTGTGCCGATAGGTCGCGCCGAGATGATTGGCCAGCGCCACCATCCGTGTCTGCGCGCCACCGACCGCGAAGCTGGGAAAGACATGAAGTAAATGAAGCGGCCGGGATGATGGCGCGTCTTCGCTCACCTCAGCGGCTCCCCGATGCCATCGCCGGCGCTCGCTCGCCGCGCACGATCGCACGGAAGATGTCGAGTTGCCCGGCGGTGGTGTCCTCCCAGCTAAACCGCTCGGCGTAGGCACGGGTCGCCGCACGATCCGGCGGCATCATCAGCAGCCGCGCGATTGCGGCGGCGAAGGCGGCGCCGCTGCGTTCGTCGACGAGACATCCGGCGACGGGGCTCGCCACCACCTCCGGCGTGCCCCAGACGTTGCTGGCGACGACCGGCGTGCCGCAAGCCATTGCCTCGAGCAGCACGTTGGCCCAGCCTTCACGGGTCGAGGCGAGCACGAGGAGATCGGCAGCGCTATAAAGTTCCGGCAGCTCGCGCTGCGGCAGCAAGCCGAGAAAGCGCACCCGCGCAGCAACGCCGAGGCGCTCCGCGAGGGCGCCGAGCGCCTCCCGCTCCGGCCCCTCGCCAACGATCAGCAACATGGCTTTATCGACTCGCGCCAGGGCCTCGATCGCGATATCGTGCCCCTTGCGTCGGATGAGGTGCCCGACCGACAGAATCATCGGCTGCTCGAGCCCGTAGCGCGCCCGCGCAACTGTCCGATCGCGCGGTCGAAACGTCATGAGGTCGACGCCGTTGCGCAGCACGCTTATCCGTCGGCCGTCGACGCAGATTGCAACGAGGCGATCCTTCAGGGCCTGGCATACGCTGATCACGGCGGCCGACCGGCGCGCCGCCCAGCGGATCATCCGGCGCGGCAGCGGATAATCGGCGATCAAATTGACATCGGTTCCACGCGCCGTGATGACAACCGGCTTGCCGAATTCGGCACCGAGGAGGGCCGCCGCGACACCGTCGGGGTAGAAATAATGGGCGTCGATCAGATCGAAGTCGAAACCTGCGCGAATGACCGCGCGCAGCGATCGCCGTGCGCCGAGGTAGAGGAGCCCCGGCGCGACGTCCATGCCAATGCCGGGGAGCGCGAGGTAGCGCGGATGGACGACCGACATGCCGGCACGCAGCTCCTGCGGTGCGACGCGTGCGTAGCGCGCGTAATGACCAAAACGGTCGTACCTGAGGGGGAACCACGGGACCGGGGCGATTACCCTGGTGGCGACCGCGCCGCTCTCGATCAGGCGACGCAACCGGCTCTCGACAAAGATGCCGTGCGATGGCTCGACGTCGTTCGGGAACAACGTGCTGAAGGTCAGGGTTCTGATGTCGGAAATGGGCCCCGCTCCCGAACTCGTGCCGCAACCTAGGGATGCCGCGATGACGGACCGCGAAGCCGAGCATGGCCGCGCCAATTGCGTGGTGGTCTAACTTGAAACAAGATGAATCGCAACAAGACGCAGTCAACCCGCGGTGGCAGTACGAGCGGCGGCGAAAGGCGGGCATGATCGACAAAACCGAGCTGACCGACCGCCAACGTCGGGAGAACGAGTATCACGCACGACGCGCTAGCGAGATGCAGCATCTTGCCGAGGCGCCGGTCGCGCTCGACATCATCGCCCATCCCGAGGAGCGTTGGTGGAACGCCCACTGGTTCCTCTATTCGATAGTCAAGCGACTGGCGAAGCCGGGCATGCGCGCGCTCGTTGTCGGCTGCGGCTTCGGCGGCGATGCCATTTTGCTGACGCATCTCGGGCTCAAGGTCGATGCCTTCGACCTCTCGCCCGAATCGCTCGAGATCGCCAAGCGCTCGGCGCTGCGTTCGGCGGCAGCCCCGATCGACTTCCGGCAGCTCGCATCGGAACGGCTCGACTATCCGGACGCTTCGTTCGATCTCATTCTCTTCGTCGACATCTTGCATCACGTCAACATCGCCGCGACGATGGCGGAGATCCGCCGCGTCGCCGCGCCGAACGCGATCGTCGTTGGGCAGGAAATCTATACGTTCAGCCGCCTGGATGCGGTCAGGAATGCAGCGCCGGTGCAGCGCTACCTTTATCCGCGCTTGGTGCGCATGGTCTACGGGACGGACCTGCCGTATATCACCGCCGACGAGCGTAAGATGTCCGAGAGCGACATGGCTGAAGTCCTCGCCCATCTCAGGGCGCCCGAGATCCACTACTTCAAGATATTCTCAGGCCGCCTGCTGCCGAGTGACACGCTGTGGGCGAACAAGCTCGAGCGCCGCGTGTTGCGGGCTTTGCCGGCGCTCGGCAGCATCCTCGCCGGCCGTGTCGTCTTCGCCGGGCGGATCGATCGCAGCAGAGCTGCCGTGTCGCCGGCGATGCAGCGCCAATGCTGAGCTTCCTCGGTGCGCGGATCGCCGGCTCCAAGGCCGCGCGCTACTGGCTCAGCAAGCTAAGCAACCACGAGGCCTTCCAGCCACTCTTCGACATCATGGCCAATCGCGTCGCTTCGGGACTCCGCACGCTGCGACGCCTCGGTTTCTCGCCCGACCTCGTCATCGATGTCGGCGCCCATACCGGCACCTGGACACGGATGGCGCTGCCCTATTTCCCCGCCGCGCGTTTCGTCATGATCGAGGCGCAATCGCAGCACGAGCCGGCACTCCGAGCGGTACAGGCGAGCGCGCCATCGCGCGTCACCTTTAGGATCGGACTGCTCGGCAGCGAGAGCAAGGCGGCGGTCGAATTCCGTCTTGCTGGCACGGGCTCGTCGCTTTATCCCGAAAACACGGCGTTTCCACAGCAGCCGACGACGCTGGCGATGACCACGCTCGACGGCGTCTTGGGGCCCGATCACGGCTCACGGAGGATATTCCTCAAGCTCGATGTCCAGGGTGCCGAGCTCGAGGTGCTCGCCGGCGCTGCCCTAGCGCTGCAACGCACCGAGGTCATTCTGCTCGAAGCATCGCTCGTCGAATACAATCTGGGCGCCCCGCGCATCGCAGAGGTGATCAGCCGGCTGCGCGAACTCGATTTTCTGCTGTTCGACGTCTGGGATCTACGCCGCATCGGCGCGGTGCTGGCGCAGAGCGATTTGGTCTTCGTGCGCCGCGGCTCGATGCTCGAAACTGCGGCTGCGTCGATCATCCGCGCGTATGGGCGCTAGAGGCGCGCTGGACGGCGGCGTCGCCTTCTGTTATGGCGCTCAGCACAACGTCACGGCGGCCCGCCGGACAGCGCAAGACGGAGAGCGGTGAGTTGCAGGAACGCGGTTACGCCATCGTTGGATTGGGATATGTCGGCTTGCCGGTGGCCCTCGCTTTCGCCCGTCATTTCGCGCCGGTCGCCGGCTTCGATATTTCGAGGACGCGCGTCGATGCCCTGCGCCGCGGCGAGGATTGGACCGGTGAAATCGCCCGAACCGACCTCGAAAACTCAACATTGCGTCTGACGCACGATCCCGCGGATCTCGGCGGTGCCAGCTTCTTCGTCGTCACCGTGCCGACGCCGATCGATACCGATCGCCGTCCCGATCTCGCGGCGCTCGACAGTGCCTGCCGACTGATCGGTCCCGCCCTGCGGCCGGGTGCCGTGGTGATCTTCGAGTCGACGGTCTATCCCGGGCTCACCCGCGAGATCTGCGGCCCGATCCTCGCCCAAGCCTCGGGGCTGCGCCAGGGCGTCGACTTCAAGCTGGGCTACTCCCCCGAACGCATCAATCCCGGCGACCGCACGCACCGCCTCGAGACGATCACCAAGGTCGTCGCCGGTGAGGATGCGGAAACCCTCGAGCGGGTCGCCGCAGCCTATGGCAAGATCGTCGAGGCCGGTCTGCATCGGGCGCCTTCGATCGAGGTCGCCGAGGCCGCCAAGGTCATCGAGAATACCCAACGCGACCTCAACATCGCATTGATGAACGAGCTGGCGATCATCTTCGACCGTCTCGGCATCTCGACAACGGAGGTCCTGAAGGCGGCGGGGACGAAGTGGAATTTTCTTCCCTTCACCCCGGGGCTGGTCGGCGGCCACTGCATCGGCGTCGACCCCTATTACCTCACCGCCAAGGCTGAATCGGTCGGCTACCACCCGCAGGTCATCCTCGCCGGGCGGCGCATCAATGACGGCATGGGCGCCTACATCGCCCAGCGTCTGGTCAAAATGCTGATCGCGGCCGAACACCGGGTGAAGAACACGCGGATCGGCATCTTGGGCCTTGCCTTCAAGGAGGACGTGCCGGATCTGCGCAACAGCCGTGTGCCCGACATCGTCGCCGAGTTGCGCGCCTTCGGCATCGAGGCGATCGTCCACGACCCGCTCGCCAATCCGGAAGAGGCCAGGCGTGAATACAGTCTCGAATTGTCACCGATGTCGGAGCTGCGCGAGCTTGACGGGCTGGTTCTCGCCGTGCCGCATCGCCGCTTCCGCGAGAACGGCTTCGCCGAGGCGCTGGCGGCGCTGTCGCCCGGCGGCGTCCTTGTCGACGTGAAATCGGCGGTCGATCGCGCCCTGGTTCCGGCCGGTATCACCTATTGGAGCCTGTGAAATCCACCGTGGCGGCGCGCAAGTCCATTCATCTCATTGCCGCGGCGCGCCCGAACTTCATGAAGATCGCGCCGCTCTACCATGCCCTCGCCGCCGCGGACGACTGGGCGGCGCCGGTCATCGTCCATACCGGCCAGCATTACGACGCCAACATGTCGGACGCCTTCTTCGCCGACCTCCGTATGCCGCCGCCCGACTACAACCTCGAGATCGGCAGCGGCAGCCATGCCGAGCAAACCGGCGGCGTGATGATCGCCTACGAGCGTCTCTGCCGCACGGCGCCGCCGGACTGGGTCGTCGTCGTCGGCGACGTCAACTCGACCCTCGCCTGCGCTCTGGTGGCGAAAAAACTATGCCTCAACCTGGCGCATCTCGAAGCGGGGCTGCGCAGCCGCGATCGCGCCATGCCAGAGGAGATCAACCGGCTCGTCACCGACGCGATCGCCGATCTCCTGTGGACCCCGTCGGAGGACGCCGACGACAATCTCCAGGCCGAGGGAGTCGCGCCGGAGCGCGTCGAGCGGGTCGGCAACATCATGATCGACTCCTATGAGCTCGTGCGCCGACGCATCGAGACCGATAGGACGCCCGATGCGCTTGGTGTTGCCGAGCGGGAGTTCGGCATCGTCACGCTGCATCGCCCGTCCAATGTCGACGATCGTGCGGTTCTCGCGCGCATCGTCGACCAGCTCTGCACCGTTGCCCGATCGCTTCGCCTCGTCTTCGCGGTACACCCGCGCACGCGCAAGCAACTCGATACCTTCGGCCTGCTGCCGCAGATCCTCGCGGCGGAGGGAATAACGATCATCGAGCCGCTGGGCTACATCGCTTTCATGGCGCTGGTCCGCAAATCGCGCCTCGTCATCACCGATTCCGGCGGCGTGCAGGAAGAGACGACCTATCTGGACATTCCGTGCCTGACCTTGCGCGACACGACCGAACGGCCAATCACCATCACCCAGGGCACCAACCGGCTGGTCGCACCGGGCGACCTCGAGAGTTCGGTTGCCGCCGTCCTCGCCGGCAACTGGCCGCACGGACGGCGCCCCGATCTGTGGGACGGCAGAACCGCGAACCGGGTCGCCGCCAGCCTGCGCCGCGCCTGCGGCGTCTAGGAAACGGCAACCTCCATCCGGCCATTATTAAGCACGACGACGTCGCGCTCGACGGTACGGGCGCGGAAGGAAACGACGCTGCCCTCGCGCCACATCTCGGTGCGGATCGTCTCGCCGGGAAAGACCGGCGCCGAGAAGCGCAGCGCCAGGCTTCGCATGCGCGCCGGATCGTAGTCGCAACAGCTCCGCAGCAGCGCGTGGCCGGCGATGCCCAGCGTGCAGAGACCGTGCAGGATCGGTCGATCGAACCCGGCGGCGCGAGCGACCGCTGGGTCGGCATGGAGGGGGTTGTAGTCGCCGTTGAGGCGGTAGAGCAGTGCCTGCTGCGGCAGGGTCGGCAGATCGCAGATCACATCGGGCGCGCGCTCGGGAATGCGGTGCGTCGGCGAGCTGGGCCCGCTCGGCCCGCCGAAGCCGCCGTCGCCGCGACAGAAGGTGCTCATCGCCAGCGTCGCATAAAGCTCGCCGGTCACCGCATCGCTGATCCGCCGCTCGGAATAGAGAACGGCACCCTTGCCGGCCCCTTTGTCGACGATGCCGGTGACCCGCGCGGTTCCGATCAGCTCCGCCTCGACCGGGAGCCGATTGTGGAGCGTGATCGCCTGCTCGCCATGGACGACGCGAACCCAATCGATGCCGGTCGCGGGGTCCTTCACCCAGAAGCCGGGATAGGCGAGCACCACCGCCATGGTCGGCAAGGCGGCCAGGCGATCCTCCAGGAGAAAGCGCAGTTCCGCCGCGTCGAGCGGATCGCCGCCGAGCCCGACGCCGAGCGCGTAGAGAATGCAATCCTTCTTGGCGAGTGTCTGGCGGATTTCGGGGAAGCGCCAGTTCATCAGCTTCTCGTAGTCGATCGCCATCGCGATGCCCCCTGTGCCAGGCTCGCTTCCGACGATGCCGGAGACGATGCACTGGTGCAACCGGAGACTCCGCTTCACGGGCGCGACGGCTGGCTACACGCTCAGCCGTGCCTGCGCCATCTCGCGCAATTTGGTTCGCTGCACCTTGGTGCCATTGGCACTTGCCGTCGATGGGAAAGCCTCGAGGGCGAAGAGACGGAACGGCACTTTGAAGCGCGCTAGCCCGTCGCTGCAGAATTGACGCAAGACCGCCTCGTCGAAAAC
>WNGR01017037.1_pt1 | contig 10054 bp, 6 predicted proteins | sample 5407581 | NCBI WGS metagenome assembly WNGR01 (sample SAMN13153383, study PRJNA577476) | soil metagenome | isolation source: 80 cm soil or saprolite under Garry oak tree replicate 2 | place: USA:California | collected 2016-06-15
TCCCTCCTTTTCGCGTTGCGCCAGTTTGGGGTGAACGAGCTGTGTTCTCCGGAGCTCACCGGGAACTGGGAATTCAAGCTCAAGCAGATGGAGCACGGGGATCTTCCTCGCAGCGCGTTCATGGAACACATCGTCGATCTCACCCGTGAGATGGTTTCGCGTATCAAGGAGGGCGACATCCCCGATACCGTGTTCCTTACCCTGAAGACTCCGTGTCCCAAGTGTGGCGGCAAGGTGCAGGAGACCTATCGCAAGTTCAAGTGTCAGAAGTGCGACTTTGCGATCTGGAAGGTCGTATCGAGCCGCGAGTTCGCCCCCGAGGAAATCGAGACGCTAATCTCCAAGCGTTCGGTGGGGCCATTGACGGGTTTCCGCAGCCGAGTCGGCAAGCCGTTTGCCGCAATGGTGCGGCTTACGCCCGAATTTCGCGCCGAATTTGACTTTGGGCGGCAGGCGGATGCCGGCGGCACTGCTGCGAAAGCGGACTTTTCAACGCTGACACCGCTTGGCCCCTGCCCAAAATGCGGCGGCCGAGTGTTCGAGCAGCCGATGGCCTACGTCTGCGAGAACAGCGTCAACCCCGAGCGGCGCTGCGACTTTCGCTCCGGACGCGTCATCTTGCAGCGGCCCGTTGAGCCCGAGGAGATACGGAAGTTACTCGCGACGGGAAGGACCGATCTTTTGCACCGATTCATTTCCCGGAAAGGCAGGCCGTTCTCGGCGTTCTTGGTGCGCGGCGCAGACGGCAAGGTGGGGTTCGAGTTTGCGCCTCGCGCGGCGAGACCTACCACGCGCCCGTCTGCGACGGCCACGGCACCCGAAAGAACCCCAACGAAGTCGAAAACCGAGAGCAAGACGCGTGCGAAGCGACCAGCCAATCGCGGGCGGGCGGTTCGAAACAAGAAAGCGGCCTAGATACCGGCGGCCCGCAATCGCGCGCGGCCTTCAGACGTCAAGCCGGGCGACCAACGCGTTCTGCTCGATGAACAAGCGCCGGGGCTCGACGTCGTCGCCCATCAGCTTCGTGAAGATCTCTTCGGCTGCGATGCCGTCCTCGATCTGCACCTTCAGTAAACGCCGCGACTGTGGATCCATGGTGGTCTCCCATAGCTGGTCTGGATTCATCTCGCCCAACCCTTTGTAGCGTTGGGTCGCCGCGCTATGCTCGACTTCTCCCATCAGCCACTGCATCGCCTCCGCAAAGTTCGCGACCGGCTGCTGCTTGTCATCACGCATTGCCATCGCCCCGGGTCCAACTGCTCCGCGAAGCTCTTGGGATAGGCGATCAAGATTCTGATAGTCGCCGGACTGAAGAAAATCCTCATCGAGCGCGCTCGTCCGAGTGTTGCCGTGGTGATTGCGCTCGATGACGAGCTGATGTTGCTCGTGTTTCTCGTCATAGCGAGCTCGAACGTTGACTCCGTTGCCGTTTTCCGCCATCGCTTGCTTGAGCCGGAGCGCGCTCGCGCCCGCTGATTGTGCGCTAGACAGGTCCAGCTTCACTCCGCGCCTGAGTGCGGCGAGGGCTTCCTCATCGATGGTCTTGGAAAGGCGGGCGACAATAGCTTCGCAGGACAAGTACCGTATTGCCAACTGCTGGAGCGATTTTCCTTCAATTCGCTCCGCACTAGTCTTCGGCACAATCGAAGCACCTACCAGTGCCTGCGTCACCATGTACTGAGCGCGCTCGTTGTCATCCTTAAAGTAGCGCTCCTGCTTTCCGAGCTTCACCTTGTACAGCGGCGGCTGTGCGATGTAAACATATCCTTTCTCAAGCAGTTCTCGCATCTGCCGGTAGAAAAATGTCAACAGAAGAGTCCGGATATGGGCTCCGTCTACGTCGGCATCCGTCATGACGATTATGCGGTGGTATCTTAGCTTCGCCACGTCGAATTCTTCCGTACCTATACCGGTACCAAGCGTCTGGATCAGCGTCACGATCTCCTGCGAGGAAATGAGCTTTTCAAAGCGCGCCTTTTCAACGTTCAGTATCTTGCCCTTCAGCGGCAGAATCGCCTGGAATTTGCGGTCGCGCCCCTGCTTGGCCGAGCCGCCCGCCGAGTCGCCCTCGACGATGTAGAGCTCGCAGAGCGCGGGGTCCTTCTCCTGGCAGTCGGCGAGCTTCGCCGAAAGTCCGAACGAATCGAGCACACCCTTGCGGCGCGTCATCTCCCGCGCCTTGCGCGCCGCTTCACGCGCACGCGCCGCATCCACGATCTTGCCGCAAATGATGCGGGCATCGTTCGGCCGCTCGAGGAGAAAATTCTTCAGTTTTTCGCCTACGAGCTCCTGGACCACCGGCCCCACTTCAGAGGAAACGAGCTTGTCCTTGGTTTGCGAAGAGAATTTCGGCTCGGGCACCTTGATCGAGAGCACGCAGGACAGGCCTTCGCGCATGTCGTCACCGCTCGTTTCGACCTTGGCCTTCTTGGCGATTTCGTTCGACTCGATGTACTGATTCAGGCTCCGCGTCATCGCGGCCCGCAGCCCGGAAAGGTGAGTGCCACCGTCACGCTGCGGAATATTGTTGGTGAAGCAGAGCACCTGTTCCTGGTAGGAATCGTTCCACTGCATCGCGACTTCCACGGTGATGCCTTCCTTTTGCGCGATCGCGTAGAAAGGCGTCCCGTGGAGTACGTTCTTGCTCTTGTTGATGTACTCGACGAACCCTTTCACACCCCCGGTGTGCGCGAAATTTTCCTCCTTCCCAGTGCGCTGGTCGATTAGCTGGATCTTCACGCCGTTGTTGAGGAAGGAGAGCTCCCTCAGGCGCTTCGCCAGGATGTCGAAGTGGTACCAAAGGTCTCCGCACTGGCCAGAAAATGCACCTCGGTGCCGCGTCTCTCGGTCTTGCCGGTCACCTTGAGCGGCGCTACGGGCACACCGCGCCGGAATTCCATAAAGTGGCTCTTCCCGTCGCGTCGAATGCTAAGGCGTAGCCAATCGGAGAGCGCATTGACCACGGACACGCCCACGCCATGCAGGCCACCGGCGATCTTATAAGAATTATTGTCGAACTTTCCACCCGCGTGAAGCTCGGTCATCACGATCTCCGCGGCCGAGCGCTTCTGTTCGTCGTCTTTGTGCAGTTCGGTGGGAATGCCGCGCCCGTTATCGGTTACGCTGATCGAGTTGTCCGTGTGAATCGTGACCGTGATCTCGTTACAAAAACCGGCTAGCGCCTCGTCGATGGCGTTATCCACGACCTCGAACACCATGTGGTGTAGACCAGTTCCATCGGAGGTGTCACCAATGTACATGCCAGGGCGCTTGCGCACAGCATCCAGACCCTTCAGTACCTTGATGCTATCGGAATCGTATTGGTCGCGCGCTTGATCGTTCTTTTCTTCAGACATTTAATTTCTCTTCACTCAGATCCGCATCGGCATCACGACATATTTGAAATCGTTGCGCCCAGGCAAGGTAAACAGCACGCTAGAATTGGCATCCCCCAATCCGCACTCGACCTCGGCAACATCGAGATTGTTGAGCACGTCCACGAGATAGCCAACATTGAACCCGATGTCGAGCGTCTCCCCCTTGTATGGAACGTCGAGCTCCTCTTGGGCTTCCTCCTGCTCCGTATTGCTGCAGCTGATCTTGAGACTTCCATCGCCCAGAACCCACCGTACTCCGCGAAATTTGTCACTGGCTAGAATCGCGGCCCGCTGCAACGCCTGCAAGAGAGCAATCCTCTCGAGCTTCAGCTTCTTCGGATGGTTCTGCGGGATTACCCGGCCGTAGTCGGGAAACTTTCCATCTACCAGCTTCGACACGAGCACTACGTTGCCAAACTTGAACTTGGCCTGAGCCGAGGACAATTCGATCGCGACCGAGTCATCGCTATCCTCAAGGAGCTTGGAGAGCTCGATAATCGTCTTGCGGGGAAGTATCACTTCCTGCTTGGGAAGATTCTTTCCCTCGACCTCTCGGCTTGCGTAGGCCAACCGGTGCCCGTCGGTCGCCACCAGTTTCAGCTGCCCTTCCTCGACAACCATGAGCAGGCCATTGAGATAGTAGCGGATATCCTGCTGAGCCATGGCATACTGAACGAGCCCTAAAAGCGCTTTCAGCAACTTTTGAGGAACCGACAGACTCGTCGCCGAGGCTTCGACCAGCACCAACCTCGGAAAATCCTCGGCTGAGAGCGTCTGCAAGTTGAAACGACTTTTTCCTGACTTTACCTGAAGTCTCTTGTCCTGCAATGCGAGCGTAACCTCAGAGCCTTCCGGGAGGGCTCGCAGAATATCGACGAGTTTTCGCGCTCCGACTGTCAATTTCCTAATCTCACCCGACCCCTCGAGGGTCATAGTCGTCGTGATCTCGATCTCGATATCAGTAGCGACAAACTCGATGTGGGTGTCCGTCCTAGAAAGGAGAACGTTGGATAAAATTGGCAGTGTATGGCGCCGCTCAATTATCCCAGTGACCGCTTGCAGAGGCGCGAGCAGCGCTTCGCGCTGGGTCTTCAACAGATTCATTTTATTTCCTTGATTATGATGATGATCACGATCTTCTAGGTGGATAACTCTGCTCAGTACGCTAGAAGAACGACCATTCGGCGTTCGTAAGCTGTTAGTAAAGTGCAGAATAGTCTGTGGTGAAAACATGAACAAGAAACCGCGATCCCTCGGCGGCGCCATTTACCCACAATTCGTTTCACGGTTGCGCGCAGCTTGTTCACCCTTTGAGTACCTGCTCGAGTACGTGGTAATCGCGGTTGATGTCGTGGTTCTTCTCTCGGAGCGTCGCGATTGTGCGGCACGCATGGAGGACGGTCGTGTGGTCCCGGTTGCCGAATGCATCGCCAATATCCGGCAAGCTCATTTGGGTGAGGTCCTTCGCGAGTGCCATTGCAAGCTGGCGGGGCCGGGCGACGTTTCGACTGCGCTTTTTCGAATGCATGTCGGATACTTTGATCTTGTAGTACTCGGCGACGGTCTTCTGGATGTTGTCGACGGTGATTTGCCGGTTTTGTGCCGTCAGGAGGTCTTTGAGGGCCTCCTTGGCCGTGTCAAGCGTAATGTCTCGGCCGTTGAAGCGCGAATAAGCAATAACGCTCTTCAGCGCTCCTTCCAGTTCGCGTACGTTCGAGCGGATGTGCTTGGCGATGAAGAAAGCGACTTCCTCCGAGAGCTTGAGCGACACTGCTTCGGCTTTTTTTAGAATGATTGCGACTCGCATTTCCTGCTCCGGGGGCTCTATTGCCACAGTCAGGCCCCAAGAGAAGCGCGATTTGAGGCGCTCGTCGATTCCCGCAAGATCTTTCGGATATGTATCGCAGGTGATGATGAGCTGTTTGTGGGCCTCGATCAACGCATTAAACGCATAAAAAAACTCCTCCTGCGTGCGATCCTTCCCAGTGAAAAACTGGATGTCATCGATCAGTAGGAGATCGAGTGAGTGATAGTAGCGTTTGAACTCATCGAAAGATTTCTGTTGATAGGCTCTAATGACGTCAGAGATGTACTGCGCGGCGTGGAGGTAGCGCACCCGGGCGCTCGGATGCTGCGCGAGAACAAGATTGCCGACCGCGTGAATCAGGTGGGTCTTTCCCAGGCCCACGCCGCCGTAGATGAAGAGCGGGTTGTACGATGTGCCGGGGTGCTCGGCGACCTGCAGTCCGGCGGCGCGCGCGAGCTGATTGGCTTTTCCGGCGACAAAGCCGTCGAAGCTGAACTCTGGAATGAGGCTCGAACGCTCAGCGTGCGGAGATCGAGGCGGGAGAGGGCGCGCAGCGCGAATCGCGGGGGCGGAAGCCTTAATAGGGTCCGGTACGCTCGCTGTTTCGAGATTGAGTGATACGCGTATTGGGGACGAGAAGAATTCTGCGCCCATCGCCTCGATGCGGGGAATGAACCGCTCCTTCACCCACTGCAGGACAAAGCGGTTGGGAGCGAGTAAACGCAGCTCCCCGGATGGCGCCGCCGAGGCGTCCAGTTTGAGCGGCCGGATCCAGGTATTAAACTGCTGAGCGGGAAGCTCTTTTTCGAGGCGAGTCAGGCACGAGGCCCAGAAACCCTGCATGGAGACTTATCTGGTTCGGTTCGAGGAAAAACAGCGCAAGGATTTTACCTGTTTCCTAGAAAGTTATCCACAGCCGGAGAGAGCTTAATTCTTTGACAATTCTCGCTAAAATATCGTCTAATTAAAGGTTATTTCCGCTTCAGGGAATTCTCCTAATGAAACGTACTTTTCACCCTTCAGTCGTTCGCAGGAAGCGTACTCACGGGTTTCTTGTTCGCATGCGCACGCGCGGGGGCCGGGCCGTGCTTCGAGCACGCCGCGCTAAAGGGCGTGCCCGTTTGAGCGTTTGAGCGCTCGCAGGCGCTACACTCGAAGGCAGCGGCTAGGAACGGCCGATATCGCATCGCTGCTTTCCGGCGGGCGAGCACTGAAGCGTCCCGGGTTCAGCGTGCTATTCAAAGCGAACCCGCTCGGTGTTCCCAGGCTAGGTCTCATCGTTCCCAAGCGCGTTTTCCCGCGCGCAGTCGACCGCAACCGGATGAAGCGTTTGTTGCGGGAGGTGTTTCGAGCTCAACAAGCGCGACTTGGAAGCCGCGATATCCTGATTCGGTTGACCGCACGTACAGTTGCATTGGCGGAAGTCGAGCGATGCCTAGTGGGATCGTCGTGAGTAGATTGTTATCACTCTTAGTTCGGAGTTATCGCTACGGCCTGAGCCCGCTGCTAGGCATGCATTGCCGTTTCCATCCGTCCTGCTCCGCATACGCGCTGGAGGCTCTCGAACGCCACGGCGCAGCTCGGGGCGCGTGGCTTGCTCTCGCGCGCCTTGCGCGGTGTCATCCCTGGAATCCAGGTGGCCATGACCCGGTCCCGTAATTATCCGCTCCCCTCATGGACACTCAGCGCTTGATCCTCTTCTTCGTGTTCTCTTTCTCTTTGCTGCTCCTTTGGGAAGCGTGGCAGAAGGAGCTTCCGCCGGTTGTACCTGCGGCGCCTACTTCGCCCCAATCAACTCCGGCGCCGAGCGCTCCCACGGTGGTCACGGCGGCCCGCGGTGCCGGCGTCGTTCCGGCAATCAATGCCCCTCAAGGCGGGCAGCGCGTGCACGTGCGTACCGACACGATGGTCGCGGAGATCGATACGCAAGGTGGTGACCTGGTCTACTTGGAACTTCTGCAACACAAAGATACGCTCGATGGAAGCAAAAACTTTGTGCTGCTAGGACCCGAGCATCGCTATGCCGCACAGAGTGGCTTGACGGGCGGCCTGCCTTTCCACAGGACGCTCTTCACGACTGCGCAATTGGAATCAAGGCTCGCTCCGGGCAAGGACAACCTGGAGGTTCGGCTCGAAGCGAGCGCGCCAGATGGAGTGAAGGTGACAAAAATTCTCACTTTCCATCGTGCTAGTTACCAGATCGATATCGCTGAAGAGGTCAGAAACGGAACCGCGTCGCCCCTCTCTACCTTTGCTTATTTCCAGCTTACGCGCGACGGCAAAGCCCCCGTAGGCGATCCCCGCATGGCGCAGACATATACGGGAGCCGCGCTCTACACCGAGCAGGACAAGTTCCAGGAACTGCCGTTTGGCGACATTGACAAGGGAAAATTTTCGTCGAAACTCTCGAACAGCGGCTGGATCGCGATGGTACAGCATTATTTTGTCGCCGCTTTTCTGCCACCGGACAAACTGGAACGCGACTTTTACGCTAGCCGGCTAGCCGAGAACTTTTACTCCGTTGGCGTCAAGGTGTCGCTGGGGCCGATTGCGCCGGGCGCCACAGCGCGGGTTACGGTACCCCTTTACGCCGGTCCGCAGGACCAGGATCACCTTAAGGCTGTCGCCCCCGGATTGGAGCTCGTAGTCGACTACGGACGGCTTAAGGTAATTGCGCAACCGCTCTTCTGGGTTCTCAAACTTTTCCATGGCTGGATGGGGAACTGGGGTCTCGCCATCATCCTGCTGACCGTAGCCATCAAGCTGATCTTCTTTCCGCTCTCGGCGGCGAGCTACCGCTCGATGGCAAAGATGAAGCTGGTAACGCCGCGGCTGATGAAGCTCCGCGAGCAGTATGCGGGCGACAAGACGAAGATGAACCAGGCGATGATGGATTTGTATAAGACAGAGAAAATCAACCCGCTCGGGGGTTGCCTGCCGATCTTGGTGCAGATTCCGGTTTTTATCGCGCTCTACTGGGTGCTCTTCGAAAGCGTTGAACTGCGCAACGCCCCGTTCTATCTCTGGATCAAGGATCTTTCCGCGCCCGATCCTTGGTACGTGCTTCCGACGTTGATGATGGCTTCCATGATCGTTCAGACCAAAATGAATCCCACGCCGCCTGATCCGGTTCAGGCCAAGGTCATGATGATCATGCCGTTTGCATTCGGGGTGATGTTCTACTTTTTCCCCTCGGGACTGGTTCTCTACTGGTTCGTCAACAATATCCTGTCGATCCTGCAGCAGTGGCAAATCACCCGCATGATCGGGGGAGAAAAGGCCGCTGCCAGCGCCAAGCGCTGAGGTGCTGTCCGATGGCGGGCAGACGATAACGCCTGGAAGCAAGCATGGCAGGACCGTCGGATAGCGATGTGATCGCGGCTATCGGGACCGCGCCGGGAAGAGCCGGTATCGGCGTTGTGCGCGTTTCCGGGAAGAAGCTAGAGCAGCTTGCATCGCACTTGCTCGGTGGTGTACCGGCGCCGCGACTGGCCGTGCGCGCGGTCTTCCGCGGCGCTGCCGGCGAACCGATCGACGACGGCATCGCGCTTTTCTTTCCCGCGCCAGCATCCTACACGGGTGAAGACGTGCTCGAGCTGCAGGGTCACGGGGGGCCCGTGGTGCTGGGCATGATCTTGAGGCGATGTCTGGAGCTTGGCGCGCGCCTCGCCGAGCCCGGGGAATTCACCCGTCGAGCTTTCCTGAATGGCAAGCTCGATCTCGCGCAAGCCGAGGGCGTGGCCGATCTTATCGATGCCGCTACCGAGGTCGCGGCGCGTTGCGCACTGCGGTCGCTGCGAGGCGAATTCTCGGAGGCGATCGGAAACCTTGAAAAACGGCTCGTTGAGTTGCGCATGCTGGTGGAAGCGACCCTAGATTTTCCCGAGGAGGAAATCGATCAGGTGGACCGAGAGGAGGCCCGCGGGCGCCTGAGGCACCTGCAGGAGGAGGTGAGCCGTTCGCTCGCCCGGGGCCGTCAGGGCAGCGTACTTCGCAGCGGACTCCAGGTCGTATTGGCCGGCCAACCCAACGTAGGAAAATCGTCGCTTCTCAACCGGCTCGCCGGAGAGGACCTCGCAATCGTCACTGAAATTCCCGGCACCACGCGCGACACGGTGCGCCAGACGATTCAGATCGACGGCGTGCCCATGAATATCATCGACACCGCCGGTCTGCGTGACACGGTGGACACGGTGGAAGCAATTGGTATCGCGCGCACTTGGGAGGCGATCGGACACGCCGACGCGTTGCTTCTGGTCGTCGACTCGCGCGCCGGCGTTGCCGCAGCCGATCGGTCGATCGTCGACCGGCTGCCGGGGAAACTGAAGCTCGTTACCGTGTTCAACAAAATAGACCTTTCGGGCGATGCTCCGCGGGTGGAGGAGGACGCGCAGGGCCGGCGCATTCACGTTTCTGCCAAGACCGGGGAGGGCATCGGGAGCCTACGCGAGGTGTTGCTCAAACTGGCTGGCTGGCAATCGGGGGGAGAAGATGTCTTCATGGCGCGTGAGCGGCACCTCGTTTCGCTCGGGCGCGTCGCACAGGCTCTCGAGCGGGCCGGACAGACGATGCTACAGAGCGAACTTTTCGCGGAAGAACTTCGTCTGGCGCAGCGCGAGCTCGGCTCGATTACGGGGGAGTTTTCGGCGGATGACCTGCTGGGTCAAATCTTCGCGCGCTTTTGTGTCGGAAAATGAAAGTGATCCAGTCTCGCATGAAACCTTATCCGGTCTTGAAAGCGCTCGTGATTTGTGGAGCGGGCGGGGCGCTCTTCAGCGCTGTGCGCGCACCCCTCCCATGGATGCTTGGGCCTTTGCTTGCCATGGCCTTTGGCAAATTCCTGGGCGCAGATCTCGCTTCGCCAAAGGGG
>WNGR01009785.1_pt1 | contig 10052 bp, 7 predicted proteins | sample 5407581 | NCBI WGS metagenome assembly WNGR01 (sample SAMN13153383, study PRJNA577476) | soil metagenome | isolation source: 80 cm soil or saprolite under Garry oak tree replicate 2 | place: USA:California | collected 2016-06-15
CTGGTGAGATAGATCTGCGCGTTGTTGAGCATGTTGCCCAGGCTCGCGGCGGGCGGCTGGATGCCGTAGCCGAGATAGCTGAGATAGGATTCCAGCAGGATCGCCTTGGCGACGTTCAGCGTCGCCGCCACCACGATCGGCGCCATCGCATTGGGCACGAGCTCGCGGAACATGATCCGCAGGTTCGACGAGCCGAACGCGAGTGCAGCAACCGCAAACTCGCGTTCCCGCAGCGAGCGCACCTGGGCCTCGACGACGCGGGCCACCCACATCCAGGCTGTCGCCGCGATCAGCACGGTGGTGGTGACGAAGCCGGGCTCGGTGAGCGCCGCCAGCGCGAGCAGCAGAAAGATCGTCGGAAAGCACAGCACGGCATCGACGAGCCGCATCAGCACCGCACCGACCACGCCGCCATAGAAGCCGGCGAAGGCGCCGACGGCGATGCCGACCGCCATCGCCATCACCATCGCGATGATGCCAATCGACAGCGAGACACGCGCGCCCATCATCAGCCGGGCCAGCACATCGCGGCCGAGCTCGTCGGTGCCGAGGATATGCGCGCCCGAGAACGGCGGCGCGAAGCGCTTCATGATGTCGATATAGGTATCGTCGAACGGCAGCAGATATGGACCGATCGCCGAGCCGAGCACAAGAACCAGAATGATCACCGCGCCTGCGAGCGCGAGGCGGTGCCGGCGGAAGCGCCGCCAGGCGGCCTGGCCGGGCGCGGGCTGAACGGTGGAGAGGGCCGCACTCGTCATCGCCTAGCCCACCCGGATGCGCGGATCGACGACGGCATAGAGGATGTCGGCCAGCAGCGAGCCGATCAGCACCATGATCGCCGAGAACATCAGGATGCCCATCACCACGGGATAGTCGCGGTAGCCGATGGAATCCAGGAACAGCCGGCCCATGCCGGGCCAGGTGAACACGGTCTCTGCCACCAGCGCGCCGCCGAGCAGTGTCGGAAACTGGAGGCCGGCGACCGTGATCATCGGCAGCAGCGCATTGCGCAGCGCGTGCACCGTGAGAATGCGCCATTCCGGCATGCCCTTGGCGCGCGCAGTGCGGATATAGTCCTGGTTGATGACCTCGAGCATGGAGGAACGCATGAAGCGGCCCCACATCGCGGTCTCGACCAGCGCCAGCACCATCGCCGGCGCGATCAAATGATGCAGGAGGTCGAGCAGCGAGCCGTCGCCGACGGTCTCGCGATTGCCGGCCGGCAACCAGCCGAGCGTCACCGAGAACACGTAGATGGTGACGAGGCCGAACCAGAAGGTCGGGATCGACAGCGCGATCATGGCGCCGACGGTTGCGAGCGTATCGAACAGCGAATAGCGGCGCAGCGCCCCGAGTATCCCGATCCAGCCGCCGAGCAGTACCGCGATGATGGTCGCCGTCGCCATCAGCTCCAGCGTCGCACCGAGATGCGAGGAGATCACCGACAGCACTGCCTCGCCGTCGCGATACGACTTGCCCCAATCGCCCTTCAGCATGCGGCCGAACCAGTCGAGATACTGGATCGGCAGCGAGCGATCGAGCCCGAGCTGCTTCGTGACGCGATCGAGATCCTCCTGCGTCATCTGCGCGGAGGCGGCGAATTGCGAGAGCGGACCGCCGGGCGCCAGATGCAGGAGGGCAAAGCCGATCGCGGAAACGATCACCAGCAGCATGATCGCCTGCGCCAGGCGATTGGCGACGTAACGGGCCATCTCAGGCGATCCCGCGGATCGGATGCATTAGGCCCAATACCACTCGCGGATGTTCCAGCAGTTGATCGACATGTTGATGTTGGGGCGGAAACCCTGGAGCCCCTCCTTCACGCCTTCGGCAATGAAGCCCTGGAACAGCGGCAGGATGGCGAGGTCGTTGCGGACGAGCTTTTGCAGATCGCCATAGGTGGTCTTGCGCTGCGCGAGATCGAACTGCTTGGCGCCTTCGGCGAGAAGACGATCCGCCTCCGCGCTCTGGTATTGATAGGTGTTGTAGCCGCGGCCGCCCTTGGCGGGAATGGCGCCGGAGCCGAAGCGCGGCGTCACATCGGGGTCGCTGCCGAGCATGAAGTTCACCCCCACGATCACCGAGTTGAACTTCGACTGCTGCCAGAAGTCGCCCCAGATCACCGCAGCCGGCATGTTGTTGACGCGCATCGCGGCGCCGATCGCACGCCAATCCTGGATCAGGAGCTGCTGGGTCTGCTCGCGCACGGCGTTGCCTGACGTCGTCGAGTTGGCGAATTCGAGCTTGACGCCGCCTTTCTCGCGCACGCCGCCGGCGCCGCGAACCCAGCCCGCGGCATCGAGCAGCGCATTGGCCTTGGCAGGATCATATTTGTGCTGCGGCAGGCCCTGCTGGAACGACCAGGCCTGCTGCGGCACGAAACTCTCGGTCTGCGTCGGCAGGCCGTAATTCAGCGCATCGATGATCGCCTGCTTGTTGATCGCGAGATACAGCGCCTCGCGTACAGTGCGGTCGGTGAAGGGACCGAAGTCCAGATTGGGCGCGATGTGCTCGACCGAGGACGTCGAGGAGACGAAGATCTTGCGGCCCTTCAGCGTCTTTGCCTCCTGCACGAAGTTCGGCAAAATGCCTTGCAGGCCGGTGTAGTCGACCTGACCGGTGCGGAACTGCGTGTAGAGAACGGTAAGATCCGGAATGTATTTGAACACCACCCGTTCGACGTAAGGTCCTTTGCCGTGATAGCCGGTGTGGGCATTCAACAGGATGTGGTCGCCAGGCACGCGCTCGCCCCAGCGGAACGGTCCGGTCCCGACCGGCGCGTTGTGGAACGGCGAGGCATTCGGATCGGGCACCTTCTCCAGAATGTGCTTGGGCACGATGAAGGTCAGCGCACCCAGGATCGACATGTAGGGCGAATAGGCAGCTTCCATCCGCCAATGGATCTCGTCGGGCGCGACGATCTTGACGTCCTTCACGAGGCTATGGCCGACGCGGCTGCGCGCACGGAAATCGGGATTGTTGATCAGGTCGAGCGAGAATTTGACGTCGTCGGCCGTGAACGCCGTGCCGTCGTGCCACTTCACGTCGCTGCGCAGCTTGATCTTCCAGGTCAGGCCGTCGGCCGACAGGCCACCGTTCTCGATCGTCGGGACTTCGCGGGCGAGGTCGGGAATGAAATTGCCGTCGGGATCGATGAACCAGAGCGGCGAGAACACCTGCCACCAGACGCCCTGATCGACCTCGATGCCGGGCATCAGCGGATGGAAGACGGTCGGCTCCTGCGATAGCGCCGCAATCACCTGACCGCGCGGCTTGTCCGGCGGATTGGTTGGACGTTCGGTCTGGGCAAAGGCGTTGCCTGCAAGGCTCCATCCTGCCGCGGCGCCCGCGCCGAGCTGGACAAACTGCCGGCGATTCGGAATGCCGAGATGCAGTGCCCCAACGCCGAACTTCCCGGTGTCGTCTGCCATGACCACTCTCCGTTGTCGCACGCGGCACCGTCTCCCGCGCCCCCGAAACCCCGGCAAAGGGACAGGAGTGGGCTTTAGTGCTTCTAAACTTTTCGATCAAAAGTTCATCATGACTAAATACAGCTGTCAATCACATTGCTAGGATGCGCGACGTTTTCACTCTGACTGAACGCTGCCGGACGATTCCGGCGGCGAGGCAATGCATGGGAGAGCGACATGGATGGTCGCGGCGATACGAACGCTCCGAAGGACGCCCCGACGATCGACAACGACGAGGCGAGCGACCAGCGCCTCGGCGAGACCGTGCGGCTGCTGCGCCAGCGTGCCGGGCTCTCGATCCAGGACGTCGCCAAGCGCACCGGCCTCTCCAACGGCATGATCAGCCAGCTCGAACGCGCGCGCGCCATGCCGTCGATCCGCACGCTGCGCCTGCTCAGCATCGCGCTCGACGTGCCCATCTCGTATTTCTTCGAGACCAGCGATCCCGCCGACGTGCAGCGCTACATCGTGCGCAAGAACAGCCGGCGGCTGCTGCGGCTCACCGCCAGCGGCGTCGTCAAGGAAGCGCTGACGCCGGCAGACAAAGGCCAGCTCGAACTCTACGAGCTGACGCTCAATCCCGGCGCCTCGTCCGGCACCGATTTCTTGCAGCACACCGGCGAGAAGGCCGGCTACATCCTCTCCGGAAGCCTGCGGCTGTGGCTCGACAACCAGGCCCATCTGCTCGAGGCCGGCGACAGTTTCCGCTTTCCGAGCACCGTGCCGCACATGTTCGACAACCCGACCCAGCAGGCGGCGCGCGTGATCTGGGTCACAACACTGCAACAGACCGATTCGCCCGCAGGTTGAAACCCCCGCCGCCCGGCAGGGCCGGAAATTGACCCTCGACGGAGCGGCACGGAGTCTGTAGCTCACATGATGCCGGGCTCCTCGGCAGGGCGGCCGGGGCAATCCGCGGCTGACGTGTTTGGTATGAGACCATGAAACTCAGGGGGCTTCTGACACTCGCGATGGCTGCGCAAGTCGTCGTGACCGCTGTGGCCCTCATCGCCTCCTATGCTGTCGCCAGCGGGTTTGGCATCGTCCAGCTCGTTGCCCTGCTGGCGAGCGCCGCTGTTGCGGTGCTGCTCGCACGCCTCTGCGCACGCACGATCGAGGTATCGCAGGACAAGCGTATCGCCGTGCAACTGGCTGAGCAGGCGCAGGCGCGCGCGGACAGCGTACAGATGACGCAAGCCATCATCAAGACCGCGCTCGATGCCTTCGTTCAGACCGACGAAACCGGAATTGTGCTGGAGTGGAGCCTTCAGGCCGAGGCCCTGACCGGATGGTCGCGGCAGGAGGCCATCGGCGCCGACGTCGTCGACCTCCTCGTCGCCGAGCCGCTTCGCGCCGGTTTTCGGCAACGCATGATGCGGCTCCTGCCGGAATTGTCGGATACGCCGATCGGCATCCGCTTCGAAGCAAGCCTGCTGCACCGGAACGGCGACGAGATCCTGATCGAGGCGTCGAGCACGGTGCTCCGCCTCGGCGGGCGCACCATGATCAACAACTTCGTCAAGGACGTCACCCAGAAGCGCGCCGCCGAACAGCAGTTGATCCAGTCCCAGAAGATGGAGGCAGTCGGCCAGCTCACCGGCGGCATCGCGCATGAATTCAACAACATGCTCACGGTGATCACGGGCACGATCGAGATCCTCGCCGATGCGGTGAAGGACGACCCGCCACTTTCGACCATCACCAAGCTGATCAGCGAGGCGGCAGATCGCGGCGCCGCGCTGACATCGAGCCTGCTGTCCTTTGCACGGAAGCAGGCGCTGCAACCGGCCGAGATCGACGTCAACGAACTGCTTGAAGAGCTCGCAAAGCTGCTGCTGGCGACCTTCGACAAGAAGATCGAGATCGTGACGAGGCTCGACGGCAAAATCTGGCTCGCCTTCGCCGACCGCGGCCAACTCAGCTCGGCGCTGCTCAACCTCGCCATCAACGCCCGCGATGCGATGTCCGACGGTGGCAAGCTCACGCTGACGACGCGCAACATCGTGTTCGGCGTCCGCGAAGCCGTCGCGGTCGGCGCCGGCTATGCCGGCGACTATGTCGAGATCGAGATCGCCGATAATGGCATGGGCATGCCGCAAGCCGTTGTCGAGCGGATCTTCGATCCGTTCTTCTCGACCAAGGAGGTCGGCAAGGGCACGGGGCTCGGGCTCAGCATGGTGTTCGGCTTCGTCAAGCAGTCCGGCGGCGGCATCAAGGTCAGTTCCGCGGAAGGCCGCGGCACGACATTCACGATCTACCTGCCGAAGGCGGAGACGAGCACGCTCCGCCCGACCGGTTATGACGAACGCAAGGTCGTGGGCGGGACCGAAACCATCCTTTGCGTCGAGGACCACCACGACGTCCGCCAATACGTCACGGTCCAGCTCAAGAGCCTCGGCTACAAGGTCATCCCCGCCGCCAACGCGACCGAAGCGCTCGCCATCGCGGCCGAAGGGACGCCGTTCGACCTGCTCTTCACCGACATCGTGATGGCCGGCGGCATCAACGGGCGCGAGCTCGCCGATCAGATGGTGACTGCGCGGCCCTCGCTGCGGGTGCTGTTCACGTCGGGCTATGCCTACGACTCGCTGCACGTACAGGGCCGCGCCACAGCGGGCGCGCCGCTTCTGACCAAGCCCTACCGCAAGGCGGAGCTCGCGCGCATGCTGCGCCGCTCTCTCGACACGGCCGTCGATGCCGCGGGCGACCCGATCCCGACGCCCTATTCGGTGCAGGCCGAGGCCGAGGGCTTTTTGCGCAAGCAGTCGTCGGACCGCGACGGGCGTTAGCTGGCGGATGGACTCCGCCCGGCGCCTGGGCAAAACTCCGACCCAGCCAAAATTCCATTGGAGGCGAGCCATGACTGCACTTGAAAAAGGCATTACCGCGAACGGCACGGGCTATGGCGGCAAGAGCTGGAACATCCTGGGCCAGGTCTATTTTCCCAAGGCCGTCACCGAGTCCACCTTCGCGTTCGAGACCAACAGCGAGCCGGGCCAGTTCGTGCCGGTGCACATTCATCCGACCCAGGACGAGTTCATCCTGGTGCAGGAAGGCACGCTCGACCTCAAGCTCGACGGCAAATGGGTCAAGGCTCATGCCGGCGACCTCGTGCGCCTGCCGCGCGGCATCCCGCACGGCTATTTCAACAAATCCGACAAACCGGCCCGCGCGCTGTTCTGGGTCTCGCCTATGCAGAAGCTGGAGGCGCTGTTCACCCAGCTCCACAATCTGACCGACCCCGCCGAGGTCGTGCGCATCTCGGCCCTGCACGAGGTCGACTTCCTGCCGCCCGAGGCCAACGACTAGGCGGACGGATCGGATTTTATCTCGTCAGCCCTCGCATCTGATGCTTACGATCCCCTGACCGACGAATCGTTGGGGGAACCGGCCATGCGTGGACGACGTCATGCCATCGCAGCCATAGCGGCGCTTGGGCTGATCCTCGCGTGGCCCGCTGTGAGCCAGGCGCAAACGCTCACGGCGAAGCAATCGGATGCGCTCGCGGCCTACGATCGCGCGCTCGGCGATTTCAAATCGATCCTTGCCGAGCGGCGCGGCCAGATCGAGGCGAAGCAGCCGCTGCCGAACCTGCCGGGCCAGGCGCTCTATCTTGCGCGCGTCGCAGTGATCAGCAGCTACAAGGATCTCACCGACGCGATGCCGTCGCGGATCGGAAAGCCGAACAAGTTCGAAATTCCCCCGGCCTATTTCGATGCCGAGATCGAGCCGCTGGTCGACGAATATGCGAGGCTGTTCGAGATCATGGAGGCGCCGCCTGCGGGCGCGCAAGCCTCGGCGACGCCGTTCAAGGACGTCGTCGATCTCGCCACAGCAATCGCGCGCGCCAAGGGGCTTGCACCGGCTCACGCCGACGCCGCGGGCCGGATCAGCCTTGGACTGTTCTTCGCCGAGACCAACGGCAAGCAGAACGTCCGCAACGGGCGCTCGAACACCTATATGGGCAGCTTGCAGACCGGCCCGTCCGAGGACCGCAACGGCCGCAGAAAATGGGAGGCCATCAAGCCGACGATTGCAGCCACCGATCCCGGGGTGAATGCGCGCGACGACAAGGAAGAGGCGCGGGCCCGCGGCACCGATCACCGCTTCAACCACTGGACCAACGTCCGCGACGGCCTGATGAACGCGCATGCCGATCTGTTCCGGGAGATCCCCGCGATCGTGAAGACGCTGCCCGATCCGATCGACCAGATGAAGCTGTTCGAGCTGATCCAGATCGTGCCGACGCCGACGCGGTCCGCGCTCAAATCGGGCGATCTCCTGAACTACCGGGTGTCCAATCCGACGATCATGAAACACTTACGCAACAACAGCATCTTCGCGTTCGGGCACGCCGATCGGGCAAGAACCTCGGCAAGCTTCCGCGAGATCCTGAGTGCGATGTGGCTGTTCAACCGGAAGTTTGAGCGCGCGATGGTGAAATATTCGGAGATCAAGCCGCGCTGAGAGACCGGTTGCAACTGCTACCGGACGTCGTAGGCTCTCGATCTCATCGACAGCACGGACAACCGCATGCGCATTCTAGTTCTTGGCGGCAGCCAGTTTCTCGGGCGCGCGATCGCCGCCCGCGCCTGCACCGCCGGCCATGACGTCACCTGCGCGGCCCGCGGTCTCGCCGGACCCATCGCGGCCGGTGCCCGCCTCATCCGGATCGACCGCGACGTCGCCGACGGTCTTGCGCCGCTCGCCGGCGAAACCTTCGATGCCGTCGTCGATGTCTCGCGTCATCCGGGCCAGGTCCGCCGCGCGGTCGCGGCGCTGAAGCGGCCGGAGGTGCACTGGACCTTGGTCTCGACGGTCAGCGTCTACGCGGACAATCGCACGCCCGGGCAGCGTGCCGACACGGCGCCGCTGCGCGAGCCCATCGCATCGGAGATCGAGCACAGCACCGAGGCCATCTACGGCGCCGCCAAGGTCGCCTGCGAACAGGCTGTCGGCGCCGACGCGTTCATCTGCCGGGCCGGCCTGATCGCCGGGCCGGAGGATCCGACAGGGCGGTTTGCTTACTGGCCAGCGCGGCTGGCGCGCGGCGGCGAGGTGCTTGCGCCGGGAGCGCCGGACGATGCCGTCCAGTTCATCGACGTGCGCGATCTCGCGCAATGGATCGTGCATGCGGCCGAAATCCGCCAGACCGGCATCTATGACGGAATTGGACCGGTGCTTACCCGCGGCGGATTCCTGTCCGAATGCACCTCCGCGCTGGGCGCGTCCTGCACCTTCTCCTGGATCGATCGCACATTCCTGGAAGCGCATGACGTGCGGCGCTGGGCGGGCCCGCGGTCACTGCCGATGTGGCTTCCCTTGCCCGACTTCGCAGGCTTTCTGACGCGCGACACGTCGCCGGCGCGCGAGGCCGGATTGACCTCGCGACCACTGGCGATCACCGCGCGCGATACGCTCGACTGGCTCAACGCCGGCAACGGGCCGATCATCGGTCTTACCAGCGATGAAGAGAAAGACGTGCTGGCCGCGTGGCACGCGGGCAGGGCGAGCTAGTTCTCCAGCTTGTAGCCATCCGTCAGCGTCTTCAGGAAGGCAATGATGTCGGCCTCGTCCTGCTCGGTCATCGCCGGCTTGTCGCCGGGGTGACGATCGAAAGGCGAATCGGTTACGTCGACATTAGCGTGATATTTTTGCGGCAGGTCATCGTATTTCTGCACCGTGCCGTCGGCGGCGCGCCGAAACACCTTGTCGGGATTGGTGTCGCGGAAATTATAGAAATCCATCACCTGCTCGAGGCTGCGGAAGACGCCGTTGTGGAAGAAGGCGCGGCGGGTCGCCGTGTTGCGCAGCGTCGGCGTCAGGAACATGCCGCAATATTGCGTCTGCTCGGCAACGTCGGTGCGATGCGGACCGCAGACGCCGAGGTCAAAATAATCCGGATCGCGATTGTTCGCGAGCGCAGCGTTGCGCGGCGCGCCGAGCGCCTCGTATTGGTGATCGGTGAACAGCGGCGGCAGGCCGTCGCGGGTCGGCGCCGAGGTGTGGCAGCCGGCGCAGTTGGCCTTGTCGGGATCGTTGAACAATTGCAGGCCGCGCAATTCGCTCTCGGAGAGCCGCGCCTTGCCCTCGAGCCAGTAATCGTACTTGCTGCTGTAGGGATGGAAGCTCTGCTCTTCAACCTGGTAGCGTGCCACGGCGAACATCGCCTCCGCGATCAGGAGCCGCTGATTGTCGAGCACGCGGGCGCCGAACAGCTCGACGAAACGCTGCGCATAAGGCGCGTGGCGCAGCTTGTCCGCGACGATCTCGGCGCTGCCGCCGTCCATCTCGTTGGGATCGAGCAGCGGGAACAGCGCCTGGTCCTGAAGCGTATCGGCGCGACCGTCCCAGAACAGGCCACCCTGCGGCACGATGTTGGTGGCCGACGCGGCATTCCCGCCTGCGGTCTTGGTCGTGCGCGCGGCCTGCTGGCCGATCGCGGCCATCTGCGCAAGGTCGATGATATTGTCGTCGTCGCCCTTGTCGGGGCCGATGCTGAAATTCGGTTGGCGCTCCAGATAGGTCAGCGACGGAACGGCACGTGCGCCTTGCCGCGACGAGGTGGCGCCGCCGAGC
>WNGR01009786.1_pt1 | contig 10052 bp, 7 predicted proteins | sample 5407581 | NCBI WGS metagenome assembly WNGR01 (sample SAMN13153383, study PRJNA577476) | soil metagenome | isolation source: 80 cm soil or saprolite under Garry oak tree replicate 2 | place: USA:California | collected 2016-06-15
GGCAGGGCGGCGTAGCACGTCGGCATCCTGGCGCGGGTCGTCGGCGTAGGCGACCAGATCGGCGGGCGCGCCCTCGTCGATGCCGGGCAGGCCAAGGTAGCGGCGGGCCGTCCACGACCCTGCTCCCAGCGCCTGCCCTGGCGGCAGCCCGGCCGCGAGCAGCAGCGCGATCTCGGTGGCGATCATGCCGTGCGGTCCCATGCCCGCATCAGTGCCCGCCAGCACCCTGACGCCCTGCTCCGCTGCCCAGCGGACACGTCCCGGCTGGGCGTCGAGATCCCGGCCCAGCTCGGCCACGGCGGCCTCATCCCACCCGAGCGAGCGGGCCGCTGCCAGGATGCCGTCGCGGATAATCAGCGTGGGGACCAGGCAGGCGCCGCGCTGCGCCATCGCCGCCAGGTGATCGGGGCGGGCCTGGGTCCCGTGCTCGATCGCGTCGAAACCGGCGTCCAGGCAGGCTTCGATCGCCTCCGGGCACGAGGCGTGGGCGGTGATCTGCCGTCCGAGCGCATGTACCTGCACGGCCGCCTCCGCGAGCGCTGCGGCCGGGAAGGATGGCTCGATCCGGCCGCTCGCCGACGGGAAGTCGGCGATGACCTTCGCCCAGGCGCCGCTGGCCGTCGCCTCCTGCGCGGCGGCAGCGGGCAGTTCCTCCGGTGCCACCTCGCGGGCAAGGCCGGGGAAGTAGCGGCCCGGCATGGCCAGGAACCGGCCAGCGGTGACAGTGCGGGGCAGCCCGCCCTCGGGCCCGGCCAGCTGCGAGGCGTAGTCGGGCGAGCCCGGCTCGCGCACGGCCAGCACCCCGGCCGCCAGCTGCGCACGGGCGCTGGCCCTGACCCGGTCCGGCGGGGACGCGTCGTTCCCGGCCGGGCTGGCCAGCGACAGGTGAGCATGCGCGTCCACCAGGCCAGGCACCAGGTAGCCGCCATCCAGCACGGTCACCGCATCGTCCTGGGCGGCGAAGGTGAACCGGCCGCCAGCGATGAAGACATCCCGCGTGGCCTGGCCAGGCAAGACGATCCCCCGAACATGCAGCGACCGCGCAGCTACTGGCATGATCCCCCCAACCCGATCCAGCCAAGCATGTCCCACCGGGCCGGTCACAGGGCATCCGCATCGCAATAAATGCCCGATGGGCCTGGCGCGGCCCCTCGCCAGCAGCCGGGACGCCCGCTCCGGGCGGCCTTGCCTCCCCGTCAACAGGATGACCAGCATATAAGGCGTTCAGAACGGGCAGATCTGGCTGTACGCCGCACAAATGGCAACGACCACCCGGATCTGCATGATGAGCGGACGCGCTCATCCGGGATATGCCGGTGTTCCGCAGATGCCGTTGAGCGTGCTTTTGTCGCGTTCGTTCAGCTGAGGTCTGTCCATGCGCGGTAGGCAGCCTGGAGGGCTGATCTGCGACCGGGGCTGGCAAGGACATCGACGCTGCTGGCCCATTGCTCAATCGATCCGATCGAGGCCGGCAGCCTGATCACGTATGGGTCGGTGATACCGGCGGATAGCGCTTCCTGCACCGCTTGATCGACGGTGCGGTAGGGCCGGTCCCAGAAGCGGATCACTGCCGGCGAAGGTGCCGGTAGCCCGCGCGTGCGTTGCGCGCTCAGGAGTACCTCACATGCGTCGGCGAGGCCACTCTCCCGGTCGTGCCAGCCCGGCGCCGTCGCTGCTGCGGCGAGCGGGCATTCCAGGTCCGCTGCGATAGCAAGCGCCTGGAAGGCCATGCCTCGCCACTTGGCATACGGCGGCCACTGACGAGATAGCGCAAATGCCAGCCACATCAGGTCGCCGGCCAGCCGAGCGCTCAGCAGCCTTGAGCCGAACTCGTCACCGCGGTCGGCCGCGCGTCCGACCATCGGCATCTCCTGCGAGAGCCGCTGCCAGCCCGCGGCAAGTACGTACCGCTCGATGTCGGGCGGGTACCAGCGCAGCGCCGCGCGCACCTGCGCCAGTTCAGCGGTCCGGTCGGCGAAAACAGGTCCGGCAATCACCTCGAGCACGCTCTGGCCGGTCAAGATCAGCCAGTCCAGCACCGACAGCTCGCCGGTCGGGTCGACGCCCAGCCGGCTAGCAGCAAAGCCGGCCACGGTCGCGACCTCGACCTTGTGCGAGAGCGAGGGATCCCAGGTAACCGGAAACCTGACCGGGTATCCCTGGTAAAACTCCGGCAGCTCGCGTTCCAGCAACCCGCTGATCTGCGGCACAGCGTCGTGGTCGGGCCCGTCGACCAGCAGCGTCAGCCGGCATCCCCAGTCATGATCGCGGCTCATCGCATCATCAAGGCCCAGTACGTCGGATCCCGAACCAAGCCTTCCGGCCGCGTACCGGAGCCTGGGCATGGCCCGGGCCAGCAACGGCGCTACGACATCGGCATGGAACTGCTGAGCGAGTTCGCGCCCGCTCATGGAACGGTCATTCACCGGACCAGCTGACCAGACATGATCCGGGTCCGGCCAGCCATTTCCAACGCCTGCACCCGCTCATGCATGACAGGGCGTTTAGAAAGGGACCAGATCTTGCTGGCCTTGGCTAGCCCGAGCTGAGCGTGCGCCCAGGGACGTTGGTTACCGCCCCGGCCGGGCTCATTTTGAGTTCCGCGAGCAGTTCCCAGTACTGGCCGAGGATGGTCGGCACCGAGCCGAACGCCGCGGCGAAGTGCTCGGCAAGCGGGATCTCGGTAGCCATCGCCGGATAACCGTGCTCGGCCAGGATCGCCCGCGCCTGGCGGGCCGAGCGTGTTCCACGGCGTACCTTCGTCAGCAGCACGCCGACGTCCACCGGGTGCGATACGCCGATCTCGGCCAGTATCTCGAAAGTCGGCCTGATGCGGTTCAGGTCCAGCCCGGTCGGCGACACGGGCACCAGGACTGTGGCGGACGCCAGGATGACCGAGCGGATTATCCCCAGGTCGCCTGGCGGCGCGTCAACGATGACGTGCTCGTAGCCGGCCCCGAGATCAGCCAGCCGTACATGCACGTCCCTGGTGGCCAGGCTGACCACCGTGAAGGGCAGCGGGTTACCCTGTTCCGCGGCGGCCTCGCTCCAGCTCATCAGGGAGCACTGGGGGTCGCAGTCCACCGCCAGCGTGCGGCCGAGCCGGTGCAAGACCATCGCGAGGCCGACTGCCGACGTAGTTTTGCCAGTGCCTCCTTTTGACGACACCAGCCCTAGCCTCATCTGAGGTTCCCTTCCCGATACCTGGCCGGATCGTAGCGCAGCTGACGCCAGGTCCCCGGAATCTGGCCTGTCCGCATGGCGGGCCGGCCGGCGGACCGCCAGTGCTGCTAGTCCATGGCTGCTCAGCCCGGCCAGCTACGCGGCGCATCACCGTGTGTCCGGGCAGGCCAGCGCAGCGCCGCGGTTCCCGCCGATCACCCACCCGTCCCCCGATGCGATGCCGGTCACGCGGCGACGGAACCGGCGAGACAGCGCCCAATGCCAGGACAGCGCCCATACCCTGGCCGGCCTCCGCCCATGCCGGAAGCCCAGCACGCGGCTCCGGATCGGCGAAAGACCAGGTCAGAACGAGTGGGGCGCCTGGGGCTCGAACCCAGAACCCACGGATTAAAAGTCCGCTGCTCTACCATTGAGCTAACGCCCCGCGGAGCCCAGCCGGGGCTGGGTCCACCGGACGAAGCGTACCGACTCCGGCCGCGGGCCGTGCTTCCGCGATGGCGGTTCCTGGCTCGTCGCGCCGGGCTGGGCTCCGGTAGCATCGCCCCCCGTGCACCAGGCCTTCTTCGAGCCAGCCGGGGGCGGCGCCTTCGTAGCCACGCCTGCGACCGCGGGACCGTGGAGCGCGGACGCCCAGCACGGCGGACCGCCGTCCGCCCTGGCGGCGCGGGCGCTCGAACGCCATGAGCCGGACGACGGCCAGCGGCTTGGCCGGGTGACGGTCGACATTCTGCGTCCGGTGCCGGTCACGAAGCTCACCGTCCGCACCCGCACCGTCCGGCCAGGGCGGCGGGTGTCCCTCCTGGAGGCCGTCGTCGAGGCGGGCGGCCAGGAAGTGCTGCACGCCAGGGGCTGGCGGATTGCCCGCCCGGATGGCGCGGTCCCGGTCACCCCCGCCGACAACGTGCCGCCGCCCGTGCCGGACGCGGCCGGCCCGCAGCTTTCGCCCAGGTTGCCGAACGCGTACACGGCCGGGTACCTGGCCGCCATCGAGTGGCGCTTCCTCGACGGCAGCTTTGACGAGTTCGCCCCGGGCCGGGCTTGGACCCGGCCCCGCATCCCGCTGGTGGCAGGCGAGGACGCCGCGCCGATGTGCCGGGCCTTGCTGGTGGCGGACTCCGGCAGCGGCGTGAGCGCCGTCCTCGATCCGGCACGGTTCCTCTTCATCAACGTGGACCTCACGGTCGTGCTGCCGCGTGACCCGGTCGGCGAATGGCTACTGCTTGAGGCGACGACGACCACCAATACGCAGGGGACCGGCCTGGCCGAGACGGCCCTGTCGGACACCTCCGGGCGCTGCGGCACCGCCATCCAGACCTTGCTGGTCGCCCCGCGCTAGCCGCGGGCAGGCCTGCGTCCCATGATCACGGAGACTTTCCGGGGCGCCGGCCCCCAAAACCCTCCGTGATCATGAGAGGGCCGGGCGCAGGGCGGTCCGGGGCGCGCTGATGGCACGGCTTGGTATAAGTGGCTGCATGGACCTCGACCTCCCCATCTGCCGGACCTGCGGCGTGCAGTACGGCGCCGAGCGCGCGGACTGCCCCATCTGCCTGGACGAGCGCCAGTATGTCGGCTGGGACGGGCAGCAGTGGACGACGCTTGCCGGGCTGGCCGAAGAGGGCCACCGTGGCCTGGTACGCGAGGAAGGCCCCGGCGTGATCGGCATCGGCGCCGACCCGCCGACAGCCATCGGCCAGCGCGCACTGCTGGTCCGCGCCCCGGGCGGCAACGTGCTCTTCGACATGATCACCTACATCGACGATGACCTCATCGCCCAGGTGCGCGAGCTCGGCGGCATCAGCGCGATCGCGATCAGCCACCCGCATTTCTACGGCTCGATGATCGAGTGGGCACACGCGTTCGATGCCCCCGTCTACATCCACGAGGCCGACCGGCAGTGGACCGCCCGGCCGGACGACGCCATCGTGTACTGGCAGGGCGACACCCGCGAGATCGGCGACGGCGTGACGCTGATCAACGCCGGCGTGCACTTCGACGGCGGTCAGGTGCTGCACTGGACTGGCGGGAAGCAGGGGGATGGCGGGCAGCACGGCACTGGCGTGCTGTGCTCCGGCGACATCATGACCGTTGTCCAGGACCGCCGGTACGTGAGCTTCATGTACAGCTATCCGAACCTCGTCCCCGAGCGGCCTCGCACCATCCGCCGGGCACTGGCCATGCTCGGCCCGTTTAGCTTTGATCGCATTTACGGTGCCTGGTGGCGGCGGATCGTGCATGCCGACGGCGCGGCCGCGATGCGCCGCTCGGCCGACCGCTACCTCAGCTTCGCGCTCGATGACGAGCCGCCGCCGGGGGCGTGACCGGCCGCTAGGCCGCCACGAAGCGGTGCCGCATCTCGCCGATGTCTTCGATGTAGCTGACAAGCTCGTCGCCGGGGGCGAGCCAGCGCTGCGGGTCCCGGCCCATCCCGACGCCGGCCGGCGTGCCGGTGAAGATCACGTCGCCAGGCAGCAGCGGCAGGACGGCGGACATCCGCGCGATCAGCTGCGGCACGGAGATGAGCATGTGGCTGGTCCTGGACTTCTGCACCTCCTCGCCGTTGATCGCGCAGGCGAGCTCGAGATCACCGGGGTTGACGAACTCGTCCAGGGTGACGAGCCACGGCCCGGTGGGCCCGAACCGCGGGAACGACTTGCCCATGCTGAACTGCGGGGGAGTGCCGGACAGCTGGGTGATCCGCTCGGAGATGTCCTGCCCGACGGTCAGCCCGGCGACGTTTCCCCAGGCATCCGCCTCGGCAACGCCGCGGGCGGCGGCCCCGATGACGATGACTAGCTCGACTTCCCAGTCGGTGTGGCCGCCAGCTGGCAGCACGATGTCCCCGAACGGTCCGGTGATGCAGCTGGGGAACTTCGTGAACACGCTGGGCCGCTCGGGTGCGGCGAAGCCGGATTCTGCAGCATGATCACCGTAATTAAGACCGATGCCGAACGATTGGCGCGGCGTCGGTGCAGGAGCTCGCAGCAGGTCCAGCTCATAGAGCTCAGCGGCCGAGTCGCTGGTATCTGCCGCCCAGCTGAGGAACTCTGCCCATCGCTGGTAGATCGCCTGCGGCTCGGATTCGAATCGTCCTGCGCTGGCGCGCGCGACGTCCACCGCGCCGTTGTCGGTCAGGATGACGAGCCGACCGTCGAGATTGCCGATCCGCACGAGTACCTCCGGTTGTATCGCCAGCCATCGAGCTGGCGGCTGGCGACTACTTAGTTTGCGCCGAGGTCGATTTTCACCCGGCTGGCTACGTCGGGGTGCCGCTCCAGCCAGTCCCGGGCAAACGGGCACAGCGGGACCACGGTCAGCACGTCTCGCTGCGCCCGGTCGACGGCGGCGCGTACTAGGGTTCCGCCGATTCCGCGGCCTTCGAGGTCAGCGGGCGTCTCGGTGTGCAGGAGCACCAGCCGGTCACCGCGCCTCCGGTAGGCCAGCTCGGCGAGCTGCCCGTCCACCTCGCACTCGAAGCGCGCGGCAGCCTGGTTGTCGGTGACCTGCGGGGCGTCGCTCACGCTCCTATCGTCGCACCGGGCATTCCAGAGTGCGTCGGCCAGCCCGCAACGCTGAGATACTTTGGGACGGATTAAGGACGCATCTCGGGTGATGTGGGCCAGCGAGGAGCCCGCCGCGGTCCGCCGCGCTCCGCGCAGTTGCTTGCATGCAGCGGAAGGGGAAAGGCGCGCGTGCCCGAACCAGGGGTCTCGGTCGAGGATGAGCTGCCGGATACCGCCGAGCGCATCGACGGCCTGGCGGCGGATACCGCCGAGCGCATCGACGGCCTGGGTGCGGATGGCTGGCACATCGCTGACCGGGCCACGGGCCTCGGTGCCTGGCCCGATGCTGACTGGCGAACCGGGCCGGAAGCGGACCGCCCGGCTGGACCTGGCACCGAACTCGATCCCGGGTCAGTCCCGGCGCCGGGTACCAGGACCGTCGTCGCGCCCGGTACCGGGCCGGCCACCGGGCGGCATGCGGGCCGGGATGCGGCGTGGCAAGCCAGCATCGTCCGCGGGCTCCGCGCTGCGGGCTGCCAGCTGCGGAACCTGCTCGCACTGGCCCTCTACGGCGGCGTGTCCCTCGGCCTGTTCGGTCCGTGGATCCTGGACCGGATGTCCACCTGGTTCCTGTCCGCTCAGCCGCAGGACGGCTCCCTCTTCGTCTGGGCGTTCAACTGGTGGCCGTTCGCCACCAGCCACCACTACAGCGCGCTGTACTCCTACGCCGCCTGGGCGCCGGCCGGCATCAACCTCGCCTGGGCCACCACGATCCCCGCTCCCGCCCTCGCGCTGCAGTCGCTCACGCACAGCTACGGGCCGATGTTCTCGTTCAATGTGGCCGAGCTCGCGGCGCCGGCGCTGGCCGCGTGGACCGCTTACCTGCTGTGCCGCCGGGTCACCAGATCCTTCTTTCCCGCGCTGATCGGCGGGTTCTTCTTCGGCTTCTCGCCCTCGGTGATCGACGAGATCGGCCAGGGCCATCCGAGCCTCACCCTGGTCTTCCTCGTGCCGCTGTGCGCATACCTGGTCGTCCGGCTGCTCGAAGGGTCGATTCACCCGCTGGTCTACGCGCAACTGCTCGGGGTCGTGCTCACCGCCCAGTTCTATATCGGCGACGAGATCCTCGCCACGATGACCCTGGTCGGCGGGCTGTGTGCGCTGATCGGCTACGCGGCGGGGCCGGCCGCGCGGCGGCGGCAGCTGCTGCGGGCCATCGCGCCGACGGCCGGCGGCTACGCGATCGCGGTGATCCTTGCCTTCCCGCTGCTGAACATCGCCTTCACCCGGCCGCGCATCATCAAGGCGATTCACTTCTCGACCATCCAGTACGGCGCGAAGGGGGCCGGCGACTTCCTGCGGTACATCACCCCGGGCCGCTTCACCGAGCACTGGGGGATGTTCGGCACGCGCTGGGGTGACAACCCCTGGTATCTCGGCGTCCCGCTGATCGCGGTGATCATCCTGTTCGCGGTCACCGAGCGGCGGCGGCGGGCCACCTGGATGCTGGTCGCGGGGCTGCTGCTCATCCTGCTGGTCAGCCTCGGTGACCAGCTGTCCGTCTTCGGCGCGCAGATTCTGCCCTGGCGGCTGTTCGCCGCCATGCCGGTGCTCAACATCGCCCAGCCGGGACGCCTGGTCACCTACGCGTACCTGGTGATCGCGGTGATCGTGGCGCGGTGGCTGGCCCGGTCCTCGCGGCCGCCGCAGCCGCCACCGGAGCCGTCCCCGTATCCGCCGTCATCACCGTTGTGGCGGCCGACTCCGCTGCCGCGGCGCTCGCTGCGCCCGCTGGGCTGGCTGCCCGTGCTACTGGCCGCACTGACGATCCTGCCGAACTACACGGCCGACGTCTGGGCCCAGAATGTGCCGAATCTCACGTTCCTGGCCAGCGGCGCCTACAAGCGGTATATAACGCCGGGCGAGATCGTCTGGGTGCTTGAGGTCCATCCCGACCGGCAGCTGGTCTGGCAGGCAGAGACCGGCTTCTACTTCCGGCTGTCCGGCGGATTCTTCGGCGGCACTCCGCAGGGCGTGCCTGAGGGCGTCCTGCAGGAGCGCCTTGCCATCGGGCAGGTCGGCCCGGCGGTCACGGTGGCGGACATCAGGAATTACGTGGCGGCGCACCATGTCGGCGCGATCATCGCGACCCAGGTGCCGTGGGACGTCGTTCTCAGGATCCGTGCCGCGGTCGGCAGCAGGGGCATGAAGCAGGAGCACGCGATCGTGTTCCGGATCGCCGACCCGTTCGACCGGTGGCCCGACGCGGCGCACCGCCCGCCGCACCGCCCGGCCCGGCCGGACGGCCGGTCAGGCCGCCAGCACCACCGGGCGCACCGGGCGGCGGCCCGGCACGCGCACCACCGGGTTCACCTATAGGCGGAGATCCCGGTGATGGCCTGGCGGAGGGCCAGCGTGTGGATCTCCTCGGTGCCCTCGTAGGTCAGCACCGACTCCAGGTTGTTCGCGTGCCGGATCACCGGGTATTCCAGCGTGATGCCGTTGGCGCCGAGCACCGTCCTGGCCTGCCTGGCGATGTTGATCGCGACCCGGACGTTGGCCATCTTGCCGAGGCTCACCTGCTCCGGCGTGATCGTCCCGGCCTCCTTCAGCCGGCCGAGGTGCAGTGCCAGCAGCTGCGCGCGGGCCAGGTCGGCGAGCATCCAGGCCAGCTTGGACTGGGTCAGCTGGAAACCGCCGATCTTCTGGCCGAACTGCTCCCGGGTCCTGGCGTAGTCAGCCGCCGCCTCGAAGCAGGCCCTGGCCGCCCCGGTGACGCCCCAGACGATGCCGAACCTGGCCTCGGAAAGGCAGGACAGCGGGCCCTTCAGCCCGGTCACGCCGGGCAGCACGGAGTCCTGCGGCAGCCGGACCTCGTCGAAGCTCAGCTCCGAGGTGACCGAGGCGCGCAGCGACATCTTCTTGTGAATGTTCCGTGCAGTGAACCCGCGCGCCCCGCGCGGCACCAGGAAGCCGCGGATGCCGTCCGGTGTCGATGCCCACACGACGGCGATATCGGCAATCGACCCGTTCGTGATCCACATCTTGGACCCGGAGAGTACCCAGTCGCCTCCGTTAATAATGGCCCTTGTTTTCATGCTGGACGGGTCGCTGCCGTGGTCGGGCTCGGTGAGCCCGAAGCAGCCGATCGCCTCGCCTGCGGCCATGGCGGGCAGCCACTCGTTCTTCTGGTCTTCCGAGCCGTACTTCCAGATCGGGAACATCGAGAGCGAGCCCTGCACCGACACCAGGCTGCGCAGCCCGGAGTCGGCGGCCTCCATCTCGCGGCAGGTGAGGCCGTAGGCGACCGGGCCCAGGCCGGCGCAGCCGTAGCCGTGCAAGTGCATGCCGAGCAGGCCCATCTTGCCG
>WNGR01009787.1_pt1 | contig 10052 bp, 7 predicted proteins | sample 5407581 | NCBI WGS metagenome assembly WNGR01 (sample SAMN13153383, study PRJNA577476) | soil metagenome | isolation source: 80 cm soil or saprolite under Garry oak tree replicate 2 | place: USA:California | collected 2016-06-15
ATTCCGGGGGCAGGGGGGCGCCATCGGGCTGGGCGAGGGCGGCGTTCTTGTCGATGAAGCGAGGGAGGGCTTTCTCGCCCCAGCGCCAGCGGTTGAGCAGGCCGAACCGGAACTCGCCGACAAAGCCGACCCGCTCGGGAATGCCGGCCAGTGCCGGCGCAATGGCCGCCTTCCAGGTCCGCGGCAGCACAAGGGCCGTACCGTAGTTTCGCTCGCGCAGGAGCTTTGCCAGGCCGAACTGGCGGCCCACGGCGAGCCGGCTGCGCGGCAGGTCCCAGACGATTCCCTGACGCACGCCGGGCATGTAATCGAGCAGAGGGGCGCACAGGGACGTGGTCAGCAGATCGACCGGCCGGTTGGGCCAGCGCTCGTTCAAAACCCGCACGACGGTGTGATTCCGGACGAAATCGCCGATCCACATATAGGGGACGATCAGGATCGGGCGCGTATCGCTCCGGTCGTCGTTCCCGCTAAGTTGCGAATCTTGGTTCATTCGTTAATAGGGCCGAGGGTGCTCTGATGTGGCGGTTCGGTTAGCTGCTCCGGGCCGGCAGGTAAAGCGGCGAGAAGCCAGATCCCAAAACCGCTTACACTTTGGCAGATCATGCGCTAGGGCAGAACCGGACCTTAAAAAATCGGGCAGGGACGTTGGAATGTTGCTGGTGACCGGCGGGGCCGGTTTTATCGGGTCGAATGTCGTGGCCGCGTTGAACGACGCCGGCCACAGCGATGTCGTGGTCTGCGATCACCTCGGCACCGACGGCAAGTGGCGCAATCTCGCCAAGCGGCAGCTTGTGGATATCGTCCCCCCGTCTGAGCTGCTCGACTGGCTGAAGGGCCGCAAGTTGGATGCCGTGATCCATCTCGGGGCGATTTCCGAGACCACGGCGACCGACGGCGACCTCGTGATCGAAACCAATTTTCGCTTCTCGATGCGCCTGCTCGACTGGTGCACGGCGAATGCGGTGCCGTTGATCTACGCGTCCTCGGCGGCGACCTATGGCGACGGCGCGGAAGGCTTTGACGACGACGCTTCGCTGCCTGCGCTGAAGAAGCTGCGGCCGATGAATCTCTACGGCTGGAGCAAGCACCTGTTCGATCTCGCCGTCGCCGAACGCGTCGCGCGCGGCGATCGGCTCCCGCCGCAATGGGCGGGCTTGAAATTCTTCAACGTGTTCGGCCCGAACGAGTACCACAAGGGCTCGATGATGAGCGTGCTGGCGCGCCGCTTCGACGACGTCAAGGCGGGCCGCGTCGTGCAACTGTTCAAGTCGCATCGCGAGGGCATCACTGATGGCGATCAGCGCCGCGATTTCATCTATGTCGACGACGTCGTGCGCGTGATCATGTGGCTGCTGGCAACGCCGTCCGTCTCCGGCCTCTTCAATGTCGGCACCGGCAAGGCGCGCAGCTTCAGGGACCTGATGCTCGCGGCCTATGCCGCGCTCGGCGCCAGGCCCAACATCGAATACATCGACATGCCCGAACAGATCCGCGGCAGCTACCAGTACTTTACCCAGAGCAAGGTCGATCGCCTCCACCGCGCCGGCTATAATGGCGGCTTCACGACGCTCGAGGATTCGGTGAAGGCCTATGTCGGGGATTATCTCGACCGGCCCGACCGCTTCCGCTGAGGCCTTTTGATCATGGCGACGCCCATTCTCGATTTCGATGCCCTCGCGCAAGACTTCACGCGCCGCACGGTGCTGTGCATCGGCGACATCATGCTGGACGAGTTCGTCTATGGCGAAGTGTCGCGGATTTCGCCGGAAGCGCCGACGCCGGTGATCGTTGCCCAGCGCAGCGAGATCCATATCGGCGGCGCCGGCAATGTCGCGCGCAATATCGCCTCTCTCGGCGCCCGATGCATCTTCGTCGGTCTCGTCGGCGACGATGATTCGGGCAAGCGACTTATGGACGCGCTTGCGGAGCAGGCCGGCATCGAAAACGTGCTGGTGTGCGATCCGTCGCGGCCGACCACGCGAAAAGTCCGCTTCGTCTCCGAGCATTTCTCCACGCACATGCTGCGCGCGGATTGGGAGCAGGCGCTGCCTGCTTCCGACGCGATCGAGACCAAGCTGATCGAGGCGATCCTGCCGCAGATCGCGCGCGCCGACGTCGTGCTGCTGTCCGACTACGCCAAGGGCGTGCTGACCGCGCGCGTGATCCGCCACACCATCGACGCCGCGCGAAAACTCGGCAAGCCCGTGATCGTCGATCCCAAGAGCCTGAACTGGGCGATCTATCGCGGCGCGACGCTACTCACGCCCAACCGGAAGGAATTTTCGGAAGCCACCCGCAGCCGCGCCGACACGCCGCAGAGCATCGTCGATGCCTCGGAAGACGTGATGCGGCTCGCCGATTGCGAGGCGATCCTGGTCACCCAGGGCGAACACGGCATGACGCTGGTGCCGCGCAATGGCGAGGCAGTCCATGTGCCGGCTTCCCCCGTGAAGGTGCGGGACGTCTCCGGCGCCGGCGACACCGTCGCTGCGGCGCTCGCAGTATCGCTCGCGGCGGGCGCGGACTGGGACACGGCGTTGCGGATCGCGAATGCGGCCGCCGCCGTCGCGGTCGGCAAGCAGGGCACGGCCAGCGTGAGCGCGGCCGAGCTGCGGCGAAAGATTTTGCCGCACGCCTATCTCGCCGCCGAAGAGAAGATCGTGCTCGAATCGGGTGCGCTCGATGTGCAGCTTGCCGAATGGCACAGGCAGGGCTTGCGGGTCGGGTTCACCAATGGCTGCTTCGACATTCTGCATCCCGGCCACGTCAAGGTGCTGACCGCGGCGCGCTCCGCCTGCGATCGCCTGATCGTGGGGCTCAACAGCGACGCCTCGGTGCGGCGGCTGAAGGGGGCCGATCGTCCGGTCCAGGACGAACGTGCGCGGGCCGAGGTGCTGGCGGCGCTCGAAGCCGTCGATCTCGTCGTCATCTTCGAGGAGGACACGCCGATCGAGCTGATCACCCGGATCAAGCCGAGCGCGCTGGTGAAGGGCGGCGACTACACCCGCGAGCAGGTGGTCGGCTATGACGTGGTCGAAGCCGCGGGCGGAACGGTCGTGCTGGTCGACATCCTGCAAGGTTTCAGCACGACCGCGCTGGTCCATCGCGCGCGGGGAGGGAACAAGTGACGGCACTTGCGCGGGAGACGACCGCCCAGATGCTGTGGCGGCGCTTCCGCAGCCCGGTGGTCTGGGGCGAGACGGTCGACCTGTTCGCGATCCTGACCGTGGCCTCGCTGCCCTGGTCGACGTCGCTCGCGGGGATCTTCAACGCCCTGATGCTCCTCTGCATGGTGCCGTTTCTCGACGTCCGCGCGTTCCTGCAATCGCTGAGGCGTCCGATCGCCGCGGCGCCGATCGCGCTGGTCCTGCTCGCGCTGGTGGGAGCGCTGTGGTCGGATGCGGCTTGGGGCGCGCGCTTCTACGCGGTCAATCCGACCATCAAGCTGCTTGTGCTGCCGGTCCTGCTCTATCACTTCGAGCGCTCGCCGCGCGGCCGCTGGATATTCATCGCCTTCCTGGTGTCCTGCGCGCTGCTGTCGGTGATGTCGTGGCTGGTCGCCTTCTATCCCGACTTGTCGCTGAAGTCCGACCATATCGAGCGCGGTATCTTCGTCAAGAACTACATCGACCAGAGTCAGGAATTCACGCTGTGCGCGGTCGCGCTCGCTTATCCCGTCGTGATGCTGCTGCGTGAGAAGCGCTACTGGCTTGCCGGGCTGCTCACGGCATTGGCGCTCAGCTTCTTCGTCAACATGGCCTTCGTGGTGGTATCGCGCACTGCGCTCGTCACCATTCCGATCATGTTCGGCGTGTTCGCGTTGCTGCACCTGAGATGGCGCAGCATCGCGATCATCTCCGTCGCTCTGCTCGCCGGCGCCGCTATCGCCTGGCAGGCTTCGTCGCAATTGCGCGGGACCGCCGACACCTTTGTGAGCGACTACACGCGCTACATGGAGAAGGGCGAACCGACGTCGCTCGGCTTGCGGCTCGAATTCTGGCGAAAGTCCCTCGGCTTCTTTGCGGAGGCGCCGATCAAGGGGCACGGTACCGGCTCGACGCGCGGATTGTTCGAGCAGGTCGCCACCCCCAGCGGGCAATACCAGGCGTCCGCCGAGGTGATCGGCAACCCGCATAACCAGACACTGAATGTCGCCGTACAATGGGGCGTCATCGGCATCGTCGTTCTCTACGCGATCTGGATCCTGCATCTCCTGCTGTTTCGCGGCGACGGATTTGCCAACTGGGTCGGCCTGCTCGTGGTGGTGCAGAATGTCTTCACCTCGCTGTTCAACTCCCATCTGTTCGACTTCCACGAGGGCTGGATGTACGTCATCGGCGTCGGCGTCGCCGGCGGCATGGTGATCCGGGCACAACAAGTGGGGCCGAAGATGGGGGAAGCCGGTTCCTGAACGGCCGCGCGGCTGGCAAGTCTTATACTGGCAAGTCCCGTCGAGATGGGCTATCAGCGCGGTCAGGTTGCACCTAACGGGATATTCATCGGTCGGCGGATGACGCGTCTTTCGCATCTTACCTTGCGCAATTTTCTGATCGCGCTCCACGACCTGCTGGCGACCACGGCGGCGCTGTTCGCGGCCTTTTATCTGCGCTTCGAGGGCGGTGACGGCTTCTATGACCGTCTGCCGCTACTGTTCCAGATCCTGCCCTACTTCCTCGCCTTCAGCGTGGTCGTGTTCTTCATCTTCAACCTGACCACGACGAAATGGCGCTTCATCTCGTTGCCGGACGCGCTGAACATCATCCGTGTCGCGACCGTGCTGACGGTTGCGCTGCTCGCGCTCGACTACATCTTCGTCGCCCCCAACGTCCGCGGCGCCTTCTTCCTCGGCAAGGTGACGATCGTCCTCTACTGGTTCCTTGAAATCTCCTTCCTCAGCGCCCTGCGCATGACCTATCGCTACTTCCGCTATACGCGGGTGCGGCGCCACGCCCGCGCCGAGGATGCAGCGCCGACGCTGCTGATCGGCCGTGCCGCGGATGCCGAGGTGCTTTTGCGCGGCATCGAGAGCGGCGCGATCAAGCGCATCTGGCCGGTCGGCGTGCTGTCGCCGTCGAACTCCGATCGCGGCCAGTCGATCCGTAACGTGCCGGTGCTGGGCGGCATCGACGACATCGAGGACGTCATCGCCGACTTCGCCAAGCGCAACAAGGGGATCGCACGCGTCGTGATGACACCGTCGGCGTTCGAGCCGGAGGCCCATCCGGAATCGATCCTGATGCGGGCGCGCAAGCTCGGCGTAATCGTCAACCGCATGCCCTCGCTGGAGAGCGGCGATACGCCGCGACTCGCGGCCGTCGCGGTCGAGGACCTGCTGCTGCGGCCGAGCGAGACCATCGACTATGCGCGTCTCGAGGCCCTGATCAAGGGCAAGGCGGTGATCGTCACCGGCGGCGGCGGCTCGATCGGCTCCGAGATCTGCGAGCGTGTCGTCGCCTTCGGCGCCGCGCGCCTCCTGATCGTGGAAAATTCCGAGCCGGCGCTCTACGCGGTCACCGAAGTGCTCGCCGCGCAAGGCACCGGCGCCGCGATCGAGGGGCGGATCGCCGACATCCGCGACCGCGAGCGGATCATGCGCCTGATGGCCGAGTTCAAGCCGGACATCGTGTTTCATGCCGCCGCGCTCAAGCATGTGCCGATCCTCGAACGTGACTGGAGCGAGGGGGTCAAGACCAACATCTTCGGCTCGATCAACGTTGCCGATGCCGCGCACAACGCCGGCGCCGAAGCCATGGTGATGATCTCGACCGACAAGGCGATCGAGCCGGTGTCGATGCTCGGCCTGACCAAGCGCTTCGCCGAGATGTACTGCCAGGCGCTCGACCATGATCTTGCGGCAAATAGCGGCAGCGCCAGGCCGCCGATGCGGCTGATCTCGGTCCGGTTCGGCAATGTGCTGGCCTCGAACGGCTCGGTGGTGCCGAAGTTCAAGGCCCAGATCGAGGCTGGCGGCCCGGTGACGGTGACGCATCCCGACATGGTCCGCTACTTCATGACCATCCGCGAGGCCTGCGACCTCGTCATTACGGCGGCGACGCATGCGCTTGGCACAGCGCGCTCGGACGTCTCGGTCTACGTGCTCAATATGGGCCAGCCGGTGAAGATCGTCGATCTCGCCGAGCGCATGATCCGCCTCTCCGGCCTGCAACCCGGCTACGACATCGAGATCGTGTTCACGGGGATGCGGCCGGGCGAGCGCCTGCACGAGATCCTGTTCGCCTCCGAGGAGCCGACCCGCGAGATCGGTGTCGCCGGCATCATGGCCGCACAGCCGAACGAGCCGCCGATGCAGACCCTGCGCAAATGGATCACGGCGCTCGAGCAGGCGATCGCGCGGGACGATCGGGCGACCATCAGGACCATCCTGAAGGATGCGGTCCCTGAATTCGGGTCGACCGCGGCCTGATCATGCAGTCTCAAGGCAAGATCGTCGTCGCGAGCCAGCATTATCCGCCGGATCCGAGCACGACAGCGGCGATCATGGCCGAGATTGCCTGTTGCCTCGCCGTAAGCCACGAGGTCGTCGTGCTGTCGGGCTCGCCCGGCGCGCTGCCGGCCTCACAGACCGGACCGGGCAAGCCGCGCGTCGTTGTCGTCAAGAACCGGATGGCGGGAAAGGCGGCGCTGGTGCGGCGCGGTGTTTCCGAACTGCTGTTCGTGGCGCGCACGTTCTTCGCGCTGATACGGGAGCTGCAGCGAGGTGACGTCGTGCTCACCGTCACCGCGCCGTTCATGCTGCCTTACGCGGTTGCGGCGGCAGCAAGGCTCAGGGGTGCGCGCTCGGCGCTGATCCTGCACGACCTCTTTCCGGACGTGCTGGTGATGGCAGGCCTCCTGAAGCCCGGTTCGATCGTAGCGAGGGCGATGCGCGCCGCCAACGCCCTGATGTTCCGCGCGCTCAACGCCGTCATCACCATCGGCCGCGATGCCGAGCGGCCGCTGCTGAGCTATTCCGGCATGACGCGGAACAAGATCCGCTTCATCCCGAACTGGGCGACGCTCGCGCCGGGGCCGCGGCCGGTGACACCGGACAATCCGTTCCGCAAGGCGCTTTCGGCCCGCTTCATCGTTGGCCTGTCGGGCAATCTCGGCTTCACCCACGATCCGGAAATCGTGTTCGAGGCGGCGCGCCTGCTGAAGGACGAGCCGGACATTCATTTCCTGCTCTCCGGCTGGGGCATCGGCTTCGAGCGGCTGAAGCAGTTGCAGGCCGCCTCCAACCTGCCCAATGTCTCCTTCGTGGCGCGCGTCGAGGATGCCGAGCTCGAGGCGTTTCTGGCTGCTGCCAATCTCTGGATCATTCCGTACCGGAAGGACGTGGCGGGGGTGTCGGTGCCGAGCCGTTTCTATAATCTCCTGGCGGTAGGCCGTCCGGTCGTGCTGGTGTCCGAGCCGGAGGCCGAGGCCGCCTTGACGGTGGTGGAGAACGGGCTCGGCTGGGTCGTGACGCCGGGGCGCGCCGATCAACTCGCCGAGGCAATCCGGGCGGCGTCCCGCTCGGACGGTAGCGCCATGGCGGCGCGTGCGGTGAAGGCGGCATCGAAGTTCGATCGCGCCACCGCCATGAACGCTTATGCCGACCTGATCGACGAATTGTTGCGCAACCCGGACCTTTCGGAGCAACGATGAGCAAGAACAAGCCGATTGTGCTGGTGACGGGAGCGAGCGGTTTCGTCGGCCGTCACGTCGTGCCTGCGCTCATGGGCGAGGGATGGTCGGTCCGCCGCGCGGTCCGCAGCCCGGAAGGTATCGATGACGAGGTCGTCGTTGAATCGATCGGCCCCGAGACCGATTGGACGGCCGCGCTCGAAGGCGTCGACGCCGTCGTCCATCTCGCCGCGCGCGTGCATCACAAGCACGAGGAGCACGCGGTCCAGCTCTACCGCAACGTCAATATCGCCGGCACGCTGCACCTGGCACGCTGCGCGGCGACGGCCGGTGTGCGTCAGTTCATCTTCGTCAGCACCGTTCTCGTGCACGGCCGCAGCAACGAAGGCCGGGCGCCGTTCAGCGAGGACGACATCCTCACGCCGCGCGGCCTCTACGGCATGTCCAAGGCGGCGGCCGAGGCCGGCTTGAGGACGCTCGCGCGCGACAGCGACATGAAGATCTCGGTGATCAGGCCGCCGCTGGTCTATGGTGCGGGCGCCAAGGGCAATTTTGCGCTGCTGACGCGTGCGGTGCATCTGGGACTTCCGCTGCCCTTTGCCGGGATCCGCAACCACCGCGCCTTCCTGGCCGTGCAGAACCTCTCGTCGTTCATCCTGCGCCGGCTTGCCCATCCCGACCCCGCGAGCAATTTCGAGATATTTCTGGTGGCCGACAGGGAGCAGGTCTCGACGCCGGAATTCATCGAGCGTCTGGCCAGGGCGTCCGGCAAGAGCCCGCGGCTGTTCGGGATGTCGCCGGAGCTGTTGAGCTCGCTTCTCGGCATGATCGGCCGGCAGGACACGCATGACAGCCTGATCGGCTCGCTCGAGCTCAACGTCTCCAAGGCGATCGCGACCGGCTGGCAGCCGCTGGTCTCTCTCGACGATGGCCTGCGGCTCGCGCTGTCGGCTCAGGACGCCTGAGGGCGGGAGAACCGCCGCAGCACGAAGCTGATCGCGATCGCGCCGGCGAGCAGGGAGACGATCGTGATCGCTGTCGAACTGGCGCGAACGGTCGCGATGGCGAGCAATGCCAGCACGAGATTGAGCGCGAACACCTCGCCGATCACCTGCGGGACTTTGAACCCGTTGTCGGTGGCGCGCTGGTAGAAATGCGAGCGGTGCGCCGACCAGAATTGTTCGCGGCGCGCGACGCGCCGAAACAGCGTGATGGTGGAATCCGCGAGGTAATAAGCCGGCAGCAGCAGCGCAGCGGCCGGCTGCCCGTGCCAGGCGAGCTCCAGCAGGCACCAGCCGAGGAGCAGGCCGATCGGCAGGCTGCCGACATCGCCCAGGAAAACTTTTGCGGCCGGCTTGTTGAAGGGCGCAAAGCCGAGCATGGCGCCGCACAGCGCGGTGGCGAGCAGCGCTGCCGGCCAGGACAATTCACCGAGCAGTCCCAGCAGCAGCAGCGCCGCGGTGACCGGCACCACTTCCGCCACCGTCATCAAGTCGAGCCCGTCCATGAAGTTGACGAGGTTCACGAACCAGACACCGGCGAGCACGATCAGGCCGCGCTCGAGCGCAAGCGGAAAAGCCGGCACGATGCGCGCGGACTCGGGCGAGCTGAACACGACCGCGCCGACGGCTGCGGCTTGCAGCACGAGCCGCACGAGCACCGGAAGCGACATGATGTCGTCGGCAAATCCGACCAGCGCGATCAGCACCGTCGCGGCCATCAGCGCCGGCGGGATCGCGACACCAGCGAAAGTTCCCCAGACCGATGCGACCAGCAGTGTCGCGGCGATCACCGCGATGCCCGCGCCCTGCGGGGTCGGGATGCGATGCGAGGAACGCGCGTTCGGCCGCGCCAGCGCGTAGCGCTGGAGCAGGGGGCGGCTGGTCCAGGTGATGAGCGCCGAAACCAGCGCGGCGATCGCAACGGCAAGCAGCGACGGCACGATCGTGAGGGTGGTCACTCCGGCACCCCGATCGGCGCCGAGCCCTGCGCGGCTTTCTCCGCGCTGAGGATCCAGACCAGTCCGCCGAACGCGCCGACGATGAAGAGGACCGCGCCGAACAGCAGCGAGACGTTGACGCCTTCGTTGGCGGCGAGCCCTGCGAAGCCGAAGGCCAGCCCCATGGTCGCCTCGCGCACGCCCCAACCGGCGATCGAAATCGGCATCAGGGTGATCAGCATCACCGGCGGCACCAGCAGGAAGACCTGGGCAAAGCTGACGGGTGCGGCGATCGACTGCACCACGCACCAGGCGATGACGACGGCCAGCACGTGAACGAGCAGCGACAGGATCGCGACGATCGGTCCGCGCGAACGGCTGAAGATCACGCGGTTCGCGATCACGGCGCAGGCGTGGAGGTGGTGGGTCGCCCACCAGGTCTTCAGCCACGGCCATTTCAGCGCGCCGAAGACCAGGAAACCGA
>WNGR01009788.1_pt1 | contig 10052 bp, 13 predicted proteins | sample 5407581 | NCBI WGS metagenome assembly WNGR01 (sample SAMN13153383, study PRJNA577476) | soil metagenome | isolation source: 80 cm soil or saprolite under Garry oak tree replicate 2 | place: USA:California | collected 2016-06-15
CTACAGTCTCTACAATGTCTACAAGGGTTTCCAGGCATTGCTACCAAGCTTCTACAAATTAACTACTAAATCACTATGATGTCTACAATACCTACAGTCTCTACAGTCTCTACAAGGGTTTCCAGGGTTTGCTGATGTAATGACCGTGCATTTATCACAACAATGGGGATAGATGTTGCCACATTCGAGTACCTCCTTGACCAAGGTTTTACTGAGGCATGGAATTCGACACCCATCCCTCGCAACAATGTCTCATCAAATGGACTCTCCTATATTGATCACTGTTCCCTTGATGCTGCTGGTGCTCTTGCTCTCGTACTCCATTATCTCGCATCAACAATGTGTGAGATATCCCTTCAGCAAATCTTTGGGCTCATCCCCACAAGTGTTTCTCAATATCTGCCATTCTCCCTCCAGATTCTCCTTTCAGTTCTATGCAAGATTCCCGCTGCATGAATTGAATGGCCTCAACATGAGGCATTCGATCGCTTCACTCATGTCATGATCTGGATGCTTCAGGTCATCAGACTTGTACCACCACAGTATGTTCTCTTATCTCAACACTTTCTTGTGTTCCCTTTGTTCTCCTTTCAGTCCCTGCATTGCCTTGGCTGTCTTATCTATGATAACACACTGCTTGACCTGTTTTGACTGTGTTTACTCATGTGTCGCATTGTGTCCCCGACTTTGGTACCCCTCCATATATAAACCCTGTGTACACATAGTACGAAGCCAGACTTGGCTTTGTTTGTAATCTAGCAAACTTGTCCTCGTTCCCTGAGTGTGAATATTGCCTTGACCTCCTCTTGTGAACCATCTCCCTCAGACTCTTATAGAGTCGAACACTCCTGTCGAAGTCTTTGCAGTTGTACTATAACAATGCCACACTCAGCTGTGTAACACCACGACTGGCGTTATCGTGCGACGTGCATTCGGAGTTCTGGTTCTTCGTAGAGTGAAGCCATGTCAGGGCCTCAGTTCGGTGATGCACAAGTACCAAGTCAAGCTTCGCTCAAGACCAGTGTGAGAGGAAATGCCAAGTCGTCAACACGACTAGTGGGTGCAAGACAAAAGATGAAGGTCCACTTCTGATTGGGTATGCGAGGCAAAAACGAAGGCCTGCGACGAATGAGAGACTTCAAGGTGAAAGTCCTCCTTTGGAACAACCCAAGAGTTCCTTCTGAAGAGTTCTGGAGACTATGTCGTGATTATGGAAGAAGTCAAGTCTACTGTACAAGCTAGGTAGACTAGGGTTTATATACTAGTACAGGATGTTTGTGTTGAACAAACATATGACGCGATCCTAGTCAGTATGAGTCATGATGACGTAGGTGAATGAGTAAGCATGAGTCAGCGTGCGTCATAGTGACGTCAGTGGTGATGTTATATGGAATGATCAGTAATCGATGAGTCATGAGTCTGAGTCAGAATGAGTCATGGGGCTTCGGCATGTGTAAGGTAGTGAGTCAGATGAGTAAGAAGTAAGTGAGTCGTGTCCGAAATCGTAACATTACCCCCCCTTTTGGATTGAAGTTGGCTCAACTTCAACTCTCCCTGTCTCCGTAAAGGCTTGGATCCACTTCGTTGTTTTCCTCCCCATGCATGAGCTGGTCTTTGACTTTGGTGCATTTGTGAGTCTGCAGGAAGTAAAGGTTGCCACGTCGTCTGCAGTTTTGGCAGAGTTCCCTAGTGGGGCAATTTACCTCTTCATGACCCAGGTTGTTGCATAGGCACTTGCCACACCATTTTGGGATATGGTCTTGGTGATTGAGTGCCTCTTCTACCGTACGCATGGGGGGTGGTGTTATGTTGAGTCTTTTGAAGAGGCACTGTGGTGACCGGTGACTGCGGCTTTGACAATACATACACTGATGATTTGGGTGGTTTTGGAAAGGACACTGTTTGCGTTGGTGTGTCCTGCTCCCACACTCCCAACACCCTTGATGTTGGGGTTTGTCATGCAATTGTGGCATTTCGAGAGGACCCTGTGGTCGTAAGTTCAAGGGTTGGTCAGATGGGGAATGTGTTGGTCTTACGACCATTCGTGCGTACGCGTCTGCCAATGTCTGATATAGACACGCTCTCTCCATGCAGTCCTGGATGCCATTGATCGCTTGTTCGACGTCGAACTGTGCCCCTACAAGCCTCTGCTCCTGTCGTCGTAAGTCGTCAAGCTGCTTCTGGATCTTTGTCTGCAGCTCCAACTTGTCACGCAGTCTGGACACTTCTGCATCGATTCGCAGGTCCTCCAGTCATCTCAGCACCTTGTCAATGGCGTAGGTGTGAGGATCGTCGGTTGCAAATTGATGAATCTGCATGTTAGTGAGCGGAATGGGCATTTGCACCAGGTTTGGCATGTGAAGATAGACCAGCCCTGCATATGGGGGTGCATCTCTTTTCATGCAACCTACCACTTCCTGTCCCCTGTTGCGATAGTAAATGTAAGGTGCGAGCACCTTTTCATCTGAGTGTTCGTCGCGTGGGATGTACAAGGGGTAGAAGTGTAGGGATGCAGGGTTATTTGGGAAATAGGGAAGACCTGGTTCATTGTCTTCTTCAACCTCCACCTCTCAATGGTAGTTGATGGGTTCTTCTACCATTTTGAGTCTTGTGGCGGCACTCGCTAGGCTGTCGAGCATGTCGATGAATGTGGCGTGGGGTGCTTCCCTGATGGTATTGGCAGATGGGATCATGAGCGGGGGTGGTGTGGTGATGTGTATGGGGGATGACGGGATGATGGTTGTAACTCGGGGAGAAGATATAGTATCTCTTTGGGCTTCATTAGCCAGGACAGCGTTGCGGTAAGCGCCACACTCCCCTACAGACTTGTATTCATTGATGGAGAAGTTCATGGTGTGGGTTGGTGTGTAGACAGGGAAGGGATAAGAGAGGGATGTTGTTTTGTCGTTTCAAGGTCCCTCTTTTATGTGTTTTTGGGCGCTCCTTCTTCATTGGGGTATCGGTGATAGAAGTCGGCGATTAGTTCTGGGGCATGTTTCAGGTGCTCCACAGGTTCCCAGGTGCTGTCACTTGTGGGAAAACCTTTCCACTTGACTAGGTAATGGAGTTTGCGCCCTTGGCCTTGTCAGCGGACTTTTTGTACTTCTTCAGCTTCATACTCTTCTTCTCCATCGATAAGGTCAGGTGGAGGTTGGGTAAAGTTTGGGCTGTGTAACGCCGTCTCCTTATATGGCGTTAGGAGGTTGGTGTGGATCACCAGGTGTATTTTCCATTGTGCTGGGAGTTCTAGTTCGTACGAAACGTCTGATAGAACTTTCTTGATGGGAAATGGGCCATATCTCTTGGGCGCCAGTTTGGAAGTGGGGTAGTGAGTACGAAGATTTACCCCTTCTAGCCAGACCAATGTCCCTTGGGCGTAAGGCATAAATTTGGTCTTGCCCCTTTCTGCCATGAGGCGTTGTGCATGTTTGATGCATTCTTGTGCCTTGCTGCGGGCTTGCATTATTTCTTGAAGGCGTTCGTCTACTGCTTGCACCTTTGTCTCTCTTTCCCCCCATGTTGTTCTTGGTTCACTTCCCATGAGCAACTTGAACAGTGAGTTCCGTGTTGTTGTGTTTGGCCAAGAGTTGTGGGCGAACTGTGCAATTGGGAGGAGGTCCGCCCAATTGTCTTGTTGCACATTGCTCCAGTGCCTCAGGTATTGTTTGACCCATTGATTACTATGCTCCGATTGTCCATCCATTTGAGGGTGGTATGCTGATGAGATGTTTTGTTTTATCCCCAGGACTTGACACAGGTTTCGCATGAATATTGATATGAACTGCGGTCCTTGGTCCATGATGAGTCTTTTGGGAAGTCCATAGTGGGGGTATGCGTGTTGCAGGTATAGTTTAGCAACTCCTTCACTGGTAATTGTCTCATTGCAGGGGATGAACAGTGCCACCTTGGTGCAGTCGTGATTGGTAATGGTAAGTATCAAGTCGTATCCTCGTGACAATGGTAGTTTCATGATGAAGTCCATGGTGACGACTTCGAAAGGTTGCACTTCTGGGTTTGTAGTGATGGGGTATAGGTGTGGTTTTTGGTGGTGTGTGTTAATTTTGTTGGCCTGACACACTGCACAACCTTTGACATATTCCTCTACGTCTTTCTTTAGGTTTGGCCACCAGTAGTTCTGTTTCAGGAGTGCTGTTGTGTTGCCGATTCTGGGGTGTCCACGATACAGTGGGTCGTGAAATGCGGAAATTACCCCCCTCTTAAGATTGTTGTCGCCGGCAACAACCAACGCGTCTCCCTTCCACCATGCGTTATGTTCTTGATGAAGCTGGTGAGTGTTGGCCCATCGTCTGATTGTCTCCTCGTTCTCCAGGTTGCTCATGTTGATTTTTGAGCGAGTGTCTATTTCTTCGATGGGATCGTCACTTGCTAGCCTGATGAAAATGTGTGATGGTAACACCACTACGTTATCGTTGTCTTCATCTCCCATGTCATAGTCCGGCCTTTGAGAGAGAGCATCTGCTCATGTGTTTTTGTTTCTGGCTACGTGTTTGAGTACAAAGTTGTACTCTTGTAGCTCTTGGAATTCTCAGGTGATTCTTTGACTGATTTTGTGAGGTTCCTTCCAGTATAGTAGGTTGGAATGGTCGGTGTAGATGACGATCTGGTGGGGTGCTCCTGCCAGGTAAGTCCTCCAGTGATGAAGTGACTTCACGACTGCTAATAACTCTTTGTCGTAGATGTCGTAGTTTCTCTCCATTTCTGAAAGTGTTGTGGAGTAATAGGCTACTGGGTGCCATTGTCTGAGTTCGTCTTTCTGATTGAGTGTCACTCCTATTGTGTAGTTTGATGCGTCCACTTCTAGTTCGAATGGTTGTTCCAACCTTGGCATGAGGAGTACTGGTTCCACGCAGATCAGTCTTTTGAGCTTTTGGAAGGCTTCTTCTCTTTTGTTGGTCCATTCCCAGGGGACCCCCTTTTTTGTGAGTTCGTTCAGGACTCATGCAATTTTTGAAAATCCTTCGATGAACCGTCAGTAGAAATTGATGAATCCCATCCATCCTCGTAGTTCGGTGAGGTTTTTGGGATGTTCCCAGCCTTCGACTCCTTGGACTTTTACGCGATCCATTCATACTCTTCTTCCGCCTATGACCAATCCCAGGTACTCAATTTCTGGTACTTCGAAGGTGCATTTTTCTGGTTTGAGAAATAGGTTGTGTTCCTCTAACTTGTCCAGTACCAGATGTACCAATTGTCGATGATGGGGAATGTCGTTAGGGGTGGCGATTAGGATGTCATCCATGTAGATTACAACTTCCCCGGTTGCCGTGAGGTCTCTGAATATTGTGTCCATCATGGTCTGGAAGGTGCTTGGGGAATTGGTTAACCTGAAGAACATAACACAGGGTTCGTTTTAAAAGCTCCCTTCTCCTGGTCTCCTTCTTTGATGCGCACGTTGTTGTAGCCCCAGCGAATATCGAGTTTTGTGAACAGAGTGGTGTTCTGGAGTCAGTCTATGAGTTTGGGGATTAGGGGTAGTGGGTATTGGTTTTTGACTGTGAGGGAGTTTAACCATTGATAGTCTTGTACTGGTCGTAGTTTCCCGTCTTTTTTCTTAATGAAGAAAGATGGTGATGCGTAGGAGGATTTTGACGGTTGGATGTACCCCTTCTCTAATTGCTCCTTGATGAATTCACATAGCGAGTCTTCTTCTCCTCTTGCCATGGGGTATATTTTGCAGTCGAATGATTTTGGAGCGTCGGGTAAAAGTTCTATCGCATGATCCCATGGTCTTTCTGGTGGGAATCGATGCGACTCTTTTTCATTGAACATTCGTGCGTGCCTCCTGTATTCTTCTGGGACCATTTGTTCGAAGGTTTTCTTCGTTTTGTCCATGGCCTTTTGGGCCAATTCGGATGCCATTGTAGTTTTTCAGAGAATGGCGCACGGCTCCTCTTCTTCTGCGTTTATTGCTTCCCACTCTTCTTCTGTCATTATTGTCAAAAGATGGGTTTCAGGATGGATACTGGATATTATCACTGGTTGGCAGGTTTTGTCCAGGGTTGTGTCCTTCCAGTGAATAATAGGTTCGAAGGTGGTTAGCCAAGGGTATCCCAGAATTACTTCGTCTCTTCCAAGGTTCGTAATGAGAAATTGAAGTATCTTGGTTTCGGTTCCGGTGTGCACTTGTAAGTCCATAAAGTGACTAATGGCTCCATCTTGATTGTGCATTCTGTCCACGTTCCAGATTTTGATAGGGGTTTCTACTGGGAGGTATGCTATCTTGAGTTGGTGGAGCAAATTCTTTGAGATAAAGTTGTTGATTGCTCCTGAGTTGACAAGGACTTCTCGTTCAGCCGTCGTGTGTGCAGATTCAAATAAAACTGGGATTCGCATGGATCGATATCTGCTATTGTACATGCTAATTTGTAGTGCCCTTGCCCAGGCTGCCAGGTTCAGGCATTGAGAAAATCCTTTTTGCCGAATAACTCGTTTGCGAAACAGTCACGAACTTCTTTGGTTTCCACATGGAGGTTTGCAATTAGTGCTTGTGCCTTTTGGGCTGCGCTAACCGGTCCCCTTGTTTGGACTGTGACGACTGGGGTGTCAGATGTAGAGGTCTTGGCGACTCTAGCATGCTTTTGGGGACAAAATCTGGTGATGTGTCCTCTTTGATTGCACTGGAAGCAGAGTCCGCTCTGGATTCTCTGTCGTTTTTCTTCATCTGTGAATGTGGCGTGTGCCCTAGTGCATCCAATGTCCATGGTGTTTGGGTTGCAGTTGTTTAGTGCGTTCCTCCATTGGAATTTTGTTGCCCCTCCTCTTCGTTCGCCTCCTTTAACCCTCTCTTTGAGGTATATGTATTCTTGTTGATGGTGATGGGTGGTGTTTACCCAGTCATTCCATGTGACAGGATGGTCAAATTTTATGCAGTTGGCAACTAATTGGTATGGTAGTGCCCTTTGGAATACGTCGAGAGTTGCTTCTCTGTCAAGATCGTATCCTGCTTTCCTTGCGATCGACTGAAACTGGGATATAAATGTGTCCAAGTCGTCGCCTTTCATTTTGAGGTCCCAAATACTGTGTTGGGCCTTTTGTTTTTCCGCCGTGTCCATATATGCTTGGCGGAATTGTGTTTTGATTGTGGTCCACAGGTTTTCTTCGGCATGGGGCACCCTGCCCGTGATTTGGCTTATGAGCCACTGGGCTTGCTCTTTGACCCAATTATTTACGAGGGGTCCTCTTATGTATGACAAGAATGTCATGCTTCTTTGGTAAGGGATGGCGAGTTGTTCCACGTGTGGGTTCATTCCTCGATAGAGGAGGAAGTTGAGCAAGAAGGACTTGCTCTCTTCCCGATCTCCATGGAATTCTTTTGGTGGGTTGCCTCCCAACTTTCCTGTGAGTGCAGGTGGTCCTGCAGGGACTCCTCCTCCGCCTCCTCCGCCTCCGCCACTGCCTCCTCCTCCGCCACTGCCTCCACTGCCTCCACCGCCTCCACCTCCTGTTCCTAGGGGAATAGTGTGGACGATGAGTCTGCTTCCGCTGGTGGTTGCGGGTGCAGTGGTAGTGGTTTGTGCTTGGGTGCTGGTCATGGTGTAGGGTGTGAAGATCTGAGGGGTGGGTGTAACTTGTTTTCCTTTGTCATTGGGATCTTCTGTGTCTGCAAGTTCTCCTTCTGATGAATCTATGTCGATTCCGTGTACGTTTCGGTAGGGTCCTAGTCCGTATTTGAGTGATGCTGGTTCTGTGGTGTACCAGCTTCCGACTTTACTGTCGTAGTCAATTAATGCCCAAAGACGTTTGTCTTCAAGGAAGTGGATCGGTAGGTATCCTTGAAGATCTTTGTCAAATACATAATACCCTTCTTGATCACTGAAGCTTTTGTATACAGCTGCTCCTTTGACATTGTCAGGAAGGTCGTCGTCTGTGCTTCGTTCGATGAGTTCGGATCTAAACGTTGCTCTGGCTCTGCTAGTCAAAGCCACGGTGGGAAGAGACTTGACTTAATGTAACGCCACGACTGGCATTATCGTGCGACGTGCGTTCGGAGTTCTGGTTCTTCATAGAGTGAAGCTGTGTCAGGGCCTCAGTTCAGTGATGCACAAGTACCAAGTCGAGCTTCGCTCAAGACCGGTGTGAGAGGAAATGCCAAGTCGTCAACACGACTAGCGGGTGCGAGACAAAAGATGAAGGTCCACTTCTGATTGGGTATGTGAGGCAAAAACGAAGGCCCGCGACGAATGAGAGACTTCAAGGTGAAAGTCCTCCTTTGGAACAACCCAAGAGTTCCCTCTGAAGAGTTCTGGAGACTATGTCATGATTATGGAAGAAGTCAAGTCTACCGTACAAGCTAGGTAGACTAGGGTTTATATACTAGTACAGGATGTCTGTGTTGAACAAACATATGATGTGATCCTAGTCAGTATGAGTCATGATGATGTAGGTGAATGAGTAAGCATGAGTCAGCATGCGTCATAGTGATGTCAGTGGTGATGTCATATGGAACGATCAGTAATTGATGAGTCATGAGTCTGAGTCAGAATGAGTCATGGGGCTTCGGCACGTGTAAGGTAGTGAGTCAGATGAGTAAGAAGTAAGTGAGTCATGTCCGAAATCGTAACAAGCTGAGACTTAGCGCATCAGCAACTAGGTGCAGAGAAGGGCCTCGGCACTTTGGACGAAGAGTCTTTTCTGCTAAGTCATTGGGCACCCTGTGCACAACACCTTGGACACCTTTGTACTTCGTAGCTATAAGACAATAGATGTCTTTGCTTGGACATTGTGTGAAACTGCCCACTGGGCTACTCCGAACCCTTGAACCAAGTTCGCATCCCTGCTAGGACGTAACAACTCAACACATTGTTGAACGACATGATCAACTTTTCGGCACATTTGGCTTCATCAACAGTCTCAAACTCCCGGTTGAGGAGTCTTCAGACCAGGATATGGAGAATGCTATGTACAATGGCTGGTTGCATGACCATTATATCAGTAATATATTGGTCTTTGGCCCTGATGGTGCGCACTCTGATTGCCTTCATGTTTCTCACACCAACTTATGATTTGCAGGGACTGTCATCGCTTGCTGTCTTAACGCACCTGGGAGCTGGCACAATTCGAGAGTTGCACAGACAGTCTATGAGAAGTTGCGCTCATGAATGCCGGATAGGTTTTATCTTGTAGCTGATACAGCGTTCCCACGTGGCAGTGTGGCACTTCGTCGCGGCAGCTTCATTCATGCACCAATGAAAGCTGGCGAGGTCCTCCACCTGACAGAAGAAGGGATGTGGGCTGCAGTCCAGTTCGACAATCAACTTCTCTCTTGTCGACAGGCAGCTGAGTGGGGCATGCAGATGATTCAAGGCTCATTCAGCCAACTTCGAATGCCACTGCCCATCAATAATACAAGAGCGCATGCAAACCTCATCGAAGTATGCATTTGACTTTCAAACGTACATGCACATCTTGTTGGCATTAGCCAGATCAAAGATGTCTTCATGCCAATCTGGAGGGAGGAGGATAGTGGAGTCTGGGACTCGTTTGAAACGATGCTCTTCGGGGAGATCAGGTGAAATGATCACATATCCAGGTTTCATTTACATGTGGATGAGGTTTAGTATTACATGTCTGTAGTATAAGTACGATTCGCAATTGTTCTGAAGTGGTACAGTACAAGGTATCAGCCTGTTCAACCAGTCACTAGTGTCATGAGCGATGCTGCCGCGTCTTCGTCCTCCTTGTCCTGATACACCATTTTCCCTTTCCCCTTCGCCTGTTACGATTCGGACACGCCTCATTTTCTTCTACTTACTTGACTCATTACGCTTACGTGCCGAAACCCTCCATGACTCATTCTGACTCAGACTCATGACTCATACGCTTACTGATCGTTCCATATGACATCATTACTGACGTCACTATGACGCACGCTGATTCATGTTTATTCACCACCTACGTCACCATGACTCATTCCTAGGATCCGGATAGTAGGATCGCGTCATATGTTTGTTCAACACAAACATCCTGTACTAGTATATAAACCCTAGTCTACCTAGCTTGTACGGTAGACTTGACTTCTTCCAATTCACGGC
>WNGR01013557.1_pt1 | contig 10052 bp, 8 predicted proteins | sample 5407581 | NCBI WGS metagenome assembly WNGR01 (sample SAMN13153383, study PRJNA577476) | soil metagenome | isolation source: 80 cm soil or saprolite under Garry oak tree replicate 2 | place: USA:California | collected 2016-06-15
CGCAGTCGATTGAGATGGCTGTCGATGGCTTACCGTGGCAGGGGAAGGACTTCAAGATTCTGATTGAGAATACGGCGGGGGCTGAGTTTTCGCTGGGAGGAAAGCTGGAGCAGGTGGCGGAGTTGGTGGAGAAGCTGAAGCCGTGTGCTCCGGTGGCGGTGTGCCTGGATACGTGTCATGTGCACGTGGCGGGGTATGACATCGTGTCTCCGGATGGCTATGTGGAGACGATGATGGTGGTGAAGGATACGGTGGGGTTCGATGCGGTGAAGGTGTGGCACTGCAATGATGCGAAGGCGGCGATGGGGTCGAAGTTGGATCGGCATGAACACATCGGGGAGGGGACGATCGGGGCAGAGGTGTTTCGGCGACTGCTGCATGACGAGCGGTTTGGGCATGCGGCGTTTATTGCGGAGACGCCGGTGGATGCTCCGGGGGATGAGGCCAGGAATGTGGGTGTGTTGCGGGCTTTGGCCGCAGGTTGAAGGCTCTGGCGGTGGGGTGAGGGCCTAGCCACGCTATAATCCGATGCACCGATGGCCCTGAACGCTGGCGTGAAACTGGGCCCTTCCAGTGGAGGCTATTGCTGAGGAGGGTGCATGGACGCTAAAGCAAAGGGAAGAGCAGGGATGACGAGCTCTCAGGCTGCGGCAATACTGACCGGGCTACAACCAAGATTTCTTCAAGGGATGAATTCGGCTGAGGTCAAGTCGATATTGGCGACGGCCAGCATCAGGCGGTTCAACGCGAGTTCCGTGATTACAAGTGAAGGAGATTCTGCCGATCATCTGTTGCTGATAGTGGATGGGAGTGCCCGTGCTTATACCGTGTCTCCCCAGGGAGAGAAGATCGTCCTTCGCTGGATTCCGCCCGGTGAGGGCATCGGTTGGGCGACTCTTTTGTCAAAGCCAATGGAATATATTGTGAGCACGGAGGCGGTGAAGAATAGTTCTGCACTGGTATGGGATCGGGCTAAGATCCGGTCCTTGGCGGTGACGTATCCAAAATTATTGGAGAATGCACTGCTGCTGGCGTACGACTATTTGATTCTCTACCGCATTCTGCACATTGCGGCGAGCTGCCAGTCGGCTCCCCAGCGGCTGGCCCAGGTGCTGTGTCAGCTGGCGAAGGGAATGGGGCGAAGTGTTTCCGGGGGCGTGGAGCTCCATGTGAGGAATGAAGAGCTGGCCAACGAGGCGAATGTGACGATATTCACCGTGAGCCGCCTGATGGGAGAGTGGCAGCGGAAGGGACTTCTAAAGAAAAGCCGGGGCAAGGTGGTACTGCGGCTGCCGGAAGAGTTGATTCGGTTGGAGGCCTGAATGTCACTTGAAGTGGGTTCAATCAGTCGGTTTTTTGCGACGACGGAACTGTGGGGAGTTTGCTTATTGCGCTGGAGCAACGACTTAAGCGAGCGGAGGTGTCACGCTTAAAACAATGAGTTCAGCACCGCCAATCCTGGCCGTGGACTTGAGATTTGGCGGGAGGCACCAGCAGTTGGGACCAGTTCGTATTCTTGTCGTAGACGATTTTGAGGCGTGGCGACGTTCCATTGTTTCGATTATCGCGGATGACCCGGAGTTGCAAGTTATCCACGAAGCTTCAGATGGTGTAGAGGCAGTTCAGATGTGTCAGGAACTCCAGCCTGACCTTGTGGTGCTCGATGTTGGACTTCCGAAGCTCAGTGGATTGGAAGCTGCCCGGCAGATCCGCATAGTGTCGCCGGATTCGAAGATATTGTTTCTGAGCGTGATTCCCAGCCAATATGTGATGCGCGAGGCTCTGCGGATTGGTGCAGCGGGTTACATCACAAAAGAGGATGCGCTACGCGATCTTTTGCCCGCGGTGAGAGCCGCTGTGGCGGATCGGGAGTTCCTCAGTTTTACAATTTTGCCTGAGCCCCAGTCGGATCTTCCTGAGGAGTAGGTGGGGCCTTCGGGCGTTTCTTTTTGGGTGTGACTGTCGGTGTACGTGAATCTTTGCTTGATCGGGATGAAGTGCAACGGGGCGATCCCGGTGCTGCGCTTTTACAGATGCCAGCGGATTACACGATGGCTGTGCAGCCGCCGGTAGTTGCTGCGCAGTAGGGACGCGGGTAGCGGGTAAAATAGTAGGGTATGCCCGAAAATCAAAATACTCCTCAGGCGGGAACGTTCGTATCATCTCCGCAGACTGAACAGCGATACACACCTTCCGAGATTGAGCCGCGGTGGCAGGCGCGGTGGGATGCGAATGCTTCGCTGTATGCGGCGGAAGGCCATGACTCGGGTAAGCCGAAGTACTACTGCCTCGAAATGCTGCCGTATCCAAGTGGGGCGCTGCACATGGGGCATGTACGAAACTATGCGATTGGCGATGCGCTGGCGCGTCATATGTGGATGCGCGGGTACAACGTGTTGCACCCTATGGGGTGGGATGCGTTTGGGCTGCCGGCGGAGAATGCTGCGCTGAAGAATGGCGTGCCTCCGCGGGAGTGGACGCTGGGCAACGTCGCGGCGATGAAGAAGCAGATGCGCCGGATGGGGTTGAGCTACGACTGGTCGACCGAGGTGACGACTTGTCTGCCGGACTATTACCGATGGAACCAGTGGCTCTTTTTGAAGATGTTTGAGAAGGGGCTGGCTTTCCGGAAGAAGAGCAAGGTGAACTGGTGTCCGGAGTGCTGCACGGTGCTGGCCAATGAGCAGGTGATCGGCGGGCGCTGCTGGAGGCACGAGGATACGGTTGTCGAGTTGCGGGATTTGACGCAGTGGTTTTTACGGATCACGAAGTATGCGGATGAGTTGCTGGAGGGCCTCGACAAGCTGGAGGGATGGCCGGAGAAGGTCAGGACCATGCAGCGGAACTGGATTGGACGGAGCGAAGGAGCTCTTGTCGACTTTGAAGTGCAGCGAGACAGCGAGTTAGCGAGTCAGCGAGTCAGCGAAAAGATCACGGTGTTTACGACGCGGGTGGATACGATCTTTGGAGCTACGTCGGTGCAACTGGCACCGGAGCATGCGGTAGCGAAGACGTTTGCGCTGGAGGATGAGGCTCTGCGGGTCCAGATCGAGGGCTTGTTGGCGGAGCAGCAGAAGGCGCGAGAGACCGATGCGCTGGGTGCGATTGAAAAGCATGGCGTAAATACGGGACGGTTTGCGCTGAATCCGTTCAACGGCGAGCGCGTGCCGATCTGGGTGGCGAACTACATCCTGGCGGACTATGGGACTGGTGCGATTATGAGCGTGCCGGCGCATGATGAGCGGGACTTTGAGTTTGCGCAGAAGTATGGGCTGCCGGTGCGGCCGGTGATTGCTGCTGCGGGTGGGGAGGAGCCTGCGTTGCCGTATACCGCCGAAGAGGATGCGGTGCTGATTGACTCGGGTGTGTGGAGTGAGTTGAGATGCGCGCAGGCACAGGAGCAGATGGCGGAGTTCGCTAAGGCGAAGGGATTTGGTACTTCTACGGTTACATATCGTTTGAAAGACTGGGGAGTGAGCCGGCAACGGTATTGGGGGACGCCGATACCGATGGTGTACTGCGACAAGTGCTCGCCGGATGAGCCGATGCCGGTGAAAGAGAGCGAACTGCCAATTCTGTTGCCGGAGCAGATCGATATTACGCAGACGAATGGGTCGCCGCTGGGGCGGGTAGCGGAGTTTGTGAATACAACTTGTCCGAAGTGCGGCGGGCTGGCGAGACGAGAGACCGACACGATGGATACGTTCGTCGACTCGAGCTGGTACTTCTATCGGTATACGGATGCGAAGAATTCCAGGGCTCCGTTTGATTCGGATAAGGCGAATTACTGGTTTCCGATTGATCAATATATCGGCGGAGTGGAGCATGCGATTCTGCATCTGATCTACTCGCGGTTCTGGACAAAGGTGATGCGTGATTTGGGGATGGTCAAGAACGATGAGCCTGCAGAGCGGCTGTTTACGCAGGGGATGGTGATCAAGGACGGCGCGAAGATGTCGAAGTCGAAGGGCAATGTGGTGTCGCCGGACGACATGATCGCGCGGTATGGGGCGGATGCGACGAGGATGTATGCGTTGTTTGCTGCGCCGCCGGATAGGGATTTGGAGTGGCAAGAGGAGGGGGTTGCGGGGATCAGCCGGTTTTTGGGGAAGGTGTATCGGTTGACGACGAAGTACGCCGATGTCGCTGCGAGTTCGACTTATGCCGCGCCAAGGCCGAAAGATCAGGCGTTATTGCGGAGGCTGCACCAGACGATTGCAAAGATCACGCAGGACTTCGATGGACGGTGGCATTTCAATACGTCGATCTCATCGATCATGATTCTGGTGAATGAGATTATTGCGAATGAGGCTGCGATGGATGCCGGCGAGATTTCTCCGGCGGTTGTAGCTGAGGTCTTTCGCGGCTTGATCTTACTGCTCGCTCCATTTGCCCCGTTCTTTGCGGCTGAGATGTGGGAGCAGATCGGCGGCGAGGGTGTGGTGTTTCGTACACAATGGCCGGTGGTGAATGAGGAGCTTGCGCGGGAGGATGAGATTGAGATTCCGGTGCAGGTGAACGGCAAGCTGGTGAATGTCATCAAGGTGCCAGCCGGCAGTGATGAGGCAGTGGTGAAGGCCGCGGCGCTTACGGATATGAAGGTAGTGGCACGGATTGAAGGCAAGACTGTGGTCAAGGTGATTGTGGTGCCGGGCAAGCTTGTGAATCTTGTGGTGAAGTAGTGGATCGGTTATGTGAAAAACGGGCGCCCCAAGATGGAGTTGTGATTGCCGCAGGGACGGTGCGGGGGACGCAGTCGTTTGTGCATACGCTTTCGGAGTGCTGGCGTCGGCCCTCTCAGACGGCGCTGGAGGTGCTGAGGCGATGGGCTTATGGGCTCCAGGCGTTGCTTGTGCTGTGGTATGAGGGGTCGAAGATACTGCAGGAGACGCCGGTAGACTTTGCTGCGCTGCGAAATATGACGGTGCTGGATCCGATGGGGTCTGCGACGACGCTGGCGAAGGCGATGGAGGTGTTGTTGCCGCCCGTGTTGAGAGTGGCGCTGTGGCTTGTTCCAGTGATGGTGGTGGCGTGGGTGGTGATGTCGGCGGTCGGGCGGACAGTAGTTTTGCGGAGAGTGGATGGGCGGCTCCACAGTCGAGTGGGGACGCTGATTGTCCTGCAGGCGGTGCGAGTGGTGGCGCTGCTGGGGAGCTTCGTGGTGTGGTTCTGGTGCATGGAGCGTGTGGCTGAGATGACCGTGATGGGACCGGTTGCGGCGGGGGGTGAGCCGAATCTGGTGGGGTATTTTTCGCTGGTGATTGTGGCGACGCTGGGGTTATTCACGCTGTGGGCGGTCGTGAGCTGGGCGTTGTCGATAGCTCCGTTGCTGGCAATGCTGAAGGGGCTGGGCGTGGGCGGGAGTCTGGCGGCAGCGTTTCGAGTGGGGCCACTGAAGGCGAAGCTGGTGGAGATCAATTTGGTGATGGGGATCGTGAAGATCGCGCTGATCGTGCTGGCGATGGTGTTTTCGGCGACTCCTCTGCCGTTTGAAAGCGTGACGACGCCGGAGTTTCTCTTCTGGTGGTGGGCGGGGGTGACGGTGGTTTATTTCCTGGGGTCGGACTTCTTTCATGTCGCGCGTCAGGTCGCCTACCTGCAGCTTTGGCGTGCGTATGAGAGCGAGAAAAATTTAGTTCGCGGGTAGGCGGGAATTCTGCATCTCATCTTTGATGGGCCCCTATTTCTCGTTCGGAGAAAGACCATGTCCTCTGCCCTCTACGCTATTGGATATCTCCTGCTGGTAGTTGTGGTGTCATATCTGGCGTATCTCAGCCACATTCCTGAGCCTTACATCTTCGCCATTGACGTGATCATGCTTGGTATTGGCGTGGTGACGGGTATCGAGTATGCGCGGCAGAAGGATTCGAACTACTGAGAGTTGGGCCACCGCCCCCGTTTACACTGGGTAGGTGGATACCTCTACGATCGTCATTCTGGATTTTGGGTCGCAGTATACGCAGCTGATTGCGCGGCGTATTCGTGAGTTCAATGTTTTTTCTGTCGTGCTGCCGTGTACAGCGCCGCTGGAAAAGGTGAAGGCGCTGAAGCCGAAGGGTGTGATCTTGTCGGGTGGCCCTTGCTCGGTGTATGACGCGGAGGCTCCGGCGGCGGATGTGGGGGTGCTGGGGTTGGGTGTGCCGGTGCTGGGGATTTGCTATGGGTTGCAGTTCATCGTGCATCATCTTGGTGGCAGAGTGGTGGGGGCGGCGGCTCGGGAGTATGGGCATGCCGAGGTAACGGTGGTGGCGGAGACGCCGCTGTTCCGTGGATTGCCGGGGACGCTGAATGTGTGGATGTCGCATGGCGATCATGCTGAGGCGCTGCCGGCGGGGTTTGAGCTGACGGCGAAGACGGCCAATGCAGTGGCGGGAATTGCGGATGAGGCGCGGAGGATCTGGGCAGTGCAGTTTCATCCCGAGGTCGCGCATACGCCGCAGGGAATGGAGCTGCTGAGGAACTTCTGCCTGGATATCTGTGGGGCGAAGCAGGATTGGACGCCGGAGCACTTTATCCAGTCGACGGTGGAGCGCGTGAAGGCTCAGGTTGGAGATGGACATGCGATCTGCGGGTTGAGCGGAGGGGTGGATTCTTCGGTTGCCGCGGTGCTGGTTGCGCGGGCGATTGGGGATCGGCTGACTTGTATCTTCGTGAACAATGGCGTGCTGCGAAAGGACGAGTTTTGCAAGGTTCAGACGACGATGCGGGAGCAGCTTGGACTGAATGTGGTTGCCGTGGATGCTAGTGAGAGATTTCTGGGGAAGCTTGCCGGCGTGACCGATCCGGAGAAGAAGCGGAAGGTGATTGGGAACGAGTTCATTGCTGTGTTTGATGATGAGGCGAAGAAGATTTTTGAGGCGGAGAAGAGTGCGGGGAAGGAGGTCGCCTGGCTGGTGCAGGGGACGCTGTACCCGGATGTGATCGAGTCGTCGAGCGTGCATGGGCCGTCGCATACGATCAAGAGCCACCACAATGTGGGGGGGCTGCCGGCGGATATGAAGCTGAAGTTGATCGAACCGCTAAGAGATTTGTTCAAGGATGAGGTTCGGCGGATTGGGCGGGATTTGGGGATGCCGGAGGAGATTATTGAGCGGCAGCCGTTCCCGGGGCCGGGGCTTGCGGTGAGGATTCTGGGGGAGGTGACGGCGGAGCGCGTCGCGATTCTGCAGGAGGCGGATCAGATTGTGGTGGATGAGATCAAGAAGGCCGGCTTGTATCGCAAGGTCTGGCAGAGTTTTGCGGTTTTGTTGCCGGTGAAGTCGGTGGGGGTGATGGGCGATCAGAGGACGTATGCGAATACTTGTGCGGTGCGGGCGGTGGAGAGTGAGGATGGGATGACGGCGGATTGGGCTCCGCTGCCGTTTGAAGTGCTGCGGACGATTTCCAGCCGGATTGTGAGTGAGGTTCGCGGTATTAATCGCGTGGTGTATGACATTACCTCGAAGCCGCCGGGGACGATCGAGTGGGAGTAAGGGCGCTGGCAGGTCAGGGCTGCTGATCAGGCTTCATGGGGGCGGAGCGGCGGGGGGTGGTTTCGACGACGATCCGTGTGTTTTTGGCGAAGTCGATCTTCTGGCCTGTAGCGATCCAGCGGTAGTAGACGGCACGCGCTGCGCCGTAGTAGCCGATGGCGGCGGCGGTGTTGGGTGAGCCTCCGCTGAGGCCGATGATGGTGCCGACTAGACCGAGGCCGGCGGCTCCGCCGACAGCGTTCTTGCCGAGGCTGTTGCCTTCCCCAAGGCCGCCGTTCTTTCCCGCGTCCTGATCGAGGGGGCGGCTGGCCATGAGGGCGAGGAGGATGGGCAGGCTGATCTTGTCCTGTGGTTTGGACTTGGGCTGGCCCTCGGAGTTGAGAGCGATGTCGCGCGCGGAGTCCGCTCCGGTGAGCCGGGTCTCGACAGTGCGGGTTTCTTCGTGGGGAATCTGAAGCTGGCCGAAGCTGAAGGTGAGAACGCCGGTGCGTCCGAACTTTCGGGCGGGTTTGGCGCGGGTGACGGCGCCGATGAGGGTGGAACCCTGAGGGATCGCGATGGTGTGGTCGGGATTGAAGATGGGCTCGGCGACGGTGGCCTTGATCGCCTGGCCGTCTTTGGAGGTCTCCGAGCTGAGCGGCTCGTCGAGATTGGCCTGGACGATCCAAGTGCCGGTGTCGGTGCTCGGGGGATCGGCGGGAGGAAGAGGCTCCTGCCAGAAGTGATGCTTCGGCGGGACTGCAGCGGCGACTACGGGAGGTGCGGGCTCCGCGGGAAGCTCGACGGAGTGCGAGGTTTCGATGGTCCAGGCGGTGCCCTTGTCGATACGCTGGGGATGGTAGGGAATCTGGCTGTAGATGAACTGAACGAACCGGTCAGACTTCTCGGGGCCTGTAACGATGGCGACATCGCTGCGGGCGACGCTGAGGAGACTGTCGAACTGACGGCGGAGGAGGACGGCGCGAAAGACCGGGGCACCGTCGGCGGCGTCGCCTGAGGCGAAGGGGATGGAGGTCCCGTCGGCGAGAACGAAGTTGGTGAAGCGGACGACGGGCTTGTGGAAGGGGGTGAAGTCGCCTCCCAGGGTGGCGCGGATGCGGCGAGAGCGGTCGGAGCGCAGCTCGACGACGCTGCCGGCGACGACCGTGTCCTTGGGGAGGAGGAGTTTGTCGTTGCCGTAGACGGGGTAGATCAGATGAGCGCGAACGGGCTGTCCGTTGCGCATGGGAAGGTGCTCGTCGATGCGCAGGGCGAGGGGGGTTTCGGCGGGCAGAGTGCCGCCTTCGGTCTGGCATAGGGCCGCGCAGGACAAGAGCGAGAGGGCGATAGCCAGGGCCGATTTGCAGATCATTGGGGACAATTCTATGGGGCTCAACCTTAAGCAAATATGAGAAGAGCCGTGGACGTGGCCGCGGCTCTTGTGGATTAGACGCAGCACTTTGCCCGACGACTCGTCGACGCAGATAAAGTGCTGCTGTTGCACCATCGAGGGCGTTCTTCTCGAGCGGGTACGGGACCGATGCGCGGGTTGTGGCGTTTCAAAACGGGTGCATAGGGGACCTAAGTGCATCGGAATAAGAAAAAGGCGCTGCATGCCTGCAGCGCCTCTTTCTTTCTGATTTGAGGCGACCGAGAGGAAGGCAACCCACCCTTTGCGATGAAACTGCAAAGGATGGGCCAACCCGGATGGGGCGCCCGGCAGCATGATCGTCAAGCCAGACAAACAGCAGATCCCTCCACTCCGCTGCGCTCCGGTCGGGATGACGAGCTATTTCATAATTCGGAGAAAGGCCGGATTATGTCAATAACTTCAGACACAGGAGTTGCAGAGACAGGACGCTAGTGGGCCTGGACTTTTTCGTGCCAGGAGTGGGCTTGCTTGAGGGCGTTGTTGACGTTGTTGATGTTTTCTACTCCGGTGGTATTGAGCCAGTCTTCGAAGGCCTTGGGGCCGTGCTTGGCGTAGATGGGGATGCCGTCCTTCCAGGTGGCGCGGCCGCAGAGGACGCCGTTGAAGCTGGCGCCGGATTCGACGGCTAGCTCGAGGGTCTCGATGAAGACGGGGTTGGAGACGCCGGCGGAGAGATAGATGAACGGCTTGTGAGTCATGGTGGCGGCGTCGCGGAAGTGCTGCAGGGCTTCCTTGCGGGTGTAGGCCTTCTCCCCCTTGAAGGCCTTGGTGCCTTCGACGAAGGACATCTCTACGGGGACTTCGACCTTGAGGACGTCGACGTTGTAGCGCGCCTTGCCGAACTCGGCCATGGAACCGGAGACGATCTCGGGCTTCTTGAGGGCGTAGGCCAGGGATTTTTCATCGCCGCCTTCGGCGTCGTAGCCGACGAACTCGAGGAAGAAGGGGATGTCGTGGGCGATGCACTCGTCGCCGATGCGCTCGATCCAGGCGTGCTTGTGGTCGTTGACTTCGGTTTTTTCGAAGGGGGTGTAGTAGAGGAGGATCTTGATGCAGTCGGCTCCGGCTTCCTTGAGGCGGCGAACGCTCCAGAGGTCGAGGAGGTCGGGCAGGCGGCCGGGGGTGGTGGCGTCGTAGCCGGTCTTCTCGTAGGCGAGGAGGAGGCCCTT
>WNGR01009791.1_pt1 | contig 10051 bp, 10 predicted proteins | sample 5407581 | NCBI WGS metagenome assembly WNGR01 (sample SAMN13153383, study PRJNA577476) | soil metagenome | isolation source: 80 cm soil or saprolite under Garry oak tree replicate 2 | place: USA:California | collected 2016-06-15
TCTATCGGGCTATCCTATTGACTCCACCTGCCCCAACCTGTAGTGGAGAAGTGTGGTTGAGGACTATTCTATCCGAAGACGGCTGGAAGCGCTGTGAGCAAATCTGGGTTACAGTCCCAATATGGTATGGTTTCACGACCTACGGGGGCGTATGTTGGGGTTCTTTCTATCTGGCTCCTGGCGATGCCCATTCCAACGGCTCGCGGTTCGCTGCTCGGATCGAACCTGTTCCCGTCAGACAATCCCTGGAACCAGAACATTTCCGGGTCACCTGTGACAGCCAACTCGGCTGCCATCATTAACAGCATTATTACCACTTACGCGAACGGGCATTTGCATCCCGATTTCGGACAGGACCAACAGTTGGCGAGCAATCCTTTGTATGGCATCCCCTACAACGTTGTCCATGGCAACTCCACGACACCGATTGCAGTGGTGATCGATGCCTACCCGGACCAAAGCGACATTCAGCCCGCTCCCATTGCTGCCAACGTCGTCATTGAGGGCGACACGCAGAATGGGCCAACTGTCGGGGTGGACAACCGGGGCGATTCTCACCTGCTGGTCTGGGATGAGGACAACAACGTGGCGTATGAATTATATCGCGCGTCCCGCCCATCGGAGAACACGGACGGACAGTGGCATGCGGACCAGGAGTCCGTTTGGGACATGAAAGCGGACAGTTTCCGCCCGCTGGGCTGGACCTCGGCGGATGCAGCCGGGCTGCCGATTTTGCCCGGGCTGGCCCGCCCCGACGAGGCGCTGCCAACGTCGCAGGGAGGCCAGGGCGCCATTCGCCATGCGTTACGGATGACGCTGCCCAATGCGGTGATTTTGAATCAATACCTCTATCCCGGTTCGCACATCGCCAATCCGGGCAACACCAACCGTTCCATCCAACCGCCGATGGGCGCGCGCTTCCGTCTGAAAGCCAGCGTCGATATCTCGGGGCTCAATCCGCAGTCCAAAATTGTCGCCCAGGCGCTGAAAGACTACGGATTGATCGTCGCGGATAACGGGTCGGCTTTCTACGTTACGGGCGCCAGCTACTCGGTCGATGCCAGCAATCATTTCGCCCTGACATGGGATGACAACGACATCCAGGATACACTCCATGGGCTCAAGAGCCTGACCTTTGCCGATTTCGAAGTGGTGGACCTAACCCCAGTTGTTAGCGGCGTGAGCCCAAACCAGGGGCCAGCGGGAACTTCGGTGACGATTACTGGACTCAATTGCTCCGGAGCGGCGGGCCGATTGAGCGTTTGGTTCGGGTCCAACCAATCGGCTGCGGTCACCGTCATCGACGATGCGCATATCACGGCCGTTGCGCCGTCAGGTTCGGGCACGGTCGATGTGCGGATCCAATCGGGCCTGAGCAATGCGAATTCCACGGCCAATTACACCAGCCCAATTTGGGGATACGGGCTATCGGCGACTGGAGCTGTCGACCATTTTACGTTTCAGCCCCAACTCGATCCGTTCCACGCCTGGCTGGCCTCTTACGGTTTGCCCTCGGACGGCAGCGCCGACTACGCAGACTCGGACGACGATGGTATGAACAATTGGCAGGAATACCTGGCGGGAACCAATCCGACCAACGCCGCCTCCGTCTTCAAAATAACCAGCGGCAACGTGATTTCCGGCAGGCAATTTGTGCTGCGCTGGCTGAGCGTGTCCAATCGGTTGTATGACGTTATGCGCAACACCAACCTGGCGGCGGGCGCCGGCGCGTTCGTGGCCCTGCCGGGAGCAACCAACCTGACCGGTACTCCGCCCCAGAACACGTGGACGGATTCGGTGAGCAGGTCGTGGGCGCCCACCTTTTACCGCCTCACGGCGCATCAGTAGGTACGGTGGGCGAGCCGAATCAACAGCTTGGTCAAATTCCGGTCAGGACGCCGGCTGCAGTAACAGTGCTTTGAAGCCGGCCTGTTCGAAGTGTTCGTCCGAAGTTAGCCCTCAGTACAGGCGGGCGCGCAAAAGCGATTTCCTATCATTGCTCGCATAGTTGGCGAACCTAAGGTGGCGGCAGCTCGTCAAGAGCGGTCCGCCTTCAGCGAATGGTTGGGCGCCTGAGGTGCTCCAGCTTAACCCATTCGACCTAACAGCATCGTCCATAGAAACAACGCTTGCCGGTGTGATGAAATGGCAGACATACAGGACTTAAAATCCTGGGGCTGTAAAAAGCCGTGTGGGTTGGAGTCCCACCACCGGCACCAATGTGCTGATCAGCCAATGAAATCAAGGGTTTGGCACTGATGGACGGAAGGCCGAATAGGCTCGGCATAACGGTATCGCATAACGTGTCCACCCGTGTCACCGATGTTTTTAAGAGCGACGCCCGCTGGATGAATGAGTGAACCCGGACTCACAATTCGCCATGCCAAAGAGCCGCACACCGACAACCCTGAATCGGACTCGGCCAGCCAGCAGACCCGGCCTGTGAACATTATTCCCGGCGAGCCGCGCCAGCGGCTTCACACACTGGTAAGCGGCCTTGGCCACGTCCCGCGCTCGCCCAGTGCGTCGCAAAAGCGAAGCCCCGCCTCATCGGAGAATTTAGTGCACGGTTGCATTTCGCGTGTGCATCTGAGATTTATTCTTGGATCATGCAATTCATGAACAGTTTGCCGAGTTCGCTGATTTCGGCCGCTTGACCGAGCTTTGAACCGAGAGAGTTGGACCTGAGAACCCAATGAGCAAATCCACAACGAACCAAGCCGGTGGGGTATGCTTCTGCCAGAAACTCGGGCACGATTGGCTTTCCTCCAAGTGCTTTTAGGTCTTCAACCGATGCAATATCTATTCCCGTGGCCAGCCGGCGAAATGCATCGTAGCTGATTTGGCGACGCATCAAACCGGCGAACAGCTTGGCGAGCATCTCCGGTTTTTCAAAGTCGTCGAGCTTGTCAAGGATGAGCACAATTGCGTCGCCGAGTTTCTTCGCCTTCCTGCGGTCGCTGAGATGTTCCTTCCCGAACTGTTCTCTCTCCGTTTCTGTGAATCTTGGGCACGCCGAAATGAAGCTGGCGACCTTGCGTAGAAAAAGCTGATCGTGGATGGCTCCCCATGTTTTACGGCAAGCGACGATGCTTTTCAGCACGGGAATTTCCTTCAAAACGCCCTCCTCCAGGAAGGAATCGAGAACGATCTCGCTCAATTCGGTTACAAGGTCCCTGACCTCGGGGTTACTGGCCCCTTTGACAATGGCAACACCGAGATCGTCACTATCCAGCTTCGAGTTCATTTACGCAAACCACACGCACAATAACGCGACTCTGGCTGGAAGGGGATTACAATTTGGCCGCTTGTTTGGAATGGCGGAGGCCGTCCGGCTACAACGGACGAACCGGCGAATGAATTTCGATGTTCATGCACAAGGTGGAGACGATGATGGGAATATCGTTAAGCCTGTTTGCCCGGTAAATGGCGAGGGCATCCTGCTTGCCCATGTGCACGTTTGACTTTTAAGGGCCTTGGGTGAGGTTTCGTCCAATGCGATTACGCATTCTCTCCTCAAACGACGCGGTTGATGATCGCGGGGATGAAACCCAAGGCTTTGACGCCGTGGATGAGGCCGGTCATCGCGGGTGGCTTCTGGAGCGCGGCCGAGTCCGTTCAGGTTGCCGGCCCACGGTAGCCCGAACATCGAAACTCGTGATGGCACACATCACTCCAACCTGAGAAATGAGCGCCCAGACTTATTACTTCCGGTTTTGTCGCAGAGGTCATTTCATTTACGGGTTTTCTCCGATCACGGAATCACGGTGTTCCATTTGTGGCAAGGAGTTCGTCATGCAATGCCCCAAGTGCGGAATCAGACTTCCTGATTCGTTCCTTTCTCATCCGTTTTTCACAACGGGCGAGCCGGTCACTCCGCCGAGACGCCCAGGCAATTGCGAAAAATGTGGCACTCGGTTTCCTTGGAATTCCAAACTGCGTAGGGTGGGGCGACCCTTGGCGGGCATCGTTGTCAAGGGGTGGGCTGAATACAAGAGTCTGTCCGCTCTGCATTTGTCCGTTTTGCTGGCTCTGTTGCTGATAATCATCGGGGTCTTCACTTGGCGTGATTTGGCAGACATCCTGAAAGGTCTGATGAAGAAATGACTCGGAACAGATGGTGGCTGCGGCGAGCGTCCTTGCACGTAGTAACCCAACAGCGGACCCGGCATTTCTGCATCTCTGCAACCAGGGCGATTAGCCATTGCCCTTAAATCATTTGCCCCCACACCTCACGCCCACCGGGCGCGTCGCCGCAGCGAAGACCCAGCCCTCATCGGAGAACGCAATCGTCCGTCGATTTGCGGTCGCACGGCGCCGTCGCGCATGCTGCCCCTGGGGAGCCGACCTCGATTGCACCTCCCCGGGCAAGTGTGCCCTTTCCGCGCCAGACGAAACCCGGCCCGCTAAACCGGCGACCCTGCGTCGCGGCAAACCACCGGTCCAACCTGCGACTGATGCCCCCAGATGAGCAAGGACAGCACCCGGCCTCGACAATGACCCTGTGAAGAAGGGCCGAAATCGAGAACCGACCGTGTGCCCGGCGAATTCGCCCGGACGGGCGTGCTTACCGCTTGGAACATCACTCGGCGCCCTTGTAAGCTTTGTTCAGTGTCTCTATAAATGCAGGGAAACACGATAAGAGGCGGGGAATAGCGGGCAGGCCGACTTGTTGAAGGAGCATAAGTCGCATCTTGACCGTTTGCCACGGATTGTTAGGCTCCCTCTCGGTTCCACATGGACGAATCCATTGTTCTAAAACCGAAAAGCACACTCCAGCGTTTCTTCACAGAACATTGGATTGCGCTTTCCATTGGTTTCCTTGGAGGCATCGCCAGCATTGGAGCTCTTGTCTTGGCCTTTTTCCCTTGGTTAACCAGCCCAAAACGGGAACTAAGGTTTTGCACTCACCCACATCGGGTTTCGATTGTTCAGGCCGCCAAATCGGCTGAAATTTCCATAAACTATAAAGGATTTCGAGTGCAAGGAAATTTAACCGCCGCTCAGGTTACAATCTGGAACTCTGGTAGAGAACCAATAAAAACGGAGGATATTCTCAGCCCCATAGTCGTAAGCATTTCAACTAACTGTCCAATTCTGGAATTCACAGTGCTCAAAACCAAACGGAACGTTATCGGATTTCAGATAGATTCGACAAACGCTGATTCGGGACTCCTTGGACTGCATTGGAAGATACTTGAAAAGGGTGATGCGGCGTTGATTCAGATTGTATATGCTGGGCCAGCTGAGTCGCCTATTTCGATGCAAGGCACCATAGTGGGCCAACCTTTCCCGGTTGAAGTATTCCCACGCGAATTAGAAAGCCTACAAAATAAAAAGGCGCTGAGGATGTTCCTTGGCGTATTGTCAATGCAATTGTCCGCAACCCTTATCTTCCTGCTTAGTTTGACGGCTTCAAAACAATGGATGAAAATGGACCCAGAAACAGCTAATAACCCATACATGGTAACAATAATTGGCACGTATTATAAAACGAAGGAGGTTGATATGGGTTTTCTGTCTCTAATAAGCTTCAACGTTTGCGTGATGTTGGCCGACCTGCTGATTGTCCTGATTAAGGACCCGCAACCACGAATCATTATGCCCTTTGACTTCTAAACCATTCAGCGCGTCGGCGGGCGCCCGCGCTTCAGGTTCGAGGAGCTCTCACCACCAGGGCTTCCGGCCCCGCCAGCAGCTTCACAAACGGGCAGCGGCCTGGCCACGTTCCGCGCTTATCCGGGCGCATCGCCACAGCGAGGATCCCGGCCCATTCAGCGGAGAATGCACGTTTTCCCGGTAAGCACCGACGCTTACCGAGTCTTGGTCGATGTGACCTGACAGCGCGCCCGCACTCTGAGGCCACAGTGCCAGCGTCCCTCGCCCAGCCAGTAACCCGTGCCCCTGAACATCATTCCCGCCGAACGGCCGCGACACCACCGCTCAGCACTGCCAAGCAGCCGACCACTTCCCGGCACTCGCCGGGCGCATTACCACAACGAGAATCCACGTTGTCCCGGTGAGCACCGACGCTTACCGAGTTTTGCCGACATGGTGGTCTAACGCCCTGGCACTTTGAGGGCACAGCGCCCCAGTCCACGTCCACCGACCATTTCGCGCATTCAGAGCAAGCCCCACTCAGCCTTTGACTGCCGCGCTTCTGATCGGGAATTGACCCGGCCCCACAATTTGCCATGCCAGAGAACAGCACGCTCAGCACCTGCAAACGGACTCGGCCCAGCCAGCCGATCAGGCCTCTGAACATTATACCCGGCGAGCCGCGCCGAGATTTCAGCAACCGGCAGGCCCATTACCTGCGACCGACGATCGCTGGACGTTTAGGCAAATACCGAATAACGCACATTTCTAACCGCCCGCCGATTGCTAACGATGAGGGTCTGGCCCGATAGTTTCCCTGGAAGATCGCTCAAGCGCCTTGGCCGCAGATCTTCTGGCTGGTTTCTGGCACAAGAGCTTTCAACGTATTGCTCGCAACCAGCTTATCCATGAAGCTGGTTTTGAGGGCAACGTCAGGCATGATTAAGGAAATGCGAATCGAGTCACTGCTTTGTTGCCCAATCTATGACGCTCTGAAACCATCCAAAATCGGGTCCAGATGGCGCTAAGGGTGCGGTGACATGAACGCAATATTCGAATTCTTCATCCGAGTCCGGCTTGGCTTCAAACCCACTGTTCAGCATCTTTTTTTGCAGACCATTACGCCTTATTTTGGAGTTCAAAAAAAACCATACGGCCTTATCGGATTTACCAGCCGCGCTATGTTCGTATCCAAGAAAGGCGATGCACCACTCAGTCGTTTGAGTTGCTTTCTGCAGCTTCAAATATTCGTTTGAGGCGTTCTCTTGTGGCTGTTTGATATAATATCCGAAGAAGCCACTTCCATCTTCGAATCTAAAAGATCTAAAGTCTTTTCTGCCTCCTCGAATTCCCAGGTGTTCACAAATCGCATCCAACACAGTCAATGCGTTAATGGCATTCTGAATTCCGCCAGTGACGACAATCTTCTTTGCTTCTTCCATATAGAACTCTCGAATTCGAAGTGCCGCAAAGGATTCGATTAAGTCCCCGACGATTCCTTTGCGCGTAATCCCGTCGAGAAGTTGACCCCAGCTTCGCTCCTGCACGAAAATCTCACCGCACAAATGCCTATCCGGTAAGCCCAGATGCTCGGCCCCCAAGACGATGTAGCGCAATCTAGTCCGTTTCGTCGGCTTATTAGCAGCAAGCAACGCGCCGTAGCCTCCCGGTTCCAAGAACTCGGGGCTAGCAGGATTCTGTTTCGGCTGGAGCGATGCGCCGGCTTTTGCCTCGACCACCCATTGGTAATCTTGCGTCGCGATTTCCGATCTAAGGGCCAAATCGGCCCACGCTTGCGGTTCGATAGCAACGTCGTCAGCCGTGATCGGTGGCATTTGTGCAGGGTCGCTCGGTACGCGACAAATCCTCTCCCAAAAATGCCTGCGGAATCCCTCATCGTGCCGCAAACAAAACGCGAGCGCGGCTACGGCAAATCTTTCGCGTTCCTCTCTCGGCTTGGTAGCAGCTTTGGAGTCGTCTTGATCCTCCCAGGCGCTCAAATAGCGTCCCCGTTTGAAAAGGCTAAAGAACGACGGTTTCATGCTCCCACCGGGCTGCCGTTATGAACGAGCGGTATGAAAACGTCAATATCAAGAAAGACGATTTTTTCGGCCGTCACGAAACCCTTGATTTTACGGGGGAAATTGGTCGGGGCGGTGAGATTTGAACTCATTTTCGGCATTCGCCGCAACACCTTGAAAACAAAGGATGATCAACAGGATCAAGTATTTAGACCATTTATCGCAGTTGACTCTAGATCCATCAAGATGAATGTAAATGACAGTTTTCAGTTAGGAATTGTTAGGAAAAATCTGCTCGCCGATTGGCGTCGGCGACTCCGGACCCGGCCCAACAATTCGCCACGCCGACGAGCCGCACGCCGCTAACCCCGGACACGGAGTTGGCCATCCAGCAGACCCGGCCGGTGAACACTGCTGCCGCCGAAAGGCCGCGACAGCAGACTCCGTCTGGCAAGCCGCCTGGCTACGAGCAAATTAAGCGACACTTGTGTTCGCATTCTCTACCAATCATGAACATTTCGAGGGTGACTAGGTCCTTGCGCGTCGCACAACGTTCGTTTATACGGGAGTTGTCGCAGTTCGAAGATTTTGTTCCGCCCGAAGGACAAGAACGACTTTACTTATGCCGACACCAAATGATCAGTGGTTTGAGGATTACGCGGAAGAAACCGAGGACGTGCAAATCGCGGAATACGATATCACAGCCGCTCCCAATGATTTTAACATACTCACGATTTTCAGCTTCCTTGAGTCGGGGTCCGTTCGGATTCCGGGATTCCAGCGCAATTATGTTTGGGATTTGGGCCGGGCGTCCAAGTTGATTGAATCATTGATTTTAGGCTTGCCGGTCCCTCAAATCTTCCTCTACGAAACCGAACGGAATCGATTTCTCGTGATAGACGGCCAGCAACGCCTAATGTCTGTTTACTATTTCATAAAACAACGCTTTCCGAGGAAGGAAAAGAGGGCAGAGCTTCGAACCATCTTCGACGAGCAGGGCAAGATACCAGAAAACGTCGTGCACGATGATGCGTATTTCGAGAACTTTAGGCTCAAGCTGGCCGAAACCATTCCCAGTCAACCCAATCGATTTAGGGGGCTTAGCTATGCAACGCTCGCAGATTACAAAACTCAATTTGAGTTGCGGACGATCAGGAATGTAATCATTAAACAGAACTCTCCTGCTGGAGACGATTCCTCCATGTATGAGATTTTCAACCGTTTGAACACCGGAGGCATTAACCTCAAGCCGCAGGAGATTCGATCGAGCATGTATCATTCGGCTTTTTATGAACAGCTTTACCGCTTGAACGCCAGGCCTGCTTGGCGCCGACTCTTACCGGTGCAAGAACCTGATTTGCACATGAAGGATGTCGAAATCCTGCTTCGAGGGTTCGCAATTTTGATCGACAATGAAAACTACGCCCCCTCCATGGTGAAGTTTCTGAACCAGTTTTCTCGCAAGTGCAAACAGCAAACTGCAGCACAAAACATATATTTGGAGCTTTTGTTTGATTCATTCTTGCAGGCGTGCGGAGGCCTCCCGGCCGACGTGTTTATCCGAAACAGCCGATTTAACGTTGCTCTATACGAGTCTGTGTTCGCAGCCGCCTGCGGGCAAGCATTCTCCGAAAAGCGGACTGCTGTGCAGAATGTCCTGCAGGCAGATAAAGTCAAAGCACTAGAGCAGGACCCTCAATTTATTGGAGCCATGCTTGAGGGCACAACCCAAACAAAGAATGTTAAACTCCGGCTCAATCGGGGCCGGGAGATTGTCGGCGCACTGTGAACACGGCAGGTGCCACCCCTGTTGATAGGCTTTATCAAGAGGCCTCCGCCATCGTCGAGCAACTTGGGAAAGCCACAGAGACTTCTCTACAAATTTCTGCTGGGGACAACTTTAGGAAGGCTCTTCTTTTGGCCGCTGCGAGCCACTTTGAATCGCGCATTTGCCATCTCTTGGTAGATTTTGTGAGGGAGCGGAGCGGAAATTCGACTCTTGTGGAATCTTTCGTGAAAAACAGGGCAATCTCACGACAGTATCACACGCTTTTTAACTGGAACGAAAACAATGCAAACCACTTCTTCGGATTTTTTGGCACTTCCTTCAAAACAGCAATGTCGCAAAGAATTCGAGATTCTGAGCAACTCGGAGAAGCCATAAAAGCCTTTATGGCGATTGGTAGTGAGCGTAATAGGTTGGTGCATCTTGATTACGCGTGTTTCCCTTTGGAAAAAACCTTGGATGAGATTTACTCTCTATTCCAAAAGGGGCTTTTCTTTCTCGACCACCTGCCCAAGGCCCTACGCGAATGCGACGGCTGCTCAAAGGATTAACATTTAATGGCTGTGGAGCTGAGCGGGACAGCCCAGCGCATTTCGCATTGCCAATTGACGCCATCCGCCCGCATTCGCTCCAGTGATCCTGCTCG
>WNGR01018765.1_pt1 | contig 10051 bp, 10 predicted proteins | sample 5407581 | NCBI WGS metagenome assembly WNGR01 (sample SAMN13153383, study PRJNA577476) | soil metagenome | isolation source: 80 cm soil or saprolite under Garry oak tree replicate 2 | place: USA:California | collected 2016-06-15
AGGTGATCCAAACACAATACAGGTGGTCTGTGCGCCAGAGGGAGAAACGCCATTGGAGGGCTGAGAACAATAGAAGGCCTAGAGCCATCTAGAGCCGGTATCTTAACAATAAGAACAATAAGGACCTAATGTAGAATCCCAATAAAGATAAACAATAACCGGTCCGTGAGTGTCCGGAATAAGTCCAAGTATGGAATAAGTCCAAAAGTAGGTAGATACCGTATCAGGAAACCAAAGATGACTTAATCATCTAACGACACATTGTACCGGCGAAGCGGTCCGTGTCAACAAAAGAATGATCGACGCGTGGGGGGGCACATGGCCTTGAAACCAGTGGCCTTCGAGCCACATGAGAGGCGATCGGCGGCGGTCGTGGGGACTCGAGTCCGAAGTGGCAAGTCACGCAATGGCGGCAATGCCGATCCGATAGCAATGATGTCGAAAATAGTGGATTTCGAGCCAACGGCCAGTAAATTAAATATATTTCTAAGAGGCTAACCACGCGTGCGACACAGCAACTCCTATGCGTACCGTTTCATTTGAAATGACCATAGGCTGTGAAGTGTGCCTACGCCATTACGTCCCTGATGCCTGAGGCCTGATGGGCCACTTTTCGATCAGTCACCTCCTTCACTGCCTTCCTATTTGTGCAGGCGCCATGAAAGAGGCCTTTATCAACAGCCATGCGAGTCGGGTAATCGACCGCTCCCATCGCCCGCCTTTTCTCCCCTTCCGTCGATTTTTATTCTCTCTTTCTTGACTTTTATCTGCCATGCCCGCATTAATCCCTATGCACAACACCCTTGGGACGTTGTTCATCGGCACGGTCCTTTCGTCTATGTGCGTCTCACTGTCTGTAATACAATGTCGCAGGACCTGATCGAGCCCGATCGGTCATGTAGTTTGTATGGTGTTACCTGGTTGCAAGTCTATTCCTACTATAATAGTCACTGCTCAAGGGATCGGTGGCATCTAAAGTCCTTTGTGAGTGCCCCCACGTGCTACGTCTCATGCTCGGGATCTTAACGAAGCCATTGCAGGTCGCTTTTTTGATGTATTCGTTTTCGAGCTATCGAATACACTGGCATGATAGTGACACCTTCTTCGACTAGGCTCGTTGACTCGGCCAACCTATTTTGCCTTATTTATATGACTTATTATATTGGCGTCACAAATTTTGGGGATTATCTATCCAACGTATTGAAACCACTAGCATGGTAAGCCGCTCCAAATGTACTGTTCTGGTCGAGGTTCTTATGGGGCATCCAGGGGTCAACCCGTACGTCTGCCGTGACACAGAGCTCGTCCTGAGACTTACAAAAGCACTAAAGGCGACAAGTTTATCTGCCAGTGCGCTAGTCTGTTGTGACCAACTTTTGTCCACAATTCTTATGCATATGTAACTAGTTGTTCTTGAAGTTTCTGTACAGCAGTACGTTCTTTCATGGGGGTTCATGAAGCAACTCTTACTAAAAAGGACGTAGCTTCTACGCGTATAGGATCTATCGTCGTGAGTTTACGGGTGTTTTTCATCTGTGTGAGACTCATTTTAGTCCAGTGGGTGGGGGTTCTCCATACCTGCCAGCAGCGATCGTACGTACTATACGCATTTGTTCGGAGCTAGCACCCACTCACATGAGCAGTCCGTCACCTCACTGGCATCACTCGGTGAGTTCCTCCCTAGTAGCATCCCTCGATTATTTTTAACCGACTTTTGTAAGGTATTGGGGTCGGTATGTTTCTCCCTTCTGTTCCTTTATTTGTGGGTCGCTAAGGCCTGTCTTCATCTTCAGTGTACTGTGTAAAAGTGTCAGCCATAGTTGTACATGTTCTTTTCCTGGTTTTTTCTCACAGGTTCTCCATTTAGCCTGAAGCACGCACACAAGCCGGGCATTCACTTTCAGGCACGTTTTCTCCTCGTCTGATGATGATGTGGGCTGCAATATCTAATTGCCGTTCATACCAGGATCTTTCCATTGCCGCATTATCTTGCAAGGTCGTCCTCGACGTCCTCATTACCGTTGGAATGGTTTATTACCTCTTGAGTAACCGCACTCAAGTTCGGAGGTACGTTCGTGCCAGAACATTGCAAAAATGCCATTACTCTGTTTACACCGGCTCTCTCGTTAGAACAAACAGCGTGTTGAACCTTCTCGCGATTTATGCTGTCAATTGCGGCACACTTCACTTGTGAGCCAGTGCGCCGATTGGCGTCGACTTGTTTTCTGACAGTTGTGTTATCCCGCAGAGTATTTGCTATCTCTTCCCTCACTTTGGTACTGTTCACTTTTACCTCCTGTGACCTCTTGTAAAATATTGACTCCCCTGAACGAAGCTCGCCAAGTATCGAGATGCGCTCATATACGCACCGTCCCTCTTCATCATGTTACGACTCTCTCTCTGCGCATTCATGTCCATGTGCGTCTTTGTTCGTTATTCCTTTGCGATGATCCTGACTCCTGACATTCTATCCCAGCCTGAACTCACGAGATAACCTCCGCGAGACGCTCGATGGACCGGAAGGTGTTGTTGCCACGTTCAGCCAGTTCAAGGTACGCACGGGTACCACAGTCCCGTGGGGCACGCAAGATACAACGGAAGCAAGTACCAACACGGTTGTCCTGAAGAGTCGTCCACCACTTTCAATTTCCTCCGACGCGCCATTCTCAGACAGTGTGATAGCTTTCGACAGAGAAAAGTACCCAGTACCCCTTGTAACCGAGGTCGTGACGGTATGAGCGGGTAGATATATCAAACCATCAGGCCCCCTGCTTAGATCAATTTCTTGCGTGCGTACCGTCGTTTCGCTTGCTTGGAGGGGCTATGCTTCCAACATTCCGAGTCGCCAAAACATGCTTTTTGTTTTTTGACTATACTGGTGGCTTGGCGCAGAGATAGCTGGCCGTCACATACGACCGGTCATTCTAGCAAACAATGCCCATGCCCTCTGGCGGGCCTGGATTGCACAGGGCTATCACTATCAGCGTGCGCCAGATCTCATATTATACCGCGCAGTTCAGCGCTCACGTGGCAAATGAAATCACTCTTTAACCCCCCCCCCCCCCCCCCCCTGTATACGGCAGGACGCTCAATGATAACATTCGAGGGATCTAGCAACAGACGGGGCTGGCGTCGAAATGGGATCGTATCATCAAGTGGCGGTACGGTTGCAGGCAGCCCTTCGAGTTGCAGTGCTCGACAGTTGACACCGTTGCCATCATGCTTCCTACTGTTTTGAAAGATTATGTTCGCGTTTAGTGGCCCATTAGGAGTTCAATAGATGCGGGTCTTGGTCACTGCTTGTCAGTGTGTTCCTTTATCTCTGCGCAGAGGGATTGCGATTGAAGGCGCGTTCCTACACAGGAAGCGTCACTAGATCGTCCTCGTACTCGTCCCATCCACAAGCCGCGGGTCCAGCGACCACGATCGTGCGTCGCAAACGCGTCATAATCAACGCGCCGACACGCATCAACACCGCTCATGGCTCCGAAATACAGACATACAAACGTGTACGGAATCGCATGATGCGCGTCTATGTAGTGAGTTCGTAACCGTACTCAACGCGCGCCACCAGGTATAGACGCAAACACGGGCTGACTGCCTGTCGGGCGGAGGGAAGGGTTATAACACCTTTCACGAGCCACAGACTTGCGGCTCGCTGCGCCACCAAGTTGTTGGCCAAGTCGGAGCGTATGACCGTTATTACTACGTATGCCGCACACGGACTCAATCCACCAGCATCTGATCGCGCCCATCGCTCAAGCTGGACCAGTCTCGCGAACGCAGAGGTAAAACCTCAACGGCGAAAATCTACTCACTGGATACCTTCTAAAAAGACATCACAGCTGGTGGGTGCCAGTGTGATGCCGTGCACCGCCATAGCACGCCAAGATTTTATGCGCGCATTCTCTCGGGTCGTTCGAGCTAAATTTCATCACGCCTCACTGAAAAAAGGATACCAAAAGCAGGTCGAGTCAGTAATGATCCATGACGACGAAGTTGCTCCGGCACCCCCACCCGGTGGAAATCGGGCCCTGCCGCCCAAAGTGCAGCAGAGCGATCTTGAGAGCGATGTACTTTATAGTGGTGCTTGGTTTCTTCCCAGGGGAACGCGCACGCACAAATAGAGTACGTCAGATCGGACAGACTGATTAATATGACTTAGTGAGGGCACAATCCGTACTTCATGAGAAGATGGGCCCGGGGTGGGGATCAGACTCGGAGGAAAGACTGTAAAACTCTCCAAGTCCGCGAGCTTCCCGGCGTACGCCACAAGCTCCAGGCGACATTGGCCCGGGAGTCAGATTTTCAGTGAAATAACTGCTAGTGTGAAAAAAACCTAACTTAGACCTAAAATTCGCACAACTGAGTCAGACGTTGAGTCTTTCCTGACAATTTCGCTGGCTTGACCTTGCAGCTTGCTGACAGTGGAAGCTGGGAAGTAGTCACATGATGAGAATAGGTCAACCTGCCCGCGGCTTCGCGCGCTTCGAGTTACGCGCTCGAAAGCCTCTCGAGTGCGTCATCTTTCCCTTCACCTGCAGCTTCTTCTACTCCGTCCAATACGGCTGCCCCTCGACGTAGGACTCAAGTCGTAGGAACCCAAAATGTCCTGCCATTCGCACAGGTTCGCCCAAGTATTAGCCTCGAGAGGCGTTGTGAATGGTGTCCACCCGTCGCTCCCGGCGTCATCCCTACGTATGATCAAACCCTTGCCTACATCAGACGCGGCTGTAGCACAAGTGGGAGCTGATACGCGTCGGCTAAGCATAGAAAAAGGGGTGGTACCTACTGAGGGTGTAGAAGACGCAAAAAAAAGTGGCTAGACGTGCTGGAGGTTATGGGGCAAGTAAATCTGCTAGAGGTGAGGTGGAGGGCTGCGAATGGATGGTTGTGCCACTGCGTTCCCACTCGGCTTCAACTGCGGCTTGGCTGACGCGAGCCTTGGCCACAACGGATATGAGCCAGAAGGTTTATCGTCGTATTGTTGGCGAAACGAAGGCGCTTTGGACATTCTCGTATGTTGCTTTATCCTTCCGTGCATTATCCCTTTTTAAACAAGCTTTCAGATGGAGTGTCTTCACCAGATGCACGTCATTCCAGACGTCCTTCCCGTGCTCCAGCCCACAGTTGACTTGCGTATGGTCTTTCCGGGAGGCCCCACCGAAGAATGTCGTCCTTCACGCAAGAGAAAAGAGGAAGACCGCGCCAGTCGAGGCCTGCGTCTTCTTTGTGAATGAGCAGGTATATGCCTGTGCTGGGACAGTTGATTCATCTGTACTGACTCGACAACGTTTAGACGCGCCGCCCGCCCAAGCCCTACGCGGCCACCCTGAGCCGGCCCCCTACCACTTAGTCGCTGGCATAATCCGAATCGCCCGCAGACGTTCCGAACGGGGAGAATCAATCATCGAGACATACCTTCATTGATTGCGGTGCGTTTGTCCATTTTCGTTCATCATGTGAACATCAAGATGATGTGATGGTGTCAATAGGCCGGACGTTAGCTATCTCCACGACAGTTTCTAGCTCGCTCCCTTCCATCACGCATATGCCTTATGTGCCCCGCACCTGCGCGGGAGACATCACGCCATCGTTCTGTCCTACTACTACTTACCCACGCAGACCTGACTGCCAAGCTCTCGCTCCCGTCCGGCCTACTCGAGCAAGCTGCTTTCGATGTACGAAAGTTTGTTCAGGAACGCGCACTAGGGACTGGCGGCTGCGGTGGATTTTATGTGGAAGGCGGTGTGGGATCTGGCAAGTCCGAGGATCTGGAGAGAGGTCAGTCAGTGAGTCCTCACACATATTCGTAAGGGTATTTGCGAGCTGATCTGTTGGGCAGAAAACCTGAGCCGCGATATGGATACCTGCACAAGCCGGACCCGTGTGTGACATTGAAGGAGGTGAAGTTGCTGTGCTGCACGCCTTGTTAGCCTATGTCTCGGGCTCTTAGAAAAAGATTTATTGGCCGTGAGAATATCACCTCTTTCTTGTTATGGTTTAAGACCCCATGTTCGTGGCTGAGGTGGCTCTGATCAATGGCTGTGATGGACAGACTTCAGGTCTACTGCTACGCATAAACTCAAGATTTCCAGACATGGTCGACATAGTCCTCAGAACCAGCGGAATATCACCGGCTCACTTGACAGCAATGGACCGTAGGCTGTGAAGTGCTTCCATGCCTACGCTCCTGAGCGCTGAGCTCCCACGCCTATGCTTCTGAGCTCCGACGTCTTCGCTCTTGATGGGACCACTCCAAGTGCTGAGAGAAATCGACCGCTCCCATCGCCCACCTTTCTCCCTTCCGTTGCTGTCCATTCTTATTCTCTTTCTTGACTTTTATCCGCCATGCCCGCATTAATCCCTGTGCACAACACCCTGGGGGCGTTGTTCATCGGCACGGTCCTCTCGTCTATGTGCGTCTCACCCTCTGTAATACAATGTCGCAGGACCTGATCGAGTCCGATCGGCCATGTAGTTTGTATGGTGTAACCTGGTTGCAGGTCTATTCCTACTATAATAGTCACTGCTCAAGGGATCGGTGGCCTCTAAAGTCCTTTGTGAGTGCCCCCACGTACTATGTCCCATGCTCCGGATCATATGGAAGCCTTTGCAGGTCGCTTTTTTGATGTATACATTTTCTAAAGCTTCGCTATCGAATACATGATAGTGACATCATCTTCGACTAGGCTCGTTGACACCGCCAACCTAGTTTTCGTTATTCATGAGCCTTATCATGTTGTCGTCACAAATTTTGGGGATTATGAATCCAACGCATTCCAACAACTATCATGGTAAGCCGCTCCAAATATACTGTTCTGATCGGAGTTCCTAAGGGGCATCTAGGGGCCAATCTGTACGTCTGCCGTGACACAGAGCTCGTCCTGAGACTCACAAAAGCAAATATATTTTCAAAAGGCGATAGCTTTATCCACCAGTGCGTTAGTCTGTTGTGACCAACTTTGTCCGCAATTCTTATGCATATGTAACCAGTTGTGCTTGATGTTTCTGTACAGAAGTACGTTTTCATGGGGAGTTCACGAAGCGACTCTTACTGAAAAGGACATAGCTTCTACGCGTATAGGATTTATCTTCGTGAGTTCACTGTTGTTTTTCATCTGTGTGAGACTCATTTTCGTCCAGTTGGCGGGCGTTCTCCATACCTACCAGCAGCGATCGTATGTATACGCAATTTGTTCGGAGCTGGCACCCACTCACATGACCAGTCTGTCGTCTCAGTGACAGAAGTCGGTGAGTTCCTCCGCAGTAGCATGCCTCCAGACTTTCACCTTATTTTTAACCCACTTTCGTAAGGTATTGGGATCAGTGTGTTTCTCCCTTCTGTTCCTTTATTTGTGGGTCGCTAAAGTCTTATTCGTCTCCAGTGTACAGTGCAAAAATGTCAGTGGTAGTTGCACATGTTCTTTTCCTTGTTTTTTTTTCTCACAGGTTCTGGATATAGCCTAAAGCACATACACGATCCGAGCAATCGCTTTGAGGTGCGTTCTCTCCTCGTCTGATGATGTGGGCTGCAATCTCTAATTGACGTTCATGCCAGGAATTTTTAATTCCTACATTATCTTGCAAGGTCCTCTGCGACGTCCTCATTACTGTTGGGATGGTTTATACCCTCTTGAGTAACCGCACTCAAGTTCGGAGGTACGTTCGTGCCCGAACATTGCAAAATTACTCTGTTTACACCGGAGGGTCTCTCACTAGAACAAACGACGTGTTGAACCTTCTCGCGATTTATGCTATCAATTGCGGCACACTTCACTTGTGAGCCAGTGCGCCAGTGCGCGTCGACTTGTTTTCTGACAATTGTGCTATTCTGCAGAGTGTTTGCTATCTCTTGCGTCATTGTGGTACTGTTCACTTTTACCTCCTGTGTCCTCTTGTAAAATATTGACTCCCTGAACGAAGCTCGCCATGTATCGAGATGCGCTCATATACACGCCGTTCCTCTTCATCATGATTCGACTCTCTTTCTGCGCATTCATGTCCATGTGCGTCTTCTTTGTTCGTTATTCCCTTGCTACCTTCCTGATTCTTGACATTCTACCCCAGCCTGAACTCACGAGATTACCTCCGCGAGACGCTCGATGGACCGAAGGGTGTTGCCGCCATGTTCACCCCGTTCAAGATACGCACAGGTACCACAGTCCCGTGGGGCGCACAAGATACAACGGAAGCGAGCGGCGATACGGCTGTCCCGGAGAGTCGTCCACAACCTTCAGTTTCCTCCGACCGTTATTCTCAGCCAGCGTGATAGCTTTCGACAAAGAAAAGTACCCAGTATCCTGTTGCATTTTCGGCACGCTCGACCGGCCGACCCGAGCGTTATCAGACGCACCCGGACAAGAACGCAATCGCCGCGCACGCTCGCGGCAACTTAGGAGACCTCAGAGTTATCGATTCCATCTTCAGATACGTTTGCACTTCTCATTTCTCGCTCTCTTACTTTACTCCGAATCCATTCCTGTATGTGCAACCCCCTTCCGTTCTCGGCACCGTCTTTTGTATCCGAGCTTCATGTTCCGACTCTATCACCATTCCAGCGACCCCTAAAAAGTGTTTGCTTTTCTTTACTTTGCTTTATATTTATTTCTCAGTATAGTGTACAAAACTACTATAGAAAACGTCCCTGTTGTATCGAATAAATTATCTTGTTCTGTTCTCGAATCCCTCTCGTGTGCCCTCTAGTCTGATTCCCCTTTCGCTCTTCGCTCTATCCTTCCCGCCTTCGCGCTCTCGCTCGCCGACTGTACCGGCCACTCTCGGACCCCTATCACCTGACCGGTACCAATTAGCCGGATCATACGCTCACCTTAACACCATATCCCCTGTCACCGAGGTCGTGACGGTGTGAGCGGGTAGATATATCAAACCATCAGGCTCCCTGCGTAGATCCATTTCGTGCGTGCGTACCGTCATTTTACTTGCCTGCTTGGGCTATGCTTCCAACATTGCCAAAACATGCATTGTTTTTTTTGACTATACCGATGGCCTGGCAAAGATATAGCTAGCCTTCATCTACGATCAATCATTCTTTCAATCATTGCTAAACGATCCCCTCTGGCGGGCCTGGATCGGGTCACAATCGGCGTGCGCCAGATCTCATATCGTACCACGTATTTCTGTGCCGTTCAGCACTTAGCTGGAAGAAGAAATTAACGCCCTCTCCACACCCCCCTCACCCCTCGACCACCGGCGAGACATTTACTGTAAACGGCAGGACGCTCGACGATGACGTTCAAGCGATCGCGTATTATTGTTAACAGACGTGGCTGGCACCGAATTGGGATCGTATCGTCAAGTGGCGGTATGGTTGCAGTCAGGTCTCCGAGTTGCGGTGCTTAACATTTGACACCGTTGCCGTCATGCTTTCTACTTTTTGAAAGATTACGGTCGCGTTTAGTGGCTCGTTGACAGTTGCGTACTTTTCGCAGAGATCTCACGGTCCGGTCCGCTCTGGACCGGCCTCAAATTCAGTCTCCACTTAAATTTGTCTTCTTTAGTAAATGTTTTTAATCAGGAGAAAAAAAATTGTTTATTAGTTAATAAAAATTACATAACTATGGACTTTTTTTTGTCTAAGTCATGAGGCTCAGTAAAAAAGGAAGGTCAGCTGTTGGTCCGGTGGTAGTCGGCTGTAGTCAGTGGGGAGTCGACCCGACCTAGAAATGTATATTTGCAAGATTTCTGACCCCGATTGACTAAGAACTGACTGGAAATAGTCCAATCCAGGTCCGTTTAAGTCAGGTTGGGAGGTTTGCCGAAGTCAAAAGAAAATAATACATGGGCGATCCAAGTCGTCCGACAGTGTTACGTCACGGTAGGGACGTCTGCTCGACTTGAGCAAAACTGTCACTAGTCGTTTTGACAAAACAAGAAGGGCAGTCACGTGTGGTTTCTGAGTGATAAGTCCAACGTGGACTTATACAGTTACTGATGAGAAGTAGTAACCCTCGAGTACTTCAAGTACGAGAGGAATACTTTGAACGGATCAGACAGGGGATGGATGGGAAGGTAGACTCTGTTGTTCTGT
>WNGR01009798.1_pt1 | contig 10047 bp, 5 predicted proteins | sample 5407581 | NCBI WGS metagenome assembly WNGR01 (sample SAMN13153383, study PRJNA577476) | soil metagenome | isolation source: 80 cm soil or saprolite under Garry oak tree replicate 2 | place: USA:California | collected 2016-06-15
CGGTGCCGCGGCTGACCTGCATTCGTCAGAAGCCCGAGCTCAACGAAGACAAGAAGATGATTCCGCTGCAACGCTTCGGCCTTGCCATCATGTCGATCGGCTTTCTGGTCGAGGAAGACACCGCGATGATCTGGCGCGGGCCGATGGTGATGTCGGCGATCACGCAGATGCTGCGCGATGTCGCCTGGGGCACGCTCGATATTCTCGTGGTCGACATGCCGCCCGGCACCGGCGACGCCCAGCTCACGCTGGCGCAGAACGTGCCGCTGAAGGGGGCGGTGATTGTCTCGACGCCGCAGGATCTGTCGCTGATCGACGCGCGGCGCGGACTGGCGATGTTTCGCAAGGTCAACGTGCCCGTGCTCGGCATCGTCGAGAACATGAGCTATTTTCAATGCCCGCACTGCGGCACCAAGTCAGACATCTTCGGCCATGGCGGCGCGCGCCACGAGGCGGAGAAACTGGGCGTGCCGTTCCTCGGCGAAATCCCGCTGCACATGTCGATCCGCGAGACGTCGGATTCCGGCAATCCGGTGGTGCACAGCGAACCTGACGGACCGCACGCGGCGATTTATCGCGCGATCGGGAGCAAGGTGCGCGAGCAGTTGCAGGGTGTGATTGCGGCGGTGTCGTTATAGCTGCGGCTGCGCGCGGACATTAGCAAAATGACGCGACGACGTGTCTTAAAGCAATCTCTCCATCAGATTGTATTTCGAAACTTATCCAATCCCAGGTTGTGAATGGTTTGGTGCTCCCATTTGACTAACTGCTCCAGCGCTTGCTCTGGGTGCTCCATCAGCTTGGTGCTGAACCCACGGACCTGATCGGCCAAGTCACGCTGCCAAGCGATGTTTACATCGAGCATGGCAACTAGCTGGCCAAACACCTCGACCGCCTGCCTGTTTTCCCCAGTCCGGGCTAGAGCAAAGCCAAGACCTTCCAGCGTCCGCCCCGTTTGAGGACTTGATCTAGCAATTTCAATGAAACCTTCAATGGTATCGCCTTTAAATAAGTACGGAACGGCCTGTTGTTCCAGTGCTGCAATAAGATCTGCTGCCAAGTCAGGCATCTCCAAGGTCCATCGATCACCGCCGCCTTTGTGTCGGATGCGCTTACCGAATGTAAATCCCAAATGCTTGGTAAGTACGCAAAGCGGCATAATAAACGCTGTCACGGAGAATGATGTTTCGTCGTACGCCGACCTGTCGAACCATACGCCGCGTAGAAGTTTGTCGACCGGAGGCAGGAGCATAAGAGTCTTCTTTACGCGAAAAATGGCGAGCGCTTGCGCTATTTGGTTCTCGAGTGCAATAAGCTTGGGAGTGATCAAGGCCGCACCTCGTAAATCGGCGCAGCGCTTGGAAGGTGAGATTGGATTTGCTGAACTCGTGACGGCGTGAGGGACGCACCGCCTGTTTTGAGATCGTAACCGGCAGTGGGATTCGCCAACGGTCCCTCGACCACATCCAGTCTAACTGAGCCCGGTGTACCGTAACGAACTGGCACACCGTTGAGGTACGACTGCTCAGTTAGAAGATTGGCGTCACCCAGCGCATTAACTTCGGTACGGAACGCAGAGTGAACCGCCGTCCCATACGCGGATCCGCTACCAGGACCAACCGAGGTTGCCGCTCGATTCGCAGCAGCCGATAGCTCATCAAACGTGCTTACAGTCTGTGCAGCGGGCGCGCCGACCTGAGTCGCCGGCGCACTCATCCCGAGACCTACGAGGCTTGGTCCGACCGCATGCAAGAAGTAAGCAGGATCGGTTACGAGGTCGTGGGCATATCCACTGATATCGCTCGCGGGCTTCGAGATGGACTGTTCATAAAAATCACTTGAGGCGCTTTTGATCGCATCCGCGGCCAACCCGCTTGGATCGACCAAGTTGAGTGGATCATTCCCAGCATAAGCGTACAGATTGCTGCCTCCTCGGTATCCGATCGGGTCCAGTTGCAGGAAACGCCCCCACCTCGGAGAATAAGATCTCGCCCGAAAGTAATGGATGCCGCCGATTTCGGGATCGATCCGCTGACCGGTAAAGCCGAAGGTGTCAGTGTTGTTGCTGATCCCGAAAGGCAGATACCCTATCTTGGTTTGATTGCCCGTATTTGAGTTCGGTGAGCCGATGATCGAGCCCTGAATGTCCGGAACAAACATGGCTCGTGTAGCGGGCGAAATAGTCATCTGATTTAGAACGTCATTGGCCCCCTGGCCATACGCATACCAGCGAAGTATTGCTCCGTTTGTGGCGTCATATTCGAGCACCTCACGGTTATCGGCATCGGTAACAAAAACCGTAATGTTGGTTCCATTGACGTTCTTGGCCTTCCGTCTGCCTTGAGCGTCATAAAAATACGACGAACTGCTACCTAGTCCGCTCGCTGACACCATTCGATTTTCGGAGTCATAGCTAAACGCGTTGATACCGTCGAAGGTGAGATTTTCGTTACCGTCATAGCTAATAGATGATGCGCCAGTAACGGCAACGTACTGGTTGAGAGAATTTGAGGAGTAGGTTGTCTTGGCGGGTCCAAAAGGATAGCTGAGCCAACTGTTGTCACTTACCGTTTGTCCGACACGTTGGTTCGCTTTGTTATACGCGTGGCCAAACGTCACTCCGGTCGTCGGAGCAAACGCGGTAGCCGCTGCCGGACTCCAGGAAACGGTGGTTGGTCGATTAAGCGCATCGTAAGCCGTGGTCGTGCCATAAAGTGCGGTGGCGGCCCCTGAGGGCGGAACGGCGGCGACCATCGTGGAACCGTTATCGCTCACACTCAGCGGGCGATTGTTGAGATCGTATCTGTAGTTGACAGACGTTCCCGGGGAGGGCGGCGTCTTTGTCGCGAGGCGACCGAGCGTATCGTAGGTATAGGCGATCATTTGGTTTGCGCGCGTTTTGCGGCTCGTAACGTTTCCGTCGGCGTCGTATTGAAAAGTCTCCGTGCGGCCCAATGGATAGGCGGTCGTAGCGAGTTGATCCAAGGGATTGTATGAAAAAGTAGTCGTTCCACCTTTGGCGTCTATGAGGCTTGCGAGTAGTCCGTCTGGTGTGTAGGTGCGCTGCAGTAGGGGCGTGGGCTGAACCGCCCTGTTAAAGATCTGATTCAATCGACCCGCCGCATCGTAACCATAACTGGTGACGCGTTGCGCAGGATCTGCAACGCTAGACGGTCGATCCAGCGCGTCGTACGTGAGCGCCGTGGAGTTGCCATTGGCATCAGTCTTCGTCGCGGTCTTGCCGCTCACCGTGTAGGTAGCGCTCGATGTTCGTAGCGTCGCGTTGTTGGAGGATTGTCGCGTCTGCAGAAGATGACCGTCCGGATCGTAGCTATTGGCAGTGACCAATCCATTCGGCGCCGTTGAGGTGGTAATGCGACGGGCCAGATCGTAGGTGTTCGATGTCGTGTTGCCTCTAGGATCGATCGCAGAAATGACGTCGCCTACAGCGCTATAGGTGAACGAAACGGTTTGATTGAGGTGACCGATTCCCGCATCACGAACGGTAGTAACTTGGTTTCCGAGACTGTCGTAGGTGTACTTTGTCACGGAACGCTGGGGGTCAGTGGCCGTTGCGATCTGCCCCTTCGGGTCGTACGTGAATTGCCAGTTCGCGTTGAAATGAGTTGTCGGGTCGCCAACGTCGGCTGTCACCGACGTCAAGTTTCCGGTCGCAACATCATAGCTCTGCTGTTTTACCAGTCCGCGAGGATCAGTTATGCGGATCGGTTGATTGTAGACTGGATCGTATAGAAACCCCGTGACGAGTTGCGCAGACGAACCGGGTTTCGCGACTTGCACCGCGTACGAGATGTTGTTGGCCCACGGATTAACATCGGACGCGTAGAAGTAATAGTTATAACCGCCCTCTGGAAGCACTGCTGCGTAAAGTCGATCCAGTCCGTCATAGTAGTTGCGATAAATATTGATCACGCCGTTTTGCTGAACGGTATCGCTGAAGACATTGCCGAAATTGTTCGTCAGTACCCACGCGTCCGAAAGGATCCGACCGCGTTCCGTCTGATACGTAACACGGCGATTTTGGAGCGGATCAATCTGCTCCGTGCGAGAACCCGCAAAGAAGAATTGTGACACGGCGCCGGTAGCGCTCGCCTGCTTGGCGACGCGCCCAAGCGAATCGTACCAGTTGGTTACGAACGCATTTCCGGGTACCGAAGGGTAAAAGACCTGGGTTAGATGACCTAAAGTATCATACGTACCGGAAGTATCATACGAATAGGTAGTCGTTGCGCCGAGCGGATCTGCAAAACCCACGAGATTACTATTGCCATCGTAGGTGTAAGCGATGGAACGCCCAGCGTCATCTGTGACCGTGGCCACATGATTACCGCCGTATGTGAGAGAAAGGCTGCGGCCGAGATTATTCTGAATTCGGCTGAGGTTTGAGCCAGAATAGCTCAGATTGATCGACATTCCGTTTGGATAAACAATATTCTGCAGCGCTCCGGTTGGAGTCGCGCCGAAATTCAAGACGACGCCATCCTTGCTTGTGTAAGAAAATTGCCCGGGGGCTATCTGGCTTACGCGAGCCGACGAGCCTGGGGGGGCAATGTAAGCAGCAGTGGTGCTTCCGTCAGCGCGTGGTAACGCGACAAATTCCTCTGTCGTGTTGGGCTGGGTGATAATCGCGACGTTATTTGTCAGCTGATCGGTGAACCAGCGCGCGATCATCCCGCTGACCGTCAAAGTCTGCACATTGGGTGTATTCGCCAGGAGATCTTGAATAATGAAAAGAGATGCAATGGTTGTAGCTGCAGCTACAGCCGGCGTGTTGGTGGTGCCGATACCTACGTAGGGGTCGCTTTGAACCGCGACGCGGCTGCTCCAGTTATGTGACCAGCCGTTGCCCATGCCCACGTCTGCCGCAGTCGTGGTAAGACGTGTCCCCGAAGATGAGAGATAGGTTCGTGAAAATCCGAGAGCATAGGGAAACTTAGCGCTGCCGGTTACCAGATCGTCATTTTTGTAGACGTAAGTCCCGGTGATGCCGTCGACAGGGTCAGCAATGAACCTGTTCAGAATCGATGGTATCGAATTTAGCAATGAACTCGTCGTGTCGGAATTCGCCGCTGGCGGCAAAGTTGCCTGTGTGTTTTGCGCGGGATCGGTAACGTTGGTCCCAGAATACCCGCCAGACAGGCCACCGGAAATTGTCGCCCCGAACTCGAGGCCGGCTGCAAGGGGTAGCAAATGAAAAAAGCCGCCGCCGCTCCAATGGCCAACGCTAAGCTTTCCGTTTTGCGGAATCAAAACCAGGCTTCCGCCAGCGACCGAACTGGATATTTTGTCTAGATCAGGCTGATTATAGTTCGTCTGAATGAGCGGCAATATATTGTTGGTATACGCACTTTGGCCAGCGCTTGTTGTCCCGTCGGCCAGAAACGTTCTGCCTAGCGCGCCAGGAAAAGCCGGGTCCATATTTGCATCTAGCAGCTTGGTCGTCGAAGCTGCCGTGAGGCCTGATGGAGCCTGCGTCTGTTCAAGGATCGCGGATTCAAAAGCGCTAAATGGTTGCCACTGCTCGAAAACCGCAAGCACAGCGGGAGTAGGATAACTGTGGCCGCCAATAATCGTGTGGGAGCCGGCGCTGCTTGTCTGGATCGAAACACCCAAATTGAGCGGCAGATCAACGTACGGCCCCTGAAATCCGCTTTGTTGAATACTCGCCTGAGCAATAACTCCCACTGAAAATTTATGAAGTGACGTAACATGAACAAGCTGATCGGCTATCTGTGTTTCAGACGCAGTTAGGGAAAGCCAACCGTAACCGATCACAGCGAGGTTCTCGCCGAGGACAATTTCTGAGCTATCGGAATTTCCTGTAGCTCGAGCTTGGCTAAGCAATTGCCGATGGTACTCGACCATTCCGCGCCCAACCATTCCAACGCCAGCGCCTACGAGATAGGAGCCCCCAGCTGCGACAGTCAGACCCTTGCACCCCGTTATTCCCGATCCACAGGTCGGGTCGGAGGGTTGGTTCGGCTCGGTCACTTGCGCCAATATTGACCAGGCTTGTTCCGGGTCGGTTGCCGGACCGATATTCGTGCAAGTTCCGGCGGTTGCACAGCTTGGAGGCGCGCCGTCTATTAGTAAGGTAGGTATGAATTTGCTGCCGCTAGGTTGAGAAAAAATAGTGATCCTGTGACCGTAAACCTCATCGGTGTAAAGCTTGATTGCCTGACTCGGCGTCGCCCCCGGCATTGTGATTGTCAGGAAAGTTCGACATTCCACGATCGGGGTTTGCTGCGGGCAATTGCCCGGGAAAGTTGGGAACAGTTGAAGCGACGGTTGCCATCGAGAAGGAGAGCCCTGAAGAGGCTGTATCAGCTTGCCGCCTATCAGCTTACCGACCGTTAGGGTTCTGTCCTGTTGGTTGATGTATTTGACGAGGTTGGTCGCATATTTGACGAGGTCGGATCGGAGGTTGGCGCGGTTCACATTTGAAATCGAGATGCTGTCGATTGTTCCTCCCGTATCCGCAAGGAACGTAGTTTTGTCATAGCCGAGCGCAGTCGAGAGATTTGAAACGCCAGTAAGAATAGTATGAAATTTGAAACTTGGATCAAAATAGTTCCATGTTCCATTCAATTGGACGGCGCCCAAGAAATGCTGCGCGTTAATTGACGCGAGGGTGCCATCTGAGTTGGTGACCGCCGAGCCAAACGGAATTCCTCCGGCTACTAATAGCAGCTGAATCGCCACGGCATCGTTCGGTACCCCAAGGAAGCTCGATATCTGATCTCCCGTTAGCGTATAGTACACCGTAGCGTAGGAAGTTTGCGAATAACCCGCGATATTGAGCAGCGTTACGAAAAGAATTGCTTGATCTGCATCGCTACCGCGGCGATCAAGAAGCGTTCCGAGCGCTCCCTTGTTACTACCGTAGAGCGGCTCATACTCGATATTGTTATAGACATACTCAAAAATGAGATCGACATCGCACTTCAGAGCGTTGGCTAGCGCGACGAGGGGCGCGGGTTGTGATCCGCCTGACGCGCAGCCACCAGCTTGAACACCCATCATAGGTACAGCTAGAGATTGCTGATTGGACGGGGCCGGCTGCGGAGCAATGGATTGTTCCGAGGGATTGCTAGCTTGAGTTACCAGGGATGGTTTGGCGGGTGCTTGGCTCCTGCTTGGTTGGGCGATGAAAGGCAGGGCGACCGGCGGGCCCTGCAATGCTGGAAAAGCAAGTTGTTCGGGGTTTGTTGTCTGGAAATTGCCGCGAGGAGCAATCACCTGCGACTGCGCACCGCAGGTTGTCTCCATGGACACCATGATGATGAGCAACAGAACTAGCTGGTTCAAAAAACCTCGCATTGCGTCCCCTCACGCGTGTAGGCCTCTTGCGAGAGCCATTTTGCCGTGTGCTCATAAGCCAACGGTCGGCTGCTTGCGAAAAAATGCCGTTGAACTAATCTGCGCAAGCCTCATGGTCCCCAGACTGCTCCACCGGACGAATTCCAGTTAAAGCATCCCCACACACCGGTTGCGGTGGCCGTTGAGACCTTAATGGTCTCGGAAAGTCGATTTCCGTTGGGGTCATACGAGTAAATAATGCAAACGCCGGTATCGTAGCTCGCGGTCGTCACGCGACCCAGCGCGTCGTAGGTATAGGCGACGGAGCCATTCGCCGCGTATGTCGGCGTCGATATCCAGACCAGCGCAACGGCCGAGACAGCAAGGGCCAACATCCAAGCCATGAATGCGTTTCGATTGGGCGGGACTCTCATCATTTCGCTCCATCTTGGAATTGTTCTTGCTCAAACGACGATCGTGCGATCTAGTCAAAAGATCCTTGAGCGATTGCGTGTATTTCTTTTTCGATGCAACTTTCCACAAAACAGCGATGTAAACCTGCGAGTTTATTTTTCGCACAGCTCGCTGGTGCGATCAATCTAAAACTGTTACGAGGACATCATTCGATCTAAGATAGTATGATGGAGCCTTCACGATGATCCGTAATGTGCTTGCCGCGCTTTCTTTTCTGTTGGTTCTCGGTAGCAGCGCTTTGGCGCAGACTTGTACTGTGCCAAACACTTTGACCAACGGCGCGAACGCTGACGCCACGCAAGTGATGGCGAATTTCAATGCGCTCTTGAGCTGCGTGAACAGCGTCTCCGCGCCGAGGGGCTATCTGAATGGCTTAACTCTCTCCACGACCGGAAGCTCGGCTAGCTTTGGAATTGCGCCCGGTGTCGCGACATCGGACGATGCTACAACGCCGATGAAGCTTTCAGTCTCTTATGCAAAGACAACCGCCGCTTGGGCCGTTGGTTCTGGAAATGGTTCGTTGGACACCGGATCAATAGCCAGCAACACTTGGTATCACGCCTTCCTGGTCGAAAGAATCGATACCGGCGTAGTCGACGTCTTGGTTTCCCTGTCTTCAACAACCCCGACTTTGCCGACAAACTACACGACGAAGCGCCGCATCGGTTCAATGAAAACGGACGGCACCGGCCAATGGCTCAAATTCAAGCAGATCGGCCCAACTTTCTTGTGGGATGCCGATGCTGCCGATGCAGTAAACGTCGCGATCACGGGCAATTCAGCTATCTTGCAGACGATATCAACACCGCCTGGGATACGCACCAAAGCCGTTATGAACGTAGCGTACAACGGCGCTGCAATCGGTAACGGCCTTAAAGTTTATTCGCCGGATGTATCCAGCCCTACGCAACCGGGTGACTGGAATGTTGGCTTTACGCAAGGCGCCAGTGGTGGGATTGTGTTGGGCCGCGTTGAAGAATTTACCAACACGTCGTCACAGGTGAAAATCATAACTTCACTATCTGGAAGTTACTGGGTCAACACAGCCGGCTGGACCGATGTCAGCCTCGCGCTAGGGCTCTAGCGTCATCCGAAATGTTTCATCGCCGAGCGCGATGAAGATGAAATGCGCGACGTTCGGCGTCAGGCAGCTAGCCCGATGCCCGAACAGCGGCAGTTCAGCCCGATGGCGGCAAGACCGTGCCGCGTCCCTCGGCCTATCACCACCACAACCCTTTGTGCTACCCGTCGGGCAAATCACGCATGTGCTCGGTCTAGTCATGCAGGCGAAAATAATGCTGTTCTCGCCACCCCCAAATCAGCGCTATAAACCTCCCGTCTCATCCCTCAACGAGGGGCGTTGGCCATCGTCGCGAACGTTGGGGTGGGATGCGGTGGACGCGGCAGTGTCGGGCGTGAACGTGATCGCAGGGCGGATCTTCCGTGAGCGATTCACTGCGCGCAGACGAACGGCGCTGTTTCCCCGGCTTCGCAAAAATTTCGGTGGGGGTGCACTATCCGCCGAAGCACTTGGTGAGGCCGGCTCGCGGACGGCAAAACCGTGTGGTTCTGGCACCCGTTGCTGGTGTCAAGTCGGCGGAGGTTTTTGTCAGCCCAACCGGGCCTGACAAAGCCGCTAATTCGTCGATGACGGTGACAAGAGGAATTCGTCGCCGGGGAGAGCACGGCATAAGCCGTTAAAACCATTCGCGTGCGGGAATGCCGGGTGATTCCGGTGCGACCGTGGTGACTACCGTGTGCATTTTTTCGCACACGGGCTGCGGGTGCATCGGGCACCCGGCATTCCCCACGCCCTCCAGGGGCGGAAGAATTTCAACGGCTCGGGCGCAACGCGCCGCGAGAACAATAAGGCTGTTTGATTGTCTTGACCGTCCAAAAGCCGATTCGTCTCCCACCGAGAGGCCTCAAACGTCCCATATCCGCCACAGCCCCATGCGACTTTGGTTTAATCAGTGGAGTCATGCCAATGTCGCGTTTTCGTGTAGCCACTTCCATGTTAAAGCCCCGGCTGCCAGAGCGCCCCGGAAGCCGTGGAATTCGCCCACCGGAGGAAATGCTCGCTGGAATCCGGGAAACGCCCCTCAAGGAGATGCCTTAAATGAAGCGTCGTGATTTTTTGAAAGTTTCAGCGGCGGGTGCTGCCGCGACGGCCGTAGCCTCGCCGGCGATCGCGCAATCCTCGCCCGAAATCAAATGGCGCTTGACCTCGAGCTTCCCGAAGTCGCTCGACAC
>WNGR01009800.1_pt1 | contig 10046 bp, 14 predicted proteins | sample 5407581 | NCBI WGS metagenome assembly WNGR01 (sample SAMN13153383, study PRJNA577476) | soil metagenome | isolation source: 80 cm soil or saprolite under Garry oak tree replicate 2 | place: USA:California | collected 2016-06-15
GAGAGGCAGACCGCTCGGAAGCATCAATATGTGAATGAGAAGAATGTTTACGATGATCGGAGCGAGTAGCGTTAGCGCGAGTGGGACGTAGCGGTTGACCAGGAGCAGCACCGCCGAAATGATTTGGAGGAGAAATATCGGGACCAGATAATGGGAAACAAAGAGCGCCCCGACGAACTGGCCGGCCGTTCCGGAGGGCGGCGAGCTGGGAATGAAGTGGAGGAAGCCATGCAGTCCAAAGACGAGAAAGATGAATCCAAGAAGGAAACGAGCGATGACAGTAATAATTTTCAGGTTAGTTACGTTTGTTTGATCTTCAGTATATTGACATCAATACAATCTGTGTCAACTTAAAATTGGAAATGAGGCGAAAAAGAACAACTCCAGGGCAAGACTCCACCGGCGTGCATGTCTGGCTCGTTTTCATGAAAGCCTTTCAAGCGCTGCTCCCTCACGCGGCCGAGAGCATTGAGCGGACAGACTTGGGCGACTCTGATTTCCGTGTCCTGGAAGTCCTCCTGCATAAGGGCCCGCTTCCGGTCAATACGATTGGCCCGAAGGTCTGGCTCACTCCCGGATCGATCAGTGTGGCCGTCGATCGGCTGGTTAAAAAAGGGCTCGTGTCGCGCAAGGACCACCCGGACGACCGCCGCGTGCGCCGGGTTGAACTGACCCCCAAAGGACGAGCGTTGATTACCCGCGGATTTGGCGAGCACGCCGCCGCGATGGAAGATGTGGCCGGCGTCCTTTCAAAAAATGAGCGGCTGACATTGCTGCGGCTTTTGAAAAAATTGGGGAAACACGCGGCCGACACTCGCAAGTAAAACACGAATGGCCAGAAGAGATCAGGCCTGCGACGAGTAACCAGAAACGAATCGACTTATGAACAAGCACGCAATCACCGCCCAGCCTATCTCGCCGATACCGCCCGACGATCTGCAGCGAAACTTGGTGCTCGCGCGGCCTAACGAGGACCAGAGTTTGCCTCACATCGCACTGATGGGAGACACCTACACGATTCTTTTGTCGGGCGATGACACCCATGGGCGCTATTGCCTTATCGATATGATGATTCCGCCGGGCGGAGGGCCAGGCCCGCATCGGCATGACTTTGAAGAATCGTTCACAATCCTCGAAGGCGAGATCGAAACCAACTTCCGCGGCAAGCAATCCGTCGTGCGCGCGGGGGAAACCATTAACATTCCGGCGAACGCGCCCCATTCTTTTAGGAACGTGTCTCAGGATCCCGTGCGGCTGCTATGCATTTGCGCACCAGCCGGACAGGAGGAGTTCTTCACACAGGTCGGCATCGCCGTGGCGTCCCGGACAACCCGTGCACCCAAGCTCGATGAAGCCGCACAATCTGAGTTCATCAAGAAGGCGCAAGAGCTCGCGCCCAAGTACCGGACGGAACTGCTGAAACCTACTTCGGAGCTACCGCCAGATTGAATGTCGCCGCCGTGTGCGGTAACATTAGATCGTGACTGCTGAACAGATCATCGAAGAGATCAAGCGTCTCGATCCGAAAGATCAGTTGGGTGTTATTCGATTTGCCTATCAACTCGATGCGGAAAGAAAACTTTCCGGCAAAGAATTGTCGAATCTCGCTGCGCGCATGACGGAGACCGACGATCCTGCGGAGGCAGCGATAATTCGAGAAAGCATCGTTCGCGGCTTCTACGGCCACCAGCCAGCGAACAATGCCTAAAATCCGGCGGCAAAATCTTCCGCCCGCTCTGCTACATCATCTCCTCGACCGAATCCGTTCGCGCGAGATTTCGGCGGATCAACTGGGATTGTTTGCCGAGTGGCTCGACACCGAACCCGAGGTGCCCAATGAGAAATGGTTCAAACGTCTCCCGGCAATGACTGTCTGCGGGCAAGGCGATCTGGTGAAGACGTTCCTAACTGCACAACAGCTTCCCATCGGCAAAGAAATTTTCTGATCTCTGACCTCTGATCTTTGCCTGCCGCGCCGTAGCCTTGGCGAAGGCGGGACTTTCCTGGCTTGGCTGGCAAACGCCTGCTCTTTCGTCCGCTGACGGGCACGACGGAAGTGGATTCCGTCGGCATCGCCCGCGCTTCACAGGGCGACGTTACACCCGCCGGAGAAAAATTTTGCGAAATCTTACGGCAATTCACAGATTCGAGCAGAACTTAGGACTGACCCGCATTCTTCTATTCCGCCACTAATACATTTAGTGGGCATTATGCTGAATTACCCTCGACCTTTCTGGGCGCATTGACCATATGAGTATTGGCGACCAACCGACACAGGACGACGTAGATTCGCTGGCCAGCTTCGTCGAAGCAGTCGCGGAGCTCGACTCGGAGCCATTTTTCAGCCGTGACGAGCCACGAAAGTTGTCAAGTTCCGGCGATAAATTCACGTACCACCTCGGCGATCGATTTCATTTCCGGTCGGCGCTAATCACTTTCCGACGGATATGGATGAAAGGCGATGCCGAGAATTTCGAGCACGTGTGTAACGTGATCTGGAAATTTACGCCGCCGCCTCCAAACACGTTTCTCGCGTTCATTCGTGATTCCATCCGAAAGGAGCTCGATGAGGAGCCGCAGTGGCCTAGGCCAATTAATGTGCAGGCCGAAAGTTAGTAGATTTATGGCTAAACGCAGTATTCGCACACTCTGGACTGGCCGGCGGAGTGAAGCTGCGGCACGAATTCGACGCATTGGTTCAACAATATGGCAACGGACGATTGGAGTTCGCGTTTCGCCAGATCGTCTGGAGCCTCGGAATTCAGTACAAAAACGTTGTCCAGTTGGCAAAGAACCTCCTCGAGACTTGGCGGCGTGACTTCGGACTGCTTCCGAGTTTCAAGCTGGGCTCCGCCTTCGGAAGGAAACGCCGTGAGCGAACCACTGACGGTGATCTGATAATCCGAGAGAGCTCATCCGAGTTCTTTTCAGAGGAAACTTACGAGCAGAGGTTTCATCGTATTCTCCGGCGGCCTGAATTCAATACGGCGGAAAGCGCACTGAGTATTCTGCAGTTCACCGAACGGGAATTATTGCGCTTTGTGATGAAACACGACTCGTACGCGGGCGTCGTTCGGGAATCGATGTTCGAGCTTACGATCCTCGAAAAGGCACCGCAAAGCCACAGTTCTATCGGTGGGTTCAGGTCGTTCGCAGGTCTCGTTGATGTTCAGTCGAGGTGTCCGGTCCTCTATCTACTCTACTGATACGAACGTCGTCACCGACGCGATTGGACTGGCCATCATTGATCGGCTGCTTGCTGAGTTTAAGGACCAGCTACTTCATTCCTAATGCAATTGTATCGGAGCCGGCTGGTACCGAAATCCTGCGGCAATTGACCCGCACTTCTTCGCGCATCACCAATGTCAAAAGTGAGGGCTGACCCCGTTCTTTCGCATTCTTTCGCCCGCTTTGAAAAAGTTGGCGAGGCTTTGGTTATTCGGTAGTTGAATTTATGCCAATTCCAGAGGCAGCAAAAGCAGCGGCGCAAATGATCCAAGATGCCGCGGCGCGCTCAGCCACGCCGCAGACGCGCTTAATAGCTGGGCCAGGAACGGGAAAGTCAAATACGATCGTCAATAGATTATGCTGGCTTTTGGAGCAAGGCGTTGAGGCAGCCCACATCTTCGTTGTTTCGTTTACTCGTGCTTCTGCAAATGACTTGAAGGAACGCATCGTTACTGCTTGCGAGCAATGCGGTCACGCCGCGGCGGTTACTCATATTCAGGTGAGTACGCTACATTCACTCGCCCTCAGGACGTTGCGGGCTGGCGGTTTGTTAACTCGCTTTCCGACTCCCTACCCACTCGTGCTCGACGAATGGGAACTAGCAAATGTTTTCGACGCCGAGTTCGGCGTGTCGAGTGGTATTAGATCGCTAACGCGCCAGAGAGAAATTCGACGTTATCATGAAGCAATATGGAGTACCGGCGTTCCGGATCCTCCAAATTACATCCCACCAGATCCAGCGATCAACACGCAGGAGGCTAATACATTTGGCGCGTTCCACACTCCACGAACGCAGGCATACGCGTGCGTCCTGCCCGGCGAAATTGTTCGCCAATGTGTCGAGGAAATTAACGCTGGCAATCTCGACGTCGTTGGCCTGCTTCATATGGAGCACCTAATAGTCGACGAGTTCCAAGACCTAAACCCGATGGATTTGCAATTTGTCGATCTAATCATTCAACGCGGTGTCCAAGTATTCCTGGCGGGCGACGATGATCAAAGCGTGTATTCGTTCCGGTTCGCGAATCCTGCAGGGATTCAGCAAATTCCGCAGAAATATCCCGCGGCTGGCCTTCATCAGTTGACGGAGTGTTTTCGTAGCATGTCGAACGTGCTGCATTCCGCCGCGACGCTGATCGCTGCGTTTCCGCCGCAGAATCGAATCGGGAAAAATCTGCATTCGCTATACGAGCAGTGCCAGCCTCCGCCACCTGGCATCATCCATTTGTGGCGATTTCCGACCGGACGTGCTGAAGCGCGAGCAATTGCTGAATCGTGTCGCGACTTGATCGCCAATGGGATTTCGCCAAGGCGCATTCTTATTCTACTTAGTAACCGACGCGCTTTGGGACCGGAAATTACGGCGCAACTCGAAGGAGCGAATGTGCCATTTACCGTCGCGGCGGCCGAGGACTTTCGGGATATGGATATTGGACGACTGCTGTTGTCGATGTTGCGAATCGTCTGTGACGGCAATGACTATGTTGCTCACCGCACGCTGCTCGGTGTGCGCGATGGAATAGGGGGCGGCACTTGTAATGGAATATGTGAAGCTGTCATTGGCGCGGGAGGCCTTAATTACCGTCGCATCTTCGACGATCCATTACGGGGTGGAGTTTTTTCTGCGCGCGCATTGCGTGCACTCAACGCCGCGCGAAACATTTGCGCACAGATTGCTCAATGGAACAGTGACGACACGATCGGAGCGCGGCGGCAAGAGATTCGAAACATAGTCGACGACGCGGTTGGCCCGGTCGCGGGACAGCAATGGGAAAATTTTTCGGTGGGACTCCCTGATGGAATGACGCTTCAAGAAATGCGTGATTACGTCTGGGCGGATACAGACGAGCAGCAAGCCACGATTTTACAGAGAGTGTATACCCGTCTTGGACAAGAAGTGCCAGACGAGGCAGTTCTACCGGATCGAGTTCGCTTAATGACAATGCATGGTGCGAAAGGATTATCTGCCGGCATCGTTTTCGTACCAGCTCTAGAAGATACGATTCTTCCGGGCACGAAGCGGGTTCCTTATCCTGGATTGGTGTTGGAAGCGGCGCGATTACTTTACGTTTCGATTACGCGCGCGAGAGCGGTTTGCATCATCAGCAACGCCTACCGGAGATTTCTTAACGGAAGGACCGTTGCTCAAGCGCCATCACGGTTTACTGCCAATCTTGGAGGTACATTTCAACAAAGACCCTCGGGATTACAGCCCGCCGAAATTCAAAACATAGTCTCAATGCTCGCGGAAAGTTAGCAGGTGTGCAGACATGATGACGAAGCAAACTCATATCGTAGAAATTCTGAAAGAACGCCTATTCTACCGCCCGCTTACGGCGCGGCGGAAGTCGGGTCCGTCGGCATCGTCCGCGCCACAAAGGGTGACGTGATACCTACTGGAGAAAAATTCCGCGAAACCTTACGGCAATTGGCAGGCACCCGTTCTTGCAAAAGTGAGGACTGACCCATTCTAAACTTTCGAGCAGTTCAACCACGCCTACGCGGCGAACACATAGACTCGAAGGCTCATGTCCTTCGGGTCCACCACCCCGTTTGCCCAGAACTGTTTCGTATTCATCCATTCGTAGGCTTGATGATTACTGTGCATGTAGATGTTCTCGGCGAGCGGAAGCGTGCCGTCACTCGACGGCTCCGCCACGCCGGTGCTCTGAAAGAAGATTCTCTTTCCGTCTTTGTCAGTCAACACCCCGTAGATGTTGAGCTCCAGCCGACCGTTGGGGAGGAAGCGAACATGATCGACCAACTCCATCTCGGCTTCCATCGTCTCGCCGCGAAACGGGCCGGACGCGTGCATGTTGATGTGCGCCCCCTGCGCAGGGATGGGCTTCCCAGAGACGAACTCCTTGAACGATTACCCGAACTCTTCCACACGTGTGAAATGGTAGTCACCAAAACCAACGTACGACTTAGTCTTCAGTTGAGTCATCGGGCACGCTCCGGTGAATTCGGTTTTGAGCGCGACAAAAGATAGTTACGTCGAAGCGAGGCGGTCAACTTCTTTTCCACGCCGCTTTCTTTTTCATATCCGAGTTCAATTTGCATGCCAGCCGTCCTTAGCACCGCGTCTGCGGCTTCAGTCAAGGGCAGCACCTCGCTTCCCTTTAACGAAATAACATTACTTTTTCTCAATGTTTTGTTTCACCTTTCTGTTGGTTGGTTGCTTTGACGGACCGCTATGCCTTGATAAATGCGAGCAGGTCGGCGTTGATCGTATCGGGCTCGGTAGTAGGCATGCCAGGAAAAGCAATTGGGGTCGTGTCTAAACATTTAACATTTGTTTATTTGCTCGTTAAGCAGATCGCACAAGCATAACGGAAACGTCTAAGATCGCTCTTGGAGTTCAAATTTCTGCAACCTGGGATTCCCGGCTGAAGACGCCGCCAAGATTTAATTCTGAATCTGTTGGGCGGGTTCGATGTCTCCTATGAGCAGCAGAGGCATCGTCTGATCCAGGATTTTCGGTTCGCGTTCCGGCAACTCATCAAAGCGCGCGCGGTCGGCGATGAGCGACGAAGCCTTGAATGGTAGAGACTGGAAAGCAAAACTTCATGGAGGGAATCAAAGATAAGGTTGGCGTCATCACCGGCGCGAGCTCCGAAAGCATTCGCCCGCCGCGGCGGGCAGGCTGAGCGGGCAGCGGAATAGGCGAGGCCACGTAAAAGCGCGTAAAACGGAAACGCGCCGCGGCTTTGCACGTGGCAAACGAACGGCGCGCGCGAGTTATGGCTCTGGTTCGTCGCTCTTCTCGTCTGCCCGGGATGCCTGACGCATTTGATCGTGCTCGGCTTCGGTGACGCCTTCTTCGAAAAGCTGCGCACTCTCGCTCCGTCCCTCGGCATCTTCATCTTCCCCGAGGGAGTCTGCTGCTTGCCGTCCGGCTGAGCCTGGCACGGGATCCCAACCCTCCGAATCGGGTACGGATTCACGACTCTCTTCCTGCGGATCTATTTCCGCTTCTCCTGTCAGCTCACGCTTGGCCTGTTGATAGTCAGCCTCGGACGGTTTGGAAGGACGACCGTTAATCGCGGCTAACTCGAGCGCACGGGCTTCAACCATCTCAGACGTCACCGTCCCAATGCCAGCAGCGTTCTCCATTATGATACCTTTGTTCAGCGGATTTTTCTCATAATTTAACCAGCTCCTATTCGTATTTACCTTGAGTTGCGCGACGAGGATTCAGGTCAGCCTCGCCGCGAACATGACTCACGATTCAATCGATCTTGTCCTCATCAAATTCAACACGAGTTTCGTCTAAAGGCACCTTAGTTGGACGTTTGCTTGGATGGATTTTTCCGTCGCTCGATTATCATTACAAGTTTCTACCGAGCGTGCGATGCAGCTTGTTCGATCAGAGCTGCAACTTCCTTCGGCCTGGAGACGTAGACCGAGTGACTCGCGCCTGACACTTCGACCGTTTGGCTTTTAGCTCGTGCGGCGTACCACCGTTCGAGATCAGGGTTGATGGTTCTGTCTTTTGTCGCAACTAACATCCAGCTTGGTTTGCTTCTCCACGCAGGCGTGGTGATTACTGCTTTGAAATTCTCAGCTGCATTGACCACCTGCGATCGCGCCATGAAAGCGGCCTGCTCAGCCGACAGGTCGGCTGCAAAGTACTGATGAAACTGCGCGGGGTCGAGGTAAGTGAAACCGTCTGCTGTCTTCTTTATCGCAGTCGACTTGCTGAGATCGCTTGGGAAGCGCTTTCCGTCGTCAGCCTCATTCTCTCCGGCATCTGGCATGTGGGCCGCGATGTAAACAAGACCGGCAACAGTTGGTTCCGTTCCGGCTTCGGTAATTACCGCTCCCCCATAGCTGTGAGCGACCAGAATGCAGGGTCCATCTTGTTGAGCGAGCACGCGCTTCGTAGCAGCGACATCTTCTTTAAAGGAGGTCTCCGGTTCCTGAACGATGCTGACGTTATATCCATCCTTGACGAGAATGTCGTAAACGCTTTTCCAGCCGGAACCGTCTGCCCAGGCGCCGTGAACCAGAACAATATTTCGAACGCGCTGTTCTTCGTTCTGCGCTAAGAGCGCACAGCAGCTCAACAGCGATAATACGATGCAGAGGGACTGAGTTCCGCGCTTGGTGCTTGTCATATCGATTACTTCCTTTCGTTTGTTGTGAGTCACAATTTTTGATGTTCCACCACTTTGCAGGTGGAGCGTCGAGTTCACTCACCAACTTGTCGCCGAACATGGGACGGGCCGCTCTTTGACGACCCACACCTAGCCTCGTCCCGGATCTTCAAAGAGCCGTAGCCCGGCTTGTCACCGACTCCGCGGACTCCGGAAATGCCCTGATCGGCTGCCAGAGCGGTGTCCGTAACTGGCTCGGCTGCCATGGCCATATCCATAACCCGCTCGGCTTCCATAGCGATATCCATAACCAGGGCCACCGTAGTAGCCGTATGGGTACCCGCCGTATCCATAGTCAGCGTACGGGTAATAGTCGTAGCCGTAATATCCGTACGGATAGTCCCAGCCCCACCATGCCGGAAAGCCGAAGCCGCCGATGAAGACATCATTAGAGAATCGGTGATGACCAAAACGGTCACCACGAAAGCCACCGCCGTGGAAACCTCCACCGGCGAAACGGCCGCCATGGAAACCACCGCCACCGAAACCTCCCCCATGGAAACCGCCACCACCGTGAAAACCGCCACCACCGCCGCCTCCGCCTCCGCCACCACCGTGGCCAGCTGCCCATCCTGCGTGAGCGAGCGCGAGCGAGGTGATACCTATTAAACTCAGTAATTTAATTTTTTTCATACTTTAAGATCGTTATGCTGCGGTTTTGGAGCCATGGCGCATCCGCGGGATTTTGCGGTCCTTCTTAAGAGTGATCGTCACACCCTCCGTCGAGATGAAAGAGGAGGGCTTACTGCGCGAAATTCTCGACAGCAAATCCATCGCGTTTAGCATTCTCACCTTGTGCGAGTCGACAACCAGACGCGGAACAATCGGGAAATTGAACGCAAATTTTTGCTTAGGCAGCTGCCCGAATCAACTGAAGCGCTCGCGGCATTACGTTATTGAGCAAGGTTATCTGGCGACCGAACCCGCAGGCCCGACAGGTTCGTCTCCGCAAAAAAGCGCAAAACTGCGTCGCTCACTTTCAAGGTCGGTCGCGGCGCGCACCGAGAAGAATGCGAGATCAGGCTCAGTCCAAAAGGGATTTTTCGGTTGCTCGAATTATCATTGCTCCGGCGCCCATACATAATCGAAGAGCGTCATGAAACCGTAGTCCATGTGCAGTTGCTGGTGCAGTGGAAAAGCGTCAGACCCGGATTGTCAGCAACAAAGTCCACCTCGGCCTCCTGGTATCCGCCCATCGATGTTCTCGTAGCAGAACTCACAGATTGCCCTATCTGCTTGCCCATCGTAAATGGTCTCCCATGAATCCGAACAAAGCACTCTGGGAAAAAGGCGACTTCACGCGCATTGCCGCGACCATGCGCGAAAGTGGCGAGGCGCTCGTGCAGCGACTCGGAATCACAAAAGGGCTAAGGATGCTCGACCTCGGATGCGGCGATGGCACGACGGCATTTCCCGCGGCGAAACTCGGAGCGGACGTGCTGGGCGTCGATATCGCGCGGAACTTGGTGGAGGCTGGGAACAAGCGCGCCGCGGAGCATGGCCTGACTAACTGCACGTTCCAGGAAGGCGATGCGTCCAATTTGGAGCAGTTGCCGGATGAGGCGTTTGATCTCGTGATCAGTATTTTCGGAGCGATGTTTGCGCCCAAGCCGTTCGAGGTCGCCAAGGAGATGGTGCGCGTGACGCGGCCGGGAGGTC
>WNGR01009803.1_pt1 | contig 10045 bp, 10 predicted proteins | sample 5407581 | NCBI WGS metagenome assembly WNGR01 (sample SAMN13153383, study PRJNA577476) | soil metagenome | isolation source: 80 cm soil or saprolite under Garry oak tree replicate 2 | place: USA:California | collected 2016-06-15
GCCTAAACCAAAAGCAGCGCGGCGAAAATGCATCAGACTCTCCCCTACCGGAGAGAAGCTAATCAGGCCTGTGCGCCGCCGACCAGACTGATTTTGGCAACCCTGATCGGCGCGGCGCGCCGCATTTTGTGGCGTGGGCAGGAGCGTCGCGCGGAGCGGGCTAGAAGCCCGTGAGCACGCGCGACGAACCCACGACGCAAAAGGCCAGCGCCTAGTTCTTCGCCGTATCCACCAGCTTGTTTTTTGCTATCCAGGGCATCATGGCGCGCAGCTTGGCGCCCACTTCCTCGATCTGATGCGCGTCGCCCAGAGCGCGGGTGGCCTTGAACGAAGCCTGGCCGGCCTTGTTCTCCAGCACCCAGTCGCGGGCGAACTTGCCCTGCTGGATGTCGTTCAGCACGCGCTTCATTTCCGCCTTGGTTTCGCTCGTGATGATGCGCGGGCCGGTGACATACTCGCCATATTCGGCGGTGTTGGAGATGGAATAATTCATGTTGGCGATGCCGCCTTCATAGATCAGGTCCACGATCAGCTTCACTTCGTGCAGGCATTCGAAATAGGCCATTTCCGGGGCATAACCCGCCTCGACCAGGGTCTCGAAGCCGCCGCGGATCAGCTCGACCAATCCGCCGCACAACACAACCTGCTCGCCGAACAGGTCGGTCTCGAATTCTTCCTTGAAGTTGGTCTCGATGATGCCGGCGCGGCCGCCGCCGATGGCCGACGCATAGCTCAGTCCCAGGTCGTGGGCATTGCCGGATGCGTCCTGATGCACCGCGATCAGGCTGGGCACGCCGCCGCCCTTGAGATATTCGCCGCGCACGGTATGGCCGGGCCCCTTGGGCGCCACCATCAGCACGTCCAGGTCGGGGCGCGGTTCAATCAGTTTGAAATGGACATTGAAGCCATGGGCGAACAGCAAGGCCGCGCCCTGCTTCATGTTGTGTTTCAATTCGTCCTTGTAGATGTCGGCCTGCAGTTCATCGGGCGTGGCCATCATCATCACATCGGCCCATTTGGCGGCATCCGGCACGCTCATCACCTTGAAGCCGGCGGCTTCCGCCTTCTTGGCGCTGGCGCCGGGGCGGACGGCGATCACGATCTCCTTGACGCCGCTGTCGCGCATGTTCTGGGCATGGGCATGGCCCTGGGAGCCAAAGCCGATGACGGCGACCTTTTTGTTCTTGATCAGATTGAGATCGGCATCCCGATCGTAATAGACGCGCATTGTTTTCTTCCTTGATTGTTAGTTCAAACCACAGTGTCTAGCCATTTCGTGCGATACCAATCGCAAAATCGGGCTGAAAACCTTTTTATAGCATCATCCATATTAGCGGTGCGTCGCATGCCCATTCGGTCATAAACGACAAACTCCGCATATTTCTTCACTTCGTCCGGACCCTTGTTGGCTTCACAGAGACGGAGCGCCGGACCCACATAGCCGTCGTACTCATCCTCATGTTCGTCCGGTACAGCTACACCAATTGGATCAAATTCATTCCAAAGCTTGCGTCCTTCCGCATAGCGTTGACGGCTTTCTTCCTTTGACAGCCTGCGCTGCATCTCACTTCGCACCTGGACCGCGGCTGATCGTGGCGACAACCCAACTTGTCATGGCCCGGGACTCCGGGCCACCCAGGTGACACAGACTGCGCCTCGACATTTGGCCACAGAACTTTTCTTCCGCAGCATGCATGTCCCCACCTGGGTGGCCCGCATTTGCGGGCCATGACACCAAGAGGATTTCATCACATCGCCTCCGGACCCCGGGAGATCGCAGCGACCCCGGTGCGGGAGACATCCACCAGCCCCAGCGGCCGCATCAGATCGACGAAACTGTCGATCTTGGCCGGAGAACCGGTGATCTCGAACACGAAACTGGAATGGGTGGTATCCACCGGCCGCGCCCGGAAGGCGTCGGCCATGCGCAAGGCCTCGACCCGTTTGTCGCCGGTGCCCGCCACCTTGATCAGCGCCATTTCGCGCTCGATGCCGACCTTGGCGCTGGTCCAGTTGGTGACCTTGTGGGTCGGCACCAGCCGGCGCAATTGCGCCTCGATCTGCTCGATCACCTGGAGCGTTCCGCTGGTGACGATGGTGATGCGGCTGGTGCGCGCCATCGGGTCGACCTCGGCCACCGTCAGGCTTTCGATATTGTAGCCGCGCCCGGAAAACAGCCCGACCACGCGCGCCAGCACGCCGGCCTCATTGTCGACCAGCACGGTCAGGGTGTGGCGCTCGATCTCGTCGCCCGGCTTGATCTTGGTATCGTGCATCAGATCAGCATCTTTCCCGCTTCGCTGATCTCGCCGCCGTCATCGGGCGACAGCAGCATCTCGTTATGCGCCCCGCCTGACGGGATCATCGGATAGCAATTTTCGGTGGGGTCGACGCGGCAATCGAACAGCACCGGCTTTTTGACGCCGATCATTTCCTGAATCTTGCCGTCCAGTTCCGAAGGCTTGTCCGCCCGCAAACCGACACAGCCAAAGGCTTCCGCCATCTTGACGAAATCGGGCAGCGCCTCGGAATAGGAATGGGAATAACGCCCGCCATGCAGGATCTCCTGCCACTGGCGCACCATGCCCATATATTCGTTGTTCAGGATGAAGATCTTGATCGGCAGGTCGTACTGCATCGCCGTGGACATTTCCTGCATGGTCATCTGCACCGATGCCTCGCCGGCAATGTCGATCACCAGCGCATCCGGATGCGCCACCTGCACTCCCACCGCCGCCGGCAAGCCGTAGCCCATGGTGCCCAGCCCGCCCGAGGTCATCCATCGGTTGGGCTCATTGAAATGAAAGCGCTGCGCCGCCCACATCTGGTGCTGGCCGACTTCGGTGGTGACGAAGACGTCGTCGCGATGCCTGGTCAGTTCGTACAGCCGGTCGATGGCATATTGCGGTTTGATGATCTGATCGGAATTCCTATAGGACAGCGATTTCTTGCCGCGCCATTGATCGATCTGCGCCCACCACTCTTTCAGGGCCGCGGCCTGGACCTTGTGCTTCTGGGTTTTCCAGAAACGGATGATCTCGCGCAACGCCTTTGTGGCATCGGCGACAATGCCCAAGTCGACCCGCACGATCTTGTTGATCTGCGAGGCATCGATATCCAGGTGGATCTTCTTCGACTTGGGCGAGAAGGCACTGACCTTGCCGGTCACGCGGTCGTCGAAACGCGCACCCAGGCAGATCATCAGGTCGCAATCATGCATGGCGTGATTGGCTTCCCAGGTGCCGTGCATGCCCACCAGGCCCATCCATTCGGGGCGCGACGCCGGAAACGCGCCCAACCCCATCAGGGTCGAGGTGACGGGAAAGCCGGTCAGGTCCACCAACTCCCGCAACAGCTTCGCCGCTTCCGGCCCGGAATTGACGATGCCGCCGCCGGTATAGAAGACCGGCTTCTTCGCCGCCGCCATCATCTCAACCGCCTTCACGATCGCCGACAGATCGGGATCGGTCTTGGGACGATAGGTGCGGTGATGAATGGCCTGCGGCCCATGATAGGAGCCGGTCTGGAACGGGACATCTTTCGGGATGTCCACCACCACCGGACCGGGACGGCCGGTGGTTGCGATCTCGAAGGCCTCATGCAGCACGCGCGACAGTTCGTTGACGTCCTTCACCAGCCAGTTGTGCTTGGTGCAGGGCCGGGTGATGCCGACCGTGTCGCATTCCTGGAAAGCGTCGGTGCCGATCAGATGGGTGGGCACCTGGCCCGACAGCATCACCAGCGGAATGGAATCCATCAGCGCGTCGGTCAGGCCGGTGACGGCATTGGTGGCGCCGGGGCCGGAGGTGACCAGCACCACGCCGGGCTTGCCGGTGGAGCGGGCATAGCCTTCGGCGGCATGGACGGCGCCTTGTTCATGCCGCACCAAAACATGGGTAATACCTTCGACCTTGAACAACGCTTCATAGGTCGGCAGCACTGCGCCGCCGGGATAGCCGAAGATGTGGGTGACGCCCTGGTCCTTGAGGGCGCGGATCACCATCTGCGCGCCGGTCATGGTTTCAGCGGCTGTGTCCCGCGCCCCTCCCCGCATCAGTGTGTCGTCCTTGTCCATCGTCCGTCCCTCGAAAACCCGATGCTCGTAATCGCACCAAAGATAAAGGGGCGTTTCCGCCCCTTGCCGCATGGCCGCTATGCCCATCAACGAAGCGTCAGCTTCGCCCGGGCAGCGGCCTGATAAGTACGAGCATCTGATCCATGGCGGCGGAACCTAAAGATGGTGCGATGCGGCGTCAAGCAATTTCAGGCGTTAATTTGCCCATATTGTGTAATTAAATTGCTAACAAGCGGGTCGAACCAGATATAATGTGGCATACGATGGCGAAACCACGTCATCTGGCGCTTGGCGAATTGCCGCGTCCCGGTAACGGCGGCATCCAAGGCCTCGGCCCGGGTCAGACTTCCCGCCGCCAGCGCCTGAAGCGGGCGCAGTCCCAGAAGCTTGGCAGCCGGCAAGGCGGGGTCCAGGCCTGCCAGTTTGCTCGCTTCTTCCAGACCGCCCTGCTCCAGCATGGCCTCAAAACGGGCGGCGATACGCAGCCGCAATTGGGGCCGCAGCGGGTCCAGGACAAAAGCGGCGATCTTTTGATCTTTCAGGACCGGCTCGGCCGGCATGCTTTGCCATTCGGCCAGAGGGCGGCCGGTGGCTTCAAACACTTCAAAGGCGCGCAGCACGCGCTGCGGATCGGAGCTGCGCAACCGTGACGCCGTCAACGGATCGCGATCGGTCAGCTTGGCATGCAGGGCTTCCACGCCGATATCGTCCAGCAACGCGCGGGCAGCATCGCGGATTTCCGGCGGCGTCGGCGGGACATCCGCCAGCCCGTCGGTCAAAGCCATGAAATAAAGACCCGTGCCGCCCACGAAGATGGGCGTGCGTCGCATCGCCCGCGCTTGCGCCAATGCCTTGACGGCATCTGATCGCCAGCCGCCGGTCGAATAGGTTTGCTGCACACTGACATGGCCGTAAAGCAGATGCGGCACGCACGCCTTGTCGGCGTCACTGGGCTGCGCCGTCAGGATCGGCGCTTCGCGATAGACCTGCATGGAATCGGCGTTGATCACCACGCCGCCGATTTCCTGCGCCAAAGCCAGCGCCTGGTGCGACTTGCCGCTCGCGGTGGGCCCTGCAATAAGGACGGCGTCAAATTTCATGCGGCCACAATGTTTGTTCTCAATGTCATCGGCAAGGGTGCGGACCCGGCTTTGTTTGCAGGCCTGGGCAACGGCGCCGCAACGATTTTATCGCCCGGCCATGCCTTTGACTTGCCGGTGGCGGAACATCAAGCATTGTCCGCGGCGCGGGCCATCGCGGGTACATTGGATATCAATCTGATCGCGACCGATCGACGTCGCAAGAAACTTCTGGTGGCCGACATGGATTCCACCATCATCAATGTCGAATGCCTGGACGAATTGGCCGACATGGCCGGACTGAAGCCGCAAATCGCCGCCATCACCGAACGCGCCATGCGCGGCGAGTTGGAATTCGAGGCGGCGCTGAAGGAACGGGTCGGCATGCTCAAGGGCCTGGCGCTGGATGCGCTGGAGCGGACCTATGCCGAGCGGGTGCGGCTCAATCCCGGCGCGAGATCGCTGCTGGCGACCATGCGTGCCCATGGCGCCCATACCATGCTGGTCAGTGGCGGCTTCGGCTATTTCACCCGCCGGGTTGCGCAAGCCGCCGGCTTCCATGTCGAACGCGGCAACACCTTGCTGGATGACGGCGAAAAACTGACCGGTGAAGTGGCCATGCCCATCCTGGGCCGCCAAGCCAAGCTCAGCGCCCTGGAAGAAGCCGTCGCCAGCCTGAAGATCGATTTCGCCGAGACCCTGGCGGTGGGCGATGGCGCCAACGACCTCGCGATGATCCAGAAGGCGGGATTAGGTGTCGCCTATCATGCCAAGCCGGTGGTGGCGCAAGCCGCGGGCGCCGCCATCAACCACAACGACCTCACCGCCCTGCTCTATCTGCAGGGCTATAGCGACGACGAAATCGTCGGCCGCTAGTTCAACTTCAATCCCAGATACTGCAGATCGCCGTCGCGGTTGATCAGCATCAGCGCGGACTTCTTGCCGGCCTTGGCGTCGGCGTCCACGTGCTTGGCGACATCGTCGGGCGTTTTTACCGCCTGCCCGCCCACTTCCACGATCACGTCGCCGGGACGCAGATTCTTTTCCGCCGCCGGGCTGCCCGCTTCCACCGCGGTCACCGCCACGCCCTGTACGCCCGCCCCGATCTTGAACTTGGCGCGCGCCGGCGTGTCGAGAGCGCCCAGCGACAGGCCGAGCTGCGCCAGCTTGGACTGGTTCTTGACCGGCGCGGGCGGCGCCTTGACCGGCTTGTCCACCTTGGCGTCATCGGCCAGCTTCTGCACCGTGATCTTCATCACCTGCTTGCGGCCCTTGCGCAGCACATCGATATTCACCGTCTTGCCGATGGGAGTATCGGCGACGATGCGCGGCAGGGCGCGGTCGTCGCTTACCGCCCGGCCGTCAAAGCCGGTGATCAGATCGCCATTGATCAGGCCGGATTTGGCGGCCGGCCCTCCGCCCGTCACACCGGCCACCAGCGCGCCCTGGGTGGTGGACAGGCCCAGGCCTTCGGCGATTTCGGGCGTCACCTGCTGGATACGCACCCCGATCCAGCCCCGCCGCGCGATGCCGAACTGGCGCAGTTGTCCGATCACCTCGCGCGCCATATTGGCGGGAATGGCGAAGCCGATGCCGACGCTGCCGCCCGAAGGCGAAAAGATCGCCGAATTGATGCCGATGACATTGCCGTCCATGTCGAACAGCGGGCCGCCCGAATTGCCGCGGTTGATCGGCGCATCGGTCTGGATGAAATCGTCATAGGGCCCGTTGTTGATATTGCGGTTGCGCGCCGAGACAATGCCGGCGGTGACGGTCGAGCCGATACCGAAGGGATCGCCGATGGCAATCACCCAGTCGCCGATCCGCGCCTTGTCGCTGTCGCCGAAATGGGTGGCGGGCAGCGGCTTCTTGGGCACGACTTTCAACAGCGCCAGGTCGGTCTTGGTATCGCGGCCTATCACCTTCGCCGCGATCTGGGTGCCGTCCTGCAGCGACACCGTGATCTGCTCGCTGTCCTCGATCACATGGTTGTTGGTGACGATATAACCCGACGGATCGATGATGAAGCCGGAGCCCAGTGAGGTGACATGACGGGGCGTGTTGGACTTGGGACCCAGGAAATTCTTGAAAAGATCTTCCAGCGGAGAACCCGGCGGCAGTTGCGGCATGGAGTTCTGCGGCGGCGCCTTCAAGGTCTGGCTGGTGGAAATATTGACCACCGTGGGCAGCAGCTTGTTCGCCAGATCGGCGAAAGAATCCGGAGCAGGACGCGCTACTGCCGGTAGCAGGCCGCCAGCAACAAGCGCCAGAATGGCGAACAGTTTTCGAAAGGCACGCATCGTCACGTCCGGAGAGAGGAATCGCCGGGCAGTTTAGGCAAGGAGAAAGGGAACAAACAGGCGCAAAGCCGCTTTTGTCGCGGTTTTTTCGCCGGACCCGTCTGTCAGCGGCAACCGTTCCCCGCCTACTAGGATTTCCGCAGGGTGGGGGCTATATCCTGCCCATGACAGTCAGCCGCGACGACATATTGAAAGCGCTTGACCAGGTGGTGGACCCGGTCAGCGGGCGCACCGTGGTGCAGCAGGACATGATCTCCGGCCTGGTGGTCAAGGACGGACATGTCGGCTTTGTGCTGGAAGTCCCGGCCGGGCGCGGTGCGCAATCCGAGCCGCTGCGCAAGATTTGCGAGGCCATGGCCTTGGGCGTGAAAGGCGTGAAATCCGTCACCGCCGTACTGACTGCGCACGAGGACCATCCGGCGGGAGATGATCGCCCGCATGATCACCAGCACGCCCCTGCCCCAAGGCCCGCAGTGAACCGGCAGCCGCCACCTGCCCCGGCCGGCATTCCCGGCGTGAAAAACATCATTGCGGTCGCCAGCGGCAAAGGCGGGGTGGGCAAGTCCACGGTCGCCGTCAATCTGGCGCTATCGCTGTCAAGACTGGGCCTCAAGGTCGGATTGCTGGATGCGGATATTTACGGCCCCTCCATCCCACGCCTGCTGGCCATCACGGAAAAACCGGAAAGCGACGGCCACACGCTTCGACCCATCCTGCGGCACGGCCTCAAGACCATGAGCATCGGCTTCCTGGTCAAGGAAGACGAAGCGATGATCTGGCGCGGCCCCATGGTGCAAAGCGCCTTGACGCAAATGTTGAACGATGTGGCTTGGGCAACCCCCGGAGCGCCGCTGGATGTACTGGTGCTGGACATGCCGCCCGGCACCGGCGACGCCCAACTCACCATCGCCCAGCGCGTGCCGCTGAAAGGCGCGGTGATTGTCTCCACGCCCCAGGACATTGCTCTAATCGATGCCCGCAAAGGCATCGCCATGTTCAAGAAGACCCAAGTGCCGATCCTGGGCGTGGTGGAGAACATGTCCATGTTCACCTGCCCCGATTGCGGTTCCAGCCATGCCATCTTCGGCCATGGCGGGGCGCGGGAGACGGCGGCAAGCCTGGGCGCGCCATTCCTGGGCGAGATTCCGCTGGTGCCGCGTATCCGCGAAACCTCCGATTCAGGACAGCCGGTCAGTGTCTCGGCGCCCGACGGCCCGGAAGCCCAAGCGTTTCTGGAGCTGGCGAAAAAGGTGGCGGCGGCGCTGGAGACGGTTTCCAAACCCGCGCCCAAAATCGTTATCGAGTGAGCGTTACATAGCTGTAGCGCAACCCGTCCGGGGTGACGTGATCTTCGCGCGCCGTCTCATGCCAGCCGCTGCGGTCCAGCTCGAACAGCGCATCGCCCTGGAAATCCTTGTGCACCTCGGTCAATTCGATGCGCGACGCCAGCGGCAGGGCCCGTTCATAAATTTCCGCCCCACCGATCACCATCACCGTGCCGGAAGTGCCGGAGGTCGCCTGCCCCAGCGAGGCGGCGGCAACGGCGCCTTCGGCCCGCCAGTCCTTCTGGCGCGTCACCACCACATTGATGCGGCCCGGCAGCGGCTTCCTGGGCAGCGAATCCCAGGTCTTGCGGCCCATCACCACGGTGTGGCCCATGGTCAGCGCCTTGAAGCGCTTCATGTCATCGGAAATATGCCAGGGTATGGCGCCTTTCTTGCCGATGACGCCGTTCTGCGCAATCGCGACCACCAGCACGATCTCACTCATGTTGTCAGCCCTTCCAACTTCTCACCGTCCAGGCGGTAGCTTAGCCAGTCCTCCACCGGCACGGCACCCAGGCTTTGGTAAAATGCGATGGACGGAGCATTCCAGTCCAGCACCTGCCATTCCACGAATCCGCCGGCTGCCCGCGCTTTTGCCGCCAGATGCGCCAGAAGCGATCTGCCTATACCGCGACCGCGGAAATCGGGACGCACATACAGATCCTCCACGAACAGGCCGCGCCGGGCGCGAAAGCTCTTATAGGTCCAGAACCATGTGGCGATTCCGCAAGCCGTCTCGCCTGCGAATGCCAGGTCGCAGTGACAGGCATCGCCCAGCATGTCACGCTGCACCGTTTCCTCGGTCAGCGCGAAGCGGTCCAGCAGCTTTTCATAATCCGCCAATTCGGCGAGCAACGAGACAATCATCGAAGCGTCGCCGGACGTTGCCGGCCGGATGGAAAATGTGCCCATCTGCGGACCATAGAGTTGGGCGGAACCGAAGGGAACCCAAACTGGTTGCCGCCGGTTACTTCTCAGAGCATTTCAGGAGACTTCCATGCGCCGGCTGCTGACTTCCACTGCCGCTTTCGCCCTTCTGGCCGTTCCGGCATTTTTCACTCCGGCATGGTCGGATCCCCCTTCCGACCGGGTGGGCAAGGCCAGTGTCGCGCCACAGGTGCAAGACCGGGCGCAAGCTGAGCTGCGCCATGAGAGCCCGCCGCAACAACAGGGCGGCGGCCGTTCCGAGCATGATCGCGTCGGCAATCGAGGCGGCGGCCCTGCCGCACAGGACACGATACAGCCGCCCGAGAATCGCGGCGAGCG
>WNGR01009804.1_pt1 | contig 10044 bp, 14 predicted proteins | sample 5407581 | NCBI WGS metagenome assembly WNGR01 (sample SAMN13153383, study PRJNA577476) | soil metagenome | isolation source: 80 cm soil or saprolite under Garry oak tree replicate 2 | place: USA:California | collected 2016-06-15
AGAAAAGGAATGAAAAAAAGAAAAAAAAACATATCTTTACTTGCATGCCCACAAATGAGGCAATGGGGGCGGTGGGACTTGTGAGGCTTGAGGGGTGAGGCATGGGGGAGAGGTGGGGGTTTGAGGACACGGCATGTGGGGAAAAGAGGTCTCTGCAATGGTCAGAAAAGAAATGAAAAAAGAAGAAAAAAAAACATAACTTTACTTGCATGCCTGCAAATGCAGGCAATGGTGGCAGCAGGTGTGGGGGCTAAGAGAAAGAGGCAATGGCAGTGTGGTGGTTTGTGTGCCCCAGATGGGGTTGTAGTCATCCCTCTTGCATAGGCTGTGGAGGTGGTCCCATGCAGTGGTAGCAGGTGTGGTAGCAGCTCCTTGAAGATAAGCGGCAAAAAAACCGTGTCTGGGTAAAAGGTGGCGACAAGGGTATTCAATTCGAGTCCTCAACACATTGGCGCATCAAATGAAGTTGCAAAGCTGGTGGCACACTTTCCCATGCCACAGATTAAGCCTCCGTCTGACACATTTTCTTGTCAAAGTCTTGGTTGCATGTGCCCACACAAATTCAATGTAATACAGTACTAACACTGTCACAGGTTCTCCCTCTCCCACTGCTACAAAGCCACCATGGCACCACACTCCACTGCATTCATCCACTGACTTCTGATGCCACCACCCTAATCACCACATCATGCATTTTATTTTATTTTATTTCACCTTTTCTTCTTTTAAAGTCGTCTTTGAGGAGCCAGACCACCACCACGGCATATGCAAGAGGGATGACCATACAACCCCATCCACCAGCACACAAGCCACCATGCTGCCGTCACATCCTTCCCTTAGCCCCCACACCTGCCGCCATTCGCAGGCATGCAAGTTATGTTTATTTTTTTTCGTCCCTTTTCTGACCAATTTTACAGACTCTCTTTACCCCACACGCTGGGTCCTCAAACCCCTGCCTCTCCATACATAATCCCCACCACCATGCTTTGCCCCTTGAGCCTTGTAAGTCCCACTGCTGCCATTGCCTCATTCACAGGCATGCAAGTAAAGATATGTTTTTTTCTTTTCTTTTTTTTCATTCCTTTTCTGACCAATGTTACAGAGACTCTTTATCCCACATGCCAGGTCCTCAAACCCCCACCTCTCCACCACATAATCCCCACCCCCATGCTTTTCCCCTCAAGCCTTGCAAGTCCTGCTGCCACCATTGCCTGCATTTGCAGGCATGCAAGTAAAGATAAATTCTTTTTTTTCTTTTTTTTTCTTTTTTTCGTTTCTTTTCTGACCAATGTTACAGAGACCCTCTTTACCCCACATGCCAGGTCCTCAAACCCCTGCCTCTCCACCACATAATCTCCACCCCCATGCCTCGCCCCTCAAGCCTTGCAAGTCCCCGCCACCACCTCTGCCTCACTGCATGCAAGCCTGTGGCTGCCTCCATCTTCGCCACATGCAAGTCCGCTGCCACCACCACCCCATCACTGCATGCAAGATCCGCCCATGATGCTGACTCGCCACATGCAAGCCCTGCCATGACACCATCCCAACACAGTATGCAAGGCCTGCCATGCTGCCAACCCACCACATGCAAGCCCCACCGTGGCACCACCTCAACATGGAATGCAAGACCTCAACACTGCCAACCTGCTGTGCACAAGCCCTGCCATGGCACCACCCTAACATGGAATGCAAGGTCCCACCATTGCTGACCCACCATGACGCCACCATGGCATGCAGGACCCCCCACCATGCCATCCCTAACATGGTACGCAAGACCACAACTGTGACAAATGACCATAACAATGGCGACAATGATGGAGCAGCGGTGGGGATGGTGGTGATGGGGGACAGTGGGATGGTGGCAGCAGTGATGGCAGTGATGGTGAGGCACTCCTACTACTTCAGACTGTACATATTTTATCTATGCAATAAATGGATTATTTTTTTGTATTTTGTGTGACTAAAGTTGTGAACAGTAATAATAATAAGTAATAAAGAGATTAAATTTTTAATCAATTTAATTAAATAAATATATATTATTAAAATGTATATTAAATAGCAACCCTATATTTGACTTGTGAACTTGTGCAACTTGCACTGCTTTCCTGCTGGGCACCAGTAAAAAGCCTGGCAGTAAACTGTGTTCTTGCTGATGTAAGATTTACTGGGGCCTAAAGATAGTAGATACAGGATATATATATGAAAGTACTAAGGGGAATCAGGGGCAACTAAGTGAGGTTACAAAGCTGAAGGGAATGTGGAACAGTAAGGGCTTGTGTTGGCTGAAGCATGGGATAGTGTGGGCCACTGGAGTGGTGCAGGTTGGGAAAGTAACCAAAATAGTGTTTTACCTGGCCAGCCATGCATCAGTTGCATTAGCGTAAATGCATGAATTACAAAGATGACCGAAGCACATTTTGCAGTTGATCTCACTTGTAAAGTTGAAACCTCTCATTTGCATCCTGTCTGTTACGTATCAGCGCAAAGACACTTACTCATAGGTTATGACTACATGAGTAAGTGGTAATTAGTCATGGACTCACATATCAGTCAGCACGAGTATCACATGTACGATAGTATGACTTGACCCTAGGATAGCAGTACTTGGTTTCAGGTTCAAGAGGCGCTTTAAAGCCCTCTCTCTGTAGTACTTAAGATGTAGTCGTTAGAGACCAAGCTCTCCAGCTTGGTCTTCTTGAATCGCCACTCATCTTCTCTTCTACTCTGCAAGATACAAGGGGCTCTCTCCCCTTCTCTACTTGTGAATCATCTGCAACTGTGATCTTGTGTCCAAGTGCTCAAAGGCCTTGTGACCTATCATAGCACATGATGGGAAGAGTCCATGTCTATCATTGCTAAGTCGTGTTGCACCCCGCGTCAACAGCCTAAGTCAAGGCTAATGTTCAGTGGCAATGTAACATTAAGACCAAGCTATCATCGTGGCACACCTTACAACACGAGAATGTTGGGCTTTCGCACCATACGCGATAGAAGATCGAGGAGAACGAAACGTTCCATTGATCTACCTCAAAGAAGCTCATTGGAGAATGGTCTGAGGGAGCACCGGATACTTCGTCAATATCCCCATAAGACCCAGCCAGTACTACCCAGTTGAGTTTAACCACATTTACATGTGTTGGTGCGAAATCACTTGGAATGCACCTGAAGCAGTGTGGAACATAGTGCGACCAGCGGGACCAGACTACTGCTGTGACATATTCGAGGACGAAGTACGAACAACTGGAAACGTAGGGGAATTAGACGGACATCCCCCTCCAGCACCAAGGACCCCTGCTCCATCAACAGACAGTCAGGAAGAACAAGGAAGTGAACAGTTGGAAAATACAATTGAATCAGGACAGCTGGGGAATACTACCGAAGAAGAAGGACTCGCTAACCTAGCTGAGTCCATTCACATCAATCCACCTGAAATGGCCACTATGACAGAAGCCCCAGGAGTAGAAGAAGCTATTCATGAAGAAACAGGCCATCAAATTCGACGAGTCGTCAACATCGTAGACGATGAAGCAGCAATGAGATGAGCTGTCGGACCCGACAGAGCAGATCCACCAAGCGGTGGACCGGAACGACTACCAGAACTGCCACCCATTCACCTTCCCCAAGATGATCAACCTCGAAGAAGATTCCCCAGTGGGGGAGGATTCCCCAGAGGCAGAGGATTTCCAGGAGGTGGAGGATACCCAGGAGGAGGAGGAGTACCACCTGGAGGACCACCAGGTGGAGGCTGGGGACCACTGCCACCACCTATACCACAAAACCACCAAGGAAAGTTGGTAGGGGAACCGCCCACAATCTACAACGGCGATAGAAAGAAAACAACCCTTTTCATCAATGAATGGGAGTTGTACTGGGCCGTCAACAACGACAACACTCTCATGATCAACCCATACCGACGAGCTATGTTTTTCCTCACTTACATAAAAGGAAGTCGAGTTAATGAATGGGTGATGGCAGTCAATCAGTGGCTGGCCCGACAAATACAAGGAGGAATCAACCCAGCAGACGAATGGCTGTGGAATGAAGTCGCTGCCTCATTCACATGACGATTCACGGACAGCCTGGCCAAAGAAAACGTGCAGTCCATACTCCGAGCCAGAGTAAAGATGAAGGGAGAAGACATTGATGCATATATCGTCGAAATCAAGGAGCTCATAAGATTAGCTGAGTACCGATTCGACGTACCACAAACAATCGAGACATTCACAGATGGACTACCTACCGGACTCTATCAAAAGGTCTTGGAACTCGACAGACCTGCTACCTATGAACAGTGGAAACAAGCGGCAATAAATCACCAGCAAGACTACATCCACATGAAAGCGAGACTAAAGGCACATTGTGGTGGGACAATTACCCCATGCCCACGGGGATGGATGCCACGACAAATGGCACTCGACCCAAATGCAATGGACACATCAGCTGGAAGGACCAGGGGCCGCATCACAGGAAGCGAGGAAATGAACCCAGCAACCATGCCTTGTGGAGGGTATATTCCTCAAGGAGGATTCATGCAAGGAAATTGAGGAGGAAGACAAAAAGACCTACGCGAAGTTGAGTGCTACACCTGTCACAATAAAGGGCATCTGAGTTGCAACTGCCCTCAGCATATGTGGAATAAACCACGTAATAACCAACGAAGCTGGACTCCACGTCAGAGCCAGGGACGTGAGGCCGTGGTTGACGACAGAAGCGTCTGTGACAAAGAACAGATAATAACGGCACGAACAAACACTCAAACCCTGCAGCAGCAAGCTGATACGTGGCTCTGAGGAGTGGCCACCACAGGAGAAGACGTACAGGAACTAGTAATGAGGGACCTTGTAGGAAGAGAGGGTTTTCAGAATGCCTGAACCCATCAGCCTGGGTGAGGGCAGCTCATAAATTCAATTCTGTAATAGTGACTACGCGATTTTGATCCATGCATATCCCAGTCTCTATCAGAACTAGTAACGCAATGGCCGACATAAAAGCACTTGTAGACTCTGGAGCAACCGACTGCTTCATGAGTGAAAACTTCATACAATGCATGAAGTTAGGGAAAAGACCCCTGCAAAGACCACGAAAAATATGGAACATCGACAATATGGCAAATCAAGCTGGGGATATCACACACTATATAACCCTCAATATACAAACCGGCAGGATCTGAAAGACGATACAATTCCTTGTCACAAATATAGGAAATGAAAATGTCATACTAGGATATCCCTGGATGGCCGCCTTTGAACCCAAATTCATATGGAAGAATGGCATCATCAGTGAAAAAGAGTTACCTATCATTCTCCGGTCAGTAAATCCCTTGATTCCAGGAAAAGACCTGATAATCGCACAAATACAAGGATTGAAAGACAACTGCCGGGCACAAGCCATGACCTCTACCGAACTTGCTATCAAAGCACAACAATACACAAAGAAGGTAGAAGTTCCCGAAGAATACCAACAATTCACCAAACTATTCAGCGAAGAAGAGTCAAAACGATATCCACCCAAGAGGGCTTGGGACCATGCAATTGAATTCAAAAAGGACGCGCCAGAAGCAATCGATTGCAAAGTCTATCTGATGAATCGGATCAAAGACGAGGCAGTACAAAAGTTCCTCCACAACAAACTTGAGAAAGGATATATCCGTGAGTCCAAGTCACCATACACATCATCATTCTTCTTCGTCCGAAAGAAAGATGGCAAAATGAGACCAGTACAAGACTATCGGAAAATCAATGCTATCACGATTCAAAATCAATATCCCCTTCCCCTGATCGCGGATCTCATTCGAGACCTAAGCAACACGCACATATACACCAAACTTGACGTGTGATGGGGATACAACAATGTACGCATTCGTGAGGGAGACGAAAAGAAAGCAGCGTTTAAAACCAGATACAGTCTTTTTGAACCCATGGTCATGTATTTTGGGCTCACCAATTTGCCAGTGACGTTCCAGACCATGATGAATTACATCTATCGTGACGTCATTCTCAAACACGAACCTCTTGGGACAACAATCCACATTTACATGGACAATATTGGCATCGCCACTCATACCAATCTCGCTGACCACCAACGTGCAGTCTGTGACATCTTACATGTGGCACAACTCCACAATCTCTATTTCAAACCTGAGAAATGTCTTTTCCACTCAGCCTCTATGGATTACCTGGGGGTAATCCTTGAAAAGGGGGTGACACGAATGGACCCTGAAAAAATCGCAGGTGTGGACATGTGGCCAGTATCCAAGACCACAACAGAAGTACGAAAAGCACTTGGATTTTTCAATTTCTATCGCCCCTTTATCAAAGATTTCACATCTATCACCCGACCATTACACAGACTCACGTGAAAAGACCAAGAATGGCAATGGGGAACTGAAGAACAAGAAGCCTTCAATACTCTAAAGAAACGCGTCACAACAGAACCGGTGTTAGCACACGCCAAACTTGATGATCAATTCGAGTTAGAAGTAGCTGCATTGGGATACGTGGTAGGAGCCATACTTCTACAACAAAAGAAGGATGGTAAAAAGCACCCTATAGGATACTACTCGGCCATGCTCAATGAGGCACAACGAAATTACGACATCTACGACCTCGAGCTCCTCACCATCATAATGGCACTCAAAAATTGGATTCCGATCACCTCAACCTACAATACTGGAGATTGCTGCAGAGGATATCAAGAAGAGTAGCACGAGAAGTATTGGAACTATCGGAATACGACTTCGAGATACATCATCTTCCGGGGAGACTTAATGGATGAGCTGACGCACTGTCAAGACACCCAGGGTATAACCAAGGAGAAGATGACAACAAGGATGTGATCGTGTTACCAGATCACATATTTGTACAAGCAGGGATGACGCAATGAGCTCCCCCGATGCAAAGAGTCGTAGTTCAAGAGGAAATGGAGGCTGTGGACCCAATATATGTTCAAGACAAGGAACTGATCAAGCCCTGGATCGACGCACATTGCCTGAAGAAAATTGAAGGGACATGGTACAAAGACGGACAACGTGTAGGGGGATCAAACACAAAAAGACGTTCATACGAGCCCACCACGACACACTGGTATATGGACATCCAGGAATCAACAAGACATATCAACTCGCAAGCCATTGGTATTGGTGGCCAAATATGAGGCAAGATGTAACAAGCTACATACAGGGATGTGCAGAATGTCAGAGGAACAAGGTCAATACACGACCTACCAGAGCCCTGCTGTCTCCTATATTTCCCACACGCAAAGCTATGCCCTTCGAAACTGTCACCCTGGACTTCATCACTAAACTACCAAATTCACAGGGATATGATTCGATACTCACCATAACTGACCATGATTGCACCAAAGCCACATTATTCATCCCATGTCAAGAAAGCATGACCACCGAGGAAACTGCAGGATTAATCATCCAACATGTCTTCCCATGATTCGGACTTCCATTGAAATTTATCAGTGATCGAGACCCAAGCTTCACATCAAAATTCATCAGAGGATTGTGCAAGGGGATGGGGACAATGCAAAACATCTCCATGGCATACCACCCTCGAATGGACAGACAATTGGAATGAACGAATCAGTGGTTGGAACAATACTTGCGATTCTGGGTCAATGAATGACAGGATAACTGGCACATGTATTTGCCCCTTGCAGAATTTGCACACAACAACTGGCCCAACGAAACTATGGGGGAGTCCCCTTTCTTCGTACTGTACAGGTTCAATCTGCATGCTGATTGGATGGATAAGCCATCCCCAATACCACAGGTGGCGCTGAGACTAGACCAGTTCAAAATGGCAAGACAGCGCGCCCAGGAACTGATGATCAAAGCGCAGCAGTCATGGGTCAAGAATAAAGATATGCCCAAGTACCGAGAAGGAGACCTTGTATGGCTAGAAGGACGTCATCTCTGCACAAATCAACCAAGTGCCAAGCTTGCGCCCAAGAGACATGGCCCCTTTCCAATCACTCAGGTGATGTCTCCCATCAATTATCGATTAAAACTTCCCACACAGTGGAGTATTCATGATGTGTTTCACATCGATCTTCTCACACCCTACCAAGAAACCGAACTCCATGGATCAAACTATTCGAGACCAGCTCCAGACCTCATTGATAATGAAGAAGAGTATGAAGTCAAGAAGATTCTAGACTCTTGGCAGTTTGGCAGAGGACGCAAGAAGCAATACCTCATCAAATGGAAGGGATATCCGGACTCAGATAACGAATGGGTCGATCATAAGGACATACATGCCCCTGAAGCGATAAGGGAGTTTAAAAATTCAAAAACCGACCCTAACGTGCATATAAGGACGGGAACGATGGGCAAGTGTCCCATCACCCCTCTTACTACAATGACAACCACCACTCATACTCCCCCTCTTATGTCTGATGCGGTCAACTCCTACTACCTTGGATCACTGGAGTGTATCTTCGGGGCCGAGCTTGACACCCAACTCATCACACCCACTGAGGCACGAGAACTCTGTGCCAAGAAGTACATCTGACCCCATATCACCGATGAGAACAAGCTTGCCGCTCCCCTCACGGAAGAAGAGCTGGCACGAGTACGAGAGGTCTTCCCAGACCTCCAGACGACAGCACTGCCCCCGCATGCACTATCACCCGTACTGCGATGACTGTCAGACCCTGATGGGATGGGAGCCACGCCGACTCACCAAGCCGACACCCAAATGCTCGATGATGAGCTTTGGGAAGCTGAAGGAGTACTGCGAATCCCTCCCTGCATGGGGAGAATTGAAGATGGAGCAGCCGAGGAAAGCCAGCATACAATGGAGGGAGGAGCAGTTTGCAAGAGCCGTGTACAAGAGAAACGGCACAAAGGCAGCTCGGGAGGCACTACGCCGGCAAGCACGGCAGCGTCAAAAGGACCTTGGAGCCGCACTACCAGTCTCCGCGACTGGTACCCAGATGAGCACCCCTTCATAAAGAGCCAATGCGACACTGATGACCCAAACAAGACTCCATATATGATGACCACAAGCAGATATCTGCTCTACAAGAGGTCGTACATGCCCACCATAATGCAGAGGCATGAGCCCTTGGGGTTCAACACCAACGATGGGGTCAATTACATCGACTACCCCATACACCTTCCCAGTGAGATGACCACACGGCAGGTGCATTACACGCAGGCCATCATGGCCCCCAATCCGTTGGTGGTAGTGCTCCGCACAGACACTGACAAGGTGTTTAGCAAACCTTTGTATGCCGCACCGGTGTACAAGTTCGAAGGCAAGCCTACCTATGCAACCACGGAGCTGGACTACCTCAAGGCGGACACAACAGGGCAGGAGATGACGGATCGACTTATTGAGAGGACACACGACATATTGCTGAAGGCGGAAGTTCACCGCTTTCACATGATCACGGTGGAGTTGGACAGGATGGAGCAAGTATTGGTGGAGAACGAGGATGCATGGGGACAGTTGGCTGCAGCTAAGTTGGGAGTCATTTGACATTTGGAAATGGCTGACGTGATCGAGTGCGTGAATGCCATGAATGACAGATTCGTGGATGACATGCTCCGCATCAACAAAGAAATCTTGCATGGGCGCAAGGGCTGAAAAGGGGGTGATGTTACGTTGCCACTGAACGTTAGCCTTGACTTAGGCTCGAGGACGGCGTGCAATACAACTTAGCACAGATAGGTATACATGGACCCTTGATAGTCACGTGATACTGTGGTCACAAGGTTCGACAACACTTGGACACAAGACGACGATCACTTGGTAGTGCAGATAGAAAAAGGGAGAGAGCCCTTAGATCTCGCAGAGTGGAAGAGGAATGCTAGTGGCGATTCAAGAAGACCAAGCTGGTGTGCTTGGTCTTCAGCTACTCCTATAAGTACTACATAGAGAGGGCTTTAAAGTGCCTCTTGAATCCGTAAACCCTACTACTACTCTCCTAGGATCGAGTCATACTATCTTACATGTGATATCCAGGCTGACTGATGCTCCGGTCCATGACTAATTACCGCTTACCCTTGTAGTCATAACCATAAGGTAAGTG
>WNGR01009805.1_pt1 | contig 10043 bp, 9 predicted proteins | sample 5407581 | NCBI WGS metagenome assembly WNGR01 (sample SAMN13153383, study PRJNA577476) | soil metagenome | isolation source: 80 cm soil or saprolite under Garry oak tree replicate 2 | place: USA:California | collected 2016-06-15
CAGCGCGGTATCGATCAGAGGCCCTTTCGCACTCTGCTCGATTTGATGAATAACGAGCTTGCTTGGGTGAAATTGAGCGGACCGGAGCGCGTGTCAGCGGCCGGAAAGCCGTTTCACGATGCGATGCCGTTCGCGACGGCGCTGGTCGAGTCCGCCCCCGATCGCGTGCTGTGGGGAACCGACTTTCCCCACCCCAATGTGAAAGCCATGCCGAACGACGGCGAGCTGGTCGACTTCTTCGCGAAGGTCGTCCCGGACGAGAAGCTCAGAAAACGGATCTTGGTGGATAACCCGGCGCGGCTCTATTGGGCGGGCACGCGGAGGTAATGGACTGTGAGCGCGGGCCTGGTGCGAGTGCTGATTTCGGAGTCTGGACAAGCCGTTAGCTAAGTTCCTGCCGCATCGGGTCGTCCTGCCTTGACTTCGTTCATTGTGCGGCGCAATATCCCGTCGCCTTCTTGGATATTTCAAGGTTTTCAGCGAAAAGCTGCGTGGTGAACCCAACTTTCTCTTCGGCCGAGCAATTCACGGCTACCGCCCAGGCCCTCCTGCAGAATTTCCTCGGCTCGCTGGGTGTCCCGCCCGATTCCGAGTTCGCACGTTCGCTGAAGACGGTAGGCGTCGACGCCGCCAAGTTCGCGGCCCTTCAAGCGCGCTACTTCCAACTACACGCGGCGCTGTGGCAGTCGGCGCTTACCCGTGAGGCCGGGCTGGATGCCACGCCCATCGCACCGCCCGACCGCGGCGACCGGCGCTTTTCCTCCGTGGAATGGCAGCGGATTCCCTGGTTCGATTACTTGCGCCAGAGCTACCTCATCAATTCGCGCTTTCTTTCGGATTGGATCGATGCGCTCGAAGCGGAACCGCGCGCAAAAGAGCGCCTGCGCTTTATCGCGCGCCAGTTTTCCGACGCAATGAGCCCGGCGAATTTCGCCGCGACCAATCCGGAGGCGCTCAAGCTCGCGCTCGAGACCAAGGGCGAGAGCCTCACACAGGGAATTCGCCAGCTCATCGAGGACGTGCACAAGGGGCGCATTTCGACCACGGACGAGTCTGTGTTCGAGGTCGGCGAGAATCTCGCGGTCACTGAGGGCGCGGTGGTTTTCGAGAACGAGCTGATCCAGCTCATCCAGTACAAGCCGGTCACGCCGACCGTATTCAAGCAGCCGCTCGTGATGTTTCCGCCCTGCATCAACAAGTATTACATCCTGGATCTTCAGCCGGACAATTCCCTGGTGCGCTACGCGGTGGAGCAGGGCCATCCTGTGTTCATGGTGTCGTGGCGCGACATCACCGAGGAGCTCGGCCATCTCACCTGGGACGATTACATTGAAAAAGGCGTGCTCAAAGCGCTCGAAGTGGCGAGCGCGATCTGCGCCGTCGAAAAGGTCAACGCGCTCGGTTTCTGCGTCGGCGGCACGATGCTCGGCGCCGCGCTCGCAGTCATGGCCGCGAAAGGCGAAAATCGCGTAGAGAGCGCGACTTTCCTCGCCTCGATGCTCGATTTTTCCGACGCGGGCGACATCGGCCTTTTCATCGACGAGGCTAGCGTTGCGGTGCGCGAGGCGGCAATCGGCAAGGGCGGCATCATGCCCGGTCGCGATCTCGCGCTCGTGTTCTCGGCGCTCCGCGCGAACGACCTCGTCTGGTCATACGTGGTCAACAACTATCTGAAGGGCAAATCGCCCGAAGCTTTCGACCTGCTCTACTGGAACGCGGATTCCACCAATCTTCCCGGACCAATGTACTGCTGGTACGTACGCAACACCTATCTCGAGAACCGCCTGCGCGAGCCAGGAAAGACGGTGGTTCTGGGAGTGCCGGTGGATCTCGGGAAGATCGCCGTTCCGGCCTATGTGCTCGCCACGCGCGAGGACCACATCGTGCCTTGGCGCACAGCCTATCGCACGACCCAGCTGCTTGGGGGCGAGATGCGCTTCGCGCTCGGAGCGAGCGGGCACGTCGCCGGGATCATCAATCCAGCCTCAAAAAACAAGCGCAGCTACTGGATAGGCGCAAGGCTGGATGCAGACCCCGAGGCGTGGCTCTCCGGCGCAAAGGAAAAGCCCGGAAGCTGGTGGACCGACTGGAGCACTTGGATCGAGGGTTTCGGAGGTGAGCGAGTCAAAGCGCGCACGCGGCTGGGCAATACGAAATTCAGGCTCATAGAGCCGGCGCCCGGGCGCTATGTCAAGCATCGGATCATATGAGCATCAAAAGCGCACGATTTTTAAGAGAGGGAGCGACCATGACGACGGCGGCAGCGGAGAAACGGGCAGCCACAAACTCCGGCGCGGAGCCGGCGCGGGAAGCCGTGTCTCCCCTCAAGCAGCGCATTGCGTTCGTGAGCGGCGGCATGGGCGGGATCGGCTCCGCGGTGTGTCGGCGTCTCGCGCGAAACGGCGCGCGAGTCGTTGCGGGCTGTCTGCCCGGCTACGAAAAGAAGGACGAGTGGCTTGCACGGATGCGCAGCGAGGGCCTGCAAGTCCAAGCTGCCGAAGGCGACGTCGACGACTACGAGTCCTGCGCAGACATGTTCTATCAGATCGGCTCGGTGATCGGCCCGGTGGACATCCTCGTCAACAATGCGGGGATCACGCGCGACGGAGTGTTCAAGCGCATGTCGCCCGCCGACTGGTACGCGGTGATCAACACCAATTTGAACAGCGTCTTCAACGTCACGCGACAGGTGATCGAGGGAATGATGGACCGCGGCTGGGGACGCATCGTCAACATCTCCTCGGTCAACGCGCTGAAGGGCCAGTTCGGTCAGACCAACTACTCGGCCGCTAAAGCGGGCATGCACGGATTCTCCAAAGCGCTCGCGCAAGAGGTGGTGAAAAGAGGCGTCACCGTGAACACGGTGTCGCCCGGCTATGTCGAGACGGACATGGTGCGGGCGATGAAACCGGAGATCCTGCAATCGATCGTCGAGCAGATTCCGATGGGGCGGCTCGCGCAGCCCGAGGAGATCGCGGGCCTCGTCGCCTACCTCGCCTCCGAAGAGACCGGTTACATCACGGGCGCGAACATCTCGATCAACGGCGGACTGCACATGGTTTGACTCCGATCCGGACGGTGCAATAATCCCGAAGCACAATCGGGACGGCACCGAATCGAGGTACGGAGGAGTGATGGCAACGAGGCTAGCGCTGATCACGGGAGGCATGGGCGGGTTGGGGGAGACGATCAGCACGAAGATGGCGGATGCCGGATACCGCGTAGCCGTGACCTATTCTTCCTCGAACAAGACGGTCAGCCAGTGGATCGCCGAGATGAAGGCGCGCGGTTACGATTTCCGCGCGTATGCCTGCAACGTCGCAGACTTCGAATCCTGCAAGGCGTGCGCAGAGGGCGTGACGAGGGACCTCGGTCCGGTGGACATCCTCATCAACAACGCCGGAATCACGCGCGATATGACCTTCAGGAAGATGACCAAGGGCGACTGGGACGCGGTCTTGCACACCAATCTCGATTCCGTCTTCAACATGACCAAGCAGGTCTGCGACGGAATGGTGGACCGCGGCTGGGGCCGCGTCATCAACGTGTCCTCGGTGAATGGCTCGAAGGGCGCTTTCGGCCAGACGAACTACGCTGCGGCAAAAGCCGGCATGCACGGCTTCACCAAGTCGCTCGCGCTGGAAGTGGCAAAGAAGGGCGTGACCGTGAATACTATCTCGCCCGGCTACATCGGGACGAAGATGGTGACGGCGATTCCGAAGGAGATTCTCGACTCGAAAATCCTGCCGCAGATTCCGATCGGACGGCTCGGAAAGCCCGAGGAAATCGCCGGGTTGATCATTTACCTCTGCTCGGAGGAGGCCGCGTTCGTCAACGGCGCAAACATCGCCATCAACGGCGGGCAGCACATGGCGTAGGCGAGCAGCTGGAGGGCCGACCGGATGGAACCGAGCGGCAATCTCCAGTATCATGTGGCACCGCAACACCCGCGCGATACGATGAGGCAAGGGTCCCCATGTCCGAACCCGCCCGACTGATCAAGAAGTACCCCAACCGTCGGCTCTACGATACCAAGACCAGCGTGTACATCACGCTCGCCGACGTGAAGAAGCTCGTGATGGGGGGCGAGGAATTCCAGGTGGTGGACGCGAAGACCGGAGAAGACCTGACGCGATCCATCCTGCTGCAGATCATACTGGAGGAAGAAGCCGCCGGAGCGCCGATGTTTTCCTCGGACGTTCTCACGCAGTTCATCCGTTCCTACGGGAACGCCATGCAGGGCATGCTCGGGGCGTACCTCGAGCGCAACATGCAGCTATTCGGCGAAATCCAGAAGAGTATGCGGGAGCAGTCTCAGAAGCTCTATGGAGAACCCACCAAGTTCAACGAAGACCTTTGGAAGCAGTTCATGAGCTTCCAGGGCCCGGCGATGCAGAGCCTGATCTCGGCGTACATGGAACAGAGCCGCAACGTGTTCCAGCAGATGCAGGAACAGCTGCAGAACCAGACGCGCAACATATTCTCCGGCTTCGCCTTCCCGGGATTCCCCGGAGTCCCGGGGTTCGGGACTCCGCCGAGCAGCGCGCAGCCTCCCGGCGAAAAGAAGGCGCCCGGCGAGGAAAAAAAGTCCTGAAATCTTTCACACCGTGGTGCAAGGTTTAATCTAGAGCATGGCCGCTGCACCGAAGGTCGGATTCATCTCGCTCGGTTGTCCCAAGGCTCTGGTCGATTCCGAAGGCATCCTCACGCGCCTGCGCGCGGAAGGCTACGCGATTTCGCCTTCGTACGACGGGGCCGACCTCGTCGTCGTCAACACCTGCGGATTCATCGAATCGGCGGTGCAGGAGTCGCTCGGCGCGATAGGTGAAGCGCTCGCCGAGAACGGCCGGGTGATCGTCACGGGTTGTCTCGGTGCAAAGGGCGAGGTGGTCCGCGAGACCCACCCGAAGGTCCTCGCCGTAACGGGGCCGCACGCGCTGGAGGAGGTGATGACGGCGGTGCACGAGCATCTGCCGAAGCCTCATGACCCCTTCACCGACTTGGTGCCTCCCCAGGGCATCAAGCTCACTCCGCGGCACTACGCCTACCTGAAAATCTCCGAAGGCTGCAATCACGGCTGCACGTTCTGCATCATCCCCTCCCTGCGCGGCGATCTGGTGAGCCGGCCGATCGGCGAGGTGATGCGAGAGGCGGAAAACTTGGTGAAAGCGGGCGCGAAGGAGCTGCTGGTGATTTCCCAAGACACGAGCGCCTACGGGGTCGATCTCAAGTACCGCACGGATTTCTGGGGCGGGCGGCCGCTCAAGGCGCGCGTGGGCGATCTGGCGGCGGCCCTCGGGGAATTGGGTGTCTGGGTGCGGCTCCACTACGTTTATCCGTATCCCCACGTGGACGAGGTGATCCCGCTCATGGCCGAAGGCAAGGTCCTTCCCTACATCGACGTTCCGTTTCAGCACGCGAGCCGGCGGATCCTGAAGCTCATGAAGCGTCCTGCAAGCGGCGAAGACAATCTCGGGCGCATCCGCGCCTGGCGCGGGATCTGCCCGGACATCACGATTCGCAGCACCTTCATCGCCGGCTTCCCGGGCGAGACGGAAGACGAATTCCGGGAACTGCTCGACTTTCTGGAGCAAGCCGAGCTCGACCGCGTCGGCTGTTTTGCGTATTCGCCGGTGCAAGGCGCGAAAGCGAACGAACTACCCGGCGCGCTTTCGAACGAATTGCGCGAAGAACGCCGTGAACGGCTCATGCACCTGCAGGAGAAAATCAGCGCGCGGCGTCTGAAGCGCAAGCTCGGAAAGACCATCAAGGTATTGGTGGACGAAGCGAAGGCCGGACGGGCGGTGGGACGCTCCGCTGCCGACGCGCCGGAAATCGACGGCGTGGTGCACATCGAGGACTGCCCGAGACTCAAGCCGGGCGATTGGACGCAGGTGAAGGTACTGCGCTCCGATGCGCACGATCTTTGGGGTGAGCTGGGAATTCGGCAGACGCGCCTGCGCGCGTCTGCTGCCAGCGAACGCCAGCCGTGATGCAACACGGCTAAAGACATGGCGCGAAGGCCCAAGATCGGATTCGTCTTAGGCGCGGGCTCGGCGCGCGGCTGGGCGCATATCGGCGTGCTGCGCGCGCTCTCGGAGGCGGGCATCAAGCCCGATCTCATCGCGGGATGCTCGGTGGGTGCGTTCGTCGGAGCCGCGTTTTCGGCGGGCCGGCTCGACCAGCTGGAGGCGTGGGCGCTCTCGCTCGACTGGAAGCGCATGCTCAAGCTCGCGGACTTCGGCCTGCGCGGCGGGCTCATCAAGGGCGAGCGCGTGAACGAAGTCTTTCGCGAGCAGTTCGTCGAGTGCGAGTTCTCCGAGTTGCCCATACAGTTTGCGGCGGTCGCGACCGATCTGCATTCCGGGCAGGAGATCTGGTTGCGTGAGGGCAAGGTGTCGGTCGCGATCGGCGCTTCGATAGCCGTGCCAGGCCTGTTTCGTCCGGTTCCGTACGACGATCGCTACCTGGTCGACGGAAGCGTCGTCAATCCGATCCCGGTCTCGCTGTGCCGGGCGATGGGGGCGGACATCGTTCTGGCGGTCGATCTCGGGTCCGACCTCGTCGGGCGCTACGTGGGTGACGATGACCGGGCACCCACGCGGACCGGCCCCCGCGGCTTCATGAGCAGGGTCCTGCCCCGGTTCAATCGGACTGGAGAGAAGCAAGCGGAGCAGGAGCCGCCGGCCCTGCTCGAGACGCTCATGGGCTCGATCAACATCATGCAGCTGCGCATCGCCCGCAGCCGCCTCGCCGGCGAGCCTCCCGACGTCCTGCTTACGCCTCGCCTCGGCAATCTGGGCCTGCTCGATTACCACCGGGCGCAAATCGCGATCACGGAAGGCCGCGAAGCGGTCACGCGCATGCTGCCCGTGATCCGCAGCGCGATTCCCGCTTGAGTCGAAGGACGGTCCTAGCCGGATTGCAGCTGACGAACGAAACCCTCGATCCCGCGCAATAGCATCTCCACCGCGATCGCCGTCAGCAGCAATCCCATCAGCCGCTCGAAGGCGGCGAGCACCCCTTTGCCCACCCACCTGCTGATGCGCTCGGCGAAGACCAGAACCACCAGACTAACCGCGATCGCCACGGTCACTGCGAGCAGCCACTCCGGCATGCGCTGCGGCGCGCGCGATACGAGCAGGATCACGGTGGCGATTGCAGCTGGCCCGGCTATGGAGGGAATCGCAAGCGGCACGATGAACGGCTCGCCCGAAGCCGTTTCTCCGAAAATTCCCTCGGGGCCGTGAAAGATCATGCGCAGCGCGATCAGGAACAGGATGACGCCGCCGGCGAGGTTGAGCGAACGCTCCGACAATCCGAAGAGCTCGAGGAGAGAGCCGCCGAAGGGCACGCATATCAGCAGCACGGCGAGCGCGATCGCGCACTCGCGCACGATCACGCGGACGCGGCGTTTCGGAGCGACGTGCCGCAGCAGAGAGACGAACAAGGGGATGTTGCCGATAGGATCGGTCACGAGCAGCAGGATCACGACGGCGGAGGCGAAGGAGTCTTCCATAGTGCGAGCTTACTCTAGCCGATCGCGAGCGCGACTACACCTAGCGCCATCGCCGCAGCGGCGGCGACGCGGCGCCGCACGTCGCCTTCCCGCAACCAGTGCGCCCCCATCAGCGCGCCGAACAGTATACTTATCTCGCGCGCCGGCGCGACATAGCTGACCGGGGTGAACACCATGGCGGTCAGCACGAGGATATACGAGAGCGGGCACAGCAGGGCGACGAGGATCACGGCCTTCCTCTGCCGCGTCCAGGCCGCCTTCACCTCCTCGCGGCGTCTGAGCGCGAGCGGAGCCATCACGATCACCCTGCCGAGGTTGGCGCCCCAGTCCTGGAGCAGGGGAGGAATCAGCACGGCGCTCACGGCCTGCTTGTCGACGACCGTATACGACGCGATCATGCAGCCGGTGAGGAGGGCGAACGCGATTCCGCGCGAGGCGCCCGCCTCGCGCAGCTTGGCGGGGCTCGCCGCGAGAAAGAAAGCTCCCCCGACCACGAGTGCCGCACCGCACAGGGCCACGGTTCCGGGCCGCTCGCCGAGCATGGCGACGGCGACCAGAATCGTGAGGAAAGGGCCCGTCGCCCGGGCGAGCGGATAGACGAGCGAGAGGTCGCCGTGCCGGTAGCCCCGGTCGAGGAGCAGGTAGTAGGCGGTGTGAAGCACCGCGCTCGCGAAAAGAAAGGCGAGCGCCTCGATCGTGAACTCGAAATGCTGGACGATGACCACGCCGACCGCGAGCGGCGCGTAGAGCAGCGAAGACAGCGCGGCGAACGCCCAGACGAAACCGATCCCTCCGCCGCTTTTCTTCAGAAGATAGTTCCAGCTCGCGTGGATGAGCGCGGCGCCCAGCACCAGGGCGATCGCCAGTCCGGTCATACCGCGATTTTATTCCGCGGCCCGCCTTTTGCGGAACGCTCTCAAAAAAAACGCGGGCGCTCGCCCGCGTTTTATCGCCTAGTGTTCGTTCAGCTGCGTCCCTGGATCACCCCGTTGATGACCTTCACCTTGTCGCCGCTGCGCCAGCTCGGTGGCGTGGCCTGAGTGAAGAGGCCCTTGGTACCGTCCTCGTAGCGGATGATGATCTGGTACTCCACGCTCTTTTTCGCGTTCTTCTCGATCTGGTTTCCGGCAAGGCCGCCGCCCAAGGCGCCAAGCACGGTTGCGACGTCCTTGCCTCGGCCGCCGCCCATCTGGTGGCCGATGACGCCGCCGACCACCGCGCCGCCGACCGCCCCGGCGCCCGAGGCCTGACCTGCCTTCTCGACCTCGCGCACCTCCTCGACCACGGCGCACTCGCGGCAGATCGCGGCAACGACGACAGGGGGAGGAGGCGGAACGGCTGCGTGGGCGGCCACGTGTGGCGGTTCCGATTTCACGACCGGCCTCGGCTTCACCGCTGGCTTGCGTTCGACGGGCTTTGCCTCTTCGGGCTGCGCTGCGGGCTGCTCGGGCACCTGAGCGACGGGCGTGCTCGCGGCGCCCGGGTTCCCGACCGAAGTCGGGATCCAGCCGAGAACGGCCCCGATTCCCACGAGGCTGAACAGCGTGATCGCGATCGCGGCGATGATGACGAGAGGATGGGTCTGACGTGCGGCTTGCGCTTCCATGGAGGTCTCCTGTAGCAGGGGTGTCAAGAGCTTACTCGCAATAACGCGCGAGGCGCCAGACGGTTGATGTAACAGAGTGTGTCGGGCGTTGCAGAAACTTCAGGTTTCCTGACGCAGGTGGGGAAAGAGCAGCACGTCGCGAATGCTCGGGCTGTTGGTGAATAGCATGACGAGGCGGTCGATCCCCACGCCTTCGCCGGCCGTAGGAGGCAGGCCGTACTCGAGGGCACGGATGTAGTCTGCGTCGTAGTACATGGATTCCTCGTCGCCCGCAGCCTTCGCCCTGGCCTGCTCCTCGAAACGCGCCGCCTGGTCTTCGGGATCGTTCAGCTCGGAGAAGCCGTTCGCGATCTCGCGCCCGGCGATGTACAGCTCGAAGCGGTCGGCGACCTCGCGATTCCTGTCGTTGCGCCGCGCAAGCGGTGATACCTCCGCCGGGTAGTCGACGATGAAGGTCGGCTGTATAAGCCTGTCCTCGATTGATTCGAACGCTTGGAGCTTGAGAACGGCGAGGCTCGACTTGGGATCCGCCTTGATGCCGGTGCGAGTGAGCGCAAGAGCCAGCGCTTTTGGGTCGGTCGCCCCCGCATAAGCCCTGGCGTGTTTTTGGAGAGCCTGTTCGATCGTAATCCGCTCGAAGCGATTGCCGAGGTCGATCGCGTGCCCGCCGTAGCTCAGCTGCAAGGTGCCGAGCACCTTCCGAGCGAGGTCACGCAGCATTTCTTCGGTGAAGTCCATGAGGTAGCGGTAGTCGCGGTAGGCCTCGTAGAACTCGAGCATGGTGAATTCGGGGTTGTGCCGCGTCGAGATGCCTTCGTTCCTGAAGTTCCGGTTGATCTCGAACACCTTTTCGAATCCGCCCACCACCAGGCGCTTGAGATAGAGCTCGGGCGCGACTCGCAGGAAAAGCTCCATGCC
>WNGR01009808.1_pt1 | contig 10042 bp, 9 predicted proteins | sample 5407581 | NCBI WGS metagenome assembly WNGR01 (sample SAMN13153383, study PRJNA577476) | soil metagenome | isolation source: 80 cm soil or saprolite under Garry oak tree replicate 2 | place: USA:California | collected 2016-06-15
AATTCCGTTGGAACATCAGGCTGCAACAGCATGCGCAACAGTCGTGCCAGCCGGATCGCTTCGGTGCAAAGGTCTGCTCTGCTATGAGTCGCCGCGTACCACTCGTTGAATACCAGGTATATGACCGTTAGCACGGCATCAAGGCGCTCTGCCATATCGGTAAGCTCAGGTACTACGTAGGGAATCCGAGCGTCACGGATCTTCCGTTTCGCACGCACGAGTCGTTGCGCCATTGTCGCCGGAGGAACGAGAAACGCGCGCGCGATTTCATCCGTTTCGAGGCCGCATAGCGTTCGCAGCGTCAATGCGACTTGCGCATCCGGGGCCAGCGCCGGATGACAACAAGTAAATATCAGGCGCAGACGATCGTCAGGAATTTCCGCATTGTCGTACTCGGGTTCTTCCACCGTGCGGAAAAAACCTGATACGACGTAAGATTCCATCTTTGAATCGAAGTTCGCCTGTCTTCTGATCCGGTCGATGGCTTTGTGTCGCGCGGTCCGGATGATCCACGCCCGCGGGTACTCCGGCACGCCATTCTCCCGCCAATTGTCGAGGGCTGCGGCAAACGCTTCTTGCACCGCATCTTCCGAGAGATCGAAATCGCCCAGCAATCGGATGAGTGTGGCTACAATCCGGCCCCACTCGGAACGGTAAAGTTCCTCGACGGCAGCGGTGGGATCCAAAGCCATGGCGAATTCTAAAAAATATTGGGTGACGCTGTCGATTTCGGCGGGGGCCGTTCGTTTTACAGACGGAGGAGCAAGGATGAGATACATGCTGCTGATCTACAGCGAAGAGAACGTATGGAGTGAGGACGAGCGTCAGCGTTGCTTCGTCGAGTCGGCGGACCTCGCCATGCGACTTCACAGAGACGGTAAATGTATTGCTTCCGCGCCTTTGCACCCGGTCACTGTCGCAACCAGCGTACAGGTCCGGGATGGCAGAAAGCACGTAACGGATGGCCCCTTTGCTGAAACCCGGGAGCAACTCGGCGGTTATTACCTCATTGAAGCGAGAGACCTCGATGAGGTAATCAAAATTGCAGCACAAATTCCGGCCGTCACCAAAGGCACGGTCGAGATACGGCCAGTGTTGGAAATCAATGGCCTGCCGGGCCAATAGCGGTTCCGGCGAAATTGCGGAAGGTTGGTGAAATATGTGTCCCGAATGTTTTGCGAACGTGGCAGCACTCCTTCTCGGCACAGGATCCGCCAGTGGCGCCGCGGCATTGCTTGCAACGAGATTTCGATCATCGCAATCGAAAACGAACACCAGAATTGAGGAGAACAACATGGCAACCAGCACAGCCACTACCCACCAGGTCGTTACGCGAGACGAATGGACTGTCGCGCGCAAAGAATTACTTGCAAAAGAGAAGGAACTCACCCCCGCACGAGACGCTCTGAGTGAACAGCGTCGTGCTCTGCCCTGGGTGAAGGTGGATAAGCAGTATATCTTCGACACAATCGGCGGCAGGCGAACGCTTGCGGAACTCTTTGATGGACGCAGCCAGCTAATCATCTATTCCTTCATGTGGAGGCGGGAGTTCGGGGTTTCGCTATGAGGAAGACATGGTTAGTGAAGCCGAAGAAGCCGCGCTGGTGGCGTCACTCGCGAGGCTCGAGCTCAAACCGTTCGAGTTTCACGGCCATCTTGGCAATCGACGCGTAGCTGCTTTTGGCCTTCGCTACGATTACGCACAGCGGTCCGTTCAAACCGCGGACCGGTTTCCTTCGTTTCTTGCCGACCTGCGGAATAAGGTGGCGAAGTTCGCGGGTCGAGGGGTTGATGAGTTCCAGCAAGGCGGAGTCAACGAGTATCCACCAGGAGCTGGTATCGGTTAGCACAAGGACAAGTCGCAATTTGGTGTGATCGTTGGCGTTTCGCTTTTAGCGCCAGCGACGATGCGCTTTCGTCGCAAGGAGGGAAATCGCTGGATTCGTATGTCTCAAAGGGTACTACCGCGATCGATCTACATACTGGAAGGTGAGGCGCGAACGATGTGGGAGCATAGTATCCCACCCGTGGATGCCTTGCGATATTCCCTCACGTTCCGGACTCTCGCAGAGGACTTCAAGCCTCGATAATACAAGGTGCCAGACGCTGAGACTCTGGTGCTCGATGCAAGGCCTGCGCATCATGCAAAGGCGGTCATTGAGATAAGTCGCCAGCGAATCGCCGACGGCCACCTGCTTGCCTGCCCATCAGCTCGTGAAGCCTCATTTTCTGAAAGTGGGGCCGTGTGGCCTACTTGGTGGGCTTTCTCCCAACTCAGGGCTGTATGCTCGTATAAGGAAGCGAGAATCAACCAGAATGACGCCGATGCCCTCTGCATAAGCTGAGACTGGACCACTCGACCTCTTCTCTCCAGCCCCTTGTTTCAGATACACAGTCTTACCGGTATTCAGTACTCCTCCGCATCTTGGAGTCCCTGCCTCGCCAGTCAGATATGGAGCATTTCGCGTCAACGTATAGAGTTCGCGGTACTCTTTTGGTTTCATATGTCCTTCCTTCTGTGTGATTTTCTTAGCGAACATGAGCATCTGTCTGGCTCTCGAGGTGAAAGAACTTGCCTGCAGTCAAGGCCAGCTTCGCAGGCTCGCCGACGGTGTCGATCACCGCAGTGAGCAGGTTGTCGGGACAGCCATCTTCTCTGGCAGTCAGGACCAGGCTCCTCATCATCGGCCAACGGTAGGTGAGCGCGAGAGCTCGGCCACGCTCTTCCATGGAAAGCGAGTGGCAAAGGATCAATAAATCGATCTGTTTTTCTGCCAGCATATTCTTTGCGGTGAATAGATCAGATGCCCGGTAAACTCGATATCCAACCGACTCGAGGACCATCTTTCGGGTTGCGAGCAGCTGAGCGCTACGTCCGAATAGCAGGATGGAGATAGGTGCAAACATGTCTTCCCTCTACGGGCCCGTGATCTCAAAGACCAGACCGTAAATTAATCTTTCGGTCGCGAGGCTGTCTGTTAGCTGCACGACTTAACTTTTCTCCGCAGATCGCTAATCCAAAGCAACCTTTTTTCGAAATATTTCATCGCCGCTTTGGCATGTGACGCTGAGACTAGAAAGAACCCGCAAGGCTACCGCATAGAGAGCCTGTTTAACGAGTAGCTTGGCGGGAGAAAGCTCCGGTCGATCACCTCAACGGAGATCTACGACACTGTCTCTCCTCACCGACTATCGTTTCGGCTATAGCCAGTCTTCTCCCTCTAGACCCATGGAAAGACGGACTCCGTTTTCGCTTCGAGTTCCTGGCTCATACCCCGGATCTTCAGATTCGAGGAAACGCACGCCGCGAAGATTTTCGAGATGAACTCCCTTGCTGAAGCATCCGTCGTGGGGCTCACTGATTGGCACGCGGAGCGAGCACACGAGGAGCGGACCGCAGCCTGAGATGAGTCGAGCACCAGCGGTAAGAGAAACAAAGTTCCCGAGCGAGCAGCATGTGCTGGATAAATTTCCTCTCGATGGGAAAGGTCCATTTCCCGATCCCACCTCACTGCTCTTGCTCGTCCTCCACCTCGATCTATTCTGGCCCATCCTGCCAACCCTCATAGCTTTCTGCAAACTAGTTGCAGCAGACCACGACCAACAACAAGCGGCTGCCTTACTTCGTCACCGCAAAGAACCAAACGGCTTGCTACGGCATCACAAAAAAATATGAAGCCAACATTTCGACCCAAACCGCTCATCAGAAAGGTTCCGCTCAGCACCTCTGGAGCCGACGACCGGGAGAAGAACTCTCACGCGCTCTACACGGAATGGATCATCACCAACGGTTTGGGTGGATACGCCTCAGGAACTATCGGAGGGCTCAACACCAGGCGATTCCATGGATGGCTCATCGCCGCGCTTCCGGCGCCACACGGACGCGTCATGATGGCAAACAGCCTGCGGGAGTGCCTTTACATTCGTGATCGGCCTTTCATCTTCAGCTCTCAGGATGTCGTTCATGGTCAAGAAACTGACAGAATACCGGCGATGGATGATCCATCCCTCTCAACCACCGATCCGACCGCCGCCTATCTGCACGAGTTCCGGCTCGAGACCGGTCTCCCGGTATGGATATTTCGCCTCGAAGACGCGCTACTCGAAAAGCGGGTCTGCTTGGTGCACGCCCAAAATACGACATGCATCACCTATACGTTGCTGCAGGGCGAGGGTCGGCTCGACGTCCAACCTGCTTTGCACGTCCGCTCCCACGAAGGCTCACTGGAAGGACCGCCACACGCACAGTATCGCTTCACCGCGGTGGAGCAGGGATTCGAACTCTGCGTGAACGAAACTCTGCCTACCTTGAAGTTTGCGTGGCAAGGCGAGCAGAGCGATTTCCATATCGTCATTGAACAAATCACTAATCTCCGTTACCGCATCGAACAAAGCCGCGGTTACGATTGGCAGGGCAGGCTCTGGTCACCCGGAGGGTTCGCCGCAAACCTCAGCACAGGCAACCCGGCATCGCTGGTTCTTTCCACCGAGTCTTGGGAGCGCGTTCAGGCTCTTACTCCGACGCAGGTATTCGGCCTTGAGACCGAACGGAGGCGCCGTCTCTTGCAGATGGCACCCGAGCCGGCGCGTGAGGGGACTCCCGCCGAACTCGTGCTTGCCGCTGATCAGTTCCTCATTACCCCGATCGGTCGCACCGTAGACCAGGTTCGCGCCCATGCCATCGGAGACGAGGTGCGCAGCGTCATTGCCGGCTACCATTGGTTCACCGATTGGGGCCGCGACACAATGATCTCTCTTGAAGGTCTCACTCTCGCAACGGGCCGCCACCGGGAGGCCGAGTACATTCTTCGCAGCTTCGCAAATTATGTCCGCAATGGCCTCATCCCGAATTTGTTTCCCGAGGGTACGACCTCTGGCCTCTATCACACCGCCGACGCCACTCTTTGGTTCTTCCACGCCGTGGATCGCTATTTCACCATCACAGGCAACAGCGATACCCTCGAGTTCCTGCTCCCCAAACTGATCGACATCATTCATTGGCATCTGCGAGGTACCGATTTCGGGATCGGTGTCGATCCCGCCGATGGCTTGCTTCGTCAGGGCGCAATTGGGTATCAACTCACATGGATGGACGCAAAGGTTGGCGACTGGGTCGTCACTCCCCGGCGAGGTAAGGCTGTTGAGATCAACGCGCTTTGGTACAACGCTCTCAGACTGACGGCGGAATGGCTCGACATTATCGGCGATCGAAGCAACGATCGATCTCGTTTCGCCGCCCATGCCGATCTCACCTATGCAAGTTTTCAGGAACGCTTTTGGAACCCCGCCCTGGACTGTCTTTATGACGTCGTCGATTCACCCGAGGAAAGAGACGGGCAGCTCGTAGACCCGCGCAATGACCCCTCGGTCCGCCCAAACCAGGTGATCGCGCTAGCGTTGAAGTACCCTGTACTCGCGGAGGAGAAATGGAGATCTGTATTGGAAATTGTGAAAAAAGAACTATTGACGCCGGTCGGGCTGCGGTCTCTTTCTCCGAGAGAAAAGAACTACAAAGAAAAATACGACGGCGATCTCAGGACCCGCGACGCTGCCTACCATCAAGGAACCGTATGGGCATGGCTCATCGGCCCCTTCTTCGACGCGTGGCGAAGGACCTATCCGGACGATACGGCGTCCCTCAAATCTTTCCTCAGCGGTTTCGACGAACACCTCAGTGAAGGTGGTGTCGGTGCCATTAGTGAAATCTTCGACGCGGAGCCTCCCTTCTCTCCGCGTGGCTGCATCGCTCAGGCGTGGAGTGTGGCCGAAGTCCTCCGCTGCAAGTCACTTCTTCAGCGGGAAGAAACGCAGAAGTAGCGGAGCTATCCGTTGGAAGAGCCTGCTGGCACCATCTCTTCGACTCCGAGAAGACTACCCCACAGTCCCAGTCAGCAGTCACACGCATTGTTAACCTGACATCGGACAAGAATTTGCTCAGGCGTCTCGTGACTGGAGTCCGGACCGGAGAAAAAGTCGCCGCCATCGGGGCACAACTCCTGAAGGACGGCGATTCTCTTTCAGTGATTCCGTAGGCAGAGAGATCATGGCACATAAGAGCGATCAGGAAAGAATCGAACAAACGAGAAACGTTCCGCGATTCTTCGTGGAACACCCACAGGTGTCCTGGGTGCTGTTGGTTGGCGTTCTGATCTGGGGCTGGTTCGGCTACAAGTCTATGCCCCAGCGCAAAGACCCGAACATCCCAGTCAGAGTTGCCGTCGCCAGTTGTTCCTGGCCGGGCGCGACGGCGCAACAGGTCGAGCAACTGGTAACGCGGCCGATCGAAGATACCGTCGCACAGAACAAGTGGATTCACGCCGGAACACCTGCGGACTTTGGTGTCAGGTCGATCTCATTGCCCGGCTACTCCTACGTCTATATTCAGCTAGTTGATAACGTGGACGATCTGAAGCGCCAGTTCAGCGACATTAATCTAAAGCTCAATGCACTGAATGGCCAACTTCCTCAAGGGGCAGGGCCGATTACTTTTCAGAGCGACTTCGGAGACACGGCAGCATTGATGCTGACCGTCGCGAGTCCGAAGGCGGATTCCGTAGAGATCAATCTCCGCTCGCAGTCCATTCAGGCAGCGATCCGCTCAGCCCGTGCCAACAAGAAAACCGCACCCTCGGCGAAGCCGGTCACCGTAATTTACCCGTTCCCGGAATCTGTCTTGCCGCGAGCGGTCGCAAGTGGCGCTGCACTCTTCGAGAGACAGGCGATACAAGCCGGTGTGCTAAGCAACACCACTCAGATTCAGGGAATGGGCTTCATTGGTCTCGACGGTATAAGCAATCGAGACGACGCATCGATCCAGGCGTTTATTAAGCAATTCTTTGCGAACCAAATACAGCCATCGGAGTTGCATCCCGATGCCTGGAGCACGATCATCATTCACGATCCGGCGGACACACTCAAAAAGCTGTCCGAGGTTGCAGGCGATAAATACAGTTACGCCGAGTTGGACGACTTCTCCGATCTCATTGCCCGTACCCTGCAGGGCGCTCCGGAGACGTCGAAGGTAGAGCGTCGAGGCGTGCAGCAGCAGACAATCTATCTGGAATTCTCCCAGGATCGGCTCGCCGCCTACGGGCTCCAGCCTGCCGATCTCGGCAAGCTGATTCAAGCTCGCAATATCATCGCGCCAGGCGGGGTCTTTGAGACGGGACAACGCCAGATCACCCTCACTCCTTCAGGGCAATTCGAGAGTCCCAAGGCGATCGGCGACATCGTTGTGACCACAGCAACGGCCGGCGCTCCGGTCTACCTGCGCGATCTCGTCGATATAAGCCGCGGATACCATAGCCCGGCGAATTATCTGAACTACTACACGTGGCAGGACACTGACGGTCACTGGCGCCGTAGCCGAGCCGTTACCATCGCCATCTACATGCGCGATCAAAATCAGATCGCCAAATTCGGCCAGTCGATCGACGCGAAATTGGCACAACTCCATCGCATCCTTCCTCCCGATCTCATCACCGTCCATACCTCCGACCAGCCCCTGCAGGTAAAGGAAAACATTCACCTCTTCTTGCGGGCGCTGGACGAAGCGATCATCCTTGTCGTTATCGTCTCGCTCATTGGGTTCTGGGAGTGGAGACTCGCGCTCATCATGGCCCTGGCGATACCCATCACACTCGCTATGACCTTCGGCGTCGTCTACATGCTGGGCATCGATCTTCAGCAGGTATCTGTGGCAACGCTTATTATTGCGCTCGGGCTTTTGGTCGATGTGCCGGTGGTCTCCGGGGATGGAATCAAGCGCGGTCTCGCCGATGGCCTTCCCCGCAGCGTTGCGGCGTGGCTCGGACCGACGAAACTGGCGACCGCGATCTTCTTTGCCACAATCACCAACGTCATCGCTTATCTTCCGTTCCTGATGCTGACAGGCAATACGGGCCAATTCCTCCGAAGCCTTCCGATCGTGATGACTGCTTCCCTGCTCTGCGCACTCGTCGTTTCCATGACGTTCATTCCGCTCCTGGGTTACTACATTCAGAGGCCTCCCAAAAAGAAAGAACTCAGTATCGAGGAGAAGCGCGAGCGGGGGTTTTACGGTTTCTACAACAGGCTTGTCGGTCGCGCGATCGCACACCGCTGGAGCGTCCTGCTCGGTTCCCTCGTATTTCTGATGGTTGGTGCCTTCGTTGCTTCCCATCTCAAGCAGCAGTTCTTTCCTGAAGACGTTCAATATTGGTTCTATCTCGACGTCTGGCTGCCAAACGACGTGCCCCTGACCGCAACCAACGACGCGGCTGTCAAAGCTGAAGAGGTCGTCCGGCAGGTCCTCGCAGACACGGGAGAGCGTCCGTCCAATGACAAGAACCTACATAATCTGACCTCCATCACCAGCTTCATCGGCGGAGGCGGACCCCGCTTCTGGTTCTCTATCTCTCCAGAGCCTCCACAGACAAACTACGCCCAGGTAATCGTTCAGGTCAGCGACAAGGAGCTCACGCCGAAGATCATCGGGCCATTGCAGTCTGCCCTTAACAGACAAGTCCCCGGCGCATGGATCACTGTCCGGCAACTCCAGACAAATCCTGTTGAGACTCCAGTCGAGATCCTCATCTCGGGGCAGGCCGATACCGACGCTAAGGACGAAGCGGCAGACATCCGGACCTTGCGCGGAATCGCGACGCAAGCGATGGATGTTCTGCGCAGTCGCCAGGGATCGCTGTCATGCGAGATGACTGGTCCCCCGACAGCCCACAGGTTAAGATCCAGATTGATCTCGACCGCGCGAACGTCGTAGGCATATCGAATGCCGATGTTGCGAATTCTACTGCGGCCGCCGTAAGCGGTGCATCCGTCGGCTTGCTGAAAGAGGAAAATAAGAGCATCCCCATTGTGGCTCGTCTCCGCGGGCAGGAGCGGGCGCAGCTCGGTCAGATTGAGAATCTCTACGTCTACTCGTCGCAGCAGAACACCCGAGTTCCGCTGCTTTCAATAGCCACAGTACGCAACATCCTCGAGACCGGCAGGATTCGACGGCGCGAGCACTTCCGCACCATCTCAGTCCTGTGTTTCCCCGCACCCGGCATACTCGCATCCGAAGTCCTCGGACCCGCACAATCGAAGCTGAATGATCTTAAGAAGAACCTGCCTCCCGGATACCAACTCGAAATCGGGGGCGAACAGGCCAAGCAGGTAGACGGTTTCCTCAATCTGGCCGTCGTGCTCTTGATCTCACTCGTCGGTATCTATCTCGCGCTTCTCATCCAGTTCAACAATGCCGTGAAGCCTCTCCTCGTCTTTGCCGCAGCGCCTTATGGAGCCATCGGTGCGTTGATTGCATTGACAATTATGCACACGCCGTTCGGCTTTATGGCCTTTCTCGGCGTAGAGAGTCTGATCGGCGTCATCGTCAGCCATGTGATCGTTCTATTCGACTTCATCGAGGAGATGCACGAAAAAGGGGAGTCGCTGGAGCGTGCTCTTCCGGATGCCGGGATTGAGCGTATTCGCCCCGTGATGATCACCGTGGGCGCAACCATCCTTGCCTTGTTCCCTCTCGCCCTCGAAGGTGGCCCGCTCTGGAAGCCTCTCTGCTACGCCCAGATCGGCGGACTCGCCGTAGCTACCTTCATCACCTTGCTCTTGGTCCCGGTCTTCTACTCGATCTTCGTGCTCGATCTCAAGTGGATCAAATGGGAAACGGCAGAGAGCCGACCGGAGACCAGTGAAGCGGAACCAACAACGACATGACGAATGCTCAGGTAAGCGTCAGATATCTTACAGAACGCGATCAAGTGTAGATCGCAGCCCGCTCAATCTTACGAAAAACACAACTCAGTGGTCCCTCAGCGACCCCCACTAGAAACCTAGATTCAGTAACTTGGTGCCCGGAGGGGGATTTGAACCCACTCGATTGCTCGATGCGGATTTTAAGTCTCCCAAGAATCCCGTAAGTCTATGATAAATAAGGGAAAGTGAGCGTAATTAGCAAATTGGCTAAACCCGTTCCCATCTGTAACTTAGCGTAGCTTGCCGAAATCAAGGCGAACTGACGTCTGTACCCGAACGTGTACCCGAAACC
>WNGR01013318.1_pt1 | contig 10040 bp, 10 predicted proteins | sample 5407581 | NCBI WGS metagenome assembly WNGR01 (sample SAMN13153383, study PRJNA577476) | soil metagenome | isolation source: 80 cm soil or saprolite under Garry oak tree replicate 2 | place: USA:California | collected 2016-06-15
ACGAATCGGAAGATCGGGTTGTACACCTCGCCCCGCTCGGTGATGGTCACGGTGCAGCCTTCCGGCGTGGGCGTGATGACGTACGTCCAGGTGCCGCCGAAGGGCAGGCTGGGATCCGCGATCCGGGTGGTGAACCGCTGCGGCGGGGCAGCTTCCACCGCCTCGAAGGTGATCTTTCCGCGTCCTTCGTGCTCACGCCAGCGCATCCGGCCTGCCACCTCCGGGAGTCGCTCGACACGGGCGAGGCTGGGCCGCCAGGCGGTGAACCCGTCGATGTCGGTGAGCGTCCCCCAGACGCTGTGCGGCGATTGCCGCAGGCGCAGGCAACGGCTGGCCTGATGCTCGACTGGCAGTCGGCGGCCCTCCAGCACCACGGCCACTACCGCCGCCGCCAGTGCCCCGACCGCGATGATCACGCCAAGCACGATCGCTCACCCCTTTCCCTTGCTCCATGTGGCGACCTCGTCAGCCGAGGCCCGCGCCAGTAGTTCGAGCCCGCTGAGCGCTGATTGCCGCTCGGCGGGTCCCAGCCGGTCCAGTACCGCCCTGACCCGCAGCGGGTCAAGCACTGTCCGCGCCTTCTTCATGCGCGCCCCGGCGGCGGTCAGCCGCAGGGCCACCCGGCGAGCGTCCCGTGCGTCCTTTTCACGCTCGACCCATCCGCCCTCCACCAGGCGGTCAACCGCCAGCGACATCGTGGACGCGGTCACCCCCAGGTGCTGGGCCAGCTCCGTCAGCGAAGCGGTCGCGTCCGCGGCCAGATGGTCCAGGGCGCTCGCCTGTCGTTCGCTGAGCACTTTCCGCGATTGCGGGTCCCGCCGGTGCCGGGCATGGCAGGCGTAGTAGATCTGCGGATAGTGCGCGAGCACCTGGGCGACGTCGTCCACAGGGCCAGCATCAGGGAAACTAGTTTGGTTTGTCAAATCAAACTTTTGATGGTCTGTGCGGCGGCCTTGGCCGTGTCGGTTTTGTGTTTCCCGACGTCATGACGCACGGTCGGCCGCCCTGAGCCGGGCACAGGCATCCCATATGCCGGTCCCACGACGCGGGCAGGCCAGCCCGCCGGCGCAGGCATGCGGCCTCGCGGATACGGACCTTCGGCCCGGGGCCCGGGGCCCCGGGCGTCGGCCCGGCCGGCTCCCGTGCGCGATCACGGGAGCCCGGCCTCAGCTGCTGCTCCCATGGCGCACTGGCCAGCCGCCAGATGATCTTCCCGGCGGCCCTCGCCCGGCCCTCGGGGTAACCCCGGGGAGTCCGCCTCTTGCTAGAGCCATTCGCGACGCTTCCCGTGTTCGCGCTTCTCTGCTGGCTGGCCCGGCGGTATCAGCCGGGGCTGCGCGGCGACTCACCGGTCACAGCAAGAGTCCGGTCAGCTCCTCCAGCAGGCCGGTCGCCCGGCGCGCCTGGCCGGGGTCGGCGATAGCGTGGCCGATCGTGTCGTCGATGCTGCGGGCTGCGCGGCGGGTGATCGCATGCAAGGCGCCGTCGGCGACTCGGACGCGGGTGCGCCGCCCGTCGCTGGGGTCGGTAGCGGCTTCCGCCAGCCCGCGCGCTTTGCGAAGCCTGTCCGCTGGTGGATCTCGCTGATGGAACTGGCCGGGTGCTTGATGACGTCTTCCAGGACGGCGGCCTCTCCAGGAGTCAGCGACAGGTCGCCGGCTTCGCCGGTGACCTGTACGGACAGCTCGATCAGTCGCTTGCCTAGCCGGTGCAGCTGTCCGCCGTCCATGCCGGAAGGTTACATCGCCACCGAAACATCTGTAAAGATGTATCGTCAGTGATGAGTGAGCAGCGATCGAGGAGGCGTTCGATGGGATCACGAGGATCGCTGCCGGATGCGGGGAAGACGGCGCTGGGGGTGGCGGTGGTGCGGGCGCGCGAGAGCCTGCGGGAGGACCGGCTGTTCAACGACCCGTACGCGCAGGCGTTCGTGGACGCTGCGCCCGGGGCGTTTCCCGGGGAACCCACCTCGGCCGGGGACCTTGCCGCGCTCGGGCCGCTGGCCTCCTTGGGCGCGGTGTTCTGCTTCCATGCGGTGCTACGGACGCGGTTCTTCGACGATTACCTCCGCACCGCGACCGTCGCGGGTTGCCGGCAGGTGGTGCTGCTCGCCGCAGGGCTCGACTCGCGCGCCTTCCGGCTACCCTGGCCGGACGACGTGCGGGTGTTCGAGCTCGACCTCCCCGAGGTACTCGCCTGCAAGGAGGCGGAACTCGCCGCCTCCTACGGGCGCCACGTCCCCGGGCCGTCGGGTGGCGGTTTCCTTACTGCCGTTCGTGCGGGCCGATGAGATCACTGGCGCTCCCGCTGGACGGGACGAGCCGGATTCGGCTCGTGCTCTATTTCACCAAGGGGCTTGGCGACGTCATCGCCGCTGAGGCAGCGGGCATCGTGCCCGCGGCGGCCATCCGGCAGCAGGAAGACCGCTTCCTCGTGCTGGCCATGACGGTCGCCGAGGCAGCCCGGCTTGGCCGGGAGGCGCGCACGGTCGATGACGCGCGCCTGCTGGTGGCAGGCCCGGAGCGGATCGGCAGCGAAGCCGGTTTCGCCGCGCTGTGCGCCGCAGCCGCCGAGCGGGTGCGGGATGTCCTCCCGCCGGGCGGCGTGCTCCCGCCGGGCGGCGCGCAGCTGCCAGGCCCATGGTCCGTCACCTTGTCCGCGCGGAATCCATGCTGGCGCGATTCGCCCGCCTGGGATCCGGCGCCGGCCCTGGCCCGGCATTTCCCCGGCTCCGACCTGGGCGCCACTGAGCGCAGCGCCATCGACCTGCGGATCCAGGCCGACCGGGATCAGGTACACGTCGCGCTGAACCTGTGGAGTCGCCCGATCGGGAAGCGCGGCGACGACAGGATCGCCCGGCCCGGTGCGCTGCGCCCGGCGGTGGCTGCCGCCCTGATCCGGCTCGGCATCCGCGCTGCTGGCCCCGAGCTGGCCGGGCGCGGCGTCTACGATCCGTTCTGCGGGACCGGGACAGTGGTGGCCGAGGGCGCGCACGTCGGCCTTCCGGTCTTCGCCTCGGACGTTGACCAGCGCGCGGTGGAACTGACCCGCCAGCGGCTGGCAGGTGAGCTGGCGGGATCTGCGGCAGGCGCCGCAGATACGCTCCGGCACCGGGTTTTCAGCCACGATGTCAGGCACGGGCTACCGCAGCGGGTCAGCGCCGGCATCCTGGCCGGCAACATGCCCTGGGGCAAGCAGGTCAGGGTGACTGGCCGGCTGGCGCTCTACGACGCGACCGCGCTGCTCGCGCGCCGCCTGCTGGACGGCGGCGGCGCCGTCGCGCTGCTGACCACGCACGAAGATCAGCTCGCGGCGCGGCTGCGCAGGCAGCGGCTGGAGGTCTCCTGCCGCCGGATCGGCCTGCTCGGCCAGACGCCGGCCATCGTGCTCGCCAGCGCCAGATAGGCCGGCCGGCCAGGATTCGTCACCGATGACGTGAACCAGCGGCGGGCGCAGTGCAATAGAGAGCAGATGGAAGACGACAAGCTGATCGCCCGCCTGGCAGGCGGTGACGACGCGGCGCTGCGAGAGCTGTTTGCCCGGCACGCGCCGTGGCTGGCTGCCCGGCTGCGCGCGGTGCTGCCCGCGGCTGATGTCGAGGACGTGCTGCAGGAGACCTTCCTGGCGGCGTGGCGCGGTGCCCGCGGCTACCGGCCGGAAGGTGCGGCTGGCGGCTGGCTGTGGGGAATCGCCCGGCGGCAGGCCGCATTGTGGCTGCGCCGGCGCGGCCCCGCGGCGCTGCTGTTGCCCGCGGTGCTGGCGGCGGACGGGCGGCACGCGGGTGACCCTGCGGAGGCGGCGCTGTCGCGGGCAGATCTCGCCGCCGCCGTCGATGCCCTGGGGCCGGAAGGCGGCCCGGAACGCGAGGTGTGGCGGCTGATGTACGTCGAGGACCGGCCGGTCGCGGAGGTCGCGGAGCTGACCGGCGTGCCCGCGGGCACGGTGAAGAGCCGTGCGCACCGGGCGAGACGGCTATTGCGGGCGGCCCTGCGTGGCAGCAGTCCGGCACCGCGTAGCAGCAGTCCGGCACCGCGTAACGGCAGTCCGGCACGGCCCGGCCCGAGGGCGCAGGGAGGCGGGAGATGAGCGATATGGGTGCAGGCCAGCCCGGCGACGTGTGGTCCGGCGGGCGCCGGGTTCGGCCGCCCGGCGATGTTGACCTCGGCCGGGTGTGGCTCGGCGTGGCGGCGGAGGTATGGCGACGCCGGCCCGGACGGCTTGAGCGCCTGGCGGGGCGGCTGCTGCGCTCGCCGGGCCTGGCCAGGGCGCTGCTGACCACCCCGTCGCTGCTGGTGCCGTGGCTGATCGCCAGCGTGGTGGTGCTCGGCGCGGGAGCCGCCGCGACGCTGGGCACCGGCGAGCCGCTGGTGGCGCTGCTGGCGCCGGCGGTGGCGGCGGCGGGCATCGCCTATGCCTACGGGCCGGGTATCGACCCGGCCTGGGAGCTGTCGCAGAGCATGGCGGTCAGCGACCGGATGGTGCTGCTGGTGCGTGCGCTGGCGGTGTTCGCGCTGAACGCGGCGCTCGGGCTGGCCGCGTCGGCGGCGTCAGGAACTGCGGCCGCGGTCACGTTCGGCTGGCTGATCCCGATGACCGCGATCTCGGCGCTGGCGCTGGCCGCCGCGACGCTGGCGCGGTCGGCGAACGTGGGGGTGGCGGCGGGACTGGCCGGCTGGCTGATCACGGTCCTGTCCGGCCAGGCGGCCGACGGGCGGTTCTCCGCGGCGGTCACCGACTCTGCCCTGGTGCTTCCCTACCTGGCGTTCGCGGCCTGCTGCGGCGTGATCGTGCTGTACGCGACCCGGACTCCGAGAGGATCATCATGAACGTCGAGATTACCGACCTGACCAGGCGCTTCGGCCGCACGCAGGCCGTGGCGGGGGTGAACCTGCAGACCGGGCGCGGGGTGTTCGGGCTGCTGGGCCCCAACGGGGCGGGCAAGACGTCATTGCTGCGGATGATGGCCACCGTCATCCCGCCAACCTCGGGAACGCTGCGGCTGCTCGACCGGGATCCCGGCGGCTACGGGCCGCGAAAGGAGATCCGGCGCAGGCTCGGCTATCTGCCGCAGGCGCTCGGGTATTACCCGGGCTTCACCGTGGCTGAGTTCGTCGAGTACTTCGCCCTGCTCAAGGACATGCCACCGGCCCAGGTGCCCGGCGCGGTAGCTATCGCGATCGAGCGGGTCAGGCTGGGCGACAAGGCGCGGGCGAAGCTGCGCACTTTGTCCGGCGGCATGCTGCGCCGGGTCGGCATCGCGCAGGCGATCGTCAACGAGCCGGAACTATTGTTGCTTGACGAGCCAACGGCCGGGCTGGATCCCGAGCAGCGGGTGCAGTTCCGCGAGCTGCTGCGTGATTTCGGGAAGCAGGCCACCGTCATCGTCAGCACTCACCTGGTCGAGGACGTCGGCGCTGCGTGTACCGAGGTCGCGCTGATGAATGAGGGCAAGATCGTCTTCCACGGCACGCCCGATGAGCTGACCGCCCGCGCCGATGGAACCGCCGCATCGGGCGATGCGCCGCTGGAACGCGGTTATAGCGCGGTGCTCGCGCAGGCGCGGTCGTGACCGCCACCGGAGCGGGGGTACCGTCCCGGCCGCTGCGGGCGGCACGCGGCCCCCGGCTGGTGCCGCGGCTGCTGCGGCTGGAACTGCACCGCAGCACGCTGCTGCGGCTGCTGCCGCTGCTCGCCATGCTGCTCGCCTTCACCGAGCTGCGGAATGACCTTAGCCACGCGCCGCTGTGGGCGGTGCGCAGCATCGACGTTCAGGTCCAGGTCGAGCTGACCGGGGCGATCGTGGCGGGGGTGGCGGCCTGGACGGCCGCCCGCGATGGCCGCCGTCACCTCACTGACCTGGTGACGGCCACGTCCCGGCCACAGTGGGTTCGCCAGCTGGCCAGCTGGGCGGCGGTCACCATCTGGGCGCTGCTGTTCTACGCGGCATGCGTGGCCGTGGTCTTCGTGGTGACCGCCCGGCAGGCCACCTGGGGCGGCCCGATCTGGTGGCTGCCCGGCGTCGGCGCCGCCGCCATCGCGGCGTTCAGCGCCGCGGGATTTGCGTTCGGCGCGTTCTTCCCTGGCCGGTTCACCGCGCCGCTGGTGACGGTCGGGGCCGTGTTCGCGCCGCAAATAGGCGTGCTGGCGCTGCAGCGCAACCTCGCCTGGGGCCGCGTCAGCCCGGCCAGGGATGCCACGGTGCCCGGCAGCGGCATCTTCGTCCCGTTTCATGCGGGCCTGTCGATCGTGCAGATCATATTCCTGGGCGGCGTGACCCTCGCCGCGCTGGGCGTCCTCGCGCTGCCGGCCGCCGCCGGCGGGCAGCGGCTGCGCCGGGCCGGCGCGATGATGGCGCTGGCTGGGCTGGCGGCCGCCGGCACTGGCGTGGCGCTGGCCAGCACCGCGCGCCTGGATGCTGAGGGCGTCATCATCCCGGCGCTGCACACCGCGGCCGGCGACAGGCTGATCACCTACACGCCGGCCTGCGACAACAGCGCTGTGGTCCCGGTGTGCCTGCACCCGGCCTTCCGGGCTCAGCTGCCGGGCCTGGCGGCCTACCTCGACCCGGCGCTCCGCCAGGTGGCCGGCCTGCCAGGGGCGCCGGTCCGCGTCCAGCTCGGCACGGGCACCCCGCAAGATATCAACGGCAGCACCAGCATCCCTGGTCCAGCCATCAGCGGCAGCCCGCCGGTGCTGTACCTCAGCCCTTCCCTGCTGATCCCCTCCGGGTCCAGTATCGCGCAAATACTGGGGCCGACCGCCGCGGTCACGATCATCCAGAACGTGATCTATGGCCGGCCAGCTGAGGGCGGGTCGGCCGTCAGTCCGGCGCAGCACGCGATCGCGGCAGCCCTGCTCAAGGCGGCCGGCGTGCCGCTGCTGGCCCCGTCGGCTGCCGAAGGGCGGCAGCCCGGCGACGGGGTGCCGGGGCCGGCGCCTGGTTCGCCAGCCTGGGCCGCGGCACACCGGTTCGCCGCGCTGCCGGCGGCCGCCCGGCACGCCTGGCTGGCCGCTCACCTGGCCGCGCTACGGACCGGCCGGATCACCCTTGCGGAGATTCCGTGACCACCGCTGCCACAACGGCCGGCTCGCGGCTGATTGCCCGCCCGGGCGTCCCCGCTGCGCGCCTGGTCCGGCTGCACCTGGCCAGCCGCAGCATCCCCGGCTGCCTGCTAGCCCTGGCGGGCTGCGCGATCACGCTGCGGATTGCCCTGCACTGGCTGCCGCGAAGCGGGGGAGGTGCCCGGCAGTTGCCGCTGCTCCTCGAGGCTGCCGCCGCCGCGGTTATCGGCGTGGTCACCCGCAGCCCGTTCGGCGAGCCAGAGCGCGCCACCGGCCGCTGGCTGCCGTTCCTGCGGCTTGGCGCTGCCATGGCGCTGACCGCCGCCGCGTTCGGCGCGCTCGCCGCCGGATCGGCCGCTGCGCACCTCGACTACGGCTACCTCGCGCTGCTGCGGGACCTCGCCGGCATGACCGGCATCACGCTGCTGGCCGCCGCCGTGGCCGGCGGCAGCCTGGCCTGGCTCGGGCCGCTGGCCTTCTGGGCGCTAGCCACCAGCCGGGACTGGACCACGCCCTGGATCTGGCCCGGGCGGCCGCCGCACGACCTCGGCGCGGCGCTGTGCGCCGCCGCGGTATTCGCCGCCGGGACGGTGGTCATCACGGTGCGCGGCGCCCGCGATTCCGCCAGCGAGTGACGCCGGCCGCGGCCGGCCGCGCGCCCATTCATGATCACGGAGGGTTGTGGGGGTCCGTGCCCCCACAAGCCTCCGTGATCATGAAACGCCATCGTCGGGGGTGCGCGCTCGCCCGCTGGGTCCCAGATGTGGTGGTGCGCGTCGACGACGGGCATCGGGGCGGTCGGCGGGGCGGCCGGTCAGAGGCCGAGATCGTCGAGCTGCTTGTGCAGGTCGGCGCGCGGCCCGTCGGCGGCTGACGCCGGCGCTTTCCGGCCCGGCCCGGCGGGCGGCTTGGGCCGCCCGGTGGCCGCCTTCGGCCGCCGCTCTCGCAGCACCCAGCCCGCCAGGATGCCGCCAACGAGCCCGCCGATGTGCGCCTGCCAGCCGATACCCGCGGCCGGCAGCAGCACGGAGAACTGGTATGCGAAGCAGAGCGCCATCACGGCGCCGATCAGCAGGTCGATCGCGTGCCGGTCGAAGATCCCGCGGACCATGATGTAACCGAAGTAGCCGAACACGATGCCGCTGGCGCCCGCGCCGACCGAGCCGGAGCTCTCCGCCAGCCAGGCGCCCAGCCCGCTGGTCAGGATGACCAGCGCGGTGACCCCGAAGAACTTGGTCACCCCGCGGTAGGCCGCGAGAAAGCCGAAGATGAACAGGGGACCCGAGTTGCCCTCGATGTGCGCCCAGCTGAAGTGCAGGAACGGCGCGGTCAGGAGGTCCGGCAGGCTGCCCGCGTCCCGCGGCCTGATGCCGTAGCTCTGGCTGAGCTGGTAGTGGTCGGCCCAGTTGGCGAGCTGGACTATCCAGATGACGGCGAGGAACCCCACCATCACGAACAGTGCCTTCCTCGCCTCGGCGAGCACGGTGGCCGGATCGCCGGCGCTGACGTTCCAGGTCCCGCGGCGGGCGGGCTGCTGCGTGCTGGCCATGGTTGAAAACTAGCGCCACGGCCCGCGCCCGCGGTACCCGTCCGCGGTACCGGACGGCGTGTCGCCGCGGCGCCCGGGCGCATAGTGGTGATCACAGGATGAGCGATCTAACGGCTAGTAATTGTTCCATTACGTATTGCCAAACTGTGATCCGCGCGGTGCCAATCGCGCCGCGCCGGCGCAGCTTTTTATGCGGAATCGCTTGGATCACCTCCCTCGGTTCTGGCAATGTGGTGCGCCAACGGCCGCCGGCCCGGAAGCATCCGGGTTCTGCCCCGCCAAATGAACCTGATGGCCTAGTCGCATTTAGGCCAGGCTGTCACGCGACTCGCTGCCCTGTACCGCAGCGGTCCGCGCGCTAAGCGTTCCGCTTGGCGTGCTTGACCGACGGAAGGACTGCATTGTCACGACACCGGAGGCCCGGCCCGGCCAGGACGCGCAAGCACCGGCGGACCGGCGTTTTCCTGCTCGTGACGGCCGTATTCGTGGCCGGAGTCGGTGGCGCGGGCGCCGCCGCCTACCTGGCCAGGATGCACGGCGGCGGTGCCGATCCGGCGGCGCTGGTGGTTGCGGGCATTCCTGGCACCCGGTCCGTCGCCCTGCTGGAGCAGGACCGCCAGCACATGATCCGGATGGACGCCGCCACGAAGACGCTCAACCTCGTGGGCGCGCCCAAACTAGCCACCAGGCCGTCGGCGGCCGCGACGCCGGACCCGTCCGCTTCGTCGCCCGGTGCGCCTGTCACCCCAGCGACGCAGCCGGCCGCGCCGCCGCCCAGTCCGGGAACAGCCAAATCGATTGCCTACAACATGCTGTCCTCGTTCGGCTGGAACCCGAGCACCAACTTCTCCTGCCTGGACAACATCTGGAGCCGCGAGAGCGGCTGGAGCGTCACCGCGCAGAACGCCAGCGGCGCGTACGGGATCCCGCAGGCCCTGCCAGGTTCCAAGATGGCCACCGCCGGGCCGGACTGGCAGACGAACGCGACCACCCAGATCAAGTGGGGCCTGGGGTACATCCAGGGCCGCTACGGCGATCCGTGCGGCGCATGGTCGTTCTGGGAAGCGCACGGCTGGTACTGACCAGCTTTATTACCACGGGCGGCGCATTACCACGCGGCCGATGATTAAGAAGCTATAAATTCCGCTAACTTGATTTCGCCCGTCCTGGCCAGTAGCGATAACTCCGCGTGATATCGCAGATCGCCACCGTTACGTTACGGTGATACGTGCAAGGTAGCGCTAAGACCGCCGGAAGCGCCCAAAGCCAGCTGCGGAAGCCTGTCCGCGCCTAAAAGTCGCTAAACCGGCAGTCGGGCTGTGATTTACCTCATACGGGGATAAGGGCGATTGCGGGTACGAACAGCTCATTGCTTCGGCAGTGTGGGTTCCTGACAGCACCCCGCGTGCGTGATGGTTACTTTTTCGTA
>WNGR01017909.1_pt1 | contig 10040 bp, 12 predicted proteins | sample 5407581 | NCBI WGS metagenome assembly WNGR01 (sample SAMN13153383, study PRJNA577476) | soil metagenome | isolation source: 80 cm soil or saprolite under Garry oak tree replicate 2 | place: USA:California | collected 2016-06-15
GGGGCCTGCCGATGCTGTTGGGCATGCAACTGAGCGACGACGACAAGATCGCGATGCTGGACCACTATGCCGGCGCGGCGCGGGACGCCGGACGCGATCCATGCGATGTGCCGCATGTGTCAACGGTGCTGGCCCACGTCGCCGACTCCCGCGACCAGGCCGTGGCCGAGATGCGGTCCGCGATGCCGGGCTGGCTGGCCGACGGACTGGCCGGCTACCAACCGATCGACGGGCGGGCCCACCCCCGCCGGGATCCCCGGCAGTACACCGATCTGCTCTGCGACCTGCATCCGGTCGGCACGCCCGAGGAGTGCGTGGCTCGCTTGCGTGCCAGCGGCGACCGCACCGGCATCCGCCAGGTGATCATGATGGTGGAAGGCGCTGGCAGCCGCGCGGCAACCCTGGCCAACATCGCCCGCCTCGGTGCCGAGGTGCTGCCTCGGTTGCGCGACTGACCGTGCGAATCCACTGTCCACAGCGGACTGACGCTGGCCACATATGCGCGGTCATGCACGTTACAGAACAGGAACGGTTTTCATTGCCGTAGCGTCCACGACTTGAAATGACAATCACTTCCATCTAGCGTCCTAGCGTCCGACACGCCGACCCGGGAAGTCACCCAGAGCGGGGCGTGTCCCGCTCCCTGGCGCAAGGAGATCGTTGCGAGATGACCGTTCAGCGCTTCGCCCGTCGGCGTCGGCCGGTGGCCGGATTCGTGTTGGTCGCCACCGCCGCGGCCGTGGTGGCGGGCTGCTCGACCGCCGCTCCAGCGGCGACGACCGGCTCGTCGGGCGGATCAGGTAAGACGATCACGGTGGTTGCCGCGGAGAACTTCTGGGGCAGCATCGCCAAGCAGCTCGGTGGCAGCCACGTCAACCTGACCAGCATCATCAGCAACCCGGACACCGACCCGCACGACTACGAGGTGACCCCGGCGGACGCCCGCACGATCGCGTCGGCACAGTTCATGATCATCAACGGCATCGGCTACGACCCATGGGCGACCAAGCTCGTCGCGGCGAACCCGGTCGGCAACCGGACCGTGCTCACTATCGGTGACCTGGTCGGTATCAAGGAGGGCGGCAACCCACACCGCTGGTACTCCCCGACCAACGTGCACCAGGTGATCGAGCAGATCACCAGCGACTACAAAAAGATCGACCCGGCCGACGCCGGCTACTTCGACCAGCAGAAGCAGAACTTCGAGACCCAGGGGCTCGCCCAGTACAATCAGTTGATCGCCGACATCAAGAGCAAGTACGCCGGTACGCCGATCGGCGCGTCGGAGTCGATCGTGTCCCTGCTGGCCGACGGGCTCGGCCTGACGATGCTGACGCCCGCGTCGTTCCTGACCGCGATCAGCGAGGGCAGCGAGCCGACCGCGGCGGACAAGGCCACCATCGACAACCAGATCAAGCACAAGCTGATCAAGGTCTACGTGTTCAACAGCCAGAACGCCACCCCGGACGTGCAGGCGCAGGTCGACGCGGCCAAGGCGGCGGGCATCCCGGTGACCACGGTGACCGAGACCCTGGACCCGGCCACCGCTACGTTCCAACATTGGCAGGTCAAGCAGCTGCAGGGGATCGAGGCGGTCCTGGCCCAAGCGACCGGCAAGGCATGAGACAGAACGCGGCAGCCAGCGCGGCGGTGGCGGGGATGCCACCGCCGCGCGGCGCTGCCAGCACCGGACCGGGAGAAACGGTCATCGCCCTGTCCGACGCCGCCGTGCGGATCGGCGGACGAACGTTGTGGAGCGGCGTGCACCTGACCGTCGCGGCCGGTGAGTTCGTGTCGATCCTGGGCCCGAACGGGGTCGGGAAGTCCACGCTGGTGAAGGTGATCCTGGGCATCCAGGCCGCGAGCGGCCAACTGACGGTGCTCGGGGGACGACCGGCGCACGCCAACCAGTGGATCGGTTACCTGCCGCAACGCCGCAACTTCGATCCGTCGGTACGGGTGCGCGGTGTCGACGTGGTGCGCCTGGGCTACGACGGTGACCGCTGGGGCCTGCCCCTGCCGTTGTTCGGGCGCCGTGGCAGGCGGGCCGCCGAGGCGCGCATCGCCGAGGTGATCGACCTGGTCGGCGCCAGCGCCTACGCGCATCGCCCGATCGGGCGCCTGTCCGGTGGCGAGCAGCAACGCCTGCTCATCGCCCAGGCGCTGGTGCGCAGGCCGAGGATCCTGCTGCTGGACGAACCGCTGGACAGTCGCGACCTTCCCAACCAGAGCGCGGTCGCCGCGCTGATCGCCCGGATCTGTCGCGTCGAGAACGTCGCCGTGGTGATGGTGGCGCACGACGTCAACCCGATCCTGGGCTACCTGGACCGGGTCGTGTACCTCGCACAGGGCGGTGCGGTGGCCGGCCCGCCGGAACAGGTCATCACCGGCCCGACGCTCAGCCGCCTGTACGGCACGCCGATCGAGGTGCTGCGCACCAGCGACCAACGCCTGGTCGTGGTCGGCGGGCCGGACACGCCGATCGGCGGTGTCCACCACGGCAACCCGCTCGCGGGGGGTCCCGGTGTGGTTGGCTGACGGCACGGTCGGGCCGAGTTGGAACATCGTCGCCGACATCCAACAGCTGTGGTCGTTTCCGTTCATGGTCAACGCATTCCGGGCCGGCACGATCATCGCGGTGGCCGCCGCGGTGATGGGCTGGTTCATGGTGCTGCGCCGCCAGACGTTCGCCGGGCACACCCTCGCGCTGGTCGGTTTTCCCGGCGCGGCTGGCGCCACCCTGATCGGGGTGAGCGCGACGTATGGCTACTTCGCGTTCTGTGTCGGCGCGGCACTGGTCATCGCGGCCATTCCTCGGGCGGGTGCGGGCAGCTACGGGCACGAGTCCGCCGTCACGGGCACGGTGCAGGCGTTCGCGCTGGCCTGCGGGTTCCTGTTCATCGCGCTGTACAAGGGTTTCCTCAACGGCGTGAACGCGTTGCTGTTCGGCACGTTCCTGGGCATCACCACCATGCAGGTGGTGGTGCTGCTGGTCGTCACGATCGTCGTGCTGGCGGTGCTCGCGGTGATCGGCCGGCCGTTGCTGTTCGCGAGCATCGACCCCGTGGTCGCGCAGGCGCGGGGCATCCCGATCCGCCTGGTGTCCACCGGGTTCCTGATCCTGCTCGGCGCCGCGGTGGCCGAGGCCAGCCAGATCACCGGGACCCTGCTGGTGTTCGCGTTGCTGGTCATGCCGGCCGCGGCCGCGCAGACGATCACCGCCCGCCCGGTGCTCAGCCTGGTACTGACCACGGTGATCGCCCTGCTGGTGACCTGGATCGGTTTGAGCGCCGCCTACTACTCGCTTTACCCGATCGGGTTCTTCGTCAGCACGCTGGCGTTCGCGGTGTACGTGGTGACGCAGGTGGTCCGGGGTGTGGGTGCGCGCGTGGGGCGGGTGACCGCGTCATGACCGTCCACACCGGACTGATCGATGGCCCGTTCGCGCATCCGTTCTTCGTCAACGCGATGATCACGGGGACCGCGGTCGCGGTGGCCTGCGGGCTGGTCGGTTACTTCCTGGTGCTGCGCGCCCAGGTGTTCACCGGGGACGCACTGTCCCATGTGGCGTTCACCGGTGCGTTGGCGGCCCTGGCATTCGGGATCGACCTACGCATCGGCTTGTTCACCTTGACCATCGCGATCGCCCTGCTGATGGGCGCGGTCGGCCGGCGCGGACAGGCCGACGACGTCGTCATCGGCAGCATCTTCGCCTGGGTCCTCGGGCTCGGCGTCTTCTTCCTCACGCTCTACACCACCAGCCGCAGCACCGGAAACGGCGCGGCCGGGGTCAACGTCCTGTTCGGCTCGATCTTCGGCATCAGCGCCGCCGACACCCGCCTGGCCACCATCATCGCCGCGGCCGTGTGCCTGCTGCTGATCCTGATCGCCCGGCCACTGCTGTTCGCCACGCTGGACCCCGCAGTGGCCGCCGCACGCGGCGTGCCGGTGCGGTTCCTCGGCTTCACGTTCCTGGCACTGGTCGGCGCCGCCACCGCCGAGGCCACCCAGGCCGTCGGCGCCCTGCTGCTGCTGGGCCTGCTGGCCACCCCCGCCGGCACCGCCCAACGCCTGACCGCGCGGCCCTACCTGGCGCTGGGCCTGTCCGTGGTGATCGCTGTGCTCGACGTGTGGCTCGGCCTTGGCCTCAGCTACGCCGTCCCGGTGCTACCGCCCAGCTTCGCGATCCTCGCCGTCGCCACCGCCGGCTTCGCCATCGTGCTGGCGGCACCCGTGCTACGGCGATCGGTCGTGGCCTGATGTGGGCGGATCGGGTAACGCTGGCATCTCGTGCACGGAGCCCCTCACAGATCTAGGACGAGGTTGGTCTCGGGTTGCGAGCAGCAGGCCAGCGTCGTGCCTGGTGTCGGGGGCTCCAAGGGGTCCGGTCGGTATCGGACGGTGCCGGCGGGGCTTGGGGGCTGGTGTGGATGGTTGGTCACTGGGCCGTCCATAGTGGCCTTTGCTCGGTTCGAGAATGGGCGGCAGGAGCTGCTCTGGACGAGTGTTGGTCGGCCCTGCCCGACGTTTTCGGCTAAGCAGTCTGAGTTGCGCTGGCCGGATAATTCGGCTATTCGGTTGTAGTGGCCGCGTCGGGAATACCGATACATGCCGTTGGGCCGATGAGCCTCGCTTGTTCCTTCCCGCTCCTTGCCGCATGAGGTTCGTGAGCACACTTACGTCGTCGTCGAAACCCGTAGCGGGTCAAGGCTTTTCGGCACCTGCCCGATACGCGGCGATGACCTCGCCGAACTCTTCCATCTTCGCGCCCTGGACGGTGACGCTGTCGAAGCCGAACTCCGCGTGGCGGCGGCGCAGTTCGGCCGCGGCGTGTGTGGCGTCCTTGGCGAGCAGCGCGGCGGGGGCGTCCAGGAGTATCTCCGGGGACTCGTCCGGTAGTTGGGCGGCGAGTTCGGCGACGGACTCCAGCGGGTCCTTGTCGATCATGACCGTCTGCAGGATGATGTCCGACCGGTAGGCGCGACCGCCTGCTGCCGCACGCACCGCGGCGACACGGCCGGCCACCTGCGCCGATGACGAGAACGTCAACCGGCCAAGTTCGGCGCCCTTTCGTTGGTACAGGCCGGGGAACCCGACGATCTCGGCGTGGCGAGCGACGATCGGCAGTATCGCGTCGGAGTTTCCACCGATCATCACCGGCAGCGATGCCTGCACCATGCGCGGCTGGTGATCGGCGTCGGCGAGCTGCGCGCGAACCGAGTCGAGCAGGTCCATCATCGCGGTGACGCGCTCGCGCAGCGGTTGCCAGGCCACGCCGGCACGCTCGAACTCGGCCCGCACGTAACCGGTGCCCAGGCCGAGTTCGGCCCGCCCGTGGGACAGCACGTCCAGCGTGGCGATCTCGCGGGCCAGCAGGGTGGCGTTCCAGAACGCGCCGTTGAGCACGTAGGTGCGCAGCCGCAGCCGTTCGCTGAGCACGGCGGCCGCGGCGAGCACCGCGAAGGGCGACAACCAGCCCAGATGGTCCGGCGCGGCGAGCACGTCGTAGCCCAACTCGTCAGCACGCCGCACGAACCGCGCAATCTCGTCCGGCGAGTCGATCGCCCAGAAACACACCCCGAACTGGATATCCGCCACATCCTCGATAGTGCCAGACGAGGGGGACTTTCATCGGCGGCCAGACGAGGGACTGATTCCGGGCAGGCGGCGCTTCCAGCCGCTGACAACGGAACCGCGCGTGGTGTGCGTGTCCAGCGCGGACCCGCTCGCCCGGCGTTCGTCGGTGCGGCTGGCCGATCTCGCCGATCATCCGGTGGTCAGCCTGTGGACCGAGGTATTCCAGAGCGGGCGGGATTTCTGGGCCGTCGATCCCCGTCCGCTATACCGATCACCACGTCAGTCGATGCGAGACGCTGCTGACCGCAGTCTCGTTCGATGAGGCGATCGCCGACAGGTTGGTGGCGACATCTGGCAGGATGCCGGCGATCACGAACTCCCCGGTTGTGAGACCGAAGACCACCAGCATGAGGCTGAACACCGGGTGTGGCATGCTCGAGCGCTCCGATACAGCTAGTTCGCATAATACGAACTAGCACTATCATGGTTCGAAGCGGAACGCTATGCTTCGTTCATGTCAACGCAGTCGAACCTGTCGGCCGCGGCCGTCCAGCTCGATCGTGATGTGTGCAAGCTGGTCCACGTGCTCGCGCAGCGGCTCGACGTGCACGTGCGCCGCGTCGCCGAGGAGCTCGGTATCACCGCGACCCAGGTCGTCGCGCTGCGCGAACTGTCCGAGCCGATCACGGCGCGCGAGCTGGCCGGCCGGATGTACTGCGAACCGTCCAACGCCACCTTCGTCCTCGACCGGCTCGAACAGCAGAACCTGATCGAACGCCGACCGCACCCGACGGACCGGCGTGCCAAGCAGATCGTGCTCACGCCGGCCGGCGGCCGCTACCGGGCCGACGTGCTGGACCGCCTGAGCACCCGGTCACCGCTGGGCTCACTCGACGCGACACAACAGGAATCCCTGCGCGACCTGCTCCGCGCTCTCGACGCGTAGGCGTCGCTAGCCGCGCGGGCTGTACATGATGACGGCGACGCCGGCCAGGCAGATCATCGCGCCGATGATGTCGTAGCGGTCCGGGCGGTAGCCGTCGGCGATCATGCCCCAGATCAGGGAGCCCGCGACGAATACACCGCCGTACGCGGCCAGGATCTGTCCGAAGTGGGCATCGGGCTGCAGGGTGGCGACGAACCCGTAGATCCCCAGGGCGATCACTCCCGCGCCGACGAAGACCCAACCGCGATGTTCGCGGACTCCCTGCCAGACCAGCCACGCACCGCCGATCTCGAACAAGGCGGACAGCACGAACAACGCGATCGAGCGCACGACGAGCACGGCACATCCAACTCCTTGCCACGATCGGCGGAACCTCTTGACACGCACCGGCTACTACGCGCCACAATATATCGTGCCACGTAGTAGAGATGACGGTCTGCCCGACCTCGGCCGGTTCGCCAACCCGGCGGTGCTCATCCTGAGCAGCCTCGCCGACGGCGACAAACACGGCTACGCCCTGATTCAGGACATCGAGACCTTCGCCGACGTAGCCCTGGGGCCCGGCACCCTGTACGGCGCGCTGACCCGACTGGAACGCCACGGCCTCATCCAGGCACTGGCCGCCGACCAACGCCGCAGGCCCTACCGGCTGACCGCGGCCGGGGCAGCCGCACTGAGCGCCTACCTCCAACCGCGATGAGTTCACCGACATGCTCCGCGCGCTGCTCGCCAGTGGCCGCCGCAACACGCTGTCCTTGGCGCTGGACATCGTCGTCGGCGCAGTGGACGCCCACCTGTTGGCGGGACCCGCAAACAAGGCGCCGGCTTTTCCGGTGGTGCGTCGAGCCGCCTACGAGGGACTGGCCGTCGCCGCGCTCGTCGCGGTGGGCAATGTCCTGACCAACGTGGTATTCCCGACCGCCGCCGACGACGGCAGTGGCCCATGGGGCGCGATCGGCATTGTCGTCGTCTACCTGGGTCTCGTCGGTCTCATGACGGCGATCGGAGCGCGTGGCACCCGACGATCGACCACCCGGCATGCCGGGATCAAGGCCGGGGCCACCGCGGGGCTCGTGATCGCCACGATGTTCATCCTGACCTGGTTCGCCATCGACAACCTGTTCTTCGACACGATCAGCCGGCAACCCGAGAAAGTGCTCGCGTTCGCCACCAGCGGCCAGTCCTCCATGCGCGCCTTCATCAACCTCAACCTGGTGCGGGGCATCGGGTTCTTCATCCCTGAGATCACCGTCGTCGGCGCCCTGCTCGGTTGGCTGGGCGGCCGCCTGGCCCGTCGCACACCCGACCATTCCCCGTTCCTGACCGAAAGCTGACCGGGAGACGACCAACGGTCAATGCCTAGAGTTCGAAGCGGTAGCCCATGCCCGGCTCGGTCACCAGGTGCTGCGGGCGCGATGGCGCGGGTTCCAGCTTTCGGCGCAGCTGAGCCAGATAGACCCGCAAGTAGTGGGTTTCCGTGGTGTGGCCGGGCCCCCACACCTCGTGCAGCAGTTGTTGCTGCGCGACAAGGCGTCCCGGGTTGCGGACCAGGACCTCCAGCAGGCCCCACTCGGTCGGTGTCAGGTGCACCTCGGTGCCGTCCCGGTGCACCGTCGAGATCGGGTAGGCCCAGGTCGAGCACGACGACGTCCGGCTTGTCGTCGACGGCCACCCGCAGCGCGGCGGCGCCATCGGGCGCGGTGATGACCTGATAGCCGCGGGCGGTCAGGTTGATCCGCAGCGCGCCGAGGATCTGCGGCTCGTCGTCGACCACCAGCACCCTGGTCGGCGGTGTGCCGGTCACGCCGTCTCCTCGCCAACCGACTGGTGGGCCGGTGGGCTCTCGCGGGTCGCCTCGGGGAGTGAGATCGCCACGGTGAGCCCGCCGCCGGGGGTGTCCTCGGCGCGGATCGTGCCGCCCATCGCCTCGGTGAAACCCTTGGCCACCGACAATCCCAGGCCGACACCCGCCGTGGCGTCCCGGTCGCCCAATCGCTGGAAGGGCGCGAACATCGTGTCCGTGGCGCCCTTCGGCAGGCCGGGACCGTGGTCCACGACGTGCAGTTCGACGTGTCCGGCGTGGGCGCTGGCCCGCATCTCCACCGGGTGCGGCCCACGGTCGTTCGGTTGCCGGCCGTGGCGCAGCGCGTTGTCCACGACGTTGGCGATCACCCGCTCCAACAGCCCTGGATCAGCCAGCACCTCGGGCAGTCGCTCGTCCACGTCGACCTCGACCAGTTTCCGGTCGTCGATGCCCGACAGGGCGAGCCCGACGACCTCGTCGTAGCCGACCGGGCGGATGAGGGGCTCGACCGCGCCGGTGGACAGCCGTGACGAGTCCAGCAGGTTGTCCACCAGGGCGGTCAGCCGGTCGGCGGACTGGTCGATCGTGACCAACAGTTCTGCTGTGTCCTGTGTGGACAGATGCAGCTCCGGGTCGCGCAGGCTGCCGGCGGCGGCCTTGATCGACGTGAGCGGGGTGCGCAGGTCGTGGCCGACGGCCGACAGCAGCGCGGTGCGCAACTCGGTGGTCTCGGCGTGCCGATTCGCGGTGGCCGTCTGCGCGCGCAATCGCTGCTGCCGCAGGGCAAGGAGCGCTTGGCCGGCGGCGGCTTCCAGTGCCTGCCGGTCGGCCGCCGCCAAGGTCCGGCCCCGGATGGCCAGGTGCACGTCCGGGGTGACCGGCACGTCCACGTCGGCGTCGTCCGGCTCGTCACACGGCTGGGGCCCGACACAGGCCACCCGATGCCACTCGTCGCCGTCCCGTTCCAGCAGCGCGACCGAGGACAGGCCGAAGTTCTCCTGCACCTGGGTCAACAACCGCACCAGCGGCGCCGGGTGGGTGAGCACGGTGCGTGCGTAGGACGCCAGCAGTGCCGCCTCCGTGCGTGCCTGCGTGGCGACGGCCTTGCCGGTGCGCCACCGGGAGCGGTGACCCGCCATCGCAAGCTGGCCGAGCAGATGGGCGCGACCTATCACACGGTGGTCGGCGATGACGTGCCCACGGCGTTGCTCGACTTCGCCCGTGGTGTCAACGCGACGCAGTTGGTGCTGGGCACCTCCCGGCGGTCCCGGCTGGCGCGGGTGTTCGAGGAAGGCATCGGCGCCACCGTCGTGCAGGGCTCAGGCCCGATCGACGTGCACATGGTCACGCACAGCGAGGCCGCGCGCGGGTTGCGGGTGCGGCTGGAACGCAGCCCGCTGGCCGTCCGGCGCCGGGTCTACGGCTGGCTGCTGGCATTGTTGCTGCCCGGCGTGGTCACCAGTGGTGGCCTGATCCTGCATCAGGCATTGGACATCTCCACGAACGCGGCCGGTTTCGTGCTGGCGTCGGTCGCGGTCGCGCTGGTCGGTGGACTAGGGCCGGCGCTGTTCTCCGCGCTGCTAGGTGGGTTGCTGCTCAACTACTTCTTCGTCCCGCCGGTCTACTCGCTGACCATCGCCGCGCCGGAGAACCTGATCACACTGCTCACCATGCTGGTGGTGGCCGTGTTGGTCGCGCTGGTGGTGGACAGGG
>WNGR01029249.1_pt1 | contig 10040 bp, 12 predicted proteins | sample 5407581 | NCBI WGS metagenome assembly WNGR01 (sample SAMN13153383, study PRJNA577476) | soil metagenome | isolation source: 80 cm soil or saprolite under Garry oak tree replicate 2 | place: USA:California | collected 2016-06-15
GCTGCGCGTGAGCGGAGGGGGGGTGCGAAAACAAGGCTGAGGGATCCGGTGTGCTCCCAGGTGCAGGAAAAGGGGGAGGGTGTGCAAGCGGGGGCGGGGTACGACCGGGCGGGGGGGCGGCGCGTGAACAAAAGGCGGCGCGCACCGTTTCCGCACCCCCGCGCCCAGTAGATCAACTTGTACAAAATCCTGTAACATACTTAGCTAATAAAATTGAGTTTCTACTTTTGTTGAATGAATAAGCTATTTAAAATGACACATTTTTGTGTTTTAATATTGTTTATAATCTAAAAGACAAGTAGTTGTATTTGTGCTTACTAAAATATACTCCTATCTGAGTTCAAATGCTAATTGGAGTGATGGTCTCATTATGGACAGCCAAAAACGTAACGTCTTGGCACCTTCCTTTCTGGGAGTGTGACCCTTTGCAGAAAAATGGCAACTGTCGTTGTCACCGTCACCGTCCTGTCATTGTCACCATTGCCACCATGGCTGTCATCGATGTTGCATTGCTGTTATTGATGTCGTGTTGCCATTGTTATTGCCATTGTCAACTTGCTGTTGTCCTTGGCGTGCTGCCGTCGTCACCATCGCCACCCCTTCATCGTCAGTCGCCTCCCCCTCATCGCTTGCAGTTTGCATTAGCATACGGTCCTGCTGTGGCTGCATCATTGTTATGGGCATGGGGGGTGTGGTGGTGGCAGAGGCATGGTTGGCGTCCACATGGGGCAGTGGCTTCAGGGTGGTGTCGGTGATAGTGGGTGTTGTGCAGTAGCTACTGGTTAGTGGAGGGTTGCAAGGGGTCCAAGGAACTGCAGACTTATGATGGCGTGACGATGACTTAGGTGATAGTGTCAATCAAAGAATGTGGTGTCAGTGGGCACACAGCTGCAGTCGTGGTGTGTGGTGCCATGGCAGTTGTGTGGCAGTGGAAGGGCCTGCGATCAAGGTCAGTACATTGTGGCGCTACATTGAATCATGAGGAGAGCACAGGAGGTAGACACACCTCCTAAACTAATTGTCTACTCACCTGTGCCACCATTGCCCACCTGTTATGTTTCGTATCAAAGACACTTACCTAATGGTTATGACTACATGGGTAGGTGGTACTTAGTCATGGACTTCCTCTCAGTCAGCACGAATATCACATGTACAATAGTATGACTTGACCCTAGGATAGTGGTACTAGGATTCAGGATTCATGAGGCACTTTAAAGCCCTCACTGCATAGTACTTAAGATGTAGTCATAGAAGACCAAGCCCCCAGCTTGGTCTTCTTGAATCGCCACCTGCATTCCTCTTCTACTCCGCAAGATCTAAGGGCTCTATCCCTTTCTCTACTTGTAAACACAGAATGACCATTGTCTCATGTCCAAGTGTCATCAGACCTTGTGACTCATCATAGCACGTGACTATAGGAGGAGTCCGTGTCTATCACCGCTAAGTCATATCGCGTGCCTCGTTCGAGCCTAAGTCAAGGCTCACGTTCAGTGGCAACGTAACATTAAGACCAAGCTCATTGTGGCGCGCCTTACCACCAAGGATCGTTGGGTCTTCTTGCCCTACTCCATTGAAGAATGAGGAGAACGGAACGTACCACTTATATACCTTAAAGAAGCTAGGTGGAGAACAGTTTGAGGGAGCACTGGGTACTTCATCAATATCCCAACAAGACCATCTCAATACTATCCAGTTGAGTTCAACCATAACTTCATGTGTTGGACAGAGATTACTTGGAACGCTCCACAAGCAAGGTGGGATGTCATAAGACCAGCCGGACCAGATTACTGTTGCGACATATTCGAAGATGAGGTACAGATGGCAGGACAAGTGGGACCAATAGACGGACAATCCCCGCTTAACCCAAGAACCCCAGCACCTTCCACAGAAGACGAGGATGAAGAGAGTTGCCAGTCCAAAGACACAGTCGAATCAGGAAGGCCAGGAAATACCACAGAAGAAGAAGGATTAGCTGAACTAGCTGAGTCAATTCACATCAATTCACCACACATGGCGACCATGACAGAGACAGAAGAGCAAATTATCGTCGAAGAGCCAATTTATGCACGACGAGAACACACGGAGGACATCAACCCATATATGGGACACTGACACAAATGAGTGGCCAATATAGTAGATGATGAAGCAGCACTACGATGCGCCACAGGACCCAATAGGGCCAACCCACCCAGTGGAGGACCGGAATTGCTACCTGAACTTCTGCCAATCAGACTCCCTCAAGATGACCGACCTGGAAGAGGACTCCCCGGTGGAGGATTCCCATGAGGAGGCGGATTCCCCGGAGGTGGAGAAGGATTCCACGGAGGAGGAGGATACCCCGGAGGGGGAGGAGGTCCCCTGGGCGCCGCACCACCTGGAGGAGGATGGGGTCCACCACCCACACCTTTACCACAAGGCAACAATGACAAGCTGGTAGGGGGAACACCCACTGTCTTCGATGGAGACCAAAAGCAAACCCAAATGTTCATCAACCAATGGGAATTATACTGGGGCGTCAACAACAACAACACTATAATGATGAACCCATACCAATGAGCTATGTTTTTCCTCACCTACGTAAAAGGAGCACGAGTTAACGAATGGGTCATAGCTGTAAATCGATGGCTAGCTTGACAAATACAAGGAGGGATCAATCAACTAGATGAAAGGCTATGGAACAAAGTAGCCGTGTTGTTCGCCTGACGATTCACAGACAGTCTCACACAAGAAAATGCCCAATCCACGCTCAGAGCCGGGATAAAGATGAAGGGAGAAGACATCGACGCATACGTAGTAGAATTCGAGGAACTGACTCGTCTCACGGGGTACCGTTTCGACGTTCCCCAATCTATTGAAGCTTTCACTAATGGGCTGCCAACAGGCTTATACCAACGAATCCTCGAAATTGATCGACCAGTAACATACGAACAGTGGAAACAAGCTGCCACCGATCGACAACAGCAATACATCCACATGAAGGCATGCCTAAAAGCCCACAAAGGGGGGTTTACATCTGCAAGACCACAAGGATGGGCCCCAACGAGGCCACTTTCAGACCTGAATGCAATGAATACAATGGCTGGATGAACATGCGGATGCATTGCGGGAAGCGAAGAAATGAACCCAACAATGATGCCCCGAGGAGGGTTCCTTCAAAGGGGATGAGGAGGTGGAAGGCAGAGAGACCTACACGAAGTTGAGTGTTACATGTGTCATAAAAAGGGACACCTAAGTCACAACTGCCCACAGCATACCTGGAACCGAAACAATACCCGACAAACCCCATGCTCTAGCCAGGGACGTGATGTGATAGTAGACGATAGAAGTATCTGCGACGAAGAACAAACTCTCGTTGCATGATCCTCCACTCAAACCCCGCAACAACAAGCAGACACATGGTTAAGAGGAATGGCAACCGCAGGAGAAGACGTATAAGAACTGGTCATGAGGGACCTTGTAGGAAGAGAGGGTTTTCAGAACGCCTGAACCCATCGGCCTGGGTGAGGGTGGTCCACAAGTTCAATTCTGTAATAGTGACTACGCAATTCCAATCTATGCATATCCCCGTCTCTATCAGAACTAGCAACGCAATGGCCAACATCAAAGCACTTGTAGACTCTGGAGCAACCAACTGCTTCATGAGCGAAGCCTTCATCAGAAGGATGAAGCTAGGGAAAAGACCCCTACAAAAACCACGAAAAATATGAAACATCGACAATACAGCCAACCAGGCTGGATCCATTACACACTATGTGGATCTCAATATACAAACCAACGGGATCAAGAAAACAATACAATTCCTCATCATAAACATAGGAAGCGAAGATATCATATTAGGATGCCCCTGGATGGCTGCCTTTGAACCTCAGTTTACCTGGGGGAGTGGAGTCATTAATGAAAAAGCACTACCTATTATCATCCGGTCAGTCAACCCTTCAATCCCTGGAAAAGAATCAGTGATCGCATACGTTCAAGGGACAATAGGGGATTACCACCTACAAGCCACGACTTCCACTGAGCTAGCCATCAAGGCGCAACAGTACACGAAGAAGGTGGAAGTCCCTATGGACTACCAACAATTCGCCAAAGTATTCAGTGAAGAAGACTCAAAACGCTACCCACCAAAACGAGCATGGGACCATGCAATCAAGTTCAAAAAAGATGCCCCGGAGGCAATAGACTGCAAAGTGTACCCCATGAACCGGATTGAAGACAAAGCCATACGAAAGTTCCTCAGCGATGAACTTGAGAAGGGGTACATTCATGAGTCCAAGTTGCCGTATGCTTCTTCATTTTTCTTTGTTTGCAAAAAGGATGGCAAAATGCGACCAGTGCAAGACTACCAGAAGATCAATGCCATCACCATATGAAACCAATACCCCCTTCCACTTATTGCCGACCTTATCCGTGACCTCAGTAACATGCACATATATACTAAGCTCGATGTCAGGTGGGGGTATAACAATGTGCACATCCACAAAGGCAACGAAAAGAAAGCCACATTTAAAACCAGATACAGGCTTTTCAAACCAACTGTAATGTACTTCAGACTCACAAATTCACCAGCGACGTTTCAAACAATGATGAACTACATATATCGAGATGTCATACTCAAACACAAGCCTCTCAGAATGACAATCCGCATTTACATGGATGACATTGGTATCACAACACGTACCAATCTCGAAGATCATAAAAGCGCAGTCCACGATGTCCTCAAGGTGGCGCAACTTCACGACCTCTACTTCAAACCGGAGAAATGCATATTCCACGCACCTTCTATGGATTACCTGGGGGTAATCCTTGAAAAGGGGGTGACATGTATGGATCCTGCAAAAATCGCAGGGGTAGATGCCTGGCCAGTACCAAAGAGTGCAACAGAAGTACGAAAAGCACTTGGATTTTTCAATTTCTACCGCCCCTTTATTAAAGACTTTGCATTCATCGCAAGACCACTACACAGGCTCACACGGAAAGACCAAGAGTGGAAATGGGGGCTGGAAGAACAGTGTTATGTAACCACGGTACGTCCACCTGACTTAGGTGAATAGTTTGGCAGCCTCAACTGGGACACTCAGCGATATGGCAATCACTCTCCTCGGTGATATGCAGATGCTGTACAGCAGCATTTTGCGATACGCGCAATAGTCCCCTTCTCTGGTTCCCATGGGTTTAGTGAATCAGGAACGCGGGATACTCGTCGTAGAGTCTTCTTCTTCAGGATATGTTCTATCTGACAGCCAATGCTTCAGATGAGGTAGAGAGAGAGAGAGAGAGAGAGAGAGCATTGGGATGATTGAGTGGTGATTCAGAAAGACCAAGCTGAAGAGCCTTGGTCTACTACTAGTGGTTTATATACAGATGAAGAGGGCTTTGAAGTGCCTCCTGGATCAGTTATTGTACAAGTATCACATGTGCTACTCTCATCCCATTGCTCTTCCAACTGGGTCATCACGTCCGCCATTTCCATGTGTCGTATACTCCCCAGCTTGAGAGCTTGTACATCCCCGAAGGCTTTCTCCAGCTCTATGATTCGTGCTTCAATGCAGTCACCCTCTTGCGTAAGGATTCAGAAGTGGTGGATCTCCGCTATCACTGATTCATCGCCTAAATCCCAAGCACACCTGTTGACTATGGCGTGATCGGCATGTTTGGCTGTAAGGACGTCTAAGTCCTCTTGAGGGTAGATGGGGCAACGTGCAAAGGTGAGGAATGGGGTCGCATAGAGTGGTCATGGATAGATGAGGTTGGACTCATCTATAACGCCTAGCACCATGGGGTTTGGTCCTATGATGACTTGGATGTACTTTGCCTGTCGCGTCGTTCCTCTGGTTTTGATGGGACAGGGAATATATCATGGGCCCATATTGAGATGGAATCCAGGAGGTGCATTCAGGTGCCAGTTGACTGGGGGTCCATGAGTCCTTCCGACTTGCACAGTGGCTCGGTACATGTTATTGCCCTTGGTGGTTTGTGCGTGGGGTGTGTCGTTAGCGATTTGTCCGTAGGAGATGTGGGTGTGCTCAGCTGGGTAGTAGTCTCTATGTTCGTCATCCTCATCCGCTGGTCCTGGGTCTCCTGCCTGAGTCATTCCCTCGCTTGTCATCTCTCCTGCTGTTCCTCAGCTACCTGTGCGAACTGCTCGTCTCTCCACGATGTCCATGTTTTGCGTGTCTTCAGCTCCATTTGCACTCTGTAGCCTTGGAGGCACAGGCAAGATGGGGCTGGTGTCTTGACTGCTTGGGAGAGCGTTGAGAAGTCGATTAACTTCTGCTCCGCTGATGGGTCGTCCAGTATACAGAATTCCGGTGTCAGGGTCTTGCAAGTTGTACATAGCGGGTGATAGTGCACGAGGGGGCATTGCATCCTCCGTTGGATCTGGGAATCGTCCCACCAGGGCAACCCTTTCATCCTTGGTGATGGGTCCTTCAGTTGCTCGCGCTGTGCATATGGCCCTCGCCTGTTCAGAGGTGATGAGGCCCTCTTCGATTTCTGCAGCGAAGATCCTGTTGGGGGAGCCATGATAGTAGCTGGACATGAAGAGGGATGAGGGAGTATGAGTGGAAGACGACTTAGCAGAGGACTGGGGGTTGTTGTTTCGATGTCTTCGTCCATTTCTTTTATGCGTGTTCATGATGGAGTTGGAATTTTCAAACTCCCTTATCGCATCCTCTGCGAATACATCTTCCTTATCGACCCATTGATTATCTGAGTCCGGATATCCCTTCCATTTTACCAGGTACTGCAGTTTGCATCTTCTGCCGAAGTATCAAAGGTCTAGAATCTTTTCAACCTCATATTCTTCTAGCCCGTCCACTAGATCTGGTGGTAAACACTCATAGTTTGGACCATGTGTTGGGGTTTCGCAATAAGGTGTGAGAAGATCTGTGTGGAAAACTGGGTGTATACTCCACTGTGTGGGAAGGTTGAGATGATAGTTGACTGCGGACATCACCTGGGCAATCTTGAAGGGGCCATGTCTCCTAGGGGCTAATTTGGCCGTGGGTTGATTGGTTCTTAAGTGGCATCCTTCTAGCCACACGAGGTCCCCTATCTGATGTTTGGGTGTATCTTTGTGTTTCATCCATAGGTTCTGAGCTTTGACCATCAGTTCCTGTGCCTGTGCCCTTGCTTCTTTGAATTGTTGGAGCCTCAAGGCCACTTGAGGTATTGGTGAGGGTCTATCAATCCAATCAGCATGTGGGTTGTATCCCATGAGTAATTCAAAGGGTGACTTCCTTGTGATTTCGTGGGGCCACGAGTTATGTGCAAACTCCGCCATTGGTAGATAAGCACACCAGTTATCTTGCTGCTCATTGACGTAAAACCGGAGATATTGTTCCACCCATTGATTGGAACATTCTGATTGTCCGTCGGTTCTTGGGTGATAGGCAGTGGATATATTCTGCTTTACCCCTATGATACTGCACATTTCACGCATGAGTTTGGAGACGAATTGGGGGTCTTGATTGCTTATCATTTTGTTTGGTAGTCCGAATCTGGTGAAGAGGTATTTGATTAGCAGTCCAGCTACCCCTTCCGCCATGATTTCCTCATGGCACGGGATAAGAATAACTGCTTTGGAACAGTCATGATCCGTTATTGTGAGAATCAAATCGTACCCCTGGGACACAGGTAGTTTAGTGATGAAGTCCAGTGCGATGGTTGTGAAGGGCATAGCTTCTGATGTGGGAAATATAGGTTGTAGAGGCACCCTCGTAGGTTGGGTGTTGACCTTATGTCGTTGGCATTCTGCACATCCCTTGACGTAGTCTACAACATCTTTCGTTAGTTGAGGCCACCAGTATTGTCGGGCAACCAGTTGTGTTGTCCTCTTGATTCCTGGGTGTCTGTACACTGGAGAGTTGTGGTGAGCTTCGATAATGGTGCGTTTGTCATGTAACCCTCCAGTGACTACCCGTCTTCCCTCTTTATACCAGGTTCCTTCCAGCTTCTTAAGTCGATGTGCGTCTACCCATGGTTTAAGGATGTCTTCATTTTGTTCATAGATGGGGTCTTCCGGATTTGTATCTTTGTGGGTGAGTAGTTGTATGAGTTGGGGAGCTCGCTCTATGGTGTTAGCCCTGATGAACAGTCGGTCCAGAAGTACCACCACGTTGTGGTTGTCATCTTCTCCTTGGTCATAGTCCAGCCTCCTTGACAGTGTGTCAGCTCGACCATTCATTTTTCCTGCTATGTGGCGAATCTCAAAGTTGTATTCAGACAACTCGAGTACTTCCCTGGCTACTCTTCGGGATATTTTCTGCAGTGATCTCCAGTATTGTAGGTTGAGGTGGTCTGAGTATACAATTACCTTGTGTGGAGATCCCGCCAGTAGGGGGTGCCAGTTTCGGAAGGCGCATACTATGGCCAGCAGTTTGAGGTCATAGATGTCATAATTCCTCTGTGCTTCATTGAGGGTGGCTGAGAAGTATCTGATAGGGTGTTTCTTCCCATCTTCTTTCCGTTGTAGCAGCGTAGCTCCTACTGCATACCCTGACGCATCAACTTCTACTTCGAATTGTTGAGTGAGGTCCAGGTGAGTGAGGACAGGTTCTTTGGTAACAAGTTTTTTGAGTTTGTTGAATGCTTCTTGTTCCTCCTGTCCCCATTGCCATTCTTGTGTTTTCTTCGTGAGTCGGTTTAGTGGTCGCGCCATTTGTGCGAAGCCCTTGATAAAGGGTCAGTAAAAATTGAAAAATCCAAGACCTGAACATAGCTGGGTAAGGTTTTTTGGTGTTGGCCAGTTGTTTATGCCTGCAATTTTTACTGGGTCCATGCGTGTCACCCCCTTTTCAAGGATTACCCCCAGGTAATCCATGGAGGGCACATGGAAGGTGCATTTCTCTGGTTTGAAGTATAGATCGTGTTCGAGTGCTACCATTAGTACGTCGCAGACTGCTGGGATATGTCCCTTCATGTCTGTTCGGGTTGCGATGCCAATATCATCCATATAGATGCAGATGGTGGTACCTTGGAGTTCATGTTTTAGAATGATGTCTCAGAAGATATAGTTCATCATCATTTGGAAGGTCGCCGGTGAATTGGTGAGTCCGAAGTACATTACAGTAGGCTCAAAAAGTCCGTACTGTGTTTTAAAGGCCGCTTTTCCTTTGTCTTCTTCTTTTATATGTATGTTGTTGTATCCCCATCGGACGTCTAGTTTGGTGTAGATATGAGCATTACTGAGGTCGCGTATCAGGTCCAAGATGAGAGGCAGGGGATACTAGTTGCATATGGTTATGGCATTGATCTTCCGATAATCCTGTACTGGTCTGAGTTTCCTGTCCTTTTTCTTGATATAGAAGAAGGGGGACACATAGGGCAATTTGGAGGGTCGTATATATCCCTTTTCTACCTCTTCAGTTAGGAATTTTTGTAACACTTTGTCTTCCTCTTGTGTTTGGGGGTATACTTTACAGTCAATGGCATCAGGGGCATCCTTTTTGAATTCGATTGCGTGGTCCCATGCCCTTTTGGGAGGGTAGTGTTTTGACTCTTCTTCACTAAACACTTTTTTGAAGTCTTTGTATTCTTTGGGTACCTCCGCCTTGGTGGTATATCGTTGGGCTTGTATGGCGAGTTCTGTAGCTGTCGTTCATGCCATACACTGTGATTTGAGTGTTCGTGTAATCTCTTCTTTTTCTTCCTTGGTATGTGCAATAGTTGATTCTTGGCTAGCCTGGTTGGGGTTTATGGACCTTAGTACCACTGGTAGTGTTGTTTCGTCGATGGTGGCATATTTCCAATTGAACTTTGGTTCATACGTTGCCAACCAGGGGTATCCAAGCACTACGTCTTCATTTCCAATGTTGGTAATGAGGAATCTTATGGTTCTGTGAATTCCCTGTGTCTGCACTTGCAGGTCAACGAAGTGTGTGATTGACCCATCTTTGTTTTTGGTGTTATCAATATTCCATATTCTTTGTGGTTTTTCCAGGGGTTGTTTTCCTAGTCCCATTCTTTTGACAATTGTGGGACTCATAAAGCAGTCAGTTGCTCTGGAGTCTACTAATCCTTTGATATCGGCCATTGCTGAG
>WNGR01011911.1_pt1 | contig 10039 bp, 8 predicted proteins | sample 5407581 | NCBI WGS metagenome assembly WNGR01 (sample SAMN13153383, study PRJNA577476) | soil metagenome | isolation source: 80 cm soil or saprolite under Garry oak tree replicate 2 | place: USA:California | collected 2016-06-15
CGAGCGCATCCGGCGCGCCGCGACGCGCATGCGGTGGATCGCGTCGGGCTGCGCGCGGCGAACCTGCACGTCCCAGGAGAGCAGTTCCTCGAACTGCTCGCGGAGGTAGGCGAGTACGACATCGCCCGCGCTGGCCGGCTCGCGCTTCGATGGCGGCGGGCCGGCGGATATCCGCGGATGGGCGGTACCGAGCACCGCCTCGAGCTTCATCCGATACGCCGAACGTGACAGGCCACTGTGACGTAGCGCGCGGTCGGCGGCCTTGAGCAGCTCGCCACCGTCCTCGATGCCCTCAACCAGTTCCACCTCGACCTCGGTCCAGCGGGTCGGCACCCCGGTGCCTCCGAGCGCCTCCGCGGTCACCGCGTCGAGCGCGACCTCGGCGAGCGGATCGCCGGCGGCGTCAGCGAGGATGCTGCTGCGGCGCCGGGTGGCGATCGTCGCCACCGCGCTCGGCACGCGGCCGCGCAACCGTGCCGTGAGCAGCTCGGTGAACTCCGCGGGCACCTCGGGTCCGCTCGGCAGGCGCAGCTCGGTCCGCGTCTCGGCGTCCCCGGCCGGAATCTTCAGGTGCCAGCCCGCATCGTGCCCGCCGGCGCGCTGGCGCAGCGTGATCCCGGCCCGCGCCAGGTCGTAGGCCGCGGTGTCGTAGTACGTCGCCGTCAGCGTCAGTTCGTCCGCTTCGGACTGCGAGGCGACTCTCGGCAGACCGCGCAGGTCGGGCAGCGCGGCGCCCGGAGCAGCCTCGTACTTGCGTTCCTTCTCCTGTATCGCTGTGGCCATGAGCGGACTCAGTCCCCTTCCATCTCCCTGCGCACCCTGGCGAGCAGATCGCGAGCCCGGTCGTAGAGCGAGGCGAACGGGCCCAGAACCGCCTGGCCGACCGGGGACCCGGACAGCGTCGGGTGCGGGTGGCTCGGCGCGAACTCGATCGCACGCAACATCCACCGCCCGAGCCGCTCCTGCTCGTGCTCGCTCAGTTCGCCGAGTACGGCGGGGAACTCCTCGCACTTCTCGCGGACGAAGTGCACCACCGCCTGCTCCTCGAGAAGGCGCAGCCGCGGCGCGAACTCGGGGCTGTCCACATCGATCTGCTCGAGTCCCGCCAGTTCACGTGCGGCGGCCTTCTCCTCGGCGTTGCGTGCCTCGGTGAGCGCCCTCGGCAGCAGCTTCGCGGTGACCGGCCGCAGCACCGCCTCCTCAGCGGCCTCGTGCCGTGCGAGCATCTCGCGCAGCATGTCGAAAGCCTCCCGGCGGTACTCGCCGTGCAGGTCGGGCACGAGGGAGAACTGGTCGCGCAACTGTGCGTGCTGCTCGTAGAGGACGGCGACGACGTTGCCCTGGGGCAGCCGCACCGCGGCCTTGCGTTCATCACGCGCACCGGGCATGACGGATCACCTCCCGCACTGACGAGGCGTTCGGGGCGGGCTCGGGTTCCGGAGTGACCGGACGGTCGGGATCCGGGCCGATCGGCCGATCCGGATCGGGCACCGGGTACGGCGTGGGGGCGGGTTCGACCGGCCGATCCGGATCCGGCAGGGGTACCGGCGGCTCCTCGGGCTCGACCGGCCGATCCGGATCGGGCACGATCGGCGGTACGGTCGGCGGGTCGGTGGTGTTCGGAAGGGTCATCTCGCTCATGGCGCCCGGCTACCCCGGACGACCCGCCCTATGCGTACAGGCTCGGCTCAGGCGACCAGCGGCCCGGCGAACGTGAGCGTGCCGGTCATCGCGGCCGGTTCGAGGCTCCCGCCCGGCGCCGCGACCAGGAAGGACGTGCACGCCTCGCGAGCCTGAGGTCGGCGACCCGTGGGAGAGGCAGCTCGAGCAGCGCGCCCACCTGCATCGCGGAGAGCCGGGCGAGCGCGGGGTAGTCCCGGTCCGTGACGAGGGTCAGGTCACGCGGCGTGTGCAGGCTAGAGGGTCGTCCAGTCCGTCGCCGGGCCGACGGCGGCCGCGAGCACCGCGGCGTTCGGCACCAGCACCGGACCGACCTTAGTCAGCACCCGCACATACGTGAGGGTCATGCCGGTGACCCGGCCGACGATCGGGCCGCCGAGAGCGCCGGAGCGGATCTGGAGTTCGTCGCCGACGGCGAAGGGGCGGGCGAATAGCAGCATGACGCCGGCGAAGACGTTCGCGAGGACCTGCTGCGCGGCGATGCCGAGGATCACGCCGGTCAGCACGCCGCCGAGCAGCAGGTGGCTGACCGAGACGTGCAGCAGGCTGAGGGCGCAGAGCACGGTCAGCGTGTAGCCGAACAGCAGGCACAGCAGCCTGAAGGTGCTCGCCCGCGCGTCGCCGAGCCGACCCGGCGCCTGCGCCAGGCCCATGACCTCGCTGGTGCCGCTGCGCACCGCGATGACGGCGCTGACCAGGAAGACGATCGCGCCGGTGGCCGCGATCGTCTCGTGCAGAGCCTGGTAGCGCCCGGTACCGAGCAGGCCGCCGTAATGGTACGAGACGATCAGCGCGGCGAAGGCCACCAGCGTGGCCAGCAGCGCGCGCCTGCGCAGCCATCGCAGTAGGCTGCGACGCGCGCCGGGGCGCGGCGCCGCGCCCACGGAATCGGTCGCGGTGAACGGTTCCTCCGTATCCGGGCGTAGCAGCAGGTAGGCACGCTCCACGTGCGATCATCCTCTCTGCGGGTTGTCAACCGGTGTCCGTCGTGTGGTCGTCTTCGCGGCGTCAACGCCTTCGGGCATTTCGAGCAACCATCTCGTCTCGGCGTTCGCGGTCCGCGCCCGATACCCAACGTGCGGCAGGCCATGCATCGATAGGCGTAACGAGCGAGTACCGCACCGCGGACGGGGCACTGGAGCAGCACTGCGCACAGGGCGCGGCCAGCCGCGTGGAGGGAGAAGGCCATGACGACCGCGATCAAGTTCTCGCATCGGGAGAAGGTTCTCTTCCCGGAGACCGGGATCACCAAGGGCGACTTGATCGAGCATTACCGGGCGGTCGCCGAGCGGATGCTTCCACACGTCAAGGACCGGCCGATGGCCGTGGCGCGCTACCCCGACGGCATCGACGCGGCCTCCTTCTTCCAGCAGTCGGCCCCGCCGCACACGCCGTCCTGGGTCAAACGGGTGACAGTACCGAAGCAGGACGGCGAGATCACCCACCTGCTGTGCCAAGACGAACGGACACTCGCCTACCTGGCCAACCAGGCCGCCGTGGTCCTGCACGCCTGGCTCAGCCGGGTCGACCGCCCGGACCGGCCCGACCAGCTTCTGTTCGACCTTGATCCGCCAGACGGGTTCGACCAGGCCAGGCACGCCGCGCTGGCGCTGCACGACGTGCTCAGAGACCTCGGGCTGCCGAGCCTGGTCAAGACGACCGGCGGGCGCGGCCTGCACATCAGCGTGCCGGTCGCGCGGCGCTACGACGCGGACGAACTGCGGGATTTCGCTCGCGGCGTGTGCTCGATCCTCGAGTCGCGTGAGCCCGACCTCTACACCAGCGAGGTACGCAAGAACAAGCGCGTCGGAAGGCTGTTCCTCGACATCTCCCGCAATGCCTACGCGCAGCTCGCCGTCGCGCCCTACAGCGTCCGGGCCACCGCGGACGCACGCGTGGCAACGCCCTTGGACTGGAGCGAGCTCGGCGACACTACGCTGAGCCCGTCGCGGTTCACGCTGCGCACAATGGCGCAGCGCCTGGCCGAAGCCGACCCGTGGCGCATTACGCCAAAGCCCGTCTCCTCGCTTTCGACGGCCCGGCAGCGCCTCGGCGACCTGTCCGCATGACCCGGTCAACCCTGCACTCCGGACAGGCGGCCTCGCCGATCTCCTGCACAGCTGCTTCGCCCAGACGATCCTGAACTCGTCTCGGCGCAGTGGCTCGTGGCTTGGCGTTGACGCCGACCCGCGGATCTTGAACAGAGCGCTCTACCTTGTCGGTTCTATCTCGCCGACTTCGATTGCCCTGTCGTGCGACTTCCTCAGGCGGTTCGACCGCCGTCGCGGCACTGTCGCAGGGAACGAGGGGCCGACTGCCTGCAGGCTCGTCCGGGCTTGCGCTCAATCGGCGCCGCCGCCCGCAGCACTGGCACAGTCGCCGGTCGGCACCGGGCTCATCGCCTGACTGGCCTGCGCCGAAGCGGACGCGCGCCCATCCCGCTTGCTGTCGACCACGGCACGTGGGTGACTGGTGAGGAGGATGTACCTCCTCGCCCCGGAGCAGAGGCTGTGGGCTCCTACTTCGTCGTCAAACGCATCGTGCACCTGACCTGAGGAAGACCGTCGCGGCCGAGGACCGCGGCCGCAACGACAGGACGGATCGAGCTCCGCGGGAGGCACCTGGTGAATGTGGACGACCACTCGGGCGCGAGTGCCCCGGCACCCGCCCCCGACCCCAGTCCCGGCCCCGATCCCGCCGCGACGTTGCGCAGCCGGGGCTACGCGGTGCTCCTGCTCATCGCGGCCGTGCTCGGTGTCCCGCTGGCCGCCGGGGCATGGGGCTTCCTGCAGGCCGTCGACCAGATCCAGAAGGCGCTCTACACGGATCTACCGCGCGGGCTCGGCTTCCATCAGGTGCCGGTCTGGTGGCCGTTGCCGCTGCTCGCGGCAGCGGGAATCCTGGTCGCCGCCACGATCCGCTACCTGCCGGGCAGCGCGGGACACGAGCCGTCCGGAGGTTTCGCGGCCTCCGGTCCCGCCGCGTCCCGCAATCTGCCCGGCATCCTCGTGGCGGCCCTGGCGTCGATCAGCCTCGGGGCCGTGATCGGACCGGAGGCTCCGCTCATCGCGCTCGGCGGCGGGGTGGCGGCGGCCACCGTGCGCCTGCTCAAGCCGGAGGCCGACCGGAAGGTCGTCTCGACCGCCGCGGCCGCCGGCAGTTTCGCGGCCATCAGCACCCTGCTCGGTTCCCCGCTGTTGGGCGCGTTCCTGCTGATGGAGGTCTCGGGCCTGGGCGGCGCGCTCCTGGACGTGCTCCTGCTGCCCGGGCTGCTGGCCTCGGGGATCGGCGCGCTGGTGTTCACCGGCTTGGACTCGTGGTCCGGCCTGCCCTCCAGCGCGCTGACGATCCCGGGCCTCGCCCCGGCGCCGCAGCCTGATCTCGCCGAGTTCGGCTGGGCCCTGGTGATCGGCGCGGCGGCCGCCGTCGTCGGTCAGCTGATCCGGCAGTGCGCGCTGCTCCTGCAGCCGCATGTCGCGCGCCACCGGATGCTGTGGACGCCGGCGGCGGGCCTCGCGGTCGCGGGCCTGGCTATCGCCTACGCGCAGGAAACCGGGAAGCCGCAGGGCGATGTGCTGTTCTCGGGGCAGTCCGACCTCGGGCCGCTCATCTCGCACAGCGCGCAGTACACGGTCGGAGCCCTGCTGCTGCTCCTGGCGTGCAAAGGCGCCGCGTACGGCCTGTCGCTGTCCGCATTCCGCGGCGGCCCGATCTTCCCGTCGATGTTCCTGGGCGCCGCCGGCGGGATCGCGATGTCGCACCTGGCCGGAATGTCGCTGATCCCCGGTATCGCGATGGGCATCGGGGCCCTGGCCGACGCGATGCTCGGCCTGCCCCTCACCTCCGTGCTGCTGGCCACTCTGCTGCTCGGCAAGGACGGCATCACCGTCATGCCGCTCGTCATCGTCGCGGTCGTGGTCTCGTACGTGATCTCGGCCAGGCTCGCCGATCCCGTGGGCGGCCGCAGCCGCGGAACCGAAGAGGCGACTGGACGCCGCGATCGACCCGAAGCTCCGCCGCGCGATCCGTGATCGGGGGCAGGTTCCCCCGAACAGCGGTACGGGCCGCCCCTGCGGCGGTGCGCATGGTGAGACTGGCAGAGGGGCTTGTCTCCGCACCGAAGCACCGAAGGAGATCCGAGGATGGCTCTGCACCGCGGCTCCGGCACAGATCGACGACTGAACGTCGCCCCGCTCCTCGGGGAGGCGGACCCGCTCGGATGCATGAGCGTGGCGCCGCCGATGCACCGGCTGCCGGACGGACCGATCCCGCCGACCGCCGCCTACCAGTTGATCCACGACGAATTGATGCTGGACGGCAACGCCAAGCTCAATCTCGCCACCTTCGTGACCACGTCGATGGAGGTCCAGGCGCAAGTCCTGATGACCGAATGCCTCGACAAGAACATGATCGACAAGGACGAGTACCCGCAGACCGCCGAGTTGGAGCGGCGCTGCGTCGCGATCCTGGCCGACCTGTGGCACGCTCCAGATCCCGATAACGCCATCGGCTGCTCGACCACCGGCTCCAGCGAGGCGTGCATGCTGGCCGGTATGGCCCTCAAGCGCCGCTGGATGAAGCGCAACGCCGACCGCTACGCCGCGGGGGCCCGCCCCAACCTCGTCACCGGTATCAACGTGCAGGTCTGCTGGGAGAAGTTCTGCAACTTCTGGGAGGTCGAGCCTCGCCTGGCGCCGATGGCCGGCGACCGGTTCCACCTGGACGCCGAGCAGGCCGCCGCGCTCTGCGACGAGGACACCATCGGCGTGGTCGCCGTCCTCGGCTCCACCTTCGACGGCTCCTACGAGCCGGTCGCCGAGATCTGCGCGGTGTTGGACGACCTGGCCGAACGGACCGGAGTGGACGTGCCCGTGCATGTCGACGGGGCCTCGGGCGGCATGGTGGCCCCGTTCCTGGACCCCGACCTGGCCTGGGACTTCCGGCTGCCCAGGGTCGCCTCGATCAACGCGTCGGGACACAAGTACGGACTGGTCTACCCCGGTGTGGGCTGGGCGCTGTGGCGGGACAAGGACGCGCTCCCGGATGAACTGATCTTCCACGTGAACTACCTCGGCGGGGACATGCCGACCTTCGCCCTCAACTTCTCCCGGCCGGGGGCCCAGGTCGTCGCCCAGTACTACACGTTCCTGCGGCTGGGCCGGGACGGCTTCCGCGCCGTGCAGCAGTCCTGCCGCGACAACGCCGAATACCTCGCCGCCGAGATCGGGAAGCTCGACGCGTTCCAGCTGATCACCCGCGGCGACGAACTCCCGGTGTTCGCATTCAGCACCGCCCCCGGAATGACCTTCGACGTCTTCGACGTCTCGCGCCGCATGCGCGAACGCGGCTGGCAACTGCCCGCCTACACCTTCCCCGCCGACCGCACCGATCTGTCCGTGCTACGCGTCGTGTGCCGCAACGGCTTCACCCGGGACCTGGCCGACATGCTCCTCGAAGACCTCACCAGGCTCCTTCCCGAACTCCGGCGCCAGCCCGCGCCCTTGCAGGACCTCGGCGTGCCGGTCCGCACCGCCTTCCACCACTGAACCGGCAAACCGCCCTGCCGCACAGACGAAGTTCAGCACCGACCCGGACGCGGGCCGGTCGCGAGTCCGCGTCCCGGCCTTCCGACATCTTGACGATGCCTTGATATTCACTTCGATACCCACTTGATCTTCAGCACTGCGACCCAGACGGATGGCTCTCAGCGGCAGTTCACCGGGACATATACGGTTTCGGGGCAAGCGATCAGCAGTGCCTCCATAACCCAGTCCGCTGCGTCGACTGCATCATCGCTCTGCGGCGCACCGGCGAATCCGTACGGGTACAACCTCTGCGGGATTGGCAGTGAAATCACAAGCCCGCCAAGCAATATCTGCAGTTATTTCCACTGCATCGAAAACTTCGGGAACGGCAGAGGCTACATGGTCGAGTGCGGCGATGGCACGTACAGCATGTCGGGCGGTATCTATGGTGTGTGCAGTGACCATCAGGGCGAGGGGAGCCGCGTCTATGACGGCAGTTGACTACGCGGATAACTCATCCTGACTCGGATATATCGGCATGCCGCGCATGCGCAAAAGCCCCCGGTCGACGCGGGGGCTTTGTCGCGGTGCCGGAGCGGCGCCCCTTCCACCCCCCTGTGAGTGGAGGGAGCGATGAGTCGCTCTCAGCGAAGGTGCTGTTCCTAGCCGGTGCCGGCCGCGAGACGTGCTCCGGCGGCTAGCGCGAAGACGGTGGCTGATCTCGCGAATCTCATGTCTGTTGCCTCTCGTTCACGGTGGGTCGTGCGCAGGCGCGGGGCCGCCACGCGGTTGGATCCCCCGGTGCGTGGCGGCCCCGCGGCCGCGGTCAGGCACCTACTCTGCGTTGCCGACATCTACGTTTCATCTATCCTCTGCCGTACGGCCCGCGTCCGCGCGGCACACGGAGGAGTGGCTAGGCGTGCAGTTCGAGATCTTGGGCCCGGTACGGGTTACGGTGTCCGGCCAGGCGGTGCGGATCGGGTCGGCGCGGCAGCGGGCGGTTCTGGGGGTGTTGCTGCTCTCGGCGGGGCGCGCCGTTTCGGTGGACCGGCTCATTGACGCGGTGTGGGGCGATCAGCCCGCCGAGAGCGCGCTGAACCTGGTCCGCACGTATGTCTGGCGGCTGCGATCGTTGCTGACCGAGGACGGCGAGACGCGCCTGGAGACCGAGCCGGCCGGCTATCTGCTGCGCGTGAAGCCGGGCGAACTCGACCTTGCGGAGTTCGAGCGGCTGGTGGCGGACGGACGGGCCGCGATGGCTCGGGGCGAGGCGTTCGCGGCCGCTCGGCAGCTGCGCGGCGCCTTGGATCTCTGGCACGGCGGGCCGCTCGAGGATGTAACGTTACACGGCGGCGACCCGCTCGCCGAGATCATGCGCCTGAACGAGGCGCGGGTGGCCACGCTCGAAGAGCGCATCGACGCGGATCTGGCCCTCGGCAAGGCCGAGGAACTGGTCGGCGAACTGCAGCAGCACGCCGCGCAGAACCCGCTCAGGGAACGGCTCACCGGCTCGTTGATGCTGGCCTGCTACCGCTCCGGCCGCCAGGCCGACGCACTCGGCGCGTACCGAACGCTGCGCACCGCCCTCATCGAGGAGCTCGGCCTCGAGCCCGGCCCGGCCATCCAGGAACTGCACGAACGCATCCTGGCCGCCGATCCCGACCTGCGGGAGGGCGAAGTCGTGCCACGCCGCTCCGCGCGGCACACGCCTCGGCAGCTGCCCGCCGCGCCGCGACAGTTCACCGGGCGTGCCGACGAGGTCCAAGCCCTGACCGCGCTGGCGGAACACGGCGAGCAGCCGGCGGGCACCGCGCCGCGCACCTGCTGGCCGACCGGTACCCGGACGGGCAGCTGTTCCTCGACCTGCACGGCTACACGAAGGGCCTGGAGCCGCGCGAGCCCGCCGACGCGCTGGCGGTGATCCTCCAGTCGCTCGGCGTCCCGTCACGGCAGATACCCCCCGCGCTCGACGCGCGCGCCGCCCTGTACCGGGATCGGCTCGCCGACACCCGCACCCTGATCGTGCTCGACAACGTCGCGAACGAGGAGCAGATCCGCCCGCTGCTGCCCGGCAGCGGCGGATGCACGGTGCTGATCACGAGCCGCACCCGGCTGCGGACCCTGGACGACACGCACACCGTGCAGTTGGACGTGCTGCCCGCCGACCAGGCCGTGGCGCTGCTGCGCGCGGTGGCCGGGCCCGCGCACAACGCCGTCGAGGATGCGGTGTTCGAGCAGATCGCGGATCTGTGCGGGCGGCTTCCGCTCGCGTTGCGCATCGCCGGCGGATTGCTGCGCCACCGCTCCGCCTGGAGCGCGCGGCAACTGGCCGAGAAGCTGCGGGAGGGGGGTGGTCCGGGCCTCGGCTTGTTTCGCGACGGCGATCGAGACCTGACCGCGGTCTTCGAACTCTCCTATCGGGCGCTGCCCGAGGATCAGCAGTCGTTGTTCCGCCGGCTCGGCCTGCTGCCGGGGCCGGACACGGACGCCTACGCCGTCGCCGCGCTGCTCGAGCACGAGCCCGGCGGGGCCGAGCGGTCGCTGCAGGATTTGGTGGACCACCACCTGCTCGCCGAGCCGACTTTCGGCCGCTATCAGATGCACGACCTGATCCGGCAGCACGCGCAGGCCCTCGTCGAACTCGACCCGGCCCCCGACCGGGCCGCCGCGCTGGAGCGGATGCTGGACTACTACCAGCACACGGCCGAACGGGCGGACGTTCGCATCGCGCGCACGGCCCGCCCGGCGCCCTCCGGCTCCGCTCCCGCGCACGCCCCCGAACTGCCGGACGGCGGACGCGCGTACGCGTGGCTGCGGGCGGAGCGGGCCAACCT
>WNGR01014147.1_pt1 | contig 10039 bp, 9 predicted proteins | sample 5407581 | NCBI WGS metagenome assembly WNGR01 (sample SAMN13153383, study PRJNA577476) | soil metagenome | isolation source: 80 cm soil or saprolite under Garry oak tree replicate 2 | place: USA:California | collected 2016-06-15
GCGTCCAGATGACCTTCACGGGCGCGTTGACGGCCTTCGAGGTCTCGACGGCGTCGGTGACGAAGTCGGGCTCGCCGCGCCGGCCGAACCCACCGCCCAGCAGTGTCGTCACCACCTCCACCCGCTCCACCGGCACGCCGGCGAGCTTCGCGGCGAGCGCCTGATGGCCGCCCGGGTTCTGGGTCGGCACCCAGAGGGTGACGCTGTCGGGCATGACGTGCGCGGTGGCGTTCATCGGCTCCATGCACGCGTGCTCGAGAAACGGCACCTGGTAGACGGCCTCGACGACCTTGCCGCCGGCGCCCAGCGCCTGCTCGGCGTTGCCCTCGTTGCGCGCCACCTGGCCCGCCTGCCTGGACATCGCCTCGTACTGCTTGCTGATCGCAGCACTGGTGAGCGGGGCCAGGGCGCCCTCGTCCCACGTGACCTTGAGCGCGCGGCGGCCCTGCAGCGCCGACCAGAAGTTGGTGGCGACGACGGCGACGCCGTTGCTGACCTGCACGACGTGGCGGACGCCCGCCACGGCCTTGGCGGCCGTGGCGTCGAAGGACTGCACCTTGCCGCCGAATACCGGGCAGCGCTCGATCGAGGCGATCAGCATGCCCGGCACCTTCACGTCCATGCCGTAGACCGCCCTGCCGTCGGTCTTGACCGGGATGTCGAGGCGGGCGATGCCTTCCTTGCCGATGTAGCGGAACTGGTCCTTCGTCTTCAACACCGGGTTCTGCGGCACCGGCAGCTGCGAGGCTTTGTCCACGAGCTGCCCGTACATCAGTCGTCGTCCACTCGGACGATGAATGACGACACCCGGCTCCGTTTCCAGCTCGCTCTCCGGAACGTTCCACTCCTGCGCGGCGGCCCGCTTCAGCATCTGGCGGGCGGCGGCGCCGGCCTTGCGCCACATCTCGAGGTGGTCGCGCACGCCGCGGCTGCCGCCGTAGGCCTGGTTGCCGGTGACGGGGTTCGCGTAGAGCTTGGGGTTGGCCGGCGCCTGCTCGATCCGGATCTTGCCCCAGTCGGCGTCGAGCTCGTCGGCGATTATCATCGGCGTCGCGGTCATGGCGCCCTGGCCCATCTCGGGCACCGAGTTCGTGATCGTCACGACGCCATCGCGATCGATCTTGAGCCACTGGTTGGGCGCGAAGACGCCGGGCGTCTGCTGCGCGGCGGCGTCCAGCGGGAGGCGGAAGCCGATGACGAGGCCGGCGCCGAGCGCGGCGCCGCCCTTGAGGAGCGCGCGACGGGTGATCTTCGGGTTGCGGTTCATCGCGTGCCTGCCTTCTTCATCGCGGCCGCCTTGTGGATCGCGGCGCGGATCCGCTGGTAGGTGCCGCAGCGGCAGATGTTGCCGGCCATGGCGGCGTCGATGTCGGCGTCGGTCGGGCTCGGCTTGGCCGCGAGCAGCGCGGCCGCCGACATGATCTGGCCCGACTGGCAGTAGCCGCACTGCGGGACCTGCTCCTCGACCCATGCCTTTTGCAGCGGGTGCTCGCCCTTCGCATCGAGCCCCTCGATCGTGGTGACGCGCCGGCCGCGCGCGGCCGAGGTGGGCGTCACGCACGCGCGCACGGGCTGGCCGTCGAGGTGCACGGTGCACGCGCCGCACTGCGCGACGCCGCACGCGTACTTGGTGCCGGTGAGGCCGGCGGCCTCCCGGATCGCCCAGAGCAGCGGCATCTCGTTCGGGACGTCGAGCTGCTGTTGCCTGCCGTTGATCGTCACCGGAATCGCCATGGGCTGCTCCTCTACGGGGTGAGCACGATCTTGCCGAACTGCTTGCCCTCGGCCAAGCGGGTCTGGGCGGCCGCGCCGTCCTTGAGCGGAACCACCTCGTCGATGATCGCCTTCAGGCGCCCCTGGAAGAAGAGGCGCATGACGTCGTTGAACTCCTTCCGGTTGGCCATCGTGGAGCCGATGATTTGCACCTGCTTCCAGAACACGAGCGGGATGAGCGTCTCGCCGACCGGACCCGAGGTCGAGCCGCACGTCACGAGTCGGCCGCCGCCCTTGAGCGCGCGGATCGAGTCCTTCCACGTGGCCGCGCCGACGTTCTCGATGACGACGTCCACGCCGCGCTTGTCGGTGGCCTCGAACACCGCCTTCGTCCACTGGGGGTTCGTCTTGTAGTTGATGCCGACGTCAGCGCCGAGCGTCTTGGCGCGCTCGAGCTTCGCATCGCTGGACGAAGTCACGATCACGCGCGCGCCGCAGAGCCTGGCGATCTGCACGGCGGTGGACGACACGCCGCCCCCGACGCCGATGACGAGCACGTCCTGGCCCGGGCCGACCTTGCCCTGGGTCACCACCATGCGCCACGCCGTCATGTTGGTGAGGACGAAGGACGCGGCCTCTTCGTCCTTCACGTGGGCCGGCAGCGGCAGCACGTTGTCGGCGCGCACGGCCACGAGCTCGGCGAGGCCGCCGCGGACGTGCTCGCCGAGGATGCCGTATCTCACGCAGAGGCTGTCCTCGCCCGCCGCGCAGAACTCGCAGCGGTCGCACGTGAGGTTCGGGTTCACGACCACGCGGTCGCCGACCTTCACGCCCTGCGCCGCCGCGCCGACCTCCACGACCTCGCCCGCGATATCGCAGCCGGTCCAGAAGGGCAGCGGCGTCTTCAGCGTGGGAATGCCCTCGCGGACGAACAGGTCGAGGTGGTTCAGCGCGCACGCCTTCACCCGGACGAGAACCTCGTGCGGCGCGATCGTGGGATCCGGAACGTCCTCGTACCTGAGCTTGTCGGGACCGCCGAACTCGTGGAAGAGGAGCGCGTTCATCGAGAGCCGTTGAACTCCTGAATCACCCGGGGCAACCGGGGATCGTCGAGGGTCGGCTGCTTGTCGGGCTGGTAAAACGCCGTGCGGTCGAGGAGCCCCGCGTAGCGCTCCTTCAGCCGCGCGGCGATGGTGGCGTAGGAGCCGACGACGGCGTAGGTCTCGAGCATCTCGTCGGTGATCAGATCGGCCATGCCCTTCCAGTCGCCTTCCACCGACTTGCGGTGCAGGTGGGGCACCAGATCCTGCCAGCCGTGGGCGGCCAGCACGGGCTCGTAGGTGCGCGTGGAGGCGTAGAAGGCGATCTGCTGCTTCACCGCCTGCTTGCGCCGAGCGATCTCCTGCTCGGTGTCGCCGACGATCACGAAGCTGGAGGTCGCATAGGTGAAATCGGCGCGCGCGCGCCCCGCCTTCGCCATGCCTTCTTCGACAGCCGGCCGCACGAGCTCGCGCAGGTACTTCGGGCTGTTGAACGGGTGCACGTGCAGGCCGTCGCACACTTCGCCCGCCACGCGGCACATGGTCGGGTTCACGCCCGCGATGTAGACGGAGATCCTGGGATGCTCGATGGGCCCCGGGTTGAAGAACGGCGTCATGAGGTCGAAGCGGAAGAACTGGCCCTTGAAGGCGAGCGTGGTCCCGTTCTGCCAGCAGTCCCAGATCGCGCGCATGGCCAGGACCACCTCGCGCATCTTCGGCGCCGGCGACTCGAACTTCACCGAGAAGCGGCGCTCGTTGTGGCCCTTCACCTGCGAGCCCAGCCCGAGAATGAAGCGCCCGCCCGAGGCCTTCGCGAGGTCCCAGGAGATCTGGGCGAGGATCATCGGGCTGCGCGGGAACGCGACGGCGATCGAGGTGCCGAGCTTGATCTTCGACGTCACGGTGGCCGCGACGGCGAGCGGCAGGAACGGATCGTGCTGGGTCTCCGCCGACCAGAGGCAGTCGTACCCGAGCGCCTCGACCTTGCGCGCGTAGTCGGGGATCGACTCGAGATCGTGGGTCAGCATGCCGACGTCGAGCTTCAGCGGGGGCCTCCCATGGCGCGCAATCTTACCAGCACGGCCTCGGCCTCGCGCGCGATGCGTTCCACGACCTCCGCCGCGCCGGGCAGGTCGTGGACGAGCCCCGTGGACTGGCCGGCGTAGAGCGCCGTGTACTCGGCGTCGCGCTGCTGCGCGGCGGCCGCGAAGACGTCCAGCGCGGCGCGCTGCTGCATGAGGGTCGGAAGCACCGGGGCGCCCGACGCGGCATAGTCCTCGGTGAACCGGTTGCGCAGCGAGCGCGCCCACAGGCCGGTGTACGCCTCCGTCAGCGTCGTCCCCCCGTCGCTCTCGAGCAGGCGCTTCTTCCACACCTCGGAGGCCATCGATTCGCGGGTGGCGACGAAGCGCGTGCCGAGCAGCGCGCCCACGGCGCCGAGCGCGAGCGCGGCGACGAGCCCGCGGCCATCCGCGATACCGCCGGCGGCGACGACGGGCACACGGACGGCGTCCACCACCTGGGGCACGAGCGTGAGTGTGGCGACGCTGGCCTCCTCGCGCGGCTTCTTCACCCACGTCGAGCGGTGCCCGCCCGCCTCGCCGCCCTGGGCCACGACGATGTCCACGCCGTTGGCCTCGACGGCGCGCGCGTCCTCGACGGTCGCCACCATGGCCACGACCTTGATCCCGCGCTCGTGGCAGCGCCGGACCATCGCGGGCTCGGGATTGCCGAGGCCGATCGACCACACGGGCACGCGCTCCTCGAGGATCACCGCGAACTCCTCGTCGATGAGGTCGGGCATCCCGGGGGCGGGCTGGTCGGTCGTCGGAATCCCCAGTCGCTCGCGGAAGACGTTCAGCTGGGTCTGCACGGCGCGCATCGTCGCCGCCGGCACGCGCGCGGGATCGACGGGCGGGCGCAGCTCCGTGTGCAGCCACTGGTTGACGCCGAACGGGCGGTCGGTCACCGAGCGCACGTGGCGGATGCGCTTGTGCAGCTCGTCGGCGGTGACGCCGAGACCGGCCACGATGCCGAGACCGCCGGCCCGCGACACCTCTGCCGCGAGCTCGGGGCCGGCGGCGCTGCCCATGCCGGACTGCACGATGGGGTACTCGATGCCGAGCAGGTCGCAGAGGGGAGTGCGCAGGCTCATCGGACGAACTCCTTCAGGGCCAGCTCGCGCAGCTTCACGCGCTGGACCTTCTCGCCGTGCGGGCTCGGGGTGCGCGGCACGTCGTCCACGAAGCGGACGCCGCGCGGGATCTTGAACGAGGCGATCTTGCCGTGACACCACGCGCGCAGCTCCTCCTCGGTGACCCGCGCCCCGGCCTTGCGGATCACGTAGGCGACGGGGGCCTCGTTGCTCCCGGGATCCGGGATGCCGACCACGAAAGCCTGCGCGACGTCCGGATGCGCGAGCAGGAAGTCCTCGATCTCGCCGGGCGCCACCATGTGGTGACTGATCCGCAGCGTCTCCTTGAGGCGGCCGCTGAAGATGACGCGCCCTTTGTGATCCCGCCGCCCAAGATCGCCGCTCTTGAACCAGCCGTCGGCGGTGAAGGCGGCCTTCGTCTCCGCGGGCATGTCGTGGTAGCCGCGCGTCACGAGCGCCCCGCGGAACTGCAGCTCGCCCTCCTCGTCGACGGCCGCGATCGCGCCGGTCTCCGGGCGCGCCACGCGCGCTTCGAGCCCGGGCGCCGGCCACACGCCGGGCAGCAGCCGGTCGGCCGCGGGCTCGTCGAGCTCGTGCAGCAGCGACATCGCGTTGACCTCGGTCATGCCGTAGGGCTGGAAGGCGAGCGGCATCAGCCGCTCGAGCACCTCCTCGAGCAGCCCGTGACGGCCGCCGCCCGTGGCCGCGACGCCGCCCGTGCGCAGCGAGGAGAGATCGCGACGGCCGACGTCGGGGTGGTCGAGCAGCGGGATCAGCATGCTGTCGACCGCGTTCCACACCGTGCAGCGCTCGCGCTCGATCAGCATGAGCGCGCGCAGCGGATCGAAGACGTCCATCAGCACCAGGCACGCGCCGTGGCTCCACGCGGTGAGGGGAATGTTGACGCCACCCCACGTCCCGGCGGCGGGCAGCGCGTGGAGAATGCGATCCGCGGGCGTGAGCCGCAGCGTCTCGCCGCAGTTCCAGCCATGGGGCACGCAGTTCGCGTGCGTGATCATCGCGCCCTTGGGAAACGACGTCGTCCCCGACGTGTAGAGGATCGTGAAGGTATCGTCGGGCGCGACGGCCGCGGGCGCGAGCGTGCCGGCGGCCATCAGATCGCTCACGCGATGGCAGCCGGGGTAGACGGCCTCCGAGTCGACGATCACGTGGCGCAGTCGCGGGAAGCGCGCGCTCGCGAGCTCGCCGGGCACGGCGTCGGCCAGCTCGGGCAGCAGCGCCTCGAGCGTGTCGAGGTAGTCCACCGGGCCGAGCCGGTCGGTGGCCAGCAGCGCGACGGCGTGCGACTGGCCGAGGATGTAGGCCAGCTCGTGGGCGCGGTAGCGCGGGTTCAGGGCCACCACGACCACGCCGAGGCTCGCCGCCGCGTACTGCGCGACGAACCACAGCGGGCGGTTCGGCAGCCAGATCGCCAGCGCGTCGCCCCGGCCCAGGCCGAGGGCGGCGAGGCCGGCGGCGAAGACGCGCGCGCGGTCGCGGACGGCGGCGAAGGTGAGCCGCTCGTCGTCGAACACGATGGCCTCGCGCGGCCCGTGGCGCGCGGCGATCGCCTCCAGCAGCGACCACGCCGTCGCCCGCGCGAAGGGGTTGGCCGCCACGTCAGTCGAGGTGGTAGAGGACCGACGCGTTCTTCCACGCCACCCGCTCGGCGACGTCGGGGGGCAGCTCACCGAGCACGCGGCGCGTCCACGTCATGAGGCGGTCGAGCATGGCCGGCTCGAACAGCCGCGCCGCCAACGCGTCGACGCCCATGAGGAAGCGGTCGGGCATCTTCGCGATCAACGCCTTCCACGCCGGATGCAGCGGACCCTTCTCCTTGGCGAGCGACGGCGTGCGCTGAAAGTGCATGCCCGAGAGGTCGACCCTGAGGTTGGCGTTGCGCCCGAGCAGGCGCTCGAGATCGCGGGGCTTCGCCTCGCCGGCGTGAGCGAGGACGATGACCGCCTCGCGGTGGGCGGCCAGCGCCGCCTCGAGCGAGGCCGCGGCGGCGGGCGTCAGCTCGTCGTGGATCACGATCGGCACGCCGCGCTGCGCGGACAGCTCGAGGATCTTCATGAACGCCGGCGCGGAGGGATCGCGCTCGATCTTGCGGCTCGCCTGGCGGATGTGAACCTCGCCCATCACGCGGGCCTTGGTGCGCGCCAGCTCCACGTCCAGCTGGCCCGCCGCGGCCATGTTGGTCGGATCGGGCACGCGCACGCCGGCCGACACGAGGTCCGGATACTTCTTGACGGCGGCCTCGATCCACTCCACCTCGTCCGGCTGCACGCCGCCCACACCGAGGAGCACGACCTTGCGGACGTTGTGGCGCTTCATGGCCGCGACGTAGGCATCGATGGCCGTGGCGTTCGGCAGATGGGAATGCGCGTCGATGAGCGGACCCGTGTAGTCCGCGGCGGCGGCCGGTCCGACGACGGCGAGCGCGGCGAGCAGCGTCAGCGCGAGAGCGCCCGCGCCTCTCATACGATCCCGTCGCGCTTCAAGCTCTCCAGCTCGGCCTCGCTCACGCCGAGCGCGCCGTAGACCTCGCGGTTGTGGGCGCCCAGCTCGGGCCCCGCCCAGCGCACGGTCGCCGGGGTGGCGTCGAGCCGCGGCGTCGGCGCCGTCATCCGCACGGCGCCGAGGGCGGGATCGGGCACGTCGATCAGGATCCCGCGCGCGACGACGTGCGGGTCCTTGGTGATGTCGGCGATGTCGTAGACGGGGCACGCGGTGAGGTCGCTCGACTCGAAGAGCCCGCGCATCTCGTCGAGCGTGCGCTGGCCGATGGCGCGGGCGATCGTGGCGTCCACCAGCTCGTTGAACTCGACGCGCGCGTCGTTGGTGGCGAAGCGCGGGTCTCTCAGGAGGTCGGCGAGGCCGAGCGCGCCGAACACCGCGGTCGCCGAGGCCGGCGTGGACGCCGAGAGCGCGATCCACTTGTCGTCCAGGGTGCGATAGGTGCCGCGCGGGCTCGCGTTGTCGGAGGTGTTCCCGTGACGCTGGCGCACGACGCCCCCCAGCGCGTAGCCGGCGGCGTCGGGGCCGAGGACGGAGAGCAGCGGCTCGTAGAGCGAGATGTCGACGACCTGGCCGCGTCCCGAGACCTGGTCACGATACCGGAGGGCGGCCAGCACGGCGCTCGCCCCGGCGAGCGCCGCGACCATGTCGGCCATCGGGAAGGACGGCAGCGTCGGCGGCCCTTCGGCCTCGCCCGTCGTGTGGGCGAAGCCGCTCATCGCCTCGACCATCGTGCCGAAGCCGGGGCGGTCGCGGTACGGGCCATCCTGCCCCCAGCCCGACACGCGCGCGAACACGAGCTTCGGGTTCGTGCCGCGCGCGTACACCTTCCACCACAGCTCGCCGCGATCGCGCAGCCACGTGCGCAGCGGATCGCCGCCGCGCGGGTTCTCGACCTTGATGACGTCGGCGCCGTGATCGGCCAGCACGGTGGCGAGCACGCCGCCGGCGATCAGCCGGGAGCAATCGATCACGCGGAGTCCCGCCAGCGCGCCGCTCATGGTCGATCGTTATGATACTCCCGCGCGCGAGGGATCAGACGCCGCCGACGCGTGCCGCGAGGTCGAGCACCTCGCGCGGGTCGACGTCCGACACGAGCGCGTAGCCGAGGCCGTGGGCGCGCCACATCACGACGGTGAAGCCGCGCCCGCTGTCACGGTAGACGTCGTGGGCGCCCGCGCGCTGCCAGCCCGTGCTGGGCCACGGCAGGCCGTCGGGACGGAAGACGAAGAGCGTGACGGTGTGCAGGCGCAGGCCGTAGACGAAGGCCGCCGCCCTGCGGTCGAGGAACCACGCGAGCGCGCCGCCGCGCAGCGGCACCTCGCGGTCGCCGACGAACGGCAGCACGGGGGAGAAATCGAGGCGTCCCTCGAACCACGGCCGCACGCGATGGCCGTCGCCGCTCTCGATCTCCAGCGGGCGCTGCGCCTGCGCGATGCGCAGGTGATCGGCGATCGCCTCGTTGACCATGGTGGCCGTGGCCACGCGCGTGGCGGCCGTGCGCTGGTAGAAGACGACCGGGGCGGTCACGAGCAGCACGAGCGCGGCGGCGAGCGCGGGAGCCCAGGCGCGCCGCCAGAGCAGCCGGCGCGGTGCGGGCGCCATGGCCAGCACGCGCTCGACGCGTCCGACCAGGCGCGCCGGCGCCGGGCGGTGGGGCAAGCGATGGAGCGCTTCGGTCAGCTCGGCGTCGACCGCGTGGTCATGGTCCATGGGGTTCATCGCGCGTAGTCCCGCAGCCGGCGCCGCAGCGCCGCTCATCAGCGCGGCCTCGATCTCCTCGGCCACGACCTTGCGCAGCCGGTCCAGCTCGAGGTCGTCGCGCAGCCACTCCTCGCTCGCCGCCGCGTCCGCGACGTCGACTCCGCTCACCTCGGGGCTGGCGCGCCGCCGGCGGTAGAGGCTGATGAAGGTGTTCCGGAGGATACGGAACAGCCACGCCTTGAGGTTGGTCCCGGGCGTGAAGCCCGCGGCGCCGGCCACGGCGCGGGCGTAGGTCTCCTGCACGAGATCCTCGGCGTCCGTCTCGCGGCCCGTGAGGTAACGCGCCAGCTTGTAGAGCGCGTCCACGTGGCCGAGCGCCTCGCGCGCCAGCGCCTCATGCATGCCGAAACCATAGCACCGTTGACACCTTCGTCACCCTCCGCAACGCGCGAGCGCCCGAATCGTTCCCATCGCGCCATCTGGGAACGACGCGTGTATCGGCGCGTTGGCGCATGTGAAGGAGGCTGACGATGACCCGCGGATTCCTGACCGTGACCCTTGTGGCGGCGGTTGCGCTCGCCGCCGTCGCCGATGCGGCGACACCACCGAGCGTGCAGATCAAGGAGTTCAAGTTCGTGCCGGCGCTGCTGACCGTGCCCGTGGGCGCCACCGTGACGTGGATCAACGGCGACGAGGAGCCGCACACGGTGACGGCGACCGATCGCGCGTACACGTCCAGCGGGCTGGACCGCAAGGAAACGTACGCGCATCGCTTCACCACGCCCGGGACGTACACGTACTTCTGCGCCCTGCATCCACACATGACCGCAACCGTCGTCGTGAAGTGACGACGTCGCAGGAGGATTCCATGGAACGGCGACACTTCATGCAGTGCCTGGCCTGGGCC
>WNGR01009811.1_pt1 | contig 10038 bp, 12 predicted proteins | sample 5407581 | NCBI WGS metagenome assembly WNGR01 (sample SAMN13153383, study PRJNA577476) | soil metagenome | isolation source: 80 cm soil or saprolite under Garry oak tree replicate 2 | place: USA:California | collected 2016-06-15
GTGACCCGCGCCTCGGCCCGGGCCGGCATGGAGCGAGAGAGCCTGCACCGCCTGCTGAAGAAGCACGGCATCCGCAGCGACGATTACCGCGAGGAGTAGAGGTCGGGGTCGGGGTCGGGGTCGCTTACTACCTCGCCCCGCGGAGCGGGGCGAGGGGCGGGTTCCGGGGGTCGCGTTCGGGGTCGCGTTCTCGGGTTTCGCAGGCTCGCGCCAGCCGGAGGCTGGCACTGCGCCTGCCATCCGAGGTCCGCTCTCTCGCGTGGAACCGTTCCGTTCATGGCCGTCGTCTCCTTGCCGCTCGCGAAAGGAGCCGCCGGCCATGAACGACACGCTGTTTCCTCGGGTTTCCAGCTCTTCCAGTTCCTCAGTCTCTCCCGCTCTCCCGCATCACAGGTTGCTCGCCTACGGAGTCGCGGTGGAGCTCCTGCTCGCGGTGCGCCGCGCTTCGGTCCGCGACGCGAAGCTGCGCGACGAGGCGCTCCGCTCCGCGAAGAGCGCGTGCCTCAATTGCGCAGAGGGCGCAGGCCGGGTCACGCGGGGCGACAAGGCGCGAGCCTTTGCGGTCGCCCGCGCCGAGGCCACGGAGGCAGCCGCTGCGGTCGAGATCGCGGCTCTGTGCGGCGAGGCAAGCTCCGCGAGCGCCGCCGAGGTGGCGCGGCTCGCCTCGCGCCTCGTGGCGATGCTCACCCCGCTCGTGCGGTGAGGAGCGCCCGCAGCATGCGCTTCACCCGCACGGCGAGCTGCTGCGCCCGCCGCGCGGGGTCCTGGGCGAGCGCCCCGATGGCGCTGGCGAGGTCGAGCGCGCCGACGAGCTCGTGCAAGGAGCCGTTGGCGAGCGCGAAGTGCTTGCGCCGCATGGGCCCGCTGTCGCTGGGCAGACCTTCACACAGATTGAGAAAAACCGACTTCGCCGCCCGCGTGGCCTGGTCCCGAAGCTCTGCGTCGGCGACCCGTGCAGCGTGCACGAGCGCCGCGAGCTCTCGCGCAGCGACGTACACGTCCAGGGATTGAAACGGAAACCGAGCCTCGACCTCGACGGCGATGATTTGTGTATGAGCCATTTCCGCCTCCTCACAATCCCGAAGGGATGGGAGGCGGAAATGGCGAGAGTGCCGATGGTCGCCGTCGAGGGCGAGGCGACGACCCGAGGTCGAGGTCGAAGGTCGAAGGTCGAAGGTCGAGGTCGAGGGTCGAAGGTCGAGGTCGAAGGTCGAGGTCGAGGTCGAGGCGGGAGAATCAGATCGAGCTCGAGGTCGGTATCGCCTTCGCGCTCGCCCCTCTCCCTGGCCCTCTCCCCGCTCCCGCGGGGCGAGGGGAAGTGCTGAACCGGGTTCGTGGTCCCGGTCGCGGTCGGGGTCCGCGTCAGCGCTGCCGCCCCGCCTCCGCGAAATCGAGCACCGTCTCCGGCGGAAGCTTCCGCAGCTCTTCGAGGTGCACCACCGGCCCCGACCAGTCGACGGAGATGACGACCTCGACCTTGTCCCCGGCATGCAGGTCCGCGGCCGAGACGCCTGGCGCGAGGTCGAAGGCCATCACCATGGCTGGCATTCCCACCGTTGCGCCGGAGCGGTCCTCGAAGGCCGGGATGGCCTCGTGTCGCACCGTGAGCTGGGCGGGGGAACTCCCTCGCGTCGGGAGCTGCACCACCTCCGCGCGCGCGGTGTAGCGACGTGCAGCGGAGTGGCCGGCGTCCGATCCGGCTGGCCCGGCACGGCAGCCCGCCAGCGCACACACCGCCAGGACCAGCCGCGGCAGCGTGGACGCGCCCCGCCCCTGGAGGCCCCTGGAAAGGGAAAGCTCGGGCGACCGCATCGGATGATCCTCTCGAAGGTGGAAAGCAGGACCGCGCGGTGTCATCCTCTCCGCCGCCGGCGCGCCGTCAAGCGGCCGGGAGGAGACTCATGGAGCGCCGAAAACTGTGGACCGCCGTCCTGCTGCTCCTCGCGTCCGCGTGTGCCGCCGGGCAGCGCCCAGGCTCGGAGCCCGAGGCGTCCGCCATCTGCCCGGAGTACCGGGAGCTCCGCTGCGCCACCGCGCGCGAGTGCTCGATGGACCGGGCCCGGGACTGCTTCGTCTGCGCGTGCGCGGCGGCGAACGCCGCCACGTGGCCGAACGGCGCGCTGCCGAGCGCCGTCTCGCCGGACCGGCGCACGCCTCAGTGAGGCCTGCGGGTTTTCTTCGCTGCCGCCCCCCGTTCTCCTACAATGTGTTCCTCCTCGCGGCTGCACTTTCGGAGCCTCCATGACCGACCTCGCCAAGCGCAACCTCGTCGCGCAGTGGGCGTTCGACACCCGCCCCGTCCTGCTCAGGTTCCACCTCTGGCTGGAGGACGTCGAGATCGACCGCGCGCAGCCGGAGTCGGTCTCGTCGCGCTCCTTCACCCCGCGCGGCATCCACCGTTGCCTGGCCATGACCTCGGCCGTCACGGCCCTCGGGACGCGGCTCTTCGGCGGCTTCGGGGAGGGCGCCGGCAAGGACAAGTCCGCCTACAACCAGGTGAAGAAGTCGGCCGACGCCATCAGCGCCTACGTCATGAGCGAGGGCCTGTGGCACCTCACCCGAAACCTCCCGGAGAACCACGCCATCATGGTGAGCCTGGGCGAGGGGCTCATGCCGAAGGCGGGCGAGACGCCCGAGATGGGGGCGAACCCGCTGCTCGGCTTCGGCCGCGTCTACGCGCGGCCGGAGGTGGCGCGCATCGTCGATCGCCGCGTGCACCGCCTCATCAACGAGCCGGGCCACACCTTCGAGAAGTTCCACGGCTGGCTGCAAGACCGCGGCATCACGCTGTGGGGCGCGGCCGTCGACACGCTCGAGAACACCTCTCGCTTCGCCGAGGGCAAGCCGACCGGGCCGATGGCTGTGTTCCACCTCTTCGACTCGCCGCTCACCGTCTCCAAGCCGTACGAGTCGTACATGGGCTGCCTCACCATCCCGCGCCGGGTGACCGAGGCGGCGGAGCGGTCGGCGGTCCTGCTCGATTACCGCACGAAGCGCGTGAAGATCCTCGAGTGCGTCCAGCTCGCCTATCCCGGCGTGCGCCCGGACAACGTCCACGTGTGGACGCTCCGCGGCAAGAGCCGCGTGGCGCGGCTCGGGAAGCTGTGGGAGGAGTGGAAGGCACTCGGCGTGCACCTCGTCGAGGACGGCTGGAAGGCCCCGTCGGGCCTGGAGGTCTTCACCGACTCCGGCACGTATGCTCCGACCTTCCTCGTGGGGAGCTGGAAGGATGCCGCCGGCGCGACGCACGTCTTCCTGTGCGACGGCTACGCCGCCACGGCGGAGGCGATGCAGGCGGCGAGCCTCTCGGAGGTGCTCGACGTCGATGCCTCCATGTCGCTCTTCTCGCCCACGTTCGACCAGCCGTGCGACGTCGAGGGCCGCATCATGCAGCTCGACCCGTGGGCACCGGAGTTCAAGCTCCGGCTGGCCGACCTGCTCGGCACGCGCGAGATCCCCGCGGCGCGGGCGCAGGCGTACACCGAGGCCATCGCGGAGGCGGAGGAGTCGAACATGCCGCTCGGCCGCCGCGTGCTGCGCGCCGACGACTTCCTGCCGGAGAAGAACTGGAAGACGCTCGCCTGCACCGGGTACATGTGCGACGACCCGTACACCGGCGCTCCGGGCGTGACGAAGGTGTCGGAGGGCGTCTACCGCGTGACGACCCAGCTCGCCACGCGCCGGGTGAAGAGCCGCATCACCTTCACCTTCCGGCTCATGGAGCCGCTCGAGGAGGCGCGGCACGTCTTCAGCCCGCTGCTCGTCCGCTTCCTCTCCGGCGTCGATCACACCCGGCGCGCTGTCAAGATCTCGGACTCGGGCCGCATCCGCAACGAGCTGCAGACCATGCTCTCCCAGGCGCTCGACCACGACGGCGAGAAGCTGCGGGTGCACTTCGACCGCATCGACGACAAGGTGATGCCGACCGAGAAGCAGCTCGCGATCCGCAAGGTGCTCGAGTGGTACAAGGAGCACCACCCGGTGTGGTTCTCGTGGCTCGAGATCGCGTGAGGTCCTAGCGCAGGCTCTTCGCGTCGATGGAGAAGCGGTAGCGAACGTCGCCCTTCAACATCCGCTCGTACGCCTCATTGATCTTCTGGATCGGGATCACCTCGACGTCGGCGACGATCCGGTGCTGGGCGCAGTAGTCGAGCATCTCCTGCGTCTCGGCGATGCCGCCGATGAGCGAGCCGGCGAGGCTCTTGCGGCCGACGATGAGCGAGAAGGCGCTGACCGGCGCCGGCTGCGGCGGGACCCCGAGGAGCACCATCGCGCCGTCCACCTTCACCATCCCCAGGTACTTGTCGTAGTCATGCGCCGCCGAGATGGTGTCGATGATGAGGTCGAAGCGGCCGCCGAGCTTCTTGAACGTGGCGTCGTCGGAGGTGAGCCCGAACTCGTGCGCGCCCAGGCGGCGGGCATCGCCCTCCTTCGCGCGCGAGGTGGAGAGCATCGTCACCTCGCAGCCCATCGACGCGGCGAGCTTCACGGCCATGTGGCCCAGGCCTCCCAGTCCCACCACGCCCACCCGGCTCCCCTTGGTCGCCTTCCAGTGGCGGAGCGGCGAGTAGGTGGTGATCCCGGCGCAGAGGAGCGGCGCGACGCCGGCGAGCTCCACCCCCGGCTGCACCCGGAGCGTGAAGCGCTCGTCCACCACCACGTGAGTCGAGTACCCGCCGTAGGTGGGTGTCTTCCGATCCATCTCGGTGCCGTTGTAGGTCATGGCCGCGCCCTGCTCGCAGAACTGCTCGAGGTCGTGGCGGCACGGGCCGCACTTGCGGCACGAGTCGACCATGCAACCCACGCCGACCAGATCGCCGACCTTCAGCTTCTCGACCCGCGCTCCGACGCGCGTCACCTTCCCGACGATCTCGTGCCCCGGCACCATGGGGAAGATCGAGCCGCCCCACTCGTCGCGCACCTGGTGGATGTCGGAGTGGCAGACCCCGCAGTATGCGATGTCGATGAGCACGTCGCGGTCGCGCACCTCGCGGCGGTCGATCTCGAATGGCGCCAGGGGCGAGCGGGCGGCCTGTGCGGCGTAGGCCTTCGTCTTCGGCATGCGGGCATCTCCTGTCGAGGTGCGTACACCTAACGCCGGTGCGCGCTTTCGCAACGTGCAACCAGGATGAGCGGCCGCGGCAGCTCTTCGCGCCCGCTCCCTCCCGCCCCTCGGCAGGCTGCCGCCAGATGAAGGCTAGATGGACGCCGGCCGATCCGTCTCGCCCGGCACCTGCAAGCGCGCTGCGCCCCGCGCCTTCAGGTCGGCGGACATGTCCTCCAGCTGGTCGCCGAGGCGATCGAGCTGGTGCGCGTCGAGGAAGTTTTTCACCTTGGGGAAGAGCTCCCGCTCCTCCTCCCGGACGTGGTGCGCGACCTGCTCCTTCAGCACCTTGACCCGGGCGTTGAGGCGCGAGAGGTCGATGTCCTCCTCCACCAGATCGGCGATGAGACGCTTCGCCGCGAGGTGTTCCTCGACCGCCGCCAGCAAGAGATCCTCGGTGCGGGCGTCCTTTGTGGCCGGGTAGAAGAGCTTCTCCTCGATGGTCGCGTGGATGGCGAGCGCATCGCCGATCTCCTGGCAGGCCACCTGCTTCGACTCGAGGTCGTCCTCCTCCTCGAACTTCTGGAACAGCTTCTCGACTGCTCGGTGTTGCCGCAGCAATACCCGGATGGCATCCATGGCTGTGACCCCCTGCCCGAATGCTATCCATGCAAGCGCGCGTTGGCGCGTGGCTGGGCGAGGGCCCTCGGGTCGTCTCGCCCGGCGGGCGCTCGCTGAGCGCTCCGGGCGGGCGCTCGCCTGGCGCGGCGCGGGCGGCGATCTTACGTCTCGAGGGAGGAGACCCCTCCATGCCCCACCTCGCCTTCCACCTCGACTTCGCGCCGCCGCCCGGCGAGCGGCAGCGCTTCGCCGCCGCCGAGCGGAGCCTGGGCGTGCCGCAGCGCAACGTCTACGTGGTCTTCACCGAGCACGATGGCGAGAACTTCCACATGGACGATCGCGTGCTGCCCTCGTGGGCGCCGGGCGAGGGTCCGCTGGCCGGGAACGGGGAGGCGCCGTGAAGGCGGTCTGGACGACGCGGGCTGGAGGGCCCGAGGTGCTGGAGGTGCGCGCCGGCCCCGACCCCTCCCCGCGCGCGGGTGAGGTGCGGGTGCGGGTCCGCGCCGCCGGCCTCAACTTCGCCGACATCATGGCCCGGCTCGGCCTGTACCCCGACGCCCCGCGGCTGCCGGCGGTGATGGGCTACGAGGTCGCCGGCGTGGTGGACGCGCTCGGGTCGGGCGTGACGAGCCCCGCGATTGGCGCGCGCGTGCTCGCCATGTCGCGCTTCGGCGGCCAGACCGACGTCCTGTGCCTGCCGGCGGCGCAGGCGGTGCCCATGCCGGACGCGATGAGCTTCGAGGAGGGTGCCGCGCTGCCAGTGAACTATCTCACCGCGTACCACGCGCTGTTCCGGGTGGCGGCGCTGCGTCCGCGCGAGAAGGTGCTCGTCCACATGGCGGCCGGCGGGGTAGGCCTCGCCGCGCTCCAGCTCTGCCGGACGGTGGAAGGCGTCGAGACGTTCGGCACCGCCTCGGCCTCGAAGCACGATGCGCTCCGGGGCGAAGGCTGTCAGCACCCCATCGATTACCGGACCCTCGACTACGAAGCCGAGGTGAACGCCCTCACGGGCGGCCGGGGCGTCGACGTGGTGCTCGATCCGCTGGGCGGGAAGGACTGGCGAAAGGGCTACCGGCTGCTCCGCCCGGCCGGCCGGCTGGTGGCCTACGGGTTCGCGAACCTCGCCACCGGCGAGAAGCGCAGCGTCCTCCGCTCGGGGCGCGAGCTGGCTCAGGTGCCGTTCTACACGCCCATCGGCCTCATGAACGACAACCGGTCGGTGGCGGGCGTCAACATGGGACACCTGTGGGGCGAGGTGGAGCTGCTCGGGGAGGAGCTCTCCGCGCTGCTCGAGCTGCATCGCCGCGGTGCCATCCGGCCGCGTGTCGATCGGGTCTTCCCGTTCGAGCACGCGGCAGAAGCGCACCGCCACCTCCAAGGGCGGCGCAACGTCGGCAAGGTGCTGCTCGTGCCCTGACGTGGGGCGACGCTTCGGGCGCGCTAGTCCTCGACCGGCTCGTCGACCTCGTCGGTCTCGTCGAACCCGTCGAAGACCCAGCTCATGGCGGCCATCGCGCGTGGCCAGCCGAGCGTGGTGATGGCGAGGAGCGCCACGTGCTCGACGTCCTCCCGCGAGCAGCCGCCGGAGGTGGCTTGCCGGAGCGCCGAGTGCACCCCGCCCGCGGTGTTCACGCCGATGGCGATGCCGAGCTTCACGAGCCGGCGCTCGCGCTCGCTGAGGGGGCCGCCGTCGTGCACGCGCTTCCCGAGCTCCTCGAACGCCCGGTAAATGTCGGGGTGGGACTGCTTGAAGCGGAGGAAGTGCGAGGGGAGCTTGTTTTCCATGCGGGCACCTCGGGGATGGTCGGTACCCAGCTAACCAGTCCGCCGCGGCCTGGTCCAGCTCGAGGTCGAGGGTCGGGCCGGGTCGAGATCGAGGTCGAGGTCGAGGGAATGCTCCCCCGCCCGGGATGCGCTATCCTGCGCGCCCCCGCCAGCGCCCCCGCGCCCTGCGGCCTCCACACCCATGAGCGCACAGCACGAGATCAGCCGGCGGCGGACGTTCGCCATCATCTCCCACCCCGACGCCGGCAAGACGACCCTCACCGAGAAGCTCCTCCTGTACGGCGGCGTGATCCAGCTCGCCGGGGCGGTGAAGGCGAAGCGGGGGAGGGCGAGCGCCGTCTCCGACTGGATGGAGATGGAGCGCGAGCGCGGCATCTCCATCACGACGAGCGTGCTCGCCTTTCCGTACCGGGGCCTGCAGATGAACCTGCTCGACACCCCCGGTCACGCCGACTTCAGCGAGGACACCTACCGCACGCTCCACGCCGTCGACGGGGCGGTCATGCTGCTCGACTGCGCGAAGGGCGTCGAGGCGCAGACGAAGAAGCTCTTCCGCGTCTGCCGTCAGCGCGCCATCCCCATCTTCACCTTCGTGAACAAGATGGACCGCGGCGGGCGCGACCCATTCGACCTCGTGGGCGAGGTGGAGAGCGTGCTCGGGATCGGGGTCTATCCCGTCTGCTGGCCCGTCTTCCGCGGCGGCACCTTCCGCGGCGTCTACCACCGGCTGAAGAAGCGCGTGTACCTCTTCGACGCCGCCGACGCCGGCTCGTCGGCCACCCACGGCGCCGAGCGGCCGCCGGTGGAGGTGACCGGGATCGACGACCCGCTCGTGCGCGAGGAGCTCGACCAGCGCGGCCACGATCAGCTCCGCCACGACGCGGAGCTCCTCGACGCCGCCGGCGACGGGTTCGAGCGCGAGCGCTTCGAGGCGGGCGAGCTCTCGCCCATGTTCTTCGGGAGCGCCATCAACAACTTCGGGTTGGAGGCGTTCCTCGAGACCTTCTGCGAGCTCATGCCGCCGCCCAGGGCGCGCCCGACGGACCAGGGCCCCGTCGACCCGGCGCAGGACGAGTTCAGCGGCTTCGTCTTCAAGATCCAGGCGAACATGGACCGGGCCCACCGCGACCGGGTGGCCTTCGTCCGCATCTGCTCGGGCCGGGTGAGCCGCGGCATGAAGGTGCACCACGTGCGGAGCGGGCGGGACCTGCGCCTCATGAGCCCGACCCAGTTCCTGGCCGGCGAGCGGAGCGTGGTGGAGGAGGGCTTCCCGGGCGACGTGGTCGGCATCCCCGACCCCGGCACGTTCGAGATCGGCGACACGCTCACGCAGGGCTCGCGGTTCGCGTTCGAGCCCATCCCGAGCTTCGCCCCCGAGCACTTCGCCCGGCTCGCGCTCGTCGATCCGCTCCGGCGCAAGCAGTTCGCGCGCGGGGTGGAGCAGCTGGCGCAGGAGGGGACGGTGCAGCTCTACCGGCCCCCGGCCGGTCGCGCCGGCGATCTCACCCTGGGCGCGCTGGGCCAGCTCCAGTTCGAGGTCGTGCGGTATCGCCTGGAGAGCGAATACGGGGTGCAGGTTCGCCTCGAGCCGACGCCGTACCAGCTCGCGCGGTGGGTGGCCCGCGCCGACGGCCGGCCGCTCGAGCTCGACGACCTCGCCGGCGCGGTGGAGGGGCTCGTGCTGCTCGACCTGCGCGAGCGGCTGGTGGTGCTCTTCGACCGCGAGTGGGCCTTGCATACCGCGGAGCGGCTCCACCCCGAGCTGGTGTTCTCGGAGACGGCCACCGGGGTGGTGGTGCGAGCGGCGTAGGGAGAGCGCTCGCCCTTCGACTACGCTTCGCTACGCTCAGGGCGAGCGGAAGGCCCGTCCCGTTCGTGCTGAGCGTAGCGCGAAGCGCGTAGTCGAAGCACGAACGCGCTACCCCTGTGTCCCCCGCTGGATCAGCTCGATCTTGTAACCATCCGGATCCTGCACGAACGCGATGACGGTCGAGCCGTGCTTCATCGGCCCGGCCTCGCGCGTCACCACCCCGCCGCGCTTCTTGATCTCCGTGCAGGCGGCGTAGGCGTCGGGGACCTCGATCGCGACGTGGCCGTACCCGGTGCCGAGGTCGTAGCTCTTCGTGTCCCAGTTGTGGGTGAGCTCGAGGGCGGCCTGCTCCGACTCCGGGCCGAAGCCGACGAAGGCCAGGGTGAACTTGCCGTCGGGGTGGTCCTTCCGGCGCAGGAGCTTCATCCCGAGCACCTCGGTGTAGAAGGCGATCGATCGCTCGAGCTCGCCCACCCGGATCATCGTGTGGAGGATGCGCATGCCCGGGGTGTAACGGGGCCGGGCAGCCGCGTCCCGCACAGCAGAAAGGTCGATGCCGCGGGCGGGAGCGCGCCCACCCGGAGTATAGATGGTGCCGCATGCCGCGGCCGCCCGAAGCCCTCCTCCTCGCCGCCTTTCCGCCCGAGCTGTGCGGGCTCGACGCCTCGCCGCCCGCCGGCTGGTTTGCGGCCTGCGTCGGCATCGGCGCGGTGCCGGCGGCGGTCGCGACCGCGCGCCTGCTCTCGGCGCGCCAGCCGGGGAGGGTGCTCTTCGTCGG
>WNGR01026343.1_pt1 | contig 10038 bp, 10 predicted proteins | sample 5407581 | NCBI WGS metagenome assembly WNGR01 (sample SAMN13153383, study PRJNA577476) | soil metagenome | isolation source: 80 cm soil or saprolite under Garry oak tree replicate 2 | place: USA:California | collected 2016-06-15
CAGGGTCAGACCTGGACCAGTCCAATACCCGTGAACACGTCTCCTGCGAACACGGCGGTCTTTCCATGGATCGCAGCCCGCGGCAGCACAGTCGACTACGTCTACTACGGCACGAATGCTTCGAGCAAAGATGACCCGACAGCCCTATGGAACGTGTTCATGGCACAGAGCACCGACGGCAGCTCCCACTTCACACAGAGCACCGTCAGTGCCCATCCAAACCACGTAGGCGTCATATGCACCAACGGCACCGGTTGCGCACGCGCGACACGGAACCTACTCGACCTCTTCCAAGACGCGATCGACCCACTCAACGGGCTGGCCGCGATAATCTACACCGACGATACCCTCACAACACAAGCCGACGGATCTCCACTACCCCAAGTCACAGCCGCCTTCCAAACAGCCTAAGTCCAAAAGTTCCTCAGTATCAAACTCCCCGTTTTCTTTCCCCTTCCGATCAAGGTCGTCTGGCTTCAGCTTGGCGCTCTCGAAAGGGAAGTATAGCTATGGATCTATTCTTACATCTCTTTCACTCTACCCTCAGAAGACGTTTTCCCACAAATGATGGACACATTTCCTAACTGTGTGCATCGTCCAAATCAGTTTCCAAGAATTCCGGAAGATTTCTCGACAAATTTGATTGTACAGTTCGTTCAAAACCGTTGGGTTAAGTCAATGCCTCCAACCCCATAAGAGAAGGAAAGATCAATGGCAATTCCCAGACTATTGGCAATAGCTCTACTACTCTCCCTCATCCCAGCAACCGCCTTCGCAGCTGTCGCAACTCACTCAGCCCTCCAGCCATCGGCTAGCTCAACGAAACTAAGTTCCCTATCCATCAATGTCTCCGGTAACGCCACAACGGTCGGTGACCGTGCAACACCCTCAGTTCCAACAACGCAAATGATACCCGCGCTCGTCAGCGATACGCCAGAAGCAGCATCTCAGACCTTCCATGCAACCGTCACTATATCATCGAAAGTAGTGAACCAGAATGGCACCTCTGGAATGCTGATCCTCATCGGATACGCGAGCACCTCGCTGACAACCGATGGGAGTACAACAGTGACCTTCTCGTCTCCACAAAGCAAGCTTACATCCAGCGATTTCTTGAGCTTGAAAGGGCCACTGACGGTTAGCTGATCGCTCCAACACCCGACGTCGGCATCCCCTCCTCTTTTTCTCGACTCTCATACACTCGTTAAGGTCGGATATAGCAAATTTCCGCAAGACGTATCAACCGGGAGTGCAGTGGCTCCCCGCTTGATTTATTTCCCGTCCAACCTCGACTTTTCTCTGGTTGGATCGGTTCAATTATGGTGGGGCTGGCAGGATTTGAACCTGCGATTTCGTGGGCTCCTGGCGCGACGATCCGCTCCCAAGCCACGCGGCCTGTCCGGACGCATTGAGGATACTGTCCTCTAGACCTGGCTAGCCGACAGCCCCTGAGCGCCTCCAGAGTGCAGTGTTGCTTTAGCTCTTATCATTTGAAATCCAACTCGTTGACTCTTTTGTTTCTGACAAAAAGGTGGACTTGAGCTATCTATGCAAGCAGGACTTTTGCGTAGTGGAAAGCAGGGTCAATTGATCTTCCCCGTTGGTTCGGCTCTTCGGAGGCATGTTAGTTTTATACCGGGACCTCTCTACCTAATATCTAACAAGCGAAGGGATTCGGTACAAAATAGACACACGGTTACGAAACATGGCCGTCGACAAAAAAGTCCTAAAGACGTGCGTCGTCTGCAAACGCAAATTCCTAGGCTGGTTCTCAGAGAAATACTGCAGCGACGACTGCCGAATAGAAGGTACACGATTAAAGAATAGAAACCGCCAAAGGAAAGGCAGGAAAGTTCTCGACCTCCGCGAAGGAGCCATCAGCCAACAACTAGGAGAACTGGGCCTTGGCGATACCCAGTACCCGATGTACAACCACGAACTCGTTACGACGATGTACGCGAATCTAAGCCTCTACCATGGTCGTGATGGCAAACGGCATGTAAGATCCTACTACGATCTCCTGCGAGAGATCGCCAAACTGAACGGTGGAGACACGAGCAAGATACTCTCCAGGCTCGCACCACGCGAACAAAACTAACGGCTCAGACCCTCACTGCGCCAGACGTCGAAGGTCCTGAACCTTACCGAGAAACGTCCCATCAAAGAGATAGGCCTCCCCGTTTTCAAAGTCCACAGCTCCTGAACGCAAGACTGGTCCCATGTATTCCTTGTAGAGTTCCGTCCATCCTTCCTGGTAGTTCTTGTTGATGGGTTGTCCTCCCAAGTAGTCGTTGAATGACGGCATGATGATACAGTCAGCATCTGCAACCGAGACCCCGAATTTTTTCTTCACCTCTTCACCGGCGTTGCCCTCAAACTTCGCATCCTCTCGTCTCAAGACCCCTTCCGCAAGCTTGGTCCCATCACTCTTGGCCCTAACCCACGCCTGTCGTGTGATCCGGAACCCTAACGGGTCCTTGAACACCACCACTGGGTGCAGGTGACCCATGACAAGAAATTTGCAACCAAGGAGCGGCGGCGCCGGCCAGGCGTGGCCATGGAATAATCCAACAGACTCCCAGAGAACCATCCCATTGGACTTGTGGATCTTGACAGAGGGCGGCGTCAACGGCTCCAGGTTACCGTCATGGTTTCCAGGCACAACCTCAACATCTGGTATGATCTCGACGAGTCTATCGAAGAATTCTGGGACATATTTCCATTCTTCCAGCTCAACTTTCGAAACAGCATGCTTCACATCTCCCAACAAGACCAAGAGTTTTGGATGTGTCTCTGCCAAGATCTTTCGTAGCTTCTCCAGCAATCTCGGCACCTGAGAGGGCACATGTATTCCCTGGTGCGCCAAAGTCACTTCCCAGCCGAGATGAAGGTCCGCAATGACCAGGACCCGTTCTCCATTGCGTTCTAGGAGGAGAGCTGGTTGGTCTGCCACTGGTTTGACAGTAACTTCGTCCACCACTGATATGCCCGCTCGTTCGAAATCAGCCGCGTCCAATGAAAAGGTATTCTTAGCGCAAGGCGACTATGCTTGGTAGGGAACTAGTTCGCCACCGATTGTGAACGAAAATAGGATACTCAAAGGTGCCTGTCAGGAGATAGGCCGGACTAGGATTTTCTCCGATGACCAGAAGCAGACATTGACGACTGTCTTTCAGAAAAGATTCCAGCAAGCCCTCCTTCTAGTAGAAGCAGGAAAGGTTCGGAAGTACCAGTTCTCGCCTAGCGGCCGAACTGTTTGGGTGGTGGCCGGTCGCGGTCGAGACTATCAGGTTCTCCCTGACAGCTTGTTTTGTACCTGTGACGACTACTATTTCCGGGTGATGGAGCACAAGAAACAACTATGCTACCACATCATCGCTCAGCAGCTCTCTGTCGCCATGAGCAAGCACAATGCGATCGAGATGACTGACTCCCGCTACTCAGAGGTTACCTCCAAACTTGCCACGATCTCTTCACGTGAGTAATCTCAAGGTTTTAGTAGCCGTTTCCGAGTTCGTGCGAGAACGTACCGCGTGAACCGAAATGTCCTACAGCCTTCCACCGGACCAAGAGTTTGCGCTACTCCAGCTCTTGCTATACATCTTCAGCTTTGTCACCCTCGTTCTAATCTTCCTGTACATCGCCGCTGAACGTCCAGGGGAAGGAAAGAAGAAGGCCGAAGAAGAAGAATAAATCGTGCCATAGATGACTATTAGTGCAGTAGATGCATAGCTCGGCATTCTCAACCCTCAAACCCCCAGTCCTACAGAGGCTCGAGAAAGAAGGCTTCCTTGAAGCCAGCCCGATCCAAGAACTAGCCATCCCCGCAATTCTAAGCGGCGAAAACGTTCTACTGATCGCTCCAACAGGAACCGGCAAGACGCTCGCCGCCATCCTCCCCGTACTTGACAGGCTCATCGAGAGCAGAGCAGAAGGAAAGCCTCGGGGAATCTCAGTCCTCTACGTAACCCCGCTCCGGGCTCTCAACAAACGCCTGAGACTCTCCAAGCCATTCTGATCGGGAAAAGGATGAAAGAACACCTTCGATCGGTCCGATGGGTCGTCGTAGACGAAGTCCATGAACTTGCGACAGACGAGAGAGGCGTCCAGCTATCTTTCGCCCTAGAACGACTCCTAGAACTAACCGGCGTCGAATTTCAGCGAATCGGCCTATCCGCCACGATTGGCGAGCCTGAACGCATAGGTCAATTCCTAGTCGGATCGGGACGAAGGGTCACGGTACTTCGCTCCGATGAGACGAGGGGTCTTCAGATCAGCGTCCGATCCGTTCATCCCAGCTCAGGAGACCAGAAAGAATCCGTCAACCTAGGCTTACCAGCGTCGACCGTTTCTAGGGCTCGCATGATACTAGGGATCATTCAATCCCACAAATCAACCCTAGTGTTCACAAACACACGGGAACATGCAGAGGCGTTAGCCGCCCAGATTCAAGCAATAGGGGCCGGGGTCGCTGTCCGAGTACACCACGGGTCCCTGTCGAGAGAGTTGCGAGAAGAAGCGGAGAAGGAATTTCAGGAAGGCAAACTGAAAGCGCTGATCTGTACAAGCTCTCTCGAGCTAGGAATCGACATTGGCAGCGTTGACTTCATCATCCAATACACCTCGCCACGAGAGACGACCCGGCTGGTCCAGCGAGTCGGTCGTAGCGGACACACCTTAGGCGGAACCTCCCGCGGAGTCATCCTGACCATCAACACCGATGACATACTGGAATCTGCGGTTCTGATTCAACGAGCCAGAGAAGGAAGGCTGGAACCGCCGATAATCCACGAGAAAGCCTACGATGTCCTCGCCCATCAGATAATCGGTCTCCTACTCCAGAAAGGTCGAATGACGATAGAGGAAATCAGCGAAGTCGTTCATCGCTCCTACCCATTCCGCGAACTGGATCCAACGGAACTCGGCCGTGTTATCGCGCAGCTCGATGAGCTGAGATTGTTGAGAAAGTTCGACCAGTTTCTGACCGCTCGTAATCCTAAGGCGATTCAGTACTATTTCACGAACCTCTCAGTTATACCGGACGTTCAGAAGTACACAGTATTCGACTTTTTTCGAAAGAGGCGCATCGGAAGTCTTGACCAGGATTTTGTCGCACGGAGATGCGCGAGTGGGACAGAGTTCATTCTGCATGGCCAGACCTGGCGGGTGCTCTCCGTTGACGAGGAACAGTATCACGTCGAAGTGGAGCCGGCCCCTCCAAGCCTGACCGCTATTCCAGGATGGGAGGGAGACATGATTCCTGTCCAGATCGACGTTGCCGAGGAAGTTGGACGTTCCCGAAGAGTCCTATCTGACGGAATTGTACCTGAGGGCTTTCTTGAGAAGGGTGAGATTGACCGAGTTGAATCTACTCTCTCTGCTCAGAAGCGTCAGGCTCCGATTCCATCCGATCAACTGGCTCTCGTCGAAAGTTTCGAGAACAGTGCAGTAATCCATTGCTGCTTCGGAAACCTAGTCAACGAGACTCTCGCCACCGCGATGGCTGCCCTATTCGGGTCCCGCCTTGGGTCAAATATAGGAACGCAGGTCGACCAGTATCGGTTCGCCCTAATCTTTCCTCGTCCCGTCAGCGCCTTGTTGGTTGCGGAAGAGTTCAGGAAGCTTTCACCTGACGACATGGAGAAGATTGTCCGAGACACCATCGATGCCTCGGACCTTTTCGCCTGGAGGCACTGGCACGTTCTACGCCGGCTCGGCGCAGTGAGCCGAGAAGCAGAGTACAAAGCTCGCCAGGCAAGGCTCTTGGTTGACATCTTCAAGACATCAATAGCCAATGATGAAGCGCGGAGAGAACTCTTCACAGAGAAGCTGGATGTCAAAGGCGCCAGAAGAGTTCTTGAAAGGATCGGATCGGGCGAGATCACGATCGAAACTATCCAGGATGTTGGTCAGTGCACTCCGTTTGCCCTTCCTATCCTTGACAGGATCGTCCCGCACGGTCTACTCAGACCCGCAGTCGAGGAGGCTTCTATCATCGAAGTCGTGAAGAGCAGATTGCTATCCACCAATCTTCGACTTCTTTGCATGAACTGCGGAGACTGGGATAGTATCCGTGGAGTTGATACGCTCCGAGAAGTAATACGGTGTCCAAAATGCCGATCATCTTTGATCGCTGCGACATACCGGAGCAACGATGCATTGGGCCCGATAATCAAAAAGAAAAAGAGAGGAAGCAAGTTAAGTCCTGAGGACGAGAAGGAGTGGATGACAGCGTGGCGGTCCGCGGGGCTGATTCAGAATTATGGAAAGAGAGCGGGCATAGTTTTGGCAGCTAGAGGTGTGGGACCCACTACTGCGACTCGAATTCTGAGAAACCGGTTGGCGAGAGAAGATGACTTATACCTGAGTGTTCTAAGGGCGGAGCGAGAGTTCGAGCGTACCCGAATGTTCTGGGACTAGAACCTGCATGACAGAGTCTTCTGGCAATCTCCTCAATCAAATACTATCAAAAAACCCCGGGATGTCCAGAGAAGAACTCCTCTCACTTGTCGAGCGCAAGAAACAGGAATCGCATGGCCTCTTGTCGGACGAAGGGGCAGTGCGGCTTCTCGCACAGCAGCTTGCGGGTCTATCGGGAGAAGGAGTTAACATTTCAGACCAACGAATTTCAAGCGTCCAAGCAGGACTATCAGACGCGACCATCTCAGGAGAGATTCTTTCGGTAAGCCAGTTGCGCGAGTTTCAGCGGTCCGACGGGTCTGTCGGCAAACTTGTAAGAGTCAAACTGAAAGATGGTTCCGGACAGATCACCTGCGTCCTGTGGGACTCGACAGCAGAAATCGTAGAAAAAGAACAACTCGGAGATGGGTCCAGGCTCCGTCTTGCGCATGGCTACACTAGGTTGGGACTTGCAGGGGAAGTCGAGTTTCACCTCGGATCTCGAAGCAACATCGAAGTCCTGAGCAGAACGTCTCCTGCAGGACCCTCGCTTAGCTCCGCCGGGTCCGAAGAGAGGGTACCAGCAAGCATCTCTCCCGAAACCGTGAGAGTTCGTATCAGAAAGCTGCAGAAGAGCAGAGGGGAGAATGGACCTGCATGGGCCTTGTGCGAGAACGAAGATGGTCTGACGATGGCGAAGTTCTGGGATGATAATATGGAGACCGTTCTTTCCATGGGCGAAGGAAGCGTAATCACGATCAAAAATCCGTGGATGACAGAGAGGAATGGCATGGTCTACTTGAACGCTGGAGCAAGATCCTCAATAACCAAGGAGACGCATGTCGATATCGAGTCTCCCCCTCCTGTCACGATTGCATCGATCAAACCTGGTCCCAAGCTGTACACTACCCGCGGAGTAGTCGTTGAGCGAACTGATCCCCGGGAGATCGAGACAAGGGAAGGTAGGAGAACAAGGGTCTCAAATATTAGGGTGGAAGACGGTACTGGTAAGATTAGGGTCGCCCTCTGGGATAATCATGCCCAATTTGTGGAAAGTCTAAGGATGGGAGACGCGATAAGATTGACGGGGATTAAGGCCCGGGAATCATCGAACGGAGAGCTGGAAGCGTCGACCGTGTTTCTAACCCAGATCGAGAAATCATAGAGATTTTTGCTGAAAGCCCATGATGGCGCTAAGAGTAGGAAAGGACCCTTTCGACTACATCAATGAGGTCAAAGTCGAGAAGTCTCGCCAGTCGATGAAACGCCGACTCCAAGAGTACCATCCCAATGCTAGCTCGATCGACACTCTTGAAAGAGTCGATGAGAAACATCACTTGATAGTTTTCTCAGCAGACTGGTGCTCTGACTGTATCGCGTATATTCCCGGCCTCGCAAAGTCGTTGATAATGGCAAAGAACAATATGCTGCAGGCCCGCGTCGTGGACTATGACGCCTACCGGGACATGGCTGAAGAATTCCATATCCGAGCAATCCCCACAATACTCGTTTACGACAAGAACTGGAAAGAAATTGGAAGATTCGTGGAGACCCCGAAAAAATTCGGTACCGTCGAAGAAGAGCTCTGCGCTATCCTAGGATCAAAAGGCGCAGCCAAGGTCTAGGCAATCCGGGACGCGATCGCTGGGGAAACCTCGTGCTACACCGTTAAATGAGGATGTCAAGAAATCTCGGCACGGTTAACGTGAGATTTCGACGACGCTATCTTGCGGTCCCGATATTCTTGATGGTGGTGGCTGCGCTCCTCATCGTCCGGTTTAATGCTGCAAGTCCGTCCGCTCCTCAGCGAGTAGCCTCGCCCCCGTCATCCCAATGTCGGAAGGGAAATCCTTTGGAGGGGGTATCAAATCCTCTTCGCTTGCGGGTCATATCAAACTGCGAGGTTGCAGGCGGAATAGTAAAGTCTGTTACTCTCCAGGACGACGGCAACTGGCGAATCGATGTTAGCCTTAGTCCTCAGTATGGGAAGCTGCTCGACGTTGGAAATGTCAACCACCAGAACGGTTGGCTAGTGTTGGAGCTGATTCCCCGAGACCAACCCACGATCTCGGTTCCTCTCGTCGGCAAGCAGATCATCTTCGTGGGGCCATTGGTCTATGACTCTGAGAACTATTGGAACGCCATCTACCCGGTCTGGTCGATTCAAGACGACTAGATTGTTTCTTCAATCGCGATCCTTCTATTTTAAGGGGTAGAGTTTTCACGGTCTCTCAATCGGCCGACCGCGAGAATTCGCTAGCCTTCTCATGACATACTCGGGATCGTAGTCCCGAGACTTCATTCTAGACTAGTCGTGATATCAGTAGTATCAATCCGATCGAGTATGCTGCTGTCCTGTGAATCTTCAACAGTAGCCGGGCATTCTTCGTCAGTTCCGTGCTGTAGTCTTTCTCGTTGGTCAGCACAGCCATGTGGTGCATTTCGACCACTGTTGTTCCGAGGAAGACCGCCAAGCCCACGCCCAACAGGTCTATCCGCGTTCCTTGAATGTAGTAGCTGGCCAGGACAGGCATGAAACCCCAAGCTATGCCAAAACCAGGATAGGTGTGAAGCCACTTGGGCTTCTCGATGGGATAGAAGAGGGCGAAGAATCCTCCCAGGATCACAAACACTAGGAACCATAGGGAGTAGAGGAGTGACATGTAGACTCCCACGGCCATACCAGCTAGGACCGCGAGAACGCCGACAGTCCTAATCGCTCCCCGGTTCATCTTTGGGAAGTAGGGAAGGTACTTGTCTTTGCTCGCAGTTATGTCAATATAGTGTGCTCCGATGACGAGGCCGAAGAATCCTGCCAGCATCGTCAATAGATAACGGTCAAGGTGAAACTCGGGAGCCAGCGTCGACGCGACCGTGACCCAGGAGAAGAGGACCATGCTGAACGGCCAGCGTAGACCGAACCACCAGACATTCTTCCTCCAAACTCCGACAAGATCAGGTTCCACAAGGGGAAGAGCCGTTTCGCTCATAGCCATGCTTTTTCTCTCGGCATATTTAGGAGGTTATCGTTCACGTCTGTGTCTCGTTCGCCCACTCCAAACGGAGAAACGGCACGTTCGGGTAGACCCGGAGAAACGGCACGTTCGGGTAGACCCGAACATAACGATGGAATGTACTGGATCAAGATTCCTATATGCACGCCCGAGAAAAGCCAGTCCCTGCAGTATACAGCGTACGCTAGTTCACGGACTCTGATCGCCAAAATCGCCTATTTTCAGCCCTGATCTTGAAATTGGGAGGGGTGTCCTAGATTTCCCTGTAATTGTTCGGGATGCACCCGATGAAATCCCATTATCCGCCCTGGCATCCAAGCCCAGTCCAAGCCCTGAATCATGAGACTCGCCCAGAATCCATGCCGGACGGCAAAGGACCTCTCCAGACCCGGGGGGGTCTAAGCGAACACGTCTCGCGACGCAAGAGTGTCGGGGTACAAGCAGCTGTATCGGGAGAATACAGACAAGTCGGATCACGGACCAAGCTGCATCGAGATAATCGGACAATCCTCCCCGGGGGAATCAGCTCTACAGGACGCGCACTCTGTTGGTCGCAACGAGGGCGAAAGCATTTCTTTAACGTGTATGCGGACGAGCCGAATGATTCCCGCTTGAGTAGGCCCCA
>WNGR01009814.1_pt1 | contig 10036 bp, 7 predicted proteins | sample 5407581 | NCBI WGS metagenome assembly WNGR01 (sample SAMN13153383, study PRJNA577476) | soil metagenome | isolation source: 80 cm soil or saprolite under Garry oak tree replicate 2 | place: USA:California | collected 2016-06-15
TGGGTGGCGTCATCTTCCGCGAGCCGATCGTCATCTCCAACATCCCCCGGCTGGTGCCGAGCTGGACCAAGCCCATCATCATCGGCCGTCACGCGCACGCCGACCAGTACAAGGCCAGCGACTTCGTGGTGCCGGGCCCGGGCACGGTGACGATCACCTACGTCCCCGAAGGCCACCAGAACCAGCCCATCGAGATGGAAGTGGCCACGTTCACCGGCGGCGGCGTCGCGATGGCCATGTACAACTTCGACGACTCGATCCGCGACTTCGCCCGCGCCACCATGCGCTACGCGCTGAACCGAAAGTTCCCGCTCTACCTGTCTACCAAGAACACGATCCTGAAGGCCTACGACGGGCGGTTCAAGGACATCTTCGCGGAGATCTTCGAGTCCGAGTTCAAGGCCGAGTACGAGGCGGGCGGCATCACCTACGAGCACCGGCTGATCGACGACATGGTCGCCCAGGTGCTCAAGTGGGAGGGCGGCATCGTCTGGGCCTGCAAGAACTACGACGGCGACGTACAGTCCGACGTGGTGGCCCAGGGTTACGGCTCGCTCGGCCTGATGACCAGCGTGCTGATGACGCCGGACGGCCGCACCGTGGAGGCCGAAGCCGCCCACGGCACCGTGACCAGGCACTACCGCCAGCACCAGCAGGGCAAGCCCACGTCCACCAACCCGGTCGCCTCGATCTTCGCCTGGACCAGGGGCCTGGAGCACCGCGGTGCGCTCGACGGCACGCCCGGCGTCACCGCGTTCGCCCGGACGCTGGAGGACGTCTGCATGCGGACCATCGAGGGCGGGCAGATGACCAAGGACCTCGCCCTGCTCGTCGGCAAGGACACCCCGTTCCTGAACACGCAGGACTTCCTGGGCGCGCTCGACGAGAACCTGCGCCAGGCGATGGGGTCGTAAGAAAACCATTAATCCCGAACGGGCCGAGGTATCCGCCACCCCGCCCGCCCACGTGCATTCACGGACGAAGGAGTTCTCGCACATGTCTCGCAAGGGCAAGGTAACCGTCGTCGGGGCCGGGTTCTACGGCTCCACCACCGCGCAGCGGCTGGCCGAGTACGACATCTTCAACGAGGTCGTGCTCACCGACATCATCGAGGGCAAGCCGGAGGGGCTGGCCCTGGACATGAACCAGTCGCGCCCGGTCGAGGGGTTCGAGACCAAGGTAACCGGCCAGACCACCGGCCAGGCCGGCGAAGGCTACGAGGCGATCGGCGGCTCGGACATCGTCATCGTCACCGCGGGCCTGCCGCGCAAGCCCGGCATGAGCCGGATGGACCTGATCGAGACCAACGCCAAGATCGTCAGGAACGTGGTGGAGAACGTCACCAAGTATGCGCCGGACGCGGTGCTGATCGTGGTGTCCAACCCGCTGGACGAGATGACCGCGCTGGCCGCCAAGGTGTCCGGCTTCCCCTCGGCCCGGGTAATAGGCCAGGCGGGCATGCTGGACACGGCCAGGTTCAGCTACTTCGTGGCGGAGAAGCTGGCCGTGCCGGTCGGCTCGGTGCGCACGCTGACGCTGGGCTCGCACGGCGACACGATGGTGCCGGTGCCGTCGGCCTGCACGGTGGACGGCCAGCCGCTGGCCGACCTGCTTTCCGCCGACGAGATCGAGCAGCTGGTCACCCGGACCAGGAACGGCGGCGGCGAGATCGTCGCGCTGCTGAAGACCGGCTCGGCCTACTACGCTCCCTCGGCCGCCGCGGCCCGGATGGCCCGCGCCGTCGCGGAGGACGCCGGCGCGGTCATGCCGGTCTGCGCCTGGGTGGACGGCGAGTACGGCATCTCCGGCGTCTACCTGGGCGTCGAGGCCGAGATCGGCGCCGACGGCGTGCGCCGCATCGTCGAGCGCGACCTGACCGAAGCCGAACTGGCCGGCCTGCGCACCGCCGCCGAGGCCGTCCGCGCCAAGCAGGCCGACGTAGCCAGCCTCTAACGCCTTCAGCCGGCCGGGTGCGTCTGCGCGCAGACGCACCCGGCGAGCCGGCCCGCCACCTAGCTCCATCCCGTACTCGAGCGTGCCGAGCTCGCGTCGCACCACGTCGCCGCCGAAGTTCCGCAGCAGCCCGGCCATGGCCGCGTTGTCGGCCGAGACCGCGGCGGTGAAGCGGTCGATGCCCTCCTGGCGGGCCCGTTCGGCCAGCCGGGCCAGCAGTTCGGTGCCCAGGCCACGGCTCTGCCAGTCGTCGATGACGGTGACGGCGATCTCGGCCGTGCGCGGGTCGTCGCGGTCCCTGAGGTACCGGGCGATGCCCACGCCGCCCCCGCGGGCGTGGTCCAGCGCGCCGAGCGCCTCGTGGTCGCGGTGGTCGACGTCGGTGAAGTAGCGCAGCTCGGCCGCTGACAGCGCCTCCTTCGGGCCCAGGAAGCGCATCCGCCGGGACCGGTCGCTCAGCCGGGCGAAGCCGTCTGCGAGCAGCCCGTCGTCCGCGGGGCGGACCGGGCGGATCAGCACCGCCGACCCGTCGCGCAGCCGTACCGGCCTGCCCTTGTCCGGCCGCTCCCTGGCTGCCGGGCGCAGCTGCCGGGCCAGCCGGGCGGTCTCCGCCCGCGCCAGGAACGTGCTGGTCCGCTCGCGCGCCAGCGCGGCGTAAATGTCGGGATGGATCATCGTCAGACCTCTCCTTCGGGTACCGCTCCACGGTGCGGCACGCGCGGCCGCGAAGGCATCGGTGGCCACCACGGATTCCGCGGATTCCGTGGCGTCCACGGATGCCGCCCTTATCCGCCGGCGCGCAGGCTGGCCGGTGAATCCGACCAACGGGAGAAGGAACATGACCACGACAGAAACGAACCCGATCGACGAGGCCAGGCTCGAGGCCTTCGTCGGGCAGGCCGTCACCGACATGGGCGCGGCCATCTCCGGGCTGCTGCTGCACCTCGGCGACCGGCTCGGCCTCTACAAGGCGATGGCGGGCGCCGGGCCGCTCACGTCGGCCGCGCTGGCCGCCCGCACCGGCACCGCCGAGCGCTACGTCCGTGAGTGGCTCGGCAACCAGGCGGCCGGCGGCTACGTGACCTACGATCCGGCCGAGGGCACCTACGAGCTGCCGGCCGAGCAGGCCATGGTGGTCGCCAACGAGGACAGCCCGTTCTTCCTGGCCGGCGCGTTCGAGGCCATCGCCTCCTGCTACGCCGACCACGCCCGGTTCACGGACGCGTTCCGCACCGGCGCCGGGGTCGGCTGGCACGAGCACGACGGCCGGCTGTTCTCCGGCGTGCTGCGGCTCTTCCGCCCCGGCTACGCCGCGCACCTGGTGAGCACGTGGCTCCCCGCGCTGGACGGGGTAGTGGACAAGCTGCAGGCCGGGGCGAGCGTGGCCGACGTCGGGTGCGGGCTGGGTGCCTCCACGATCATCATGGCGCAGGCCTTCGGGCGGTCCACCTTCTTCGGCGTGGACAACCACGAGGCCTCGATCGCCGAAGCGCGCAAGGCGGCGGCCGAGGCGGGCGTGGCCCAGCGGACCAGGTTCGAGACCGCGCTCGCCCAGGAACTTCCGGGCGTCGGGTACGACCTGGTGTGCATGTTCGACTGCCTGCACGACATGGGCGACCCGGTCGGGGCGGCCCGGCGCGTCCGCCAGGCCCTGGCGCCGGACGGCACGCTGCTGCTGGTGGAGCCGATGGCCGGCGACGGTCTCGAGGAGAACCTGAACCCGGTCGGGCGGACCTTCTACGGCCTGTCCACGGTGATCTGCACGCCCGGGTCACTGGACCAGGAGGTCGGCCTGGGGCTCGGCGCGCAGGCCGGCGAGCGGCGGCTGGCGGCCCTGCTCCGCGAGGCGGGTTTCGGCAGCGTGCGCCGCGCGACTCAGACCCCGTTCAACCTCATCCTGGAGGCCAGGCCATGACGGTCGCGCCCATCGCGGCCAGCTCGGCTTCTCCCCGGGCCCGTTCGGCCCCTCCCATGGCTACGAGCGTCCGGGCCCACTGATAACGGCACCCGGCGTCCTCCAGGGCCGCTGCCGCCGGGCAGGTGCTCGCAGTTGTCCAGGACCAGCAGTGTCTCCCGCGGGGCCAGCCAGCCGAGCACGGTGTCCTCGCTGGACCGGCCCTGGCGCTCGCCAAGGCCGATCGCGGCCGCGATCGCGGGGGCGACCATGGCCGGGTCGGTGACCGGCACGAGATCGGTGTACCACGCGCCGTCGGCGTACCGCCCGGCCACCTCGGTGACCACGCTCAGCGCCAGCCGCGTCTTGCCGACCCCGCCCGGGCCTACGGCGGTCACCAGGCGATGCGTCCCGAGCGCCGCGGCCAGCGCGGCTCGTTCGGCGTCCCGGCCGACGAAGGAGGTCAGCGGCGACGGCAGCGGCAGGGCCGCCGCGGGCGAGTCCGGTGCGGGCGAGTCCGGCGCCGCGGGACGCAGGGTCGCCGCGGCGGCCGCCAGCGCCCGGCGGTCGGTGACCTGGAGCTTGCGCAGCAGCGAGGACACGTGGCTCTCGACGGTGCGGACCGAGATGAACAGCCGGGTCGCGATCTCCGCGTTGGTCAGGTGCTCCCCGAGCGCGGCCAGCACCTCAGCCTCACGGGCGGACACGCCCACCCCAGAAGCCACCAAGCCAGTACCCACACTCAGATTGTGCCCGACCCCCGGGCCGACCCGGCCGTCCCCGGGTGAACGCCGTGTCAGCCCCGGGCTTGTCGGCCCTGTGCTAGCCGGCGGAGGGCGAGTTCGGCGTACAGGGCGGTGCCCTCGGCCAGCACGGAGTCGTCGAACAGCGCGATGGCCGAGTGGTTGGTGGGGGCCTTCTCCGGATCGCGGTCCGGCGGGCAGGCGCCCAGGAAGATGAACGCGCCGGGCACCTCTTCCAGCACGAAGGAGAAGTCCTCCGCGCCGGTGATCGGGAACTTGGCCGTCTCGCCCCGGTCCGGGCCGAACACCTCGGTGATCACCTGCCCGGCGAACGCCGCCTCGGTCGCGTCGTTGACCGTGACCGGGTACTCGGCCGCGTACTCGGCGTCGGCGGTCAGCCCGTGCGCGTCGGCGATGTCCGTGACCAGCCGGGGCACCATCTCCGCCAGCGCGGTCCGCGACGCGGCGCTGTAGGAGCGCGCGGTGGCCAGGAACCTGGCCTGGTCCGGGATCACGTTGTCGGTGGTGCCGGCGTGGAAGCTGCCGACCGTGATGACGACCGGGTCGAACACGTCGAACTTCCTGGTCACCATCGTCTGCAGGGCGGTCACCATCTCGCACGCCGCCGGGATCGGGTCGGCCGCCCGGTGCGGCTGGGAGGCGTGCCCGCCGCGCCCGTGCACGGTGACCGTGATCTGGTCGGCGGCGGCCAGCATCGGGCCCGGCCGGGTGGAGAACAGCCCGCAGGGGAGCTTGTTCCCGCTCACGTGCAGGGCGTAGGCCGCGACCGGGCGCTCGCCCGCCGCGTCCAGCACGCCCTCGTTGATCATGTGACGGGCGCCGGCGTAACCCTCCTCGCCCGGCTGGAACATGAAGATCACCGTGCCGGGCACCTCGTCCTGCCGGGCGCAGAGCAGCTTGGCCGCGCCGGCCAGCATGGCGGTGTGCAGGTCGTGGCCGCAGGCATGCATCGCCCCTGGTATGGCCGACGCGTACGGCAACCCGGTCTCCTCGGTGACGGGCAGCGCGTCCATGTCGCCGCGCAGCAGCACCACCGGGCCGGCCCCGGAGCGCCGGCCGCCGCGCAGCACCGCGGTCACCGAGCTGACCGCCGTGCCCGTGCTGACCTCGAGCGGCAGCCCGGCCAGTGCGTCGAGCACCTTGCGCTGCGTCTTCGGCAGATCCAGGCCGATCTCGGGCTCGGAGTGGATCGCGTGCCGCAGCTCGGCGATCTCGCCCGCCAGCTTCGCCGCCTCGTCGCGTACCAGCACGAGTTCCTCCTCAGCTCAGGGCCCCGGGCCACCTTATCCCGAACCCACCGGGCCGCCACCCGCCCGCCGCCCCCGCCCGCGGTCAGCCCTCAGCCGGCACTTCCGTCACATCAGTACCTAGCCGTTCAGCGGCCGGGCGCTGCCGGACGGCACGGCGTCCAGGAACTCCGGCGCGGTCCAGCCGTGCCGGGCGAAGGCCGCGGTCACCGCGTCCCTGACCGGGCCGGAACCCGGGCCGGAACCCGGGCCAGAGCCCGGACCGGAACCCGGACCGGAGCCCGGGCCGCCCGCCGCCGCGGGCACGAGGGCGAGCACCGAGCCGCCGAACCCCCCGCCGATCATCCGCGCCCCGGAAGCTCCCGCCGCCACGGCCGCCTCCACCGCCGCGTCGGCCTCCGGCCAGGACACCTCGAAGTCGTCGCGCAGCGAGGCGTGCGCTTGCGTGAGCAGCCGCCCGATCTCGCGGTACGTATCCGCGGACGGCCCCGAGGGCGCGCACAGCAGCGCGACGACCTCCAGCACGCGCTGATTGTCCGCAAAGACGTGGCGGACGCGCCGCCGCAGCACAGGATCGGTCAGGGAGCCGGTATCAGCCAGGTTCGTTAGGTCCCGCAATGAACGGATCCCGAGACGGCGGGCGGCCTCCTCGCACTCGGCCCGCCGCCGGCCGTACTCCCCGTCGGCCAGCTCGTGCCGGGCCCGGGTGTTGATGAGCAGCAGGCTGGCCCTGGCCGCGTCCGGGTCGAACGGCACCTGGGAGGTCTCCAGCGTGCGGCAGTCGAGCAGCAGCGCGTGCCCGGCCCGGCAGAGCAGCGACGCGGACTGGTCCATGATGCCGGTCGGGACCCCGGCGAACTCGTTCTCCGCGCGGCGGGCGATCGTGACCAGCTCGGCGCGGGGCACGTCCAGGCCGGCCAGCGAGGTCAGCGCCAGCGCGGTCGCGCACTCGAGCGCGGCCGAGGAGGACAGCCCGGCGCCGGCCGGCACGTCGGAGTCGATGGCGATGCAGGCGCCGGGTACCCGGTGGCCGGCCGCCTCCAGCGCCCAGGCCACCCCGGCCGGGTAGGCGGCCCAGCCGGTCACCCGGCCGGGGGCCAGCCCGTCCAGGTCGACCTCCACGGCGTCCCCCGGCTCCTGCCGGGAGCACACGGTGAGCCGGCGGCCAACCCGGCGGGACGCCGCCGCGGTGACCCCCTGGCCGAGCGCGAACGGCAGCACGAAACCCTCGTTGTAGTCGGTGTGCTCGCCCATCAGGTTGGCCCGCCCCGGGGCCAGCCACACGCCGTCCGGCTCCCCGCCGAACCGCTCCCGGAACAGCGATGCCGCCCTCACCGGGGCGATCGCGCCTGGGTGAACCGCCAGGCGTCGGCGGCCATGGCCCTCAGGTCGCGCGACGCCCGCCAGCCCAGCTCGGACTGGATCTTCGCGGACGAGGCGACCAGCACGGCCGGGTCGCCGGCTCGCCGCGGGCCCACCTCGGCGGCGATGTCGATACCGGTGACCTCGCGGCACACCTCGATCACCTCGCGGACCGAGAAGCCGGCCCCGTTGCCCAGGTTGTAGATGCGGTGCTCGCCGGGACGGGCGGCCCCCAGGGCGCGCAGGTGCGCGTCGGCCAGGTCGGTGACGTGGATGTAGTCCCGGACGCAGGTCCCGTCCGGGGTCGGGTAGTCGTCGCCGAAGATCCGCACCGGCCGGCCCTCGGTCGCGGCGGCCAGCACGTTCGGGATGAGATGGGTCTCCGGGTGGTGCCGCTCGCCCAGCCACCTGCCTTCCGTGCTCTGGAAAGCGCCCGCCACGTTGAAGTAGCGCAGGCTGACCGCGCCGAACCCGTGCAGCCGGCAGAACTCGGTCAGCGTCGTGTCCACCGCGATCTTGGACGCGCCGTAGGGGCTGGTCGGCCGCGTCGGGTCGCTCTCGAGGATGGGCGTCCGCCCGGGCTCGCCGTAGACCGCCGCGGTGGAGGAGAAGACGATCGTCCGGACACCGATCTCGCGCATCGCCTCGAGCAGCGAGATCGTCCCGCCCAGGTTGTTCGACCAGTACTTGGCCGGGTTCGCCACCGACTCGCCGACCAGCGACCTGGCCGCGAAATGGAGCACCGCATCGATGTCGTCGGCGAGGACCTCGGCGGCGCAGTCGCGCAGCGTGCCCCTGACGAACGTGGCGCCGGGCGGCACGGCGTCGGCGAACCCGGTGGACAGGTCGTCGAGCACCGTGACGTCGTGCCCGGCCGCGACCAGTTGCCCGGCCACGACGCTGCCGATGTAACCGGCCCCGCCGGTGACGAGCACTCTCATGTGATCTAGGCCTCCCTGAGCCGTAGCGCCGCCTCTTCAGGGACGATGTCGTTGATCCACACGCCCATGCCCGATTCGGTCCCGGCGAGGTACTTGAGCTTGTTCGCCGCGCGCCGGACCGACAGTACCTGAAGGTGCGCGGCGAACCGGCCGCGCGCGTCCGCGTCCCGGACCGGGGCCTGGTGCCAGGCGGCGATGTACGGCGCGGGCCGGCCGAACAGCGCGTCGAACCGGCGCAGCACGTCCAGGTAGAGCGGCCCGAACGAGTCCCTGGCCGCCTCACCAAGGGCAGGAAGATCAGGCACCCGAACGAGCGGGAATATCCGCACCTCGTACGGCCAGCGCGCCGCCTCGGGCACGAACACCACCCAGTGCTCGTTCCTGGTCACGACGCGCGCCCCGCCCGCCACCTCGGCCGCGACCATGTCGTCGAACAGGTTCGCGCCGTCGCTGCCGGCCGCGTACTCGCGGGCCTGCGTCACCATCTGGGCCAGCTTCGGCGCCACGAACGGGAACGCGTAGATCTGCCCGTGCGGGTGGTGCAGCGTGACGCCGATCTCCTCGCCCCGGTTCTCGAAGCAGTACACCTGCCTGGTCTCGGGCAGCGCGCCGAGCGCCTGCGTCCGGTCTATCCAGGCCTCGAGCACGGTCCTGACCCGGCGCGGGGACAGCGCGGCGAACGAGGAGTCGTGGTTGGGGGTGAAGCAGACCACCTCGCACCGGCCGAGGGGTTCGGCCAGCGAGGGGAAGCGGTTCTCGAACACCACCACGTCGTAGTTGTCCGCCGGTATCTCGGTGGGCCGCCCCGGCCCCGACGGGTCGAGCGGGCACTGGTCGGCGGGCGGCAGGAAGGTCCGGTCCTGGCGCGCCGCCGCGATCACCACCCACTCCCCGGCCAGCCGGTCCCTTCGGATCCCCCAGTCCGGCCGGCCCTGCGGCGGCTGCGGGCCCGGCATCCGCGGCGGCAGCGGCCGGGTGTCCGCGATCTGGTCGCGGCCGAGCCCGGGCTCCTCGTCGAAGTAGACGATCTCCCGCCCGTCCGCCAGCCGGGTGCTGGATTTCCAGATGGTCCAGATTGATTGCGTGCCCACGGGACACATACGTTATCCCGTCTAGACTGGCCAGACACATCGCGCGGCGGGCGCCCCGGAGGCGAGCGGCAGGGAAATGAGCAAGGTCGTCCTGGACGTCATCGTCGTCCTCATCATCATCCTCATCGGGGGGTTCTTCGCAGGCTCTGAAATGGCCCTGGTCTCGCTGCGCGAAGGCCAGGTCAAGGCGCTGGCCAAGCGCGGCAGGCGGGGCCAGCGGGCCGCCCGGCTAGCCCAGGACCCGAACCGGTTCTTCTCCGCCGTGCAGATCGGCGTGACCCTGGCCACCTTGTTCTCCGGCGCGTACGGGGCCGAGACCCTGGCCGGCTTCCTCAAGTCCTGGCTGGCCAGGGAGTATCACCTGTCGCCGGCCTGGGCGGGCACGATCGCGTTCATCGTGGTGACCATCTGCATCACGTTTTTCAGCCTGGTCCTGGGCGAGCTCGCGCCCAAGCGGATCGCGCTGCAGCGGTCGACCGCGCTGGCCCTGCTGGCCGCGCCGCTGCTGGACCGGATCTCCGTCCTGGCCCGGCCGGTGGTCTGGCTGCTGATCAAGTGCACCAACCTGATCGTCGCCCTGCTCGGCGGCGATCCCCGGATCGGCCGCCAGGCCATTACCGAGGAGGAACTGCGCGACCTGGTGACCGGCGCCCAGACGCTCAGCCAGGACGAGCGGCACATCGTCGGCGAGGTCTTCGACGCCGGCAAGCGGCAGATCCGCGAGGTGCTCGTGCCGCGCACCGAGGTCGTCTTCCTGGACGCGGAAACGCAGGTCGCCGAGGCC
>WNGR01020454.1_pt1 | contig 10036 bp, 8 predicted proteins | sample 5407581 | NCBI WGS metagenome assembly WNGR01 (sample SAMN13153383, study PRJNA577476) | soil metagenome | isolation source: 80 cm soil or saprolite under Garry oak tree replicate 2 | place: USA:California | collected 2016-06-15
TGGATGCGGTTGCTCGCGGCGGGATCGACGGCGCGGGCTGCCGCCTCGATGTCCTCACGTTTACAGCGGGCGAGGGAGGCGATGCGGGTGCCCTTGACCTCGCGGGCGATGGCGTGGACGGCGTTGAAGTCACCGTCGGAGGCGATGGCGAAGCCGGCTTCGAGGACATCGACGCCGAGGGCCGCCAGCTGGTGGGCCATGCGGAGCTTCTCGTCGTGATGCATGGTGCAGCCGGGAGACTGTTCGCCGTCGCGGAGGGTGGTGTCGAAGAAGACGATCTGGTTGGGTTCGAGCATAGGAGCTGGCACTCTCGATCTGGAACTTAGCATAATGCAGGCTTATGATGAGTTCCACATGTATCATAAATTCTAATCAGCGCATTCGGTGCGCCGAACTTGAGCAGCAGCGAGGTGAGGCTTGGAACTGATCCAGATGGAGACATTTCTGGCAGTAGCAGAGGAGCGAAGCTTTTCGCGGGCGGCTGCACGACTCCATCGTACTCAGCCAGCGGTGAGTCAGGCAATCGCCAAGCTGGAGGGAGAGCTGGGGGAGGTACTGTTCGAGCGGTCGTCGCGAGATGGGACGTTGACGGATGCAGGCGAGGTTTTGCGGGAGTATGCGGCCAAGTTGTTGAATCTGCGCAGCGAGGCGGAGGGGGCGCTGACGGAGCTGCGGGAGCTGCATCGGGGCAGGCTGAACCTGGCGGCGAACGAGTACACCTGCCTGTATCTGCTGCCGCTGTTGGATGAGTTCCGGCGGCAGAATCCGCGGATCAAGCTGGCGGTGCAGCGGACGCTGGCGAGCCGGATCTCGGATGAGGTGCTGATGCATTCGGTGGAGCTTGGGGTGCTGTCGTTCCGGCCGGATGACGCGCAGGTGAAGTCGATGGTGGTGTACCGCGATGAGCTGGCTTTTGTGGTAAATCCGCGGCATCCGCTGGCGGGGGAGGGGAAGGTTTCGATCCGGCAGCTGGGGGCCCAGAACTTCATTGCGCACAATATTCCGTCGCCGCAGCGGCAGAAGGTGATTCACACGTTCAAACGGCATAAGACCCCCTTGCAGATGGGGGTGGAACTGCCGTCGCTGGAGGCGATCAAGCGTTTTGTGGAGATGGGTAATGGCGTGGCTCTAGTGCCGGGGCTGACGGTGCGGACTGAGTTGGAGAGCGGCGCGTTGGTGAGGGTGCAGGTCCCGGAGCTGCAGATTGAGCGCAAGTTACGGCTGGTGTATCGGAGGCAGGCTAGCTTGTCGCATGCGGCTCTGGCTTTTCTGAAGGTGGTGGAGGCCTATGCGGCGGCGCATGGGGATCCGTACTGCTTTCAGCCAGAGCGGGGGATTTAGGATTATCGAAGAATTTTTGAAGGCAGGAGAACATTTTTGGACGGATTCGCGTCTGTAGGAGCAGACTTGCGCGCCGGAGGGGTACATCCGGCGCGTAAGACATGAGGTGAGAATCCGATGAATATGACGATGTTTCGAAGAGCAACAATGCGGGCGGCTACGTTGGCGCTCTGCACAACCGTGCTGTGCGCGATGCCTGTGATCGCGCAGGATACCGCTCCACCGCCGCCGCCAGACCATATGGGCCGACATGGCGGACCGGGCAAGATGGAGGAGCATCAGCTGGCGATGCTGACCAAGAAGCTGAACCTGACGCCGGACCAGGTGACCCAGGTGAAGGCCATCGATGACGACACGATGGCGCAGGCGAAGGCCGTTCGGGAGGACACATCGATCGCGAAGGCGGACAAACGGGCGAAGATGATGGATATTCACAAGGCGGCCCAGGACAAGATACGCGCCGTGCTGACGGACGATCAGAAGACGAAGTACGACGCGCTGCAGGCGCAGATGAAAGAGCGGAGAGAGAAGCGAGGCGGAAGCGATTCCGCGCCGCCTCCAGCGCGGCCGCAGTAATCGAAAGAATTGTAACTTGCAGGGGCCGGAGAGGGACAACTTCTCCGGCCTTCTTGCGTGCGCGGCCCACTTGCGGGGACTAGTGCGGTTACAATGAAGGACAAGTGACTATGGCGCTCCGTGGCTGTGGCAAGTGCGTTGTCTGCGGGACAGCGTAAGACGTTACGGACGAATTCGAAGGGATCTAGCGAAGAATGAAGAAGACGATGTTGTTGGGCGCGCTGATGTTGGTGGCGGCTGCCGGGTATGCGCAGGAGAGTCGGCAGGACGTGAGCGTGAGCGCCATAGGATTATTTGGTCCGCAGGTAAACGGGAACGCGGTTCAATTGAACACCTCAAGCACCCTGGGTTTTCTGGGCAGCTATCGTTACATGCTGACGCCACACAGTGCGCTTGAGGTGAACTACTCCTTCGCACAGAACTCGTATGCCTACAGGACCAGCTTTCTGCCCAATGGACGCATTCATGCGCGGCAGCAGGAGATTAGCGGCGCATATGTGTACAACTTCCGGAGCTTCCGGAACTTTTATCCGTTCGCTGAGGCTGGCGTGGGCGGGCTGATCTTTACTCCGATTCGGGACTCCGGAACGAACCTGTTCGATACGAAGCAGAATACGAATGTGGGCGCGCTCTTCGGCGGCGGCGTGGCCTATGAGTTGAGCCCGAGCTTCGACATTCGCGCCGAATATCGCGGGTTTGTGGTGAAGGCTCCTGACTTTGGGTTGACAGATTTCAAGACCAATCGATATGAGGTGGTTTCGACGCCTTCGATTGGTATCGCTTACCATTTCTAGTCTGCAGTTGGTGATTATGGGGACCTTGCCTCTTCGGGGGCAGGGTGCTTATTCTCGTAGTTTGACCGCCTTTGCTGTGGCTCCGTTTCTGAAGGCGAGCGAGGCGGTTGCCCTGGATAGGTCGCCGCCGTCGATTGTGATCCTATCGTTGTCGCCGCCCTCAATCTGAAGGAATGTAGCAGCAGGTGTCAGAACGCGGGTGGCGGTCAGAAGAACATCTTTGGCGTCAATGAAGCGCAGAAGCGACTCGGCCGAGGCGTTGCCTTGAGCGCTGAGGCCGTAGATGGCGACATCTTCGACATTATCGAGGATCAAAGCGGGGCGCAGATCCGGTTGGCTGAGTTGGAAGCGAATATTTTGCAGGGTGATGGCGCGAGCGTTACGGGCGTAGAAGCCGTAGGCAGGCATGGGACCGAGCATGAAGTACTCGCCGGCAATCTGCGGAAGATCGCGTCGTGCGGCGTCCTCTGCTGTGCCGCCGCCGCCGAAGGTGAGGTGGATGTTGTCGAAGGATATATTTTCGAGGATCGATCCGCCGACGCCGCTGAGTGCGATGCAGGAGTGACGCTCTCCGAGGTTGTAGTTGCTGGTGACGGTGGCGTCGCGGAGTTGAGGCGGGTTGGTGGTGACGGTGCCGTGGATGTTGCTGAAGGAGATGTTGCGGACGATTGCCGGATTGGATGGGTCCGCAGGTTCCGGCTCCGGCGGCGCGCCGGGCAGGTTGGAGAACGACATATTCTCATAACGCGATCCTGGCTTGCCGTGGAACTTGATGGGGCAGCCGTAGACCTCATAGATGACGCAGTTGGAGACGGTGATGTTCTCGGCTACGCCGCCACCGAAGCGGAAGACCGACCAGCGCGTGCTGAAGACGCAGTTGGTGACGGTTACGAATTTGCAGCTGCCGAAGAGGGCGCAGGCGTCGTCCTGGGAGAGAACGGTGCAGTTGGTGACGGTCACATATTCGGCGCTGATGAAGTGGAAGCCATCGTTGTTGCCGTTGACGCGGTCGTGGATGTAGAGGCCGTCCATGTGGACACGCTTGCTTTGGACGACGCGGATGCTGTGGTAGGCGCAGTCGAGCAGAGAGAGGTTGCGGACGGTAAGGTCTTCGCAGCGGTAGGCGAGAATCTGGTAGGGGCGGCGAAGGCCGCCGAGGCCGCTGGGGGGTGGGGTGCCGCGGACGGCAGAGTGAAACTGTGCTCCCTGCCCGTCGATGGTGCCGGGGCCCTCAACAGTGATGTTCTTTGCGTTGATGGCGAAGAGAAGGGCATAGTTGCCGTCTTCGAGGGTAGAGTCGCCGGTGAGCGGGATTGCGTCGACCGCGTGATACTGCTTGCCGTCGCCGCTGCCGAATACTTTTCCTGCGGCGGCAATGTGAAGGGTGACGTTGCTGCGAAGCTCGACGGTACCGATGGGGAAGGTTCCGGCGGGGATCAAGACCGTGCCGCCTCCGTCGCTATGGCAGGCATCGATGGCGGCCTGAATTGCGGCTGTGTCGAGGGTGACGCCGTCTCCCTTTGCGCCGTAGCTTCGTACGTTGTAGACGCGAGTGCCGAGATCCACGGTGGATGCAGGGGCTTTGGCCGGCGCTGCGGCTACGTTATTTTCGCCCAGGAAGCCGGCGCCTAACGTGGCGGCGATTGCAGGTGCGGGGAGTCGTCCGAGCCATTGACGTCTGGTGAGCAGAGCGGGATCGGCATGTTGCGTCGGTTGGTCGTTTTTCAAAAGGGCCCTCGGGGAGTGCGAACCGGTCTGCTTCGACACTCATTTGTTTGCGAAATATAAATCCGCCTGAGTGTATGTGGGTCGAGATTTGGTCGTCAATATGATTTTCGTATACGGAAATATTTTGCTGCTGGTGAAATGTAGATCGTCAGGCGCGTGGGCAGAGCGCGACATCAGGTAGTGTCTGACGAATCAGATGACCTTCCAGAGAATGGCGTGCTATGGGATAAGAAGGCATACCCCAGGGGAGATTCAAAGCTGAGCATTGGGTTGCCAGCCTTGGCCTACCTAGATGCAAAGGCGAGGTGGATCAGGCCAGTTGCAGTTCGATTGTTTTAGAGTCCTGATCGAGCTTCACGATTTTGAAGCTGCGGATCTGGCCTGCGCGGATTGGTTCGGGCTTGGATTCGGTGACAGAACCGCCCTTCCAGCGCGCCTTCAACATAGAACCGAGATCTGAGAGATCGGGCTTTGCGTTGGCCGATGTTTGTTGCTCGGCCGCAGGCTGTGTGGGTATCCGACATTTTGCGTGAATGCCTTCGCCAAGTTCCACAGTTGCATTCCCATCGGAGACTTCCATCAGGCGTCCTGTGACCAGATCGCCTGCCTTGTGCTCGGCGATGAACTCATCCAGTCCGGTTGGGACCATCTGCTTGATGCTCAGGCGTAGTTGACGCTTTTCCTTATCGACTTCGAGCACCTTCGCCTTGACCTGCTGGCCCGCTCTGAGAACATCCTGCGGGCGCTCGATGCGTTTCTCGGCGCTGATCTCGCTGACGTGGATCATGCCCTCCACACCCTCAGCGAGCTGAACGAAGGCGCCGAATTTGGTGAAGCTGGTGATGGGACCTTCGACGACGGAGCCTACGGCCAACTTTTCGGAGATGTCGGCCCAGGGGTCTCCGAGTGCCTGCTTGAGGCCGAGGGCGATGCGGCGTTCGGCCAGGTTAATGCCGAGGATGATTGCATCGACGGCATCGCCCGGCTTGAGCATGTCGCCGGGCTTTCTGACTTTTTTGGCCCATGACATCTCGCTGACGTGAATCATGCCTTCGATGCCGGGTTCAAGCTCTACGAATGCACCGAAGTCGGTTGTTCGCGTCACGGTGCCGCGTATGCGCTCGCCTGCTGTGAATTTGCCGGGCACGGCATCCCATGGATGGGGTTGGAGCTGCTTGATGCCCAGTGAGATGCGGCGGTTTTCGGGATCGATCTTGAGGACCTTCGCTTCGATCTGCTGTCCGAGAGATAAGACATCGGTTGGTTTGTCGATGCGGCTCCACGCGATGTCGCCGATATGCAGGAGGCCGTCGACGCCGCCGAGATCGACGAATGCGCCATAGTTTGCCAGGCTGCGTATGATTCCGGAGACGGTGTCGCCTTCCTTGATCTCTGAGTAGCGGCGCTCCTTCGTGGAGCGATCTTCCTCTTCGGCGACCGCGCGGCGGTCTACCACGACGTCTTCCTCTTCGGTTTCGAGTTTAATGATGCGGCAGCGAATCTCCTGGCCTACGAGCTTCTCCATCTCGGCGGCGTCTCGCGCTCCGCTGCGCGAACCTGGCATGAAGGCGCGAACCCCAACATCGACGGTAAGACCACCTTTGACTACGGCCGTGACTGTGCCGGAGATAATTGCCTTGTCGGCGAAGGCCTGCTCGAGCGATGACCAGTCTTTTGGTTGCGCGACCTTGAGACGAGATAGATCGTAATAGCCCTCGGGGTTGCGACCCTTGACCGAGACTAAGAGCTTGTTGCCTGGCTCTATTGATTCGCCGGCGCTCTGGAAGCCTTCAAGGGGGAGGACGCCTTCGGTCTTGTAGCCGATATCGACGAAGACTGAGTCGGCTGAGACGGCTACTACCGTCCCTTCGATCTGCTTGCCCGCTTCGCCCGCCTGACGGGAGTGAGTCTGCTCGTATTCGGCGAAGATCTTCTCGAAGGATTCGTTGGATTCAGGGGTGGCGCCGGGGCCGGGTGTGCTTTCGTTCGACATGAAAGATGCTGCCTCAATGTTGATTGATATTACCGTCAGAATACCATCGTGCCTGCTCGTTCTGTGGCGTTCTGGAGCCTGCGATGTGGGTGGAGTTGGCCGACTTCCTCACTTGACGTGGTGTTGATTCCATTACTTCACTATGATTCCGTCAGGCTAAGCGTCATGTTTCCGGAGACGCCGGGCGCAATACTTACTTGCTAATTCATCTCTGAGGGAAGCGCTCTGCTATGCGAAAGATCGGCATTATCATGAACGGCGTCACTGGACGGATGGGAGCCAATCAACACCTGGGCCGCTCGATCGCAGCGATTCGACAGCAGGGAGGTCTTCGGTTGAGAGATCAATCGGTGATGCTGCCGGATCCTGTGTTGATGGGACGCAATGCAGCAAAGCTGGAGGCGCTGGCAAAAGAATGGAATGTCGATCGATGGAGTACTGATCTGGACGCCTGCCTTGCCGATCCGCATAACGTCATTTATTTCGATGCGCAGTCCACCCTGTTGCGGGCCGCGAGCGTTCGCTCGGCTATAGCGGCCGGCAAGCATATCTACTGTGAGAAGCCGCTTGCTGGGACCCTGGAAGACAGCCTTGAGCTGGCGCGGGAGGCGGCTCGCGCCGGGGTGAAGAATGGCGTTGTTCAGGACAAGCTGTTCCTGCCTGGGATTCTCAAGTTGAAGCAGGTGCTTCAGAGCGGCTTTCTGGGACGGGTGCTTTCGGTGCGGGGGGAGTTTGGGTACTGGGTCTTCGAGGGACCGCTGCCGACGGGGCAGAGGCCTTCGTGGAACTACAGAAAAGAGGATGGGGGCGGCATCATCCTCGATATGTTTCCTCACTGGCAGTATGTGCTGGAGAATCTCTTTGGCCGCGTGACCGCCGTCAGTTGCGTTGGGAGGACGACGATTCCCGAGCGTATGGATGAAGCGGGCAAGACCTATCCATGCACGGCGGACGATGCTGCCTATGCGACCTTCGAGATTGAGGGCGGGGTGATTGCGCATATCAACTCCTCGTGGGCGACGAGGGTCTATCGCGACGACCTGCTGATCCTGCAGGTCGACGGAACCAATGGCAGCGCGATCGTTGGCCTTCGCGAGTGCAAGGTGCAGTCGCGCGTTACGACGCCTAAAGCAGTCTGGAATCCGGATATTCCGAATCCTATTGACTTCCTCGAGGGCTGGCAGACGGTCCCGACCACGACCAACGCGGACAACGCATTCAAGATTCAATGGGAGATGTTCCTGAGGCATGTCCTCGAGGACGCTGCCTTTCCGCATGGCTTTCTGGAGGCGGCGAAGGGAGTGCAACTGGCGGAGGAAGGTTTGCGCTCGTGGGCTGAACGGCGCTGGCTCGACATACCGCCATTGACGCTCAGCTAGAGACTCATACATATAGGACCCTGCGAGAATAATCAGGTAAATGCATATTCGACTTCCTCTCTCTGACGGATTGACTGAGTACAAACTGAACGAGGCTGGGCCGCTGCCAGTGGTGCCGGGTTCTCCTTCGTCCTCGCGTGTTGCCTATGCGGCGGCTCATGTTGTGGTTGACCCGTTTGCTTCCAGGCAGACGGTGGATATGGATGCGACGCTCGCGTTCCGGCGGTATCTGTGGTCTCTGGGGTTTGGGGTGGCTGAGGTGATGGATACTGCTCAGCGGGGCATGGGTCTGGACTGGGAGACGGCGAAGGGGATTATTCGGCATTCGTCGGCGGAGGCCGGTGGGGCGATTGCCTGCGGGGCCAATACGGATCAGCTGGATCCGCATCGGCCTGCGAGTCTCGAGGAGGTGATTGCTGCTTACGAGGAGCAGTGTGGGGTGATCGAGGCTTCGGGGGCGAGGGTGATTCTTATGGCCAGCCGCGCGCTGGTGAGGTGTGCGAAGGGTCCGGAGGACTATCACCGGGTTTATGGACGGCTGCTGTCGCAGTTGTCGCGGCCGGCGATTCTGCATTGGCTGGGTGAGGCTTTCGATCCTCAGTTGAAGGGGTATTGGGGCGGTGGTAACGAAGACGAGGGGATGGCTACTTGTCTGGGCGTGATTCGCGATAACCGGGCGAAGATCGATGGGATCAAGATCTCATTGCTGGATATGGATCGTGAGATTGCGATGCGGCGACTTCTGCCTGCTGGGGTTCGGATGTACACGGGAGATGACTTCAACTATCCCGAGCTGATTCGCGGCGATGCTGAAGGGCATAGCGATGCTCTGCTAGGGATCTTCGATGGCATTGCTCCGGCGGCGGCTTTGGCTTTGCGGGCTTTGGATGCGGGTGATTTGCGGCAGTATGAGGAGTTGATGGGACCGACTGTGGCGCTTTCGCGGCATATCTTTCAGGCTCCTACTTACAACTACAAGACTGGTTTGGTTTTTCTGGCTTATCTCAATGGGCATCAGAGGCACTTCCGAATGTTGAACGGGGCCGAGAGCGCGCGGTCGGTGGTGCATCTGGCGGAGTTGTTCGTGTATGCCGACCGGGCTCGTCTGCTCAGTGATCCGGAGCTTGCGGTGCGGAGGATGCGGCTGGTTCTGGAACTCGCGGGGTTGATGGGATGAAGGATCTGTCGCGTCTTAGCTTGAACCAGATGACGGTGGGGAAGAGGGGATTGCGGGAGGTTGTGGATGCGTGCGTGCGCGGGGAGATTCCCTGGATTGGGCCGTGGCGGTATGCGGTTGGGGATGCTCCGGCTGAGGCGGGCAGGGTGATTCGGGAGGCCGGGTTGCGGGTCTCGAGTCTCTGCCGGGGTGGGATGTTTCCGGCGGCTACGGCGGAGGAGCGGCGGAGCCGGATTGAGGATAATCTGGGGGCTATCGATGAGGCTGCCGCGGTGGGGACGGACCTGCTGGTGCTGGTGAATGGGCCGGCTCCGGATCGCGATATCGATGGGGCGCGGCGGATGGTGGTGGATGGGATTGGGGAGATTGTTGCGCATGCTGCTCAGTGTGGGGTGAGGCTGGGCGTGGAGCCTTTGCATCCGATGTTCGCTGCGGACCGGTCGGTGGTGGTGACGCTGGGACAGGCGAATGACATTGCGGGTCAGTTCGATCCGCGGTGGGTTGGCGTTGTGGTGGATGTATATCACGTCTGGTGGGACCCGCAGGTTTACGTGGAGATCGCGCGGGCGGGTGAGCGGATCTTCGCGTTTCATGTCTCGGATTGGATCGTTCCCACGCCCGATATGCTGATGGGGCGGGGGATGATGGGGGATGGCGTGATTGAGATTCGCCGGCTGCGTGCGGCGGTGGAGGCGGCTGGTTATAGCGGGCCGATTGAGGTGGAGATCTTCAACGAGGCTCTTTGGGCGAGGCCGGTCGATGAGGTGGTTCGTTCTGTTGCCCGGAGCTATCTGGAATTCGTGTAGCGGATTGAAGGTTGAGGAGACGCTCGATCCTGGGTGGTGCATGATTGTCTCCTTTGAGGGGTACCCCCCCGGGGGGTACCCCTGGCTAAAGTCCGTTGATTCAATGACATACTATTTTTGGTGATTGTAATTTCGCCCATCTAAAGGGGTTACGGGTAAAATCGTCTTTCTAAAAGGGTTATGGGTTAATGGGGAAGCCCCGGCTTTTGGCCGGGGCTTTCTTTGATTCTGTATTGAGTATA
>WNGR01009816.1_pt1 | contig 10035 bp, 11 predicted proteins | sample 5407581 | NCBI WGS metagenome assembly WNGR01 (sample SAMN13153383, study PRJNA577476) | soil metagenome | isolation source: 80 cm soil or saprolite under Garry oak tree replicate 2 | place: USA:California | collected 2016-06-15
CCCTTCTGCTCATAAGTCTAGCGTATGGTGGCTAAGAATACATCGTCAGAACTGAGGAATTTTGGAAGGAGGAAGGCATAAGGGCCACGGAGGGGGCCTCCTCAGTTCTGAGGAGGCGGCTATGATGGGATGAGGAGATGCCCAGCGTATGAAAGAAGCACTGACGCTTGCCATAAGCCATGTGAGCAGACCGTAAGGGAGGGATGGAGCAGCCTTACAGCAGGTGGTGTTCCAGAGCGTAACGGGTTGCTGCGGCTCTCGAGGTGACCCCCAGCCTGCTGTAGATCGAGCGCACATGCGAATTGACGGTGACCAGGCCAATGACGAGCTGCTCGGCCATCTGCGCGCTGGTCAAGCCCTGGGCCAGCAGGTGCAGCACCTCCATCTCACGCGGGGTGAGGCCAGTATGAGACAGAGGAGCAACCGCTGCCGAAGACGGGGTAGTGAGGACAGGCTTTGACGCTGATAGGGGTTCCAGGTTGACGAGGATGTGTTCAGGTGTCATCGTTCGCCCTTCGGCCCAGGCGGCGTCAAAGGCCTGCTCTCCTAGTTGCGTGCGCACGGAAGCCATGGTGAACTCGTGCATGGCTTGCAGCAATGATTGCAGGGGGATCCCGATGGCCTCACGTCCTGCCCGGGCGGCACTCATGAACCAGACTGCCCGGACAGGCTCTCCCTGCGCTGCCACCACGGCTGCTAATCCTTCCAGATATGAGACCATATCCCACTTGCGCTCCAGTTCACTGGCAATCTCCAAGCTTTGCTCCATCAGTGTACGTGCCTCAGCATAATCACCTTGACCCAACGAGATGAATCCTTGACTGAAGAAAACTTGAGCCATGCTTCCTCGATCTCCCACCTCTTGGAAGCGCACCAGGCTCTCCTCCAACAGCGAACGGGAGCTAGCCACATCCCCTCGCAGGAAGGCCACTAACCCCAGGAAATGGATCGAGGTAGCGATATTCCACTTGTAGCCCATCTTTCTGGAAACGGCGAGGCTTTCCTCAAGCCGTACGTATGCTCCTGCAAGGTCGCCTTCAGACAGCAGGATGATTCCCACGAGTAAGAGTGAGGCTGCATAGCCCCGGATGTCGCCTCCTTGCCTACAGAGCTCTAGGCTCTCCTCAAGCAGTGCCTGTGCTCGTGCATACTCGCCTTGAAAAAAAAGCACCGAGATCAGGTTCTCCAGTGCAAATACACGGCCCCCGGTATCGCCTACCTCTTTGAAGAGGGCCAATGCAACATCTTCCAGTGTGAGTGCCGATGCATAGTAGCTTCTCATCAAGGCCGCATATCCAAGATAAGAGAGAGCGTTGGCGACGCCTCGGCGATCTCCCAGTTCCCGGTACAGTGCCAAACCCTCTCCGCACAGTGCCTCTGCCTGAGCCAAGTCGCCCTGTATGGCCGCTAACATTCCACAACCGGTGAACGAAAGCGCGAGCGCAGCTGATCTCCCCCCGCAGCTTTCATCCAGGGCCCTTTTGAGCCATTGCCGTCCTTCGCTCACGTACCCACGTATTGCCCAGAACCGCTGCAATGCACCGCTGAAGCGCAAGGCCAACTCGCTGCTCTGCCTCTCCGAGCCTTGCTCCAGGAACCAAATGAGAGCTGCACGCAGGTTGCCATGCTCCCGCTCAAGTCGCTCGAACCAGAGGATCTGCTGTGGACCGCTGAGTTCCGGCTCTGCCTGCTCGGCTAGCGCCAGATAGTACGCAGCATGAGCCTGGTGCGCGGCTTGCGCTTCACCGCATGAGGCCAGCATCTCCAGCCCATACTCGCGAATGGTCTCCAGCATGCTGAGGTGCGGCTCTGCTCGCTCCTGCTCGGTTGGGTGCAGCAAACTTTTGTCGATGAGTGATGCCACTGCTTCGAATATACAATTTGGTCGTATCTAACGAATCATGCCCCATGATTTGCGCCAATCGGTGGAGTGGAACAGACTCCGCCATCCGGTAGCCGAAACGGCGCCGCAAATCATGAGGGCTGACATCGGGGAGTTGTGCGATCCGCGCATATTTTTTCACGATATAACCCAGGGCACGCTCTGACAATGCCTGCTTCGTTTTTCCTGATGGAAAAAGGTTGACGGTATCAGCTGGGAGGGTTGGAAGATACTCCTCCAGCACTTTGCGGGCCGTCGCGTTCAGCGGGACCTCGCGATATTTGTTGCGTTTCCCAATGATTTCAAGAAAGCCGCTCCGTTTGCCCAGTTTCACCTGGTCACACCGGAGTCGGCAGATTTCTCTCGCCTGCAGACCCGTGTGCAACAAGAGGACAATGAGGACACGATCCCGGAGGGTTCCTGCTTTCGTGGTCGCTGCCACCAAGGCTTGTTCTTCTTGATCGTCCAGATGGCGAGGGGCGCTCTCCTCTTGTCCAACGAGTTTGACGGGGGAGGAGGGATCATAGGTTATGATGTGCTGCTGAGTGACCCACCCGAAGTAGCGTTTCAAGCTGATGAGGGAACGGTTGACCGAGGCCGGTTTCTGCCTTTGAACGGTCTGCAAATAGGTCCGATACCGCGTCAGTGCTAGCGTGGTCAGGGAGTTACGGTAATGTAAAAACAGCGCGACTAGACAGCGACACGGGAAGATGGTAGACTTGGAGAAAGCCCATGGGTTTGACCAACAGATGAGGAGGATCAAGGCAATGCAACCCACGGTTTCCCCAAAGCAGCGCCAAGTGGCCAAGCGTCAGATGATCGAGCAGATTGAACAAGGAGCCTCGGTGCAGCAAGCCAGGAGCCACAGTGTGGTCCCAATGCATCGTGCGACCGTGTATCGCCTCCTCAAGCGGGTACGAACCGAAGGAGAGACGGCCTACAGAGACGAGAGACATGGTCACCCCATCAAGCTGCGTGGGGAGGTGCGAGCCTTTCTCATCGAGGTATGCCAGGCAACCCCGTCGGTCTCCAGCCCTGTGGTGCAACACGCCATCCAAGAACGCTTTGGTCTTTCCATCAGTGTTAGTCAACTCAACCGCGTCCGAGCTTCCCTCAGGCTGAGCCGCCGCAGCATAGCGCGAGAAAAAAAAGGCATCACTCCCCCGACCCGGTGAGCAAGAGTGGCAAGAAGGGGCAGAGGGCTTGTTGCTGCTGGCAGCCGCCAGTGAGACGATGCTGATCACGCAGCTCTGTGAAGCCCTCCCCACTGAATGCACTCCAGCACGTCCTCCCTTGACGGGCAGTTCGGCTACTCTGCGCCAAAGACTCTTGCTCACGCTTCTCTTTCTTGGGGCTGTCGGCTTACAGCGCACCTGGGATCTGCGCGGCTACACGGCTGACGGATTGGCGCTACTGACCGGACGCCCGCGGGCGTATGGATACCGCTTCACCGAAGCCTTTTTGTCGCAAGTGGCTCACTCTGATGGGGCCGAGCGGTTGACCGAGGCCTTGGCCCGGTGGACCACGCAGTTGTGGCACGCACAAGACGAGATGTCTGAGCAACCCGGGTCGCTGACCTGCTACATTGATGGCCATCGCAAGCCCGTCTACACCGACACCCGCATTCCCCGAGGGCTGGTGGGGCGCTTGAGTACGATCCTTGGGTGCCGTGCGCTGGTACTGCTTCACGATGAGCAAGGGCATCCCTTGTTGGTCACCACCTACCGTGGGGATCAGCATTTGACGATCGGGCTGCCCTTGCTCATCGCACAGTATGAACAGAGTGTCGAAACGGCTCGGGTGAGCTGGATCATTGTCGATCGGGAAGGAATGGCGACCGAGTTCCTGGCCAGCTTGCACGAGGCCTCGCGCAGCGTCGTGACGATCTTACGCACGGATCAGTACCAGGATCTGGCATCGTTCTCTCAGCTCGGGGAGTTTGTTCCTCTGCTGACGGACTTCCAAGGCCAGATCGTACGGGAAGTGGCTCCGGCCTCCATCACCCTCCCTCGGCCTGATCATCCGGGCGAAGTCCTTTCCTTACGGCAACGGCTCGCGCCTTTCTTTCGGCTTCCAGGACGGGTCATACGGGAACCAGCGACGGTTCAGGTGGAACTGCGGCCCTTCAATGATCGACAGCTCAACCGCGATCTGGCCGAGGTCTGTGCCCGGGTGAATCAGCGCCAGCCAGCACTCCCGGATGGACGCCGCCTTGTGTTGAGCGTCGGTGGGCCAATTCCCTGGGACCAGAGGCACATCGACAGCAAGCGTGCGATCAAGAGAGATGACGAGGGCCCACCGTGCTCGAACACTCCCACTTTCCCTCGCCACGGCTCATGTGGTACGCTATCGGTAAGGCGAACAAGTGAGGAGGAGCAGCATGACGAAACAGCTCTCGAAAGGAACCTGTTATCTCTGTCAGGGAGAGTTTAGCAAAGCGACCATGACCAAACATCTGGAGGCGTGCCAGCGCAGAGCACACGATGCGGCAGCAGAGGCAGCAAGCCGAAAACCTGGGCGCAAAACCAAGAAATTCCATCTGGTGGTGGAAGGACGCGATCTCCCCATGTACTGGATGCATCTGGAAGTCAGTACTGGCGCGACCCTCGCCGATCTCGATCAGTTCCTTAGAGATAGCTGGTTGGAGTGTTGCGGGCACCTGAGCGCCTTTGAGATCGGAAAGCAACGCTACTTGTCACACGCGGGCATGTATACGGATTGGGAGCCAGGCGAAAAAAGTATGCGCGTGCGGCTCGACAAAGTGCTCAGTCCAGGACTCAAGTGTTTCCACGAGTATGATTTCGGCACCACCACCGAGTTGAGCGTGAAGGTGCTCGCAGAAGAAGCACGGGAAGCGAAAGGCCAGCCCATCCAGGTGCTCGCCAGGAATGCTCCACCGCTGATCCCCTGCGGGGTGTGCGGCAAACCGGCTACCGAGGTCTGCTCTCAGTGTGTCTACGAGGAGCAGGGCTGGCTCTGCGAAGCGTGCGCGAAGGCCCATGAATGTGGCGAGGACATGCTCTTGCCCGTCGTGAATTCCCCCCGCGTCGGCATGTGTGGATATACCGGGTGAAGCACCACGCGCTGCTGGAAAAGAGGCGGCGCGCGATGGAGGACACCGACGGTGGTGAAGGAGCACATCCCTGGCGTGACTGCTTGCTTTCCTGGCTGAGCGTGCTTGCGATCAGCGGAACAGAGATCGTGACTGCTGAGACGACGCGTGGGAGCCTGGAGGAAAGGGTCACAAGTGACCATGGTCTGCTGTCTCCACTTCCGACGGACAAGCCAAAGAGAGATCGTGTATGAGTGAGGCCGAGACGTACGATACACGCGTGCAAGCCATCCGAGCCTACAACCGACCGCTCCTTGAGGATTTTGGGACCTGGCTAGACCACAAAGGCTTCTCTGAGCAAACGGTCATGAATCATCTGGGCAACATCTACTTGTTTGCTAGCTACCTCGATGTATTATGAGCCCCTGAAAAAGCTCGATGAGGCCACCGAGAGTGATGTCTATTGGTTTTTAGCCGATTGGTTTCCCCGTAAAGCGGTATGGGCTTCGGTCCGCAGTGTCCAAGCCTACTGTGCTTCGTTTAAGAAGTTCTTCCAGTGGATGGGCGAAACGCGTCGCGTTTCCTCCGAAACCGTTGCAGAGGTGATCAGCACCCTCAAAGATGAGCGAAACGTCTTTCTGGCACAGGTGGCTGAGTAAGCTGGGGTCACACCTTGTCAGCGATGGGAGGCCGTCTCTGCTGGGAGCAGCAGCCCGGAGAGACGGCCTCCTCTGATAGGAACCAATGTGCGCCACAGGTTTCACCGCACCAGTGCATCACTCGGAGCGCTGAAAACGACGCGCTGTTGCATTTTTCCTGCGCTAAGTGAAGTGTAGCGTCACTCCCTGGTGGTAATTCCTTGCGGTGTAAAGCAGTCCGGTACATGCGCTTCTCGCTCCGTTTCATACCAGGCGATGAAGTGGTGTAGATCGCTCAGGTAATTGCGAATGGATGCCGGCGTGAGATCTTCTCGCTCGCGCAACCAGTGCTCGTACAAAGCGAGTGCCTCAAGGCCTGCGTGCGAGAGTGGTGGATGTGCCGTCCGCTTCATATACCGCCTCGTCTTGTCCTCGTGCCAATAACCTTAGCAGAAATGCCTTTCGAGGGATATCGGGAACGTTAGCAGAAAAAAGTCCCATGCACTTGACCGCTTCATTCCTGCAAAGGTATCGTAGCAGAAATCCATGGCTGTGTCTAGCTGAGATGACTATGTGCTGGAAAACGGTGTCCTTTGACGACAATTGAGCGAACGGCCTATCCTCGCTTCAAGCGAAACTTCACGGCGAAAGATCTGGCTGAGGTCTATACACCTACTCCACAAGAACGTTTTCTGGCGTTGCGTTCCACCAAAGGCAGTGTCGCCGAGTTGGGCTTTCTCGTGCTCCTCAAAACGTATCAACGCCTGGGGCGCTTCATTCCCCTGGGTGAGGTTCCGGCTCCCATTATCGAGCATATCGCCAAGCTCATTGATCCACACCTCGATGCCTCTGATCTAGACGATTACGATAGCAGTGGAACAAGGCAGCGACATATTCCCCTGATACGAGCCGTCCAAAAGCTCAAGCCCTATGGTCCTGCCGCACGCACCTGCTTGCTCAAAGCCATGGTGCAGGCAGCCAGAACCAAAGAGGACCTGGCTGACCTGATGAATGTCGCCCTGGAGGAACTCGCCAGGGAATGCTTTGAACTCCCTCCCTTTGCTACGCTGGACAAAGCGGCCCATCATGTTCGAGCCATTACAACGCGCGGCCTGTACCGACGGGTCTTTCAGGCCATCCCGCAGGAGGCGAGAGCCATATTGGACACGCTCTTCGTGGTCGAGGGTGGCGCCCGTCTCTCCGGCTGGGAACAGCTCAAACAAGAGCCTGCCAGTCCAACCCTCATGCATCTGCGCGACCTCATTGATCACCTGTTTGTCATCTCGGAGCAGCGCAAACTCCTTCCTCCCCATCTGTTCTCCAACATGGCGGAGGGCAAAGTCAAACAGTTTGCCATCGAGGCACGAGCCTTGGACGCGACCGAGATGAAAGACCTGGAGCCTCACAAACGCCTGACGCTGGCAGTAGCGTTCGTGCTCGTGCAGTCCGCAGGAGCGCTCGATGACCTGGCGGAGATGTTTATCAAACGCATGCTCTCGATCCACCAGAAAGGCAAAGACGCGCTCGAACGCTATCGGGTCGAGCACCAGGCTCGTACCGATGCGCTTGTACTCACGTTGCGCGATCTGGTCACAGCTTTTGGCAAAGAAGGCAACTCCGAGGAGCGCATAGCAGCCATGGAGTCGGTCATTGGTGACAAGGCGGCGACAATCCTGCAGGACTGTGAAGAGCACCTGGCGCATGTGGGCAACAATTACCAGCAGTTTCTCTGGCCTTTCTACAAAAGCCATCGAGCACAGCTCTTCCGGCTGCTCTCGGTCATGGAGGTGCGATCCAGTAGTCAGGATCGCGGCCTGGAAGAGGCCATCTGCTTTCTCAAGCAACATGAGACAAGCAAAGGGGACTGGTTGATCACAGCGACGGTGCAGAGTCCAGGGACGCCGGAGGAACACCGCATTCCCCTGGTTGATTTGTCTTGGGCCTCGGACACGTGGTGGAAGTTCATGACCGGGCAGAGCAGGCGCGATACCCGTCCCGACAAAGTCCTGCGGCGGCACTTCGAGATCGCCGTCTTTTCTCAACTGCTGTGGGACCTCAAATCGGGCGATCTCTACGTGGAGGGGAGTGATCAGTATGCTGACTATCGCGAGCAATTGATTTCCTGGGAGGAGTATGCAGAGCAACTCGAGACGTATGGCACGCTGGTTGAACTCCCGACCGACGGGAAAGCTTTTGTTGCCTATCTGCGCAACTGGCTGCATGCCAGAATACAGCAAACGGATGAGGAGTTTCCTTCGAATCAGTATCTGTATTTTGAAAAAGGGGAACTGATCTTGCGTCCATTCGCCAAACAGGCTGATCCCGAGGGACTCGCGCTTCTGGAGCGGATCGTCGCTGAGCGTCTCAAGCCCATTAGCATCCTTCATGCCGTGATGCATACCGAACAGTGGCTCAACTGGACGCGCTTTTTTGTTCCCTTGTCAGGGCACGCGAGCAAACTCGATGATCCGGTCGCTCGCTATCTGGCCATCGCCTTTTGTTATGGGTGTAATTTAGGGCCATCACAAACGGCCCGTTCACTGGGTGGAGTCGATCGCCGTGACCTTTCCTGGGTGAATCAGCACCATATCACCGAAGAAAAGTTGGACGAGGCCATTCGTGCGGTCATTGCGGCCTACAACCGCTTCCATTTACCCAAATACTGGGGTACTGGAAAACGGGCTTCCGCCGACGGCACCAAGTGGGAGATGTATGAGCAAAACTTGCTGGCCGAATATCATATCCGCTATGGCGGCTATGGGGGAATCGGCTATTATCATGTCTCGGATACGTACATCGCGCTCTTCAGTCACTTTATTCCCTGTGGAGTGTGGGAGGGCTCGTACATTCTGGATATGTTTGCCAAAGAAGACGCCTCGATCAGACCAGAGACGGTGCATGGTGATACGCAAGCACAGAGTACCACCGTGTTTGGCCTGGCGCATCTGCTAGGCATTTCCCTGATGCCGAGAATCCGGAACTGGAAAGATCTCAAACTCTTCCGTCCTGATCCAGACGTGCATTACACGCATCTGGACAGTCTCTTCTCAGAGGCGATCGATTGGAGCCTGATCGAGACGCATGTGCCTGATATGATTCGTGTGGCCCTGTCCATCAAAGCTGGCAAGATTACCCCTTCGACCATTTTGCGGAAACTGGGAGCGTACAGCCGGAAAAACAAACTCTATCAAGCCTTCCAAGAATTAGGACGGGTGATCAGGACTCATTTTCTCCTGCAGTATCTCGGCGATGCCGAATTGCGCTCGACCATCCAAGCAGCGACGAACAAGAGCGAGGCCTTTAACGGCTTTGCCAAATGGGCCTTTTTCGGAGGAGAAGGCGTCATTACCCACAATCGAAGAGCGGAACAACGCAAGTGTATCAAGTTCAACCATCTCATTGCCAACTGCCTCATCTTCTACAACGTGCAGGTGATCAGCGACGTCTTACACCAACTCAATTGGGAAGGAGTCGAGTTAGATGAACAGGTAGTGGCTGCCCTCTCTCCTTACCTGTGCCAGCATATCAATCGTTTCGGGCGCTATCAGCTCGACTTAACGCAATTACCGCCACCCCTCAATTATGACATCCAAGTCATCACAAAGCGCTCGAAAAAAAGCACAATGGGAAGTCATGTTGCCTTCGCGTCGCCGAAAAAAGCGAAGCCGAAGCGGAAAAAGAAGAACGCTGCTCGCCAGATGAAACTGCTCTAGCAATCAACATCGTATATATGAATTATAAGAGGTATTTACTGCCTTAACGGTTTATATGGCTGTCCCAGGAAGCAATCCTTGCCATATCCCTAGTAGGAAATCCCCCCGCCGTCCTTGCGAGGATAGCCTTTGAACACAGTACGTTTCGCCTGCTGATGTGTTGCGCGATAAATAAGCGAGACAGGATCAAGGTTCGCCTCGGGGCGCCGCCAGTAGTAACAATCGAGTGTCTTGTGATAGAGCACGCGCGGATACAGCCGCTGTCGGAGCGCGGAGTTCAGAAGCCAAACAAACTCGCGGCGCCGTACGGGATCGTCACTGGCGCTCCACTCGTCGGTTGCGAAGTCTTCCGCGCTGCCGCGATCGCACACACGGTTCCAGATGGGGTCCCGCAAATCGTGGAACGACAGGATCTGTTTGTTCAGGAGGATCCATTCGCCGGCGTGTGTGTCACTGGGCAGAGCTGCAAATACCTGACGGGGCGTGCGGGCGGAAGTGGCTGCCAGGAACAGGCGAGGGGCGAAGCTCGACACCTCTAGCAAACTGGTGACGAGCGTTTCGGATCGGCGCTGCGGCGGAAGGTATATGCCGGAGTCCCGAGGAGCGGCAAGCGCGAGGAGTCGGGGCAGTGCCGAGCTATCCAATACGTCCCGGGCCTTGTCGAAGACGACGCGGCGAGTGCTGCGCACGCCAGCATCAGCGAAATAGTCGCGTACTGAGATCCAGTACGCCTCGCCGGAAGCGGGGCGG
>WNGR01009820.1_pt1 | contig 10033 bp, 9 predicted proteins | sample 5407581 | NCBI WGS metagenome assembly WNGR01 (sample SAMN13153383, study PRJNA577476) | soil metagenome | isolation source: 80 cm soil or saprolite under Garry oak tree replicate 2 | place: USA:California | collected 2016-06-15
GCTGCGAACGCGACGGCGCAGGCTCAAACATCCTGCAAGGTATGCGCCGAACAGCAACAAGCGTGCATGAAGAACTACTCCGGACCGGCCTGCAAGACCGAGTATCAGATGTGTCGCAAGTCCTGCAAGAAGTGAGGGCCATGGCGTCGAGAAGTTTGCGAGCGACTTGTTTCATCGCGGCACTCGCTGCTGGCGTCGGGAGCCTGGTCGCCTTCCATGCTGGTTTTGCCGCAGCCAAAGGTATGCGCGCCCTCACCGGCGCGCAGATTCGCGCGGGCTTCACGGGGAAGCAGCTCACGGACGAGGTCCACTACCGTCTCGTCTATGACCCGGACGGCACGCTGCGAAGCTATTCGATGGGCGTGAAGAAGATCGGCAAATGGCGTGTTGAGAAGGGCGAATTATGCCTCGAGCTCGGAGAGACGGATGATGGCTGCTATCGGGTTACTGTGAGCGGCGAACGGATCGAACTGATGCCGACGGGTCTAGGCGGGTCGCTCGACGGCATTTTGCAGCCGGCATATCGCGACGATGGGAGGTAGGCCGGAGGGGATAGCGCGAGCTCCCCGTGAGATGATCGTCATCCAAGCGTTCGCCATCCTGCTGTTCGCGGGGCTCTCGCTGATCGTGTCGACACTCCCGTTTTCCTCCCGCTGATCCATGAGGGCATCATGCCACTGAAGAGCTTGGGCGTCATTGCCATACCGAAGGGCCTGAACAGCGATTTCGATCATGCCGCCTTCGATCCGAAGACGCGCCGCGTCTTCATTGCGCACACGGCGTGCGACTGCCTGGAGGTGATCGATCACGATCGTCAGACACACATTGCGACGCTGCCTGGCTTTCCCGGGGTTGCCGGTGCGGTTGCCGACGACGGGCAAGTCCTCACGACCAATCGGGGCGCGGCGACGATCACCTGGCTGGACGCCGCGACCTACGACATCAAGGGCGTCGCAAGCCGCACGCCGATTCGATCGCCTGAACGTCATTGATGGGACAATTGATGATCTGCACCCCCGCAAGCTTTCCGTCGCGACCTTCGGCGTGGGCCAGGTTTGCCCTGGCGTCTATGCTGGCTTTGTTAGTAGGAGGGAACACCGTGGCCGAGACCGTGAATTTTGACAACGCGCCTGCCGGAACGTCGCCCGAAGGGTGGACTTTAACGAAGACCGGCAAGGGAGAACCGAAATGGACCGTCGAGGCGGAGCCCACGGCGCCAAGCAAGCCGAACGTCCTCAAGCAATCCGGACGGGCGACTTTTCCGGTGGCGATCAAGAGTGATACTTCCATCCGCGACGGCTTCGTTGAGGTGAAATTCAAGGCCGTCGCCGGATCCGAGGATCGCGCCGCGGGCGTCATCTGGCGCGCGAAGGATGCCGATAACTACTACGTCGTCCGGGCTAACGCGCTCGAGGACAATGTCGTGCTGTACAAGACGATCAAGGGAGTTCGAACGTCGCTGGAGATCGTAGGTCGCAAGGGCGGCTATGGCGTCAGCACGCCGGTGCCGTCAGGGCAATGGCACGTGCTGCGCTGCGACTTCGCAGCACGTCGGTTCAAGGTGACCTATGACGGACAGCCGCTATTCGAGGTGGAGGACACCACGATTGCGCACGCGGGCATGATCGGCCTGTGGACTAAGGCGGATAGCGTGACCCTGTTCGATGATCTGACATATGGTGAGAGCAAATAGGCGTTGCCGGAGATTGCCATGAATGTTCGATGCCTGTCGGTCGTGCCGGGGGTCACCGAGCTGCCTCTCCCGAGGGTCGCTTAGTCTCTTCACCGCCACTGTGCTCACGATCCTGACGACCTCGGTCTCGGCGTTCGAAGCGCGGTGCAACTTGCCAATCCTTGGATAATTGCATGTTGCGCCTGTTTTGCCCGACGAGTCAAAGGACGTTTGGACCGAGCTCCTCCAGATAGAGCTGGGAGCGTTTGAGCTTCAGCGGGCGCAGGGCGGAGTCCAAACCAGCTTTGCCGAGAAATGACGAAGCGAAAATAGAATGGCCGCGAGGCACTTAGCTACTTTGCATGGGGTTGTTTTTCAGTTTTTTGTTTCGCGCCCGCGAAGGGGCCGCGCGTCAGCGCCGGCCGCGCGGCGCCTCGGCCTTGGCGGGCGGCTCGGTCTGTGGCGCGCATGTCGCGGCCGCCAGCGAAGCCTGCGCCTGCGGCATCAGGCCGGGCTCGGCGGCGAGCGCCTTCATCACGATCAGGCCGGTGGTGCTCGGGGAATCGATGATCAGGCGGTCGGCCGCGGTGATCTCTTCGTCCTCGGGCAGCTCGTTGTGCTGCGGCTCCGTCATCAGGTCGAGCTCGATCACCTTCTTGCCCGCCGAGCGGTCGTTGATCGCGTAATAGGCGATCTCGTTGCGGGTGTAGAACGACACCGAGGTGTAGGCCTGGCTCACCGGCACCATGAGCTTGATCGGGCCGCCCGACAGGTCGTAGCGGCAGATCGCCAGCGCAAAGGCCGGATCCATGAACGGCATCGGCGAGGTGTTGGGATCTGCGAGAGGAAGCGGGGTGACGCCGTTGAGCTTCGTCATCGGCGTCAGCCGCGAATAGGCGTCCTGCGTCGCGATCCGCGGCAGCGCCAGCACGCTGACGAGATGGACCACGAGGCCCAGCAGGATTCCGGCGACGATGGTGAACGCGAGCCGGATCATGAGCAGCCCACCGTCGAGATCGTCGGCATCGGCGCGTCGCGCTGGGTGCGCGTCGCAACGCCAACGGGGGTGTCGTAGAGGCGCAGCATCAGCGCATAGCGCTCGATGCCGCCGGTCGGCAGCCAGTTGCCGGCGCGCGAGCGCGAGGCGATGCGGATCTCGAACGAGCCGTCGGACTGGCGCAGGATCTCCTGGCTGGTGAAGCCGTAGCGCTGGAGCGAGTTGGCGACGAGATGGCCCTTGCGGTCATAGAGCGTCAGCGTCCAGAACCGCGCCGGCGGCGTCACGCCGGAGACGACGATATCGCAGCGGCCGTCGAGCGCCTTCTTCCTGTCGTCGGCGGTCGCGGTGAAGGCGACGCCGTCGCCGGTGCCGATCGGCAGCTCGCCGTTGCGCACGATGGTGGCGCGCGAATAGGGATCGACGTCGGCGGTGCCGGTGCGCGGGCGCGCGGTCCAGGGCCCGATGGTCAACGCGCCGATCTCGGTGCCGCGCGTCGTCGTCATCCAGGTCGCGCCGACGCCGACCACGGTCGCGAGCAGAAGGGCCGTCAATGTGATCAGGATCAGCCGCACGGGATACGATCAGTTCTTGCGGGGGCCGGACGAGTTCGCATTCTCCTCCGCCGCATAGTTCTGCGGGAAGGCGAGCGCACTCGATGCCGCCGCCGGCTTGGCTTGCTTCGAATCGTCGGCGGCCGACTTGAGCGCGGTCTTGGCCGCATCATCCAAAAGCTTCTCGACGCGCACCAGGATGTCGGCGCCGCGCTTGGTCAGCACAGGCGGCGGACCGGGCTTGGTCTCCAGCACCTTCGGCGCCGCATTGGCCTGCGCTGCCGTCGGCTGCGGCGGCAGTTTCTGGCCCATGCCGATGCCGGCGATCTCCCGGACCTCGACGCCCTGATGCGCCGCGACCATGATGTCGTGCCAGGTCTGCGCCGGCAGCGAGCCGCCGGTCATGCGGTTGGTCGGCGAATAGTCGTCATTGCCGTACCAGACCGCGCAGGTGAAATTGCCGGTGTAGCCGACGAACCAGGCGTCACGATACGCATTGGTCGTGCCGGTCTTGCCCGCGGTCGGAATGCCGTCCAGAGCTGCGCGGCGCGCGGTGCCTTCGCTGACGACGTGGCTCATCATGCCGGCCATGTCGGCGGCGATGTTCGGCGGAATGGCCTGCTTCGGCTTCGGTCCGTCGCGGTCCCAGCGCCAGACCAGATCGCCGGCGCCGGTGCGCACCTCCAGCACCGAATGCGGCGTGACCGACTTGCCCCGGTTGGGGAAGGTCGCGTAGGCGACGGCGTGCTCGAGCACGGTGACTTCATCCGAGCCGATCGGCAGCGACGGCGTGTCGGGCAGCGGCGCCTTGAGGCCGAAGCGGCGGGCCACCTCGACGATCTTGGCGCGGCCGATCTTGGCCGGGTTCGGCGCCTTCGGCTGTTCCTTCTGGCCGATGGCGATCGACAGCTTCACCGGCACCACGTTGATCGAACGCGTGATCGCCTGCGTCAGCGTCACCGCGCCGGAATAGGAATGGCCATAGTTCTGCGGACACCAATTGCCGATGCAGACGGGGCCGTCGACCACGATCGAGTTCGGCGTGAAACCGTTCAGGAGCGCGGTGGTGTAGACATAGGGTTTGAACGACGAGCCCGGCTGGCGATAGGCGTCAACCGCGCGGTTGAACTGGCTCGCGCCGTAGTCGCGGCCGCCGACCATGGCGCGGACGCCGCCGTCGAGATCGGACACGACGGTCGCAGCCTGTGTCGCGTGATAGTCGCGGCCGAACTGGCGCAGCTGGTTCTCGATCGCGTCCTCGGCGGCCTTCTGCACGTTGGCGTCGATGGCGAGGCGCACCACGAAGACGCGCTCGGTGTAGGATTTCGGGAAGGTGTCGACCAGCTTGCGCATCTCGTCGAAGGCGTAGTCGAGATAATAGTTCGGCGAGGCCTCGTCGCGGCGGTCGACGGCGAAAGCCGGGTTGCGGCGGGCGCCGAACACCTGGCCCTCGGTCATGAAGCCGGCGTCGACGAGGTTGTCGAGCACGACGTTGGCGCGGGCACGCGCCGCGGGCAGGTTGATGTGCGGCGCGTATTTGGTCGGCGCCTTGAACAGGCCGGCGAGCATCGCTGCTTCCGCAAGCGTCACGTCGCGCGCGGATTTGTTGAAGTAGAAGTGCGCGGCGCCATCGACGCCGAAGGTGCCGCCGCCCATATAGGCGCGGTCGAGATAGAGCTTGAGGATCTCGTTCTTGGTCAGGCGCCATTCCAGCCAGACCGCGAGGAAGGCCTCGTTGATCTTACGCTCGATGGTGCGCTCGTTGCTCAGGAACAGGTTCTTGGCGAGCTGCTGGGTGATCGAGGAGCCGCCCTGGCGGACGCCACCGGCCTGGGCGTTGGTGACCAGCGCGCGCGCGGTGCCGGCGATGTCGATGCCGAAATGCTCGTAGAAGCGGCGGTCTTCGGTCGCAAGCGTCGCCTTGATCAGCACGTCCGGAAAATCTTCCAGCGGGATCGAGTCGTTGTGCTTGATGCCGCGGCTGCCGATCGGGTTGCCGTAGCGGTCGAGGAAGCTCACCGCGAGGTCGGATTTCTTCAGCCAGTCCTCATCCGCAGTCTCCCGGAAGGCCGGAATGGCGAGCGTCAGCATCAGGACCAGGCCGCCGAGCCCGAGGGTCGCGGCCTCCGACAGCGGCTCGATGAAGACCCAGCGCTTCCACCGCCCGACATAGAAGCGGTCCATGAAGGTCGAGTAGCGCTCATAGAGCTCGCGGATGCCCTTGCCCGAGGAGAACAGCGAGGAGTCGATGCGCGCATCGAGGTCCAGGAAGAAATTCCGGACCCTGGCCTTCCAATGCGGTGGTATGATCTGGCGCACCTAGAACCCTTGAGGCTCGGTTCGAAAGCGTTCAAGCACCCGGCCGGGGCGGCATCGAGACGTCTTGCGGGAATGTTGCGGCAAACCCAAGGCGCCCGGTTCGCGTCCGAGGGGGACTTGCTGTTCCTTCTAGCCGAGCGGGACCCATAAACCAATGGTCACGCTCGCGATTTTGAACAACAGGCCTAATTGACCCCGGTTCATTACGGGCCTCACGGGGGCATTGCTTGCAGCTTTACTGCTGCACGCCCTAGATGGCATTAGCCGTAGCTCTTTCGAATCTTGTTGAGGCGCATGACCGCAGCTCGCAAACGACCTTCAGACCAGGATGGATTCTTCTGGAAAACCAAGACGTTGGAAGAGATGTCGGAGGCCGAATGGGAAAGCCTGTGCGACGGCTGCGGCCGCTGCTGCCTGAACAAGCTCGAGGAAGAAGACACCGGTAAGATCTATTTCACCCATGTCGGCTGCAAGCTGCTCGATGGGGCGACCTGTGGCTGCAAGGACTACCCGAATCGCTCCGACAAGGTTCCGGACTGCGTTCGCCTGACCCCGGCCAATGTCCGCACCCTGAACTGGCTGCCGCCGAGCTGCGGCTACAAGCTGGTTGCCGAGGGGCGCGATCTCTATTGGTGGCATCCGCTGGTATCCGGCGATCCCAACACCGTGCACGAGGCCGGCGTCTCCGTGCGCGGTCGGGTCGAGGGCAGCGAGGTGGAGATCCCGGATGATGAGCTCGAGAACCACATCGTGCAATGGCCAGCGCAGCTGCCGAAACGGGCCCGCCTGAAGCGACGTCCGAAGGACTGACCCGCCTGCAACCTCGGATCAATTGTCCGGCATGACCCGGGGGGTGGGATGCACCCATGCGCCGCGGTGCCTGCCCGAGAAGAACTTTGCTGTCTACATTGGACTGCTTAGAACGAATCCTTCGCGGCATTGCGCCCGCCCCACTACGTCCGATCGAGATGAACAAGTTCGAACGGCAGAGCGAAACTGCCGACACCCAGACATTGCCCGACGACATCGCCGAGGAATTGTCCCGCCTTCCGTCCGAGGTCCTGAGCGTCGATGACGCACCCTCGCTCGCGCCGCCGGCGCCGCTGTCGCAGGACGAGGTGCGGACCATCGTGATCAGCCTGATGCTGACGATGTTCCTGGCCGCCCTCGACCAGACCATTGTCGCCACTGCGCTGCCGACCATCGGGCGTCAGTTCCACGATGTCTCGAACCTGTCCTGGGTGATTACGGCCTATCTGCTCGCCTCGACCGCGGTTGCGCCGGTGTTCGGGACGCTGAGCGACATCTACGGCCGCAAGGCCATGATCATTGTGTCGTTGAGCCTGTTCATCGCGGGATCGGTGCTGTGCGCGATCGCACCGAGCATGCCGATGCTGATTCTGGCGCGCGGGCTCCAGGGGCTTGGCGGCGGCGGCATCATGCCGGTCGTCCAGACCGTGATCTCCGACGTCGTCTCACCGCGCGAGCGCGGCCAGTACCAGGCCTATTTCTCCAGCGTGTGGATGGTCGGCGGCATCCTCGGCCCCGTCATCGGCGGCGTGTTTGCCGAGCATCTGCACTGGTCGATGATCTTCTGGATCAATCTGCCGCTCGCCGCCGCAGCGCTCGCGCTGCTGCTGCCGAAGATGAGCAAGATCCCGGTGTTCCACCGCAAGCGCGAGGTCGACTGGCTCGGCGGCGTGCTGTTGATGGCCTCCGCGGTGGTCTTCATGCTGGTCCTGACCTGGGGCGGCACGCGCTTCCCGTGGCTCTCGCCGGCCGTTCTGGCGATGGTGGGCGGCGCTGTCGCGCTCGCGGTCACCTTCGTCTGGCACGCGCGCCGGGCCGACGAGCCGTTCCTGCCGCTGCCGCTGCTGAGCGGAAAGATCGCGCCTTTCGCGTTGACCGCCGGCGGCTGCGGCCTCGGCGCCATGACCGGCCTCACCGTCCAGCTTCCGCTCTATTACGAGTCGGTCTATCACCTCAGCGCCAGCGAGGCGGGGCTTGCGCTGATTCCGCTCGCTGCTGTCTCGACCTTCGGCGCGGCGATTGCCGGCCGCACCATGGCGCGTGCCAGGCATTACAAGCGCGTCGCCATCATCGGCACGTCCTGGGCCGCCTTGTGCGCGCTGGGTCTCACGCTCACGACGCTGCCGCTGTGGGGGCTGCTGACGCTGATGGCCGCGTTCGCACTCGGGCTCGGCACGACCTTTCCGGTGTGCGTGGTCTCGCTGCAAAATTCGGTTGCCCGTCCCCAGGTCGGCACCATCACCGGCGCGATGAACTTCTTCCGCTCGCTGATGTCCTCGTTCACGGTCGCGGCGTTCGCGGCCATCCTGCTGATCGCGCTCGGCGCCGATGTCCCGCTCGCCGGCGAACACCACGCCGCCGGCGCGATCCCTGCGATTCCCGCCGACGACATGCGGCACGCGTTCCGCTACGTCTTCGGCGCCGCCACCGCGCTGATGACCACCGCCTCGCTCTGCCTGATCGCGATGGAGGAACGGCCGCTGGCCGGTCCGTCCGTCACCCAGCCAGTCGAGATGGCGGAGTAGGGGTTAGCCGCCGCGATCGGGATCGTCGTCGGCATCGCCTGCACTCGTCTTCCGCGCTTTCGCCGCAAGCTGTTCTTTGAGCTGCGCCAGCGCATCGGCGGACCAGTCACGGACATCGGTGACCGCGACCCAGGCATCGACATAATGCTCGGGCGCGTAGACATGGCCAAAGCCCATCGGCGTATTGGTCGCGACCGCCATGTCGAGGGCGAGTTGCAGCATCGTCACGATTGGATACCATCGCAGCTCCGGTGATACGTCCGGCCCGCGCGGCGCATTCATCCAGGCTGGCGCCTGGTAGGCATCGCGGTAGGCGAAGAACGTGATCGCGTCGCTGGCATATTGCAAATAGACCACGCGCATCGGCCCCCACGGCGTATCTGGCGGCACCGTCGGCCCGTTCTGGTTCATGAAGCGGACGAAGCGGCCGTCGCGGAATTCCGGCAGCCAGGCCGGCGAGCCCTGATTGCGGTTGTCGGTGATCGAGCGCCAGATGCGGCTCTCGAACGGCGCCCCGCTCCACAGCGCGCCGGCAATCGGATCGCCGATCGTCTCGAACAGCTCCGCGGACTTTTCCGAGTTCATCGCGCCGAGGCTGAGCCCGTGCAAATACAGCTTCGGCCGCCTGTCCTTTGGCAGCGTCGTCCAGTAGCCGTAGATTTCTGCGAACAGAGCGCGCGCCGCTTCGGCGCCGTATTCGGGCTGAAACAGCAGCGACAGCGGGCTGTTGAGATAGGAATACTGCATCGCGACGCTCGCGACATCGCCGTGGTGGAGATATTCGACCGTATCCATCGCGGACGGGTCGATCCAGCCGGTGCCGGTCGGCGTTATGACGATCAGCACCTTGCGTTCAAAACCGTGCTGGCGCTTGAGCTCGTCGAGTGCAAGCCTGGCGCGCGCCTGCGCCGTGTCGCTGCTGCCGAGGCCCACATACACACGCACGGGGTCATGCGCGGGCCGTCCCGTGACGGCGCCGATCTCCGCTGCGGTCGGGCCCGAGGCAATGAACCGGCGCCCCATGCGACCAAGTTCCTTCCACTTCACCAACGACGCCGGGCTTCCCGTTCGACCGGCGGCGGTCGGCGGCGGCCGCTCGGGCTCGTGCAGGGCGTCAAGCTCGCGGAAGGACGAATCGAGTGCGCGAAATGCCGAGTTGATCAGGACATTGCTGGCGATCGACCAGAACAGCAGGCCCGCAACGAGCACGCCGATGACGTTCGCGATCTTTCGCGGAATGAGCCGCCTCGTGCGCGCGGCGAGGAAGCGGGCGACAAGCGCGAACAGCCGCCCCAGCACCAGCAGCACGACAAACGTGATCAGGGCGATGACGCAGACCTTGAGCGGATGCGCGGTCTCGACCGGCGCCATCTTCATCACGGTGCGGATCGAGTTCTGCCATTCGGCCGTGCGCCCGAGAGCGACGATGACGACGAGCAGGCAGCCGACTGCGACAAGCGCATTCGCAATCGATCTCGCGCGGGCCGAAGGTTCGGGCAGTTCGAGATAATGCCACAGCCGGCGCCACAGCACGCCACTGAGGTAGCCGATCGCAAAGCATCCGCCGGCAAGCGCACCTTGCGTGAGATAGCTCCGCGGGATCAGCGTCGGTGTCAGCGCGGCGGCGAAGAACAGCGCGCCCAGCATGAGGCCGACGCCGGACAGCGAGAGCAGTTGTCGCCGAATGAGCCGCGCCAGATTCATGAAGCACCCACCGCGTGAGGCTAACCCTTGTCTATAAAACTACTCTTGCGCGGCAACAGAATAGTGAACTCGGTGAATTCACCGGGACGTGTGTCGACGTCGATCGTGCCGCCGTGCTGCTTCACGATGATGTCGTGGCTGAGAGAGAGGCCGAGGCCGGTGCCTTCGCCGGCGGGCTTGGTCGTGAAGAAGGGATTGAACATCTTCTCCTTCACGTCGGGGGGAATGCCGG
>WNGR01009821.1_pt1 | contig 10033 bp, 10 predicted proteins | sample 5407581 | NCBI WGS metagenome assembly WNGR01 (sample SAMN13153383, study PRJNA577476) | soil metagenome | isolation source: 80 cm soil or saprolite under Garry oak tree replicate 2 | place: USA:California | collected 2016-06-15
CGTAATCAGACACGGCCATCGCCGGCGCTGCCGAAGCCGGGCTGCGGATAAATAGGTACGCTCCGGAAGGGGCGAAGGGCCTTAGTCCGGCCCACCGTTCCGGTCGCCCCGGAGGGGATTCGTCGGAACGTCAGGAGACGCTTTCACCCCCAGAGCGATTGACGCTTCGACACCTCGCTGACGCCCTCGTGCCCTCCGTGTCGGTCGAATCCGATCCGGATGGGTTCTACGGGCGGAGGGCGAGCGATCTCGCGATCGACGACGATGTCGCCCGCATCATCGAACGTTACCTCTCGCCGAATCAGAGGGCGGACTTCCGCCGGCTCCTTCGGACGGTCGAGAGTCCTTGGGCCAACCTCCTCCTCTCGGGACGTCCGCATCGATTCTCTTCGGGGACCCAGGCGGAACGAGAGCGATTTCTCCTGGCGTGGGCGCATAGCCGGCTCGGGATCAAGCGACAAGGCTTCCACGCCGTGAAGCGGCTCGTCTTGTTCCTGACGTATGCGAAGGCCCTCGAGAGCGGCGTCAACCCGAACTGGCCTTCCATCGGATACGCCGCGCCTCGTCCACGCGCCTCGCAGGCGGCTCGCGAGCCATCGGACGTTTCGATCGAGTCCCTGCGGCCCGCGAATGAAACGAGCCTCGAGGCCGACGTCTGCGTCGTCGGCACCGGCGCGGGAGGTTCTGTGATCGCCGCGAAACTCGCGGAATCGGGCCACCGGGTCATCGTCCTCGAGGCGGGGCCGTACCGCACCGCGGACGCGTTCACCCAGCGCGAAGCGGAGGCGTACGACACGATGTTCCAGGGCCATGGCGTCCTCACGACGCGCGACTTGGCGTTCAGCGTCCTCGCGGGGCAGACCGCGGGCGGCAGCTCGACGATCAACTGGATGACGTGTCTCAAGCCGCCGCGGTGGGCCCGAGACGAATGGGAGCGGGAGTGCGGCCTGACCGGAGTGGCCTCGCCCGCCTTTGACTCGGTCATCGACGAGGTTTGGAGTCGACTCCATGTGAACGTCGACGAGAGCCTCGTCAATCCGTCGAACGATGTCTTGCGTCGCGGGAGTGAAGCGCTTGGCTATCGACTCGGCGTCGACTACGACGTGATCCCTCGGAATGCGAACGGCTGTGGCGGCCGCTGCGACTTCTGCTTCTTCGGCTGCGTCTACGATGCGAAACAGTCCACGCTCGTCACCTATCTTCCGGACGCGTACCGCGCGGGAGCTCGGTTCTTGTTCGACACGAAGGCGGATTCGGTCGACATCGAAGGCGGCGAGGTGCGGGGCGTCGAGGCCACCTACCAGCAAGATGGCCGCACGATTCCCGTGCATGTACGGGCGCGGACCGTCGTCGCGGCGGGCAGCGCCGTCCAGACGCCGGCCCTCCTGTTGCGATCCGGAATCAGCTCCCCGGGAGTCGGCCTCGGACTGCGGCTCGATCCGACCACCGCGCTGTTCGGAGAATTCCCGAGCCCGATTCGGATGTGGAGCGGGCCGATGCAGACGATCGTCGTGAACCGATTCCAAGCGGCCGACGAGGGCCACCACGGTCCTTGGTTGGAGAGCGCGCCGGGCCATCCTGGGCTTTCCGCCCTCGCGATTCCCTGGTCGGGAGGACGCGCCCACAAGGACGCGATGCGTCGCCTCGACCGGGCCGCGTCCACCATCGTCCTCGTGCGCGATGTCGCCGAAGGCCGGGTGACGGTCGATGCCCGCGGAGAACCGGTCCTCGAGTATCGCCTCTCGACCCGAGATCGTCGAAACCTCACGCGCGGATTGCAGGAAGCGGCGCGGATTCAGCGGGCGGCCGGCGCGCTTCGCATGGGGTCGCTGCATTTGCGAGAATGCTCAGTCGGTGACGGAAGCTCGCCGATCCGCAACGCGGGGTTCGACGCGTTCATCGATCGGTTGGGTCGCCTCGGCATCCGAGAGAACGGGGTGGCCATGTTCTCCGCCCACCCGATGGGCTCCGCGCGGGCGGGCACCAACCCGAAGACCTCGGCCGCGAAGCCGACCGGCGAGTCGCATGACGTACGGAATCTCTGGATCGGCGATGGAAGCCTCTTGCCGACGGCACCGGGCGTGAACCCGATGATTTCGATCATGGCATTGGCCGCGCGGACCGCGGGGTTCATCCGAGAGCGGCTCTCGCACTTCGATTGACCCTCGCTCACTCCTCGATCAGGTAGAACTCGTTCCCGTCCGGGTCCTTGAACATCGCGTAGGTGGCCCAGTCTTCCTTCGTCGTGGGAGTCGTGAACTCGACGCCGAGCTTCCGGAGGGCGGCTTCTTCCTTCTTCGCATCTTTCGTCGTGAACGAGATCCCGCTGTTCCCGGGCTCGAGCGGGTAGAAGCCCTCGCACAAGTGGAACGCGATGTTCTCCGTTTTCGGTGCCACCGTGATCCAGTGACCTTGGTGCTCTCGGATCTCGAATCCGAGCTTTTCCGTATACCATTTCGCCGACTTCTTTGCGTCGGATACGACCAGGGCGATCGTGGTGAGGCGCATCATGCGAACGGGATTTGATTCAGACCGATAAGGATACGCTCGGGTGGAAACCCTGATGCTTCCGTTGCGATTGCGCTCATGGATGGCGACATCACGCCGGTTTGAGCTTGCCAAGCTGATTGCGGCCCGATTGCGGCTTCGCGAGGGTCGGAATCTCGTCGCGGTCGGCCTATACGGCTCCGTTGCGCGAGGTGAAGATCGCGCGCATTCAGACGTCGACCTGCTTGTCGTAGTTCGAAAGAAACGATTGACGATCCGTCACCTCGTGCGGACAGGGATTCTCGTCACCATTCTTCAGCAGACCCCGGCAGAAGCGAGGGCGGAGGTCATGGGATCCCGGGCGGACCTGAACGGGGCACTTGGCGGATGGCAGTCGATGCGACCGCTGTACGATCCGTCAGGACTTCTAAGGCGACTGAAGACAAAGGCCAAGCACCCCAGTCGCGAACAATTCCGACAGGCTGCGCGACGCGCATTCCTCGAAACATACGAGGATCTCGGAAAGCTAAGGAACGCAGTCGACGCCAATGATGGAGACGAGGCCCGCGAGATGGCTATCTGGTACTCCGGGGGCGCGATGGGTCTCCTTTTCGACCTCAACTGTCACGTGTTGCGGACCGGCCGGCGGGCTTTCATCGAGATTCGTCGGTATGGGGCCGTCGGCAAGGCGATACGGCGGCTGCGGTACGAAACGCTCTCGCCACGGGAGACCCGCCGTCTCGCCGAGTTCACCTGGGCCGAACTCCTCGCCCGCGCTCGTAAACAGAGGATCTCCCTCCCGGAGTTCGGTCGGCAGTCCCCCGGAAGTCTTTAGGCGTCGAGAGACGGTTTGCCTCCGGGAGAGAGGGTCTGGCATCGGCGTACTCACGTTCACCCCGCTCCAACTCGGATTGGAGTCGGCCGGCGTCGTTGCCTACCTCTTCGGTCTGTTCCTGTACGCGATCGCCGCGGCCGTCGTCTTGCCGATTCCGGTCGAGCTGCTCCTCCTGCTGTATCCGGAACTCAATCCCGCCTTCAAAGCGGTTGCCCTCGGGCTCGGGAAGGCGGTCGGCGCAATCGTGGTCTTCTTCGTCGGGAACAAGGTCAACCCGTACATCGAGCGCTGGATGGACCGGCATCCGATCGGCAAGCGGGTCTTAAAGGTCTTGGAAACGTTCGTGCGCCGGACCGGCTGGGTCGGCCTGACGATCTTGCTCGCGATCCCGTTCATGAGCGACACCGCAGTGAATTACTTCTTTTCCTTGCTGAACGAGGAAGGACACGCGATCGGTCGATGGCACTTCGTCCTCGCCAACCTGATTGGCGGAATCGCTCGGACCTACCTGTTCCTCTGGCTGCTCCCTCGCTGAGCGCTCGGGCCGCTCATTTCGGCGCGATGCCGCGCTTCGACGCCCGGGCAAACGTCTCCAAGAAACCCCACGTCAGGTCGCTCGCCGTGATGATGCCCTCCACGTTGTCGAGTCGCGTGACGACGATCCATCGGGTCTTCTTGTCCAACATCACCCGGGCCGCCGCACGCAACGTCGTCAGCGGGCTCACCGTGGCGACCGGTGACGTCATGATGTCCCGGACCAAGACCTTCGACGGGTTCTTCCCTTTCGAGGTGACCTGCCACAGGATGTCGCGATCCGTGATCAGGCCGATCGGCCGTCCATGCTGGACGACGACGAGCCCGCCGATCTTCTTCGCCGCCATCCGCTTCGCGGCGTCGAGTACCGTGCGATCCGGGTCGATGACGATCACGTCGCGCGTCATCACCTCCCGGACGAAGACCAACCCCTGCCCCCATCCGGATATCGCCGCGGCGCATCAAGACTTCCGCACTGGCCGCCGGCATCGGCCTCGTGGCGAGCGTTCATATAGCCCCTGAATCATCCGAGGGTATCCTGCCTGGGTGAGGCGGGGGTTGCTTCGATGCCTTCGAACATGATGGATATGAAAATGGTCCAGTGCGACTGTGGCTTCATGATACAGAGCCACAACGAGAACGAGATCGTCAAGATGACGCAGATGCACGTGAAAGAGACGCACCATCAAGATACGTCTGCCCGCGAAGTCAAGGGCATGATGAAGCCCGGCATGATGATGAAGTAGGCGATCAGATCCGCGGTCGTCGCCGCGGGTCACACGGCCGGCGTCGGGGATGGAAGCCGCATCGTCTCCGGCAAACTTTCGGGTTGTGTCCACGGCAGCCGTTGTCCTTGGGCACTCAGGCGCAATCGTCGGCGGCACGCGGGGAACCGGCTGCATCCGAGGAACGACCAGCCGTTCCGGGCGCGGCGACGCACCATGCGACCGTCCGGGCAGGCGTCACACGGGCCGTAATCTTTCTCCAGGAACGTCGCGTCGCGCAGCCAGCGGACCAGGGAGGGCTGGTGGGCTCTCAGCTCCGCGAGGACCTCGTGCAAGTCATGCCGCGACTCGTCGACGACCTCCGCGAGCGTTGCCCGGCCTTCCGCGATCTCGGTCATGCGGTCCTCCAGATGGCGGGTCATCTCCGGATCCGTGACATCGGGACCGTAGATGGTGAGGACATCTACAAGGGCGCGTCCTGCGGCCGTCGTCCGGATTGAACGGCCGCTGATGTATTGCCGGCGGAACAACAGGTCCAGGATCTCATGCCGCGTCGATTTCGTGCCGAGCGCGAGCCGCTGCATCGTGAGGAGAAGCGTCCCCTGCGTGTGGAGGGGCGGAGGCGTCGTCCGATCTTCGACGACGCGCACGTCGCGAACGGTGAGTTCTTCACTCTCCCGGAGGGCCGGGAGCTCGGCCATCGGACGGTCGTCCGGCAGGATCTCCCGCCAGCCCCGTTCGACCAGGACGCCGCCGACCGCCAGGAACTCCGTGTCTCCGAGACGGAGATGGACCTCGGTGATCGTGGAGAGGCTCGGAGGCGACAAGGTCGCGAGGAAGCGGCGAGCGATCATGTCGTAAACCGTGGCCCGCATTCCATCACGCCGTTTCGCCGGGGCGGCGGTCGGATGAATCGGCGGATGATCCGTCGTATGGATGGGCCCGCGGCTCGGGTCGAGTTCCGGGCGCTCCAACAGACGGCCGACATAATCGTGGTACGGGGACTTCCGCAATCGGTCAAGGATCTCGCGGACGGGCAGCGAAGGCGGGTACACGGTGTTGTCCGTCCTGGGATAGCTGATCTCGCCGCGGACGTACAGCTCCTGGGCTGCGGCCATCGCTCGAGATGGGCTGTGCCCCATGCGCGATGCCTGGGCCAGAAACGAAGTCGTGTTGAACGGCGCCGGCGGCGGGTCCCGCTGATCTCGCCGCTCGATTCGCTCGACCCTGGCGGTGTCGCCGAGTCCGGCCAAGGCCACAAGCGACCTCGCGCCGCCTTCGTCCCAGAAGGGGCCGCCGACCGCGGACGCTTCAAACGCTGGGTCCCCGGCCACGAGCACGACGTTCCAAAAGGGCCTTGGCACGAAGTCTTGTCGGTCCCGTTCCCGATCCGCCGCGAGACGCAACGTCGGCGTCTGGACGCGACCCGCGGAGAGCACCTGCCGGTCGGAGCCACATTCGACCGTGAGGAACCGTGTGAGGACCGCGCCCCACGCAAGGTCGATCCGTTGCCGAGCCGCCGCCGCCTCCGCCAAGGCCCAATCCGGTTCGACGAGATTCTCGAAGGCGCGGCGGACCTCGGACGTCGTCATCGCGCTGAACCGGGCCCTCCTCGCAGGGAGCTCGGGATGCTGATGGCGAAGTGTCTCGAGCGCCTCGACGCCGATCAGCTCGCCCTCTCGATCGTAGTCCGTCGCCAGGACGACTTCATCAATCGAGTCCGCGAGGCCTCGGAGGGCATCGTGCAGGGCGGGAGGCGCCTCCTGCCGGATGGGCTCCATATCGACCAGGGCATCGAGATCCGTTCCGACCCAATCTCGGGCCGACTCCGGATAGTCGATCTCGACGATGTGGCCTCGGAGCGGAAACACGATGACATCGTCCCCGCCGGACGAGAACGTGAAGTAGCTGGAGACGTCTGCCCGGACCTTCTCAGCCATCCCTTCTGACAGGATTTGGGCCAAGCGGCGGGCAGCGCTGAATTTCTCGGCTAAGATAAGCCGCCGCAAGACGCGGGCTCATTTGTCTATGCTGTACTTAACAATGTTGATGTCGGACATTGACTTTTCGCGCATTATCGCGAAGCTGTCAGACAAATGGCCGCCATACGATCGAGTCACAGACAAAGAGGGTCGTTCGCGTACACGATGGAGGCCGCGATCCGCCCGGCCGAAGATGGCGAGTGATTGTCACTTCCTAGCGTCCGATGGGGGCCTTGGCGACGCCGCTAGAATTCGAACATGCTGACGGGATCCGCGGGCCGAAGGCGCCGGAGTGGATGCCGGCTCTCCGCTAGCCGCAGCCGTTCATCGACGAGGGCGGACACCCGTTCATCCTCGAGCGGGACGAACGGACGAACTCCAAGCTCCCTCGCGATGGCCTCAGCCTCCCGCGGATACCGACTCAGCAGGTTGGACAGGGCGAAGGACTCGGCCATGCCGACCGAGCGGCTCGACAGGAAACGCTCCAGGGCGAGGAGGTCCTGCGCGTACGACGCATCGGGCTCGTAGCGGCGCTCGAGGATGGCGCGACGGACGAAATCGGTCCGGGTAGCGATGACCTCTCCCTCTGCCATGGGCGAACCCTGCGGACGCAAGGACGGGGTTATAGCTTTTGTCGTAAGATTATCCGTCAAATGACGAAGTTCCCGACAGGCGTCGAAGACCCGAGCCGTTCCAGCGCGATTCACGGATCGCCGCAGTCTCGCGTGTACCCGCATCGATGGCAGATGACCTTGCAGTTCCGCTCGGTGGTCGGTCCGCCGCAGACGTCGCACGGATCGGCGGCGGCCGGCGTCGCGGCCTTGAGCGATTTCGTGGCACTCGGTGCGGCGGTCATGCCGAAGGGTCATCGCACTCTCGGACGAAAAGCCTCGCTTTCGATTCGCCCGTTTGGTCGTAAGAGGGAGTTGGGGACTAGGCCGGTCACAGGCGAAGCTTCGGGAAGTCGTCGAGTACGACCATCGCCGCGTTGCGGCCCGGAGCGCCGGTGACGCCCCCTCCCGGGTGAGCGCTGCTGCCGCAGAGATATAACCCTCGCACGGGCGTCCGGTAGCCGGACCATCCGGGGAGAGGCCGGAAGGAGAACAGCTGGTCCGGCGTCATGTCGGTCTGGTAGATGCAGCCTCCCGGGAGGCCCCATTCCCGCTCCATGTCGAGCGGCGAGATGACCTCTCTCGCTTCGACCGCATGAGGCACGTTCGGAGCGAATCGCGCGAGCGTATCGAGGATTGTGTCCCCGACGCTCTCCTTGCGATCATCCCAATCTCCTTTACGGAGATGATACGGGGAGTACTGCGAGTAGATGGACAACGTGAATTTTCCCGGAGGCGCGAGGCTCGGATCCATCACGGAGTGCAAGACGCAGTCGAGGAACGGCTCCTTCGAAGGCTCGCCCCACTTCGCATCGTCCCATGCGCGCTCGAGGTAGTCGACGGACGGGCAGATGTCCAAGTACCCTTTGTGGTGCGATTGCACGGTCTTACCGGGTCGGGCCGTGAAATCCGGCAGCTCGCCGAGGAGGCAGTTCACTTTCGTCACGACGCCGGTCGCTTTGATCCGGCGGACCTGCGCGAGGAAGGCCGGATCCAGCGCGTCCGGAGCGACGAGCCTCTCGAACGTCGTCTTCACGTCCACGTTTGCGAGGATCACGCGAGCCATCACCCGCTTCCCATCCGCGAGTTCCACACCGATCGCTCGCCCGTCGTTCGTTAGGATCCGCTGGACCGTCACGCCCGTGTGGATGGTGGCTCCGTGGTGCTCGGCTGCCTTCGCGAGGGCTTGGGAGATGCCGCCCATGCCGCCCTTCGAGTACCCGAACGTCTGCTTGACGCCGTTGATCTCATGGAGCAACATGTGGCCGAGCATGAGAGCGGTGCCCGGCGTCTTCGGCCCCGCGGGGAGGCCGATCGTCGTCGCGGTGGCGAGCATCGCTTTAACCTCCTCGGACTCGAAGAACTCGTCGAGGAGGTCGGAGGCACTCTGCAACAGAAGCCGCTTCGCCAGCTCTTCTGCTTCGGCGCCCTTGAACATCCCGAGCAAATCCGGCAACGGAGGCGGGGATTCGAGGACGATCGCCTCGATGAGTTCCATGACCTCGGTCCAGAACGCCACATACTTGGGATAGGCCTCGGCGTCTTTCTTCGAGAAGCGTGCGAGTTCCCTGTGGTTCCGTTTGGGGTCGTTCCAGAGGAGAATCGATTCGCCGTTCGGAAACGGGAGGAAAAACTGCGGATCGAAGGCATGGACCTCGTAGCCGAAGCGTGCGAGGTCGAGGTCCCGGATGATCTCCGGCCGCAACAAGCCGGCGGAATAGGCGAGCCGGGAGAACTTGACCCCTGGGAAGACCTCCTCCGTGGTGCACGCCCCTCCGACGATGGCTCGACGTTCGAGCACGAGGATTTTCAGCCCGGCCTTGGCCAGATACGCCGCGGAGACGAGACCGTTGTGGCCCCCGCCAACGATGACGGCGTCCCATGCCGCAACCACGGTCCACGGAGCGCGGCACCCCTACGTATCGTTAGTGGCGGTCGATGAACGGCGGGAGGAAGCGAGTCGAAGATAATCGTTGGATCGCGACCGTCCCGCGCCCCGGTTCGTCAATCTTCACCTTTCGATTCGTCCTCTCCATCAAACTATAAGCCGCGGTCTTCCTTCCCTGCGGTCGTGGCCCCAAGACCGGGAGGCCGGCGTAAGGCTTCCGCGAAGACGGGCATCCTCGAGCAACTCGAAAAAGGCGTCGTCCTCGGCGATGGCGGCTACCTGCTCGAACTCGAGAAACGGGGCTACGTGCAACCGGGTCCGTTCACGCCCGAGGTCGTCCTCGAGCATCCATCCGCGGTGAAGGAGCTCCACCAGGAGTTCCTCGACGCAGGCGCCGAAGTCCTGCAGTCCCTCGCCTTCTACGCGAGCAAAGAGAAACTCGCCACGGTCGGATACGCGAACAAGGTGCGCGACATCAACCGCGCCGCGGTCCGCCTCGCCCGCGAGGTCGCCGACGATCGGGTGCTCGTCGCGGCGAACCTCAGCTTGACTTGGATGTACGATCCGAAGGACAAGGGCTCCGCGGACAAAGTGCGTCGCCTGTTCGACGAGCAGCTCGAGGCTCAGCTCCGGGAGGCGCCGGACTTCGTGATCGCGGAGACGTTTTCCTGGCTGGGAGAGGCCCTGCTGGCCATGGAGCGGATCGAGAAGACGGGCATGCCGTCCATGGTCACGATGTCGTTCGACAAGGATCCGAAGTCGTACGACGGCCATTCGCCGGCGGAGTGCGCGCGCGCGTTGCGCGACGCCGGAGCCGACATCATCGGGGTGAATTGCCTCCGGAACCCGCTCCTGCTCCTCCCACTCGCCCGGGAGATGCGCCAGGCCGTGACCGGTTTCGTCGCGTGTCAGCCGACCGCGTACAGCACGCCACCGGACGTCCCGGATTTCACGGCGACGAAGGAGTTCCC